>Ga0157282_10000225_pt1 | contig 6988 bp, 9 predicted proteins | sample NitcycUS029104C1_FD_108386 | JGI IMG/M metagenome (GOLD analysis project Ga0157282, IMG submission 108386) | Soil microbial communities from Arlington Agricultural Research Station in Wisconsin, USA - Nitrogen cycling UWRJ-S029-104C-1 | ecosystem: Environmental > Terrestrial > Soil > Agricultural... | reverse complement strand
GTGGTGGCGCACGCAGTCCAAGTCGAACCCGTCTCCATTGCCGAATTCCCTGCTAACAGGGAAATTAACAGGGATATCCGTCAAATCGGCCCGCGTGAGCCGATTTCGAACCCTAATACTCGAGCAAAATTACTGACTTGCGGCAAAATTCCCTACGCAACAGAACAGGCAATTATTTTGGAGGAACAGGGTATTCGCACGCAAGAATAGGGAATTTTGTTTTACCAATGAGCTTGAAGCGCGCGTCATAAACGTCCCGAAACTCAAACCGGGAGATTGTTTACAGCCACCATGTCCGCTTCAGACATTTCGCATCCAAAAGCGGACATTGGCGCTGCACAAATCAATGTCTGCTAAGGGCCAATAGCGGACATCATTCGATCACTTCATCGGCGCGGGCGAGCAGCGACGGCGGTACGGTCAGGCCGAGCGCCTTGGCGGTCTTGAGGTTTCTTTTTTTTTGAGCGATTAGGGACTGCGGCCAAGCAACCGCCACGCCTGCTAGAAGCGCGATGAACTGGCGTCTTTGCGTGTGATTGCATCGCCTTGCGCGATACAAAATCATAGCAGATTACGACCGGTAGCGTGTGAAGAAATGGAGCGCAATCGGGCCAGACGATGACCAAACGCAACGTCCGCTTTAGGCCAATAGCAGCCATGCCACCGGAGATGACTGGTTCTGCACTCAGCTAAGGCGATACCGTATCGTCATCTCTGCGCTCGGACCTCAGCGTTGGTTCGTAGACAATATCGGTTCGCTGGTTCTTATCGGCTTGCTCGGCCAACCGCACATAACATTGAGCCAAGTGATTCCATTCCGCCCTTACCGCGGGACTTTCCTCTTGTTGGGCCTTGGCTCGAAGCTCAGCGGCCAATCTTCTGTACTGAGTGGACGGCGTCATTGGCGGCTCTTACGGCATCAGCGGGTCACCCGGTAACTGTGTATTTTTACATAATTAGCCAAGCAACGCGGTAGGCGGAATATCGTTCCCGCTCCAACGGTTAAGACCGCTTTGAGGAAAGGTAAAACCGCGCGATTCCATTTTCTGCTCAACTATTCCGATTAGGGTTTCGAGACGATTACGGTGCTGCGGCACCGTTCACATCATCGATGCCCGATGTGCCACGGTTCTGTTTTTGCTCCGCCTCTCGTGCACGGGCCTCCCACGCTTCCGAAATTTTCAATAGGGTCTGTTTGTCGCTGGCGCTCATCTTTTCGGCAATGCGAAGACAGTCCTTGGCGTACCGTCTGTATGTCTCAGGGTCCGACATGATTGCCTCCAGAGTTCTGTCTGGTGGGGCAACTCAGCTTACTGGGACACTGTTCTGGAACAATTTTGTGAAGCATTTTGTCTGGAACCCCGCTCAGGCGAGCGAATTCTCAGGAGGATTGGGGGATTGGGCGCATGTCATCTGCTAACGACCATCGTCGTTACGCTGCAGAATGTTTGGCGCTTGCCGAACGGGTTTCCGACACGGCCGACAGGGCTCGCCTGCTTCAAATGGCGCAAGCTTTCCTCGACCTAGCTAACAAACAAGAACGGGCGGACTCGCCGCAACCCGAGGATTGATGAGGGAAGGCAGGGGATGTCCGCTAAGGGCCAAAAGCGGACATCGGCGTTTGAAACAGACAGCGCGGATGTTGCCGTCCCGGCTTAGTCATTGCTTCGCTTCTACGGCGAAGTGCGGCCAGTCCGCCATCTGCAGGCGGGCGACCAAGACGTACTTGCCGTTCTCAGGGCGGAAGATTGACGCCTCACCTTCCTTCACATCGAACCAATCCTTGCCCAGCGCTTCCAGGATGTTCGGTTTGTGGGTGATGAGAACGGTGTTGGTGCCAGGCTTGGGGGCCGTCGCTAGCAGCTTGCGTAGCGCCTCCGCGCGGCGATTGTTCTCGTTGGGCGTCACGACGAGGCCCCCCTCGGTCAGATCAGCGGTCTTCTCGATGTCCGCAAACCCGGCAATCGTCGCAGTCTCGTACGCGCGGTTAAACTTGCTGGTGTAGACCTTGCCCACCGGAGCTCCAGCCTGTCGCAGCGCCCCGCCAAAGGCCCTTGCGAGCGCCTTGCCGCTGTCGTTGAGATTGCGTTGAGCGGAAATGTTATCGAGATTGAGCGGATCGGTGTCAGCTTGATCGGCGAATGTCGCGCCGTGGCGGACAAGAATCACAAATCCACCAGCCCGCAAGGCCGTGGCGAGCGTTTTGTCGTCCACAGGCGGTTGGGCTAGGAGGATTGAGGGAAACATTGCGAGAAGGCCGAACGTGACCGCTATTGCGGTGATCCTGCGTCGCGAAATGGCAAGCATGGCTGCTACTCCTGTTGTTCGATTTGTTCGAATTGGGAAGGAAAAGAGAGCGAGCAATTGCTCACACTCTTTTCTTATGGGCCAAAGGCGATCAGCCCCCGCTAAAGTCAGCTTGCGGTGAAACCAATCCGACAGGGTCATTGACTTCAGGGACTGCGCCATTGCGCAAACCGAAGCCCCAATTTCCGCTGGAGGCTGCGTTCTCCTTGTGACGTCTCATCACATGAGCCGAATGGGCGCGTGGAACCATGCCATAGGCTCGTATCCCGCTTTCGTTCTGCGGCAAGATAGATTGGACGCCGAACGACAGCACGTTGCCGGTGCCGTTGTCAGGATCGAACGATTGAGCAAACGCCGGCGACGCAAGAAGAGTCAGTACAACCGAGGTGACTAGAAACTTATTCATGTTGCTTCTCCTGTGATTGGATTTGCACGGGAGGAGACTGCAAAACACGTTCGGTTATTCCTTTAAGTTGGCGGCGAGCGCTTCACTTTCCGATAACGTTTCTATGATCGGTGGTTGAACATCTCAGAGAGGCCTCTTCAGCGCCGTGAGCGGTATCCGAAGGCATCTTGAGAGCCGCCGTCGGCTTGGTGCGACGGCCAAAAGCGGTCATTCGCAATGGCTCGAAAAGTCTGTTGCTGGTGTCTTCGCAATCTTGTGAAGCGTCGGCGCGCAAATGCCGGGAATAGCCAAGGCCGTCTTACGATCTCCTTTATAGCTACGCCCATTTGACTCCACGAATGCAGGACACGCCAATGCCGAACAGCTTCCCAAACTGGACCAGTCGCATCGTTATTGCAGGACGGATCGCAGAATATCGCCGCCCAGAAAACTGGAATGAGTCGACAATGCCAGGCGACTACCATCTGCCCTTCGGCAGGGTCGAAGCCCAGGCAAAAGCCGCGAGGTGGCTCTGGCAGAGTTACATCATCTGATCGAGAAGCTGGACCGCGCCCAAGCGGGGCGCGGATCATTTTTTTCGAACGAATGCGAGGTGCAAAATGCCGCTGTTATTCTACTTACCGCTCATCGTTTGGATGGGCCTGTCCGAGGTCGCGCAGGACGAAATGCGGGATCTCGTCAAAGTGAAGACGTCCTAGGGCGTTTTGCTGTCCCTCGTTCGTGTGGGCTACTTCACATTCGAGACCCCGAACGACCGATTACGTTAGACGTAGCTGGAATTGCTGTTTGCAGACTGAAGGCGGTAGCCGATGTCTCCTGAATTATTCAATCGCAGCCACATTGAGCAAATCCTAGTGCTCACCGGGTTCGCGCTGTTTCTCGCACTGCCGTTCTTAATACCGGCCTGAACGGCTTACGCGCTGCCATGTCCGCTTTACCCCCGAAAACGGACATGTGCAGTGCAGCTAGCGATGTCCGCTAAGGGTCATTAGCAGACATATGCAGTGCAAAAAGGCATGTCCGCTTTGCCCCTAAAAGCAGACATGTGCAGTGCAACTGTCGATGTCTGCTAAGGGCCAGAAGCGGACATGCGCCAATGGTCAAGTCTGCTTTGCGCGCTTCTTTGCTTCCTGCGACGAGCGAGCAGTCCGATCAGGCTGCGGCCGCTGTGCCCCTTACTGGAAAATGGACCGCTCAAAAATCATTCCCTGATTGATGATCCAGGGATACCCGCCCCAGGCGTCATACGTATCGAGATACATCAGATTGAAACCGTTCCTACTGAAGATCCCAATGAGATCGGTCGGCGTCGATCGCACTACTGAATACGAACCATGATGCAGGCCGCAGCAAATACACTCCGACGGTTCCGGGCGAGACGATCAATATCTTGCCAAGGCTCTACGCCGTATTTCTCCTTTGAAACGACAATGTCGTCATGCGAGCGCGCAAATTAGTCCCAAGCCCCGATCCCGGGCCAGTTCGTAAGCGCGCGCTGCCGCGGCTACGTCTTGAACGCCTGTCCCCGAACTATCGAAGATCGTAATTTCATCGTCAGTCAACCGCCCTGGCCGATGCTGCGCAATAAGGGTGCCAAGTTCGGCGCGCACATCCGACGCTGTCATTACACCGGCGTTGATTGCATGGTGCATGTCGCCCATGACGATACTCTGCTGGAGTACGTCAACGATCACGGCCGCTTTCGCCATCAACTCGGGCTTGATTTCACTCTTCTGTGGATTGTCAGCGCCCGCTGCGGCCACAAACGTTCCCGGTCGCACGTCGTCAAGGCCGAGGAAAGGCGTGCGCGAGGACGTGCAGGTCACGATTGCATCGCTGACCAATGTTCCCTCACGCAAATCATCAACGGCAGTGACATCAATTCCGAGTTCCGCCGCCATCTGGGTTGAAAAACGGCGTGAGGTTGGGGTGTCGATATCCCACGCAAAAACCTGCGTGAGGTCGAGTTTGTGTCGCAACGCCTGCAATTGATTACGGCCTTGCTCGCCACACCCGCAAATCGTGGCAGTACGAGAATTGGGTCGCGCCAAATACTGAGTGGCAACCGCTGTGGCGGCCGCAGTCCGCTGGCGCGTAATCTCGATTGAATCGAGAAGTGCCAGCGGCCGACCGTTAGTCGCATCGGCAAGGAAGACCGCGCCCTGAATTGTCGGCAATCCATAGCGGGACCGGTTATCTGGAAAATTGCCGTTCACCTTCACGGCAACGTAGCCGGACCCTCGTGGCAAGCTTGCAGCCTTGGCGTGGAAGGTGCCGTCCGCCACACTGACTTGCAAAGGAACGGGTGATTCACAGCGGCCCTCCGCCAGCATTCGAAACGCTTCGGCGACCGCATCGACATAGTCGTCGAACCGCATCACCGTCTGCAGGTCCTGGCTGGAGAGTATCAGAATCGTGCCAGATGCTGCCGTGGCATTCTTTCGTGACATGCTTTCCCCTTGCATCAGGGCAATACGTCGATTGCAATCTGGTCGAAGCGCGTGATGCTGTCGGACTTTGTCCAGAGCGCAATTTTTCCGGTGCCTGAAAAGGTCTTATCCGAGGTAGCGAACAGCGTTTTGCCGTCAAACTCAATTGTGAACCGGTCGTCCTGGGCCTTGAGGCCGAGTGTGTGCCACTGATTGCTCGCGACTTTGATGTTCACTCCGTCCAGTTGTTCCCGGCGGCCCTTTACGATGCGATAAAAGCGTACGTTGTCTTCAAGTGCGTTCGCTCGCACGACGTAGTAATTGTTTGCATCTGCAACGCGGACCGCTACGCCACCGGCTTGATCGACCTGCCCGGCAACCGGCTTGAACCTCAAGGAAATCTCGACATTTTTCGCAACGATGGTTTCAAGAACGCCAAGAGGAAAACGATAGTCTTCTCGGTCGGAACTGGACTGCTCGATGACTCGACCAGAGAACGACGTTGGATCGTCTACGACCGTCCATCGACTGGAGCCCCCTTTGCCCGTTCGCGCAAATTCAAAACCGGGTGGGGGTTTTCCGGCTTCCATTTGGGCAATCGCAACGACAGTTGCTGCCGATTGCGAAAATGCGTCAGACCCTGATGTCGCGAAAAGTCCCACGACAGCTAAAGCCGCCAACGCAAATAGTACGATTGTGAGAAATTCGGCCTTTTTTCCAAGCATGCGCAACCTCCTCGAATAAACGAGTGTTGCGCAGAACTTGGACGGTATGGCCGCCTGCCGGGGAGCCTGCGTTCCCCCGTATACGCGCGAACCTAGGTAGACTTGCCTGAACTCGCAAGACCACACATGTCCGCTTTGGGTCATAAGCAGACATGTGCGGTGTAAAAGGGCATGTCCGCTTTACCCCTGAAAGCCGATATATGCGGTGCACTTGCCCGTGTCCGTTAAGGGCCAAAAGCGGACATTCAGCGTACGCTAAGTCATCGCTGCGTTGGCGCCAGTCGATAGAACGAGTTGTGCTGTCGGGTTGGGCGATCTGGTTTATCAAGTCGGTGAAGCGGCGACGGAATTGAGCATCAAAAACGTCTTCGATGCTTTCTACGCTTTCGTCATGCGTTAGCGCATCAAATTGGCGTCTTAGTAATTGCCATTCGTTTGTTTTCGACACCGAGCGTGCCTTCCACATGCGGCGTCTAAAGTGTTGCCAGGCATTTACCGGGTCATGGCGTTAAGCGCGAGGATGATCAGATATACGCCGCCCAACGACCACCCAAATAATCGCGCTGCCTGTTGTTCTCTCATAAGCGGATAACGACGGAACTGAATAAACGTTCAGCCACGAAAGGTTTGAACTGTCTTCTTTGCAAAGCCGACGCGACGATGTGTGGAACCGATGGAACTGCATTGATTTAAAGGCCGAGCCGGAACGAATGGATATCGCTTTACGTTTAGTGAGAGACCGCGGGGGATATCCCCGTCCCGTTATGCGGTCGCGTTCAGTAACAAGACATCGGCTCATTGCACGCGCTCATTTTCCAGGGAGGAGCGTGCGGAGGGACCCCAGTCATGACGCCATGTTGCGGCTGGGGTTTCTCTTACTTTCGTCCGCTAAGGGCCAATAGCGGACATCGAAACGGGGCCTTCAGAAGGACGGCACTCTTGATCTACGCGGCATCGGTCCTGCGAACGCCCAGCGCATTGATCGCACGTTGCTCGATTAATTGGGGATCGCGTTCACCCGTCGCCACGACATTGACGATCGCTTTGGCAATTAGCTCAGTTATCGGGTCGTCGCGATTGACGATGCCAAGATTGACCAGTGCGCTTTCATAAGCAGCGCT
>Ga0157282_10000195_pt1 | contig 7368 bp, 9 predicted proteins | sample NitcycUS029104C1_FD_108386 | JGI IMG/M metagenome (GOLD analysis project Ga0157282, IMG submission 108386) | Soil microbial communities from Arlington Agricultural Research Station in Wisconsin, USA - Nitrogen cycling UWRJ-S029-104C-1 | ecosystem: Environmental > Terrestrial > Soil > Agricultural... | reverse complement strand
GACAACGGAATGCCCGACATCCTTTTGCATGTGACCTGCCTGCGACGTGACGGCTATCAGACCGCCTATGAGGGCGCGCGGGTCATCTGCGAGGTCCTGCAGCGGTCGAAAGGCCTTCAGGCATTCCGGATCGTCTCGATGGACGAGTCGACTGCGGTGCACCCGGCCCAAATGCCGCCGCCGCGCACCCACGTTACCGTCACCCCGACCAGCGGACTTGAGCGCGCCCAGGTCAAATGGTTTAACCGGCTGCGTGGTTTCGGCTTTCTGACCCGTGGTGAGGGGACACCCGACATTTTTGTGCATATGGAGACCCTGCGCCGCTATGGCTTCGCCGAGCTGCGGCCAGGTCAGACCGTACTCGTCCGCTTTGGGCCGGGTCCCAAAGGGCTGATGGCGGCCGAGGTCCGCCCGGACGGCGGCTCGCTCGGACCCGCATCGCATTAGCCAGGATCTATTTTCCGATTGCCGGCTTTGGAGAGGCCGCGTAAAGGCGAGTCCATGGTCCGCCTCGGCTCGCTCGTTCTCATCCTCTCTTTGTTCTTCCCATTCGGCCCCGGCTGGGCCGCCGGCGAACAGACCGTCGAAATTGCTAGCAAGACCGGCGTCCACATCTTCTCGGTGGAGGTCGTCGACAACGATGCGGATCGGGCAAAAGGGCTCATGTACCGCAAGGAGCTTCCCGAGGGCCGCGGCATGCTGTTCGATTTTCACCGCGACCAGGAGGTCAGCTTCTGGATGCAGAACACCTATATCCCGCTCGACATGATTTTCATCCGCGGCGACGGACAGATCCTGCGGATCGAGGAAAACACCGTGCCCTTGTCGACGCGGATGATACCGTCGCGTGGACCGGTGCGTGCGGTTCTGGAGGTCATCGGTGGCACATCGCGCAAGCTCGGCATCGCGCCGGGTGACCGCGTCGCCTCGCCGATTTTCCGTGCGCGCTGAGCCTTGCTTGCCGGGCTATAGCGAAGCGTGTATCGAAGCCCTGTTTCCCGGCGGGGCATAGCGCAGTCTGGTAGCGCGTCTGCTTTGGGAGCAGAAGGTCGCAGGTTCAAATCCTGCTGCCCCGACCAGCTATCGTATTGATCTGCCTGGCTTGATAGGCCGCCTACGATTGTCATGGCCCCTTAACGGCCCTATAGGGGTGCGGTCACGCAGGAACCTCGATGGTTGCCAGGATCTACAAGCCCGCGAAGACCGCCATGCAGTCAGGCTTTGGCAACACCAAAGGCTGGGTGCTCGATTTTGAGCCGGAGACGCCGCGTCGGGTCGAGCCACTGATGGGGTGGACGTCGTCCAGCGACATGCGGCAGCAGCTGCGGCTGCGGTTCGACTCGAAAGAGGAAGCGGTGGCCTATTGCGAGCGGCATAAGCTCGCCTATGAGGTGTTCGACGCGGCTCCGGCCAAGCGACGGACAATGTCCTACGCGGACAATTTTTCCTTCAAGCGTCGCGATCCCTGGACGCACTAGAGCTTCGGCGAAATTTACGGATCAAGCCGGCCGTTTTTCGGCAGCAACCGCGCCTTCCAGGCTTAGCCCCTGCGTCGCCGCGCGCTGGCGCAGAAGCGAAACGAAACGCTCCTGCGGCATGGGCTGGCCGAGCAGGTACCCCTGGCCGTAGTCGCAGCCCATGCTCACCAGTGCCACGGCGTCCGCGGCTTTTTCGATGCCGGCTGCGACGACGTAGCGGCCGAAACTGTGAGCCAGATCGATGACGGTCTTGCAGAGCGGAGCATTGACCTTGTCGGTGCCGCAATCGGCGACAAAGGACTTGTCGAGCTTGAGCTCTTCGAAGGGCATTTCCTCCGCCTTGGCGAGCGTCGAGTAGGCTCGGCCAAAATTGTCGATCGCAAGCCTGACATTGTGCGGCTCGAGCTTCTTGCTCAGTTCGCCGGCAAGTTTGAGGTCGTTGACAATCTGCTCCTCGGGCACGTCGATGATCAGGCCGGGCCATTTTTCGTTGGCCGGACGGTGCGCCTTGAGGATGTCTTCAATTGAGATCTTCACCAGTGCGGGCACGGGAATGTTGACCGACAGCCGCAGATTGACACCGAGCTTGGAGAAAAGAGCGCTCGTCTTGAGCGCGTTTTCAAGCGCCAGCTCGGCCAATTTGGCGGTGGCAGGCTCGGCCGCATTGGCGGTGAACGCTCCAGCAAGCACCATGCCATGCTGGGGATGACGTACGCGCGCATAGGCCTCGGCACCTGCGAGCTGCTTTTTGCGTAATGCAATCTTGGGCTGGTACCAGAACTCCACCCATTTGTTCTTGATCGCGTCATCAAGTTCGAGCTTGGCTGCGACTGCGGGCGGAGTACCGAGCTTGAGATCCTGCACGAGCTTGACGATCGTTTCGGTCTCAAAAGGCTTCTTGAGCACGGGCAGCATTTGCAGCTTGTGCTGTGCGCCGATGCCCTTGACGTGCTCGAGGACCGCCGCACCGCGTGTGCTCATCAGCTGCACAGCGCCGCGGAAGCGCAACTTGCCGAGGGCAACGACCGTCTCGATCGCGTCCGCGGATTCAAGTGAGATATTTATAAAAACGAGTGCGGGCGCCCGGGATTCGATGGCCTTGCGCATGCTGGCGCCGTCGGGAAACTCAACTGTATCGACACCGGCACCGTGCAGCACGAGCGACAGGAAATGCCGGATACTCGGCTCATCATCGACGACGTAACAGATCGGCGTCCCATCGGGCGCGAGCGGCGGCGACTCGACGGCAGGGGTGCCGTCGGCCGGTGTCGACGATTTAGTGGATGGCTCGGTCATTTGCGGTTCGGGCGCAGTAAAACCGAGGGATGTGCAGCGTCCCCCCAGGCTATTGGTGTGCCAAACTTGTTAATTATGGGTTTCCCGTCGCCCCGTCAGTCAGGGCCCACGGGGAGTACGGGGCTGCCAGGCTCGAGCCGCCAGAGCTTAACGAGGCATTCTTCTGCGGTTGCGATAGTTTCTAGGGTAGGGGGATCGGCGAGTGGATACGCAAGCGCGGGCGGACAGCGGCTCGTATGTAACTAGTCTCTGCGGTTGAGCCGGATTGGCGCAACGAAGAATCGCCTGGCGACAAATAAAATTCGCGCCGCAACACTTACAAATCGGCGCCGGGGTTGCGCATAACACCCTCACTAACCGTCGGTCCCCGCAGATCGTGAGTTGCTTTGCCTGCCGACTGTCGGCGTGGTGGCCCTGTCGTCGGCCACTTTTTTGGAAACGATCGACTTGTGTTGGGACATGCTTCGGTCGTTCAAAATCAGACTTGAGAATGACAGAGCAGAATAATGCCGATTTGGAAATGTCCGCTTTCCGATTGCGGGGACCAGCCTTGCCGCATTCAGCGACGTAAGCGACCCCAATCGCAGCAGTGTGGCTTCTGCTCGACTGAGGTCGCCTAAAGCGGAAGGGACCGCCCCCCAGCCGCTCCGTCTACAACTATAGGGCGGTGCCGCAGTAGAGCGGTATGGCGCGTGCGCCACACTTCACAAAATTGCGTAATGGAACTTTAGCCATTGAAAGCAATTATGCCGCGGTGGGCCGGGGCAACCGGCTTCATAACTGACGCCTTTGGCGTTGATTTTTGTGGCGGGGAACGGCGCGGTGGGGACGAAGAGCCAATACTCCGCCGTTCTTCGATACGTATTTTTACATCCCCGTATTTACGAAAGCGCTCGGGCGAAGTGCCGGGGGCTTTTGCTGGCCTACGTTCGAAAGAGAATGGGCACTGTCATAAAACGACAGTTCTTGTTTCGGGGGTGTCCTCGTTCGGCCGACGGGGGGCTACCGGTACTTCACGACTATTTTTTCAAGGTGTTCGCAGTTCGCACACTCGAAGGTACGACGATCATGGTCTGGCTCGTCCGGCTCAATGAGTGCCAACCACATCAACTCGCCACATTGCGGGCAATTGGGCCGGTGAAACGCGACCGACGCATGTCGAGCCTCGTGTGTAATCCTATTGTACGTCATCAGCGTTCCCCACGCGGAGAACCAGATGGCGGCGAAGTGCAAGGTGGTTTGTCCCATGCGGGCCGCTTGTACGGTGCCCTCGCTAAAAAGTGCTGTCGTGAGACTCTCAGTTTTTAATAAACACAGCCTTATCAAAAACTCTTTCGCGCGCACGCATCGGCACGGTGCGATTCATCTCTTCAAACCGGCGCGAATGCGGCGATTCAACGCGGCAAAAAACCTTGTGGAAATGCGGTGGGTTATCTCGAAAAAATACAGCTACTAAAAGTTGGTCGCACTTGGAGCGATATGCCACTCGTCAATGGGGGGTATTAGAGCACCCGCGCAAAAGGTTAGAGTACTACTTGCACCAAGGATATGGGGGTAGCCGCGCGATGTTCATCCTCTTGCCAATGGCAAAAAAGCGCATTTCTATTTGGTCTGTCCCAATTGCCGGTTTGTCCATTTTCCCCGTCAGCTCGGTGGCCCGTAGATGGTAGATGCGTGGGCAATCAGAAAGTACCAACCTCAGCGAGGGTGGCAGCGATAGAGGCTCTGCGGAAAGTCCGGCCACCGTTTAAGTTTTGTTCCGGCCCTGAACCAAGGCACCGCCAAGCCGTTATCCCACTACACATTGGTAAGGAGAACGAGATGGCACATCCGGCGACTGAAAAGCGCGGCGGCAACCCGGATGTGAAGCATAAACCTGAACACCAAAAGCCCAAGGATGCGATGGAACGGAAACTCGAGCAGGGCTTAGAGGAATCCATGACGGGGTCCGACCCCGTCAGTGTCACTCAACCGCCCAAGACCAAGGATCACGAAAAGAAAGCGGGCTGAGGGTTCGTTTCAGGTCAAACACACCAAGCGATAAACGTACCATCCGCGGCCCGCGCACAATTCCGTTTGCCCTTACCGTTACTTGTCATCTGACCGCACCAATGGCTATCGACAACACCACCACGACATCGTTTGCGAAACTTTGTTTTTGTTCAGGTATTTGATTGCCCCGTCACAATACTGAATCACCAAACGCTCGGTCGTCTTTAACGGACATCGTTAGCTTTCTCCGCGCCGCCCGGCGCGGGAGGCACCACCGGTTCCGGCTCCGGATCCGCCTTGCTCATTCTCGGCGCGATTATAGGCGGCAACTTGACGTGGTCGTCGGGTGTTCCCAACACGATCACGTTGGCCGACGGCAACATCCTTACGGTTGATTTTCAGGGCGGCCAAGCGATCATCTTAGACCACAAGATCACGACGCACGCCTACCTGAGCTTGTCAGAAGGGCGCGGTGGCGGACAAGATCTGGCAACGCCGCTTCCTGCAGCGCTTCCGCTCTTTGCCAGCGGCCTCGGTGCATTGGGGCTCGTGGGGTGGCGCAGGAAGAAGAAAGCAAGCGCGCTCGCTGCGCGATAAAAGAACCTGATCAGATTTCGGAGAGACCGCCGCGAGGCGGTCTTTTCTTTTGGTTCGTGTGCGATGTCCGCTTTTGGCCCTGAGCGGATATTCCACTTCTACCGGCCTCGGCGCGTTGGGGCTGCTGAGGTGGAGGAGCCTCGATTTGATCGGATTACGCGCGCGTGCCCTCCGAGGCAAATTGCCGTCCGCAAAAGCGTCAACGTGTCAGGCATCCCGTCCTCAAAAAGAGAGGCGGGGCCGCCGATGTGGCGTGCGACGACCCCGCAGATGTTCTGAAAACAGACACCCAACTTGCCGGTAGCCGTTCTGCACACAAAAATCTTGAAGAAAGTCTGGATTTTTTCTTGAGACGGAGCTGGCTTGCGGACCAACGCGCTTGCTTTGCCCCAACGTTCGAACGACTGCCGCTTCTGTCTTAGTGTCGCTTTGCGGTTCGGTCATCGCCATAGAGGCCTTTGACCGCGTGATGAGGTACGGCAGTCGCCGCACAGTTGTGGCATTTCGCGCGATGACCGCCGTCCGGTTCCCACTCTGGGCAAACCAAAGCTTAAAACCCCAGGTACCGACGCATATTCCTCAGGGGATATCCACAAGTGGACGGGCCACCGGTGCGGTCCATTCGGGGTTTCGCTATGCTGCTATTGGGTTCGTTCTGCTGTCGTGGCAAACGGCAGAGCAGAGGTGGGCCGTGCCTGAGCCAAGGCTTGGAGCGCGGCCCTCTTTTTGTTATTGAACTGGCTTTTTTTAAAGGCAGGCGTCCGGATCGTGCACGCCGCCTTCAGCGACATCCTGGCCCTCGACGGCGATGTGACAACTGCGTGCCTGGCTTCACTTTCATCCACAATCGTAAATCGTGTGACGCGGGTCACAGCCAGATTCCGAGAAAAGACTAAATTAAGATCCGCTCCAGGAATCGGAGGGGACCCATGCTTCAGGTACGAGAATATGCGCAAGAGATCTTTGGTCTGACACTAGCCGTTGGCACGCTCCTTATGCTTGCAACCGTGATACCGGCTTAGTGAGGCATTGATCTGATAGCCCGCTTGAGGGCGCCACCCGTCCAACACTTTGCTGCCGTACGCCGCCAGCACATTATTATTAAATCTCCGGCAGTCCTTGCTGTTGGTACCACAAGGTGCTTTATGGGCTTTGTGGCGCTTTGGGTTCGTAGGCATATGTCGAAAATCGCGCGCCATGTTGTCAGTCTGACGACTAAGAATTTTCCCATCATGTTGGTCGGCGCCGGCCTGATTGCCACAATTTTGTGGACTACCACCGTTATGGCTCTCGCAGTTGAGCGAGTCTGGTCGATGCTGTCGGGATCCTAGCGAGCCGCGCTTCGTTTCCGTTCTAGGCGGCGCTTCGCGGTTTGTTCATCGCGCGAGTGCGTGACTTCAGTCCTGTCGCGACATGAAGTGGCTGTTGGTCGCCTACCAACCGATTGCATCAGAAGAGATCAGCCCTGATCGCGCGATTTAATGCGCGGGCTGAGGAACGACGTCGCCCTCATTGGAGATGCTGGCGAGATCGACGGGCTTTTCCAGGGAGCAATTGTCTCCATTATGATCTTGATTCCTGACAATGCGCTCTCGATTTCACCCTGCACGCGGGAAACCTCGGAATTCAGAAACGTTTGCAATTCCTGGAGTTCGGACGTTAGCCCTTGCAGTCCATCGATTGAAACTGAACTTAACCGGGCGATGGAGGTATGGATTCGTTCGACATTCTTCTCGATCTGAGGGGAGAGTTTCGGACTCGCTTGCTCGGTCAAATTGCTGATTGCCGTCTCCACATCTAACGTATCAGAAGGAGCATCAAGAAACGGGTGATTAGCGGATGCCGAAGATGTTGAATCGTCCATCACCTTCTCCTGTGGATTTGGTTTACTTCTACTGTCCGGGCCATTTTCCTCGACTCTGCGAGAGGTAGTCGAAGCTGCCTTTGCCTGCGTTTCTGCTTCGTTGGTGCGAACAGTCTACGGACGTCCGCAATCGCCTGATCG
>Ga0157282_10000193_pt1 | contig 7370 bp, 7 predicted proteins | sample NitcycUS029104C1_FD_108386 | JGI IMG/M metagenome (GOLD analysis project Ga0157282, IMG submission 108386) | Soil microbial communities from Arlington Agricultural Research Station in Wisconsin, USA - Nitrogen cycling UWRJ-S029-104C-1 | ecosystem: Environmental > Terrestrial > Soil > Agricultural... | reverse complement strand
CCGGAGGAAGAACTCGACGACGAGACGGCAGAGCAGATCGAGGATCACGCTGACGATCCCGAAACCGCCCTGGCGAAGAAAGACAAAAGCTCGGCCTTGCGGCAATGCCTGGCCAAGCTTTCGGCGGACCATCGGGAGATCATCGACCTCGTGTACTACCACGAGAAGTCGGTGGAGGAAGTTGCCGAGATCGTCGGCATCCCGGAGGCAACTGTGAAGACGCGCATGTTCTATGCGCGCAAGAAGCTCTCCGAGCTTCTCAAGGAGCAAGGAATAGATCGAGGTTGGCCATGAACGCGATGAAACAAGAAGCGCCCGAGCGCCAGGAAATCGAAGAGCTCCTGCCGTGGCATGCGGCGGGCACGCTCAGCCGTCGCGATGCCCAACGCGTCGAGGAGGCGCTCGCGCGGGATCCCGAGCTCGCGCGCCGTTATGCGCTGGTGCGCGATGAGCTCGGCGAAACCATTCATCTCAACGAGACGCTCGGCGCGCCGTCCGCGCGTGCGCTGGAGAAATTGTTCGCCCAGATCGACGCCGAGCCGGCGCGCAGCCAGGTGTCGCTTAATCTCGGCAGCCGCATTTCGGAATTCTTCGCGAGCCTGACGCCGCGCACACTGGCCTTGGCCGGCGGCGCCGCTGTGCTCGCGATCCTCGTGCAGGCCGGCTTCATCGCCGGCGTGATGCTGAACGACAGCAAGCCCGGCGGCTACCAGACCGCGTCGGCACCCACAACGGCGCCGGACACCGGAACTTTCGCGCTCATTCGCTTTGCGTCACAGGCTTCGGCGGACGATGTCACGAAGTTTCTCGAAGCCAACAAGCTGTCGATCGCAAACGGACCGACAGCCGGCGGCTTGTACAAAGTCCGCGTTGCGGTAACGGGAATTCCAAAGGCTGAGCTCGCCCGCATCGTGAAGAAGCTGCAGGAAGATAAAGTCGTCGACTTCATTGCCACGACCGATTGATCCCGATCATTGGAAGCCTGCGCGCTGAACGGAATCCGCGACCCGAGCAATATATTTCCTGCGCAGGATGACGGCATTGGCAGAGTCCCTTGCCTCGGGCGCCGAAAGTCGCCACTTGTTGGGGCGAGCGTCCTTATCGGAGCCATGATGACCACCAGCCCTCCACCGCCGACGATGCCGTTGCGCGTCACACGCAATGACGAGATCGCTGACGGCATCTACCTGTTTGAATTTCGCGATCCTGCCGGCAATCAGCTGCCACAATTTACGGCGGGTGCGCATATCGGCGTGCGTGTGCCGAAGGGTCTTCTGCGCAAATACTCACTGTGCAACGATCCTGCCGAGCGCGACCGTTACCAGATTGCGGTCAAGCGTGAGGTAACCGGTCGTGGCGGCTCAATAAATCTCATCGACGGCGTGAAGGCGGGCGATGAGCTTATCGTCACGGCGCCGGTGAATGACTTCGCGCTGCCGCCGCGAGCGCAGGATTTCCTGTTCATCGCCGGGGGCATTGGTGTGACGCCGATGATTGCAATGATCCGGCAGGTGATGGCCGAAGGCAAACGTTTCCGTCTGTTCTACTGCTCGCGATCGCCTGAGACGACGGCCTTTCGCGAAGAGCTGAGCGCGCAGCAGTTCAGAGATATGGTCACGATCCATTACGATGGTGGCGACGTCTCGCGCTCGCTCGACCTGCGCCCGATTCTGGCCGAGCGGAAGAACCGCGAGCACCTCTACTGCTGCGGGCCACGTCCGCTGATGGAAGCGGTGCGTGCGATGGCCGACGATTGGTCGCCGACCGCCGTGCATTTCGAGGCCTTCAGCGACGCGGAAACGCACAAGGCGGGCGACACCTCGTTCAAGGTGAAGCTCGCACGCTCGGGCACCGTTCTCGACGTGCCGACAACGAAGACGATCCTTGAGGTCCTCCGCGACCACGGCCTCGACGTCCCGAGCTCCTGCGAGACCGGCACCTGCGGCACCTGCCGGACGAAAATGCTCTCCGGCGAAGCCGACCACCGCGATCTCGTGCTCGCCGATCACGAGCGCAAGGACACGATCATGATCTGCGTCTCTCGCGCGCGCGGCGGCGACATCACCATAGACCGGTAAGTACGCAATCTATGCGTGCATCTGAATGGCGTGCATCGCCGCCGCAGTGCGAAAAACACGCTTATTGCCCAAAGCTGGCGGACTTACTTCCGCGCCATGATCTGCTATCGTTTTACGAATTGGCGTTGTCTTCGACCTCAGGGGGGACGGTCGCGTGCGCCGGCGGGATTTCATTGAGGGCTTTGCAGGCCCCGCGGTCGTCTGGCCGCTTCCGAACAAATGCAACCCGCCTTCGTTTGCGGTTTTCTCTTCTGACAAGCAATCTTTGCGGGAATGTCCGTGCTGGGGATCACACGCTGGCATCTGATCAGGCTATCGGCGGCGATATTGTGCGTCGCCGGTCTCGTATGGCTTGGGATGGCGTACCTAATTCCAGCGCCGCCGTCACAGATCGAATTAGCGACATCTCCCATCGGGGAGCACTATCATAATTTGGGCACACGCTATCAGGGGCTCCTGGCAGCAGCGGATATGAAAGTGGAATTGCGTGCCACCAACGGCGCAAAAGAAAATTTGGCGCTTCTGAACGATCCGAATTCCGGGATTCAGCTCGCGTTCATGCAGGGCGGAATCTCGAATGGCATTTTGGCGCCCGATCTGATGTCGCTTGGCCGTATCGACCATCAGATCTTCTGGCTGTTCTATCCAGCGGGCGAGACGCTGACCGATCTTGTGCAGCTCAAGGGCAAACGCATCGGCCTCGGCGCTGAAGGCAGCGGCGATCGAGCCGTGTGCGAAAAAATTCTTGCTGTCGCCGGCATAACTTATGACAACACGACTCTGGTGACCGTGGCACCGGAGAATGTCATCAATAACCTTGACGGTGGAGCAATCGACGCGGTCTTTCGCAACTTTTCTCCGGAGTCGCCCGTCCTCGATGCGTTGCTGAGAGGTCCTCAGTACCGCCTCATGAGTTTTGCCGAGGCGGAGGCACTCACCCGAATCTTTCCTTATCTGGTTCGCCTGGTGTTGCCGAAAGGTGCCATTGACCTGGCGCGGAAAATGCCCACTTCCGATACCGCTCTTGTTGCAACAACGAATGTCTTGCTGGCGCGCAAGGACATTCACCCGGCGGTTGTCGATCTTCTGGCGCAAACAACCTTGCAGGCGCACAGCACGCCGGGGCTTTTTCGAAAGGTTGGCGAATTTCCTACCGAGACCGATCCGGAATATTCCATCTCGCAAGGGGCCCGCGATTTCTACAGAAATGGCCCTTCGTTCCTCAATCGGTATTTGCCTTTCTGGATGACCAACTATGCGCAGCGTTTCCTCGCTGTGTTGGTGGCGGTCGTCGCAATCGTCGTTCCGGTGTTTAATTATGCGCCGAAGCTGTTTCTCTGGCTCATTCGCGATCGTGTGCGCAGATTGTATCGCCGGCTCAGGATGGTTGATAAGGCGCTGCTGTCGGAGGTCGATTCCGCTCGGGTGAAGGCGCTCCATGCCGAACTGGAAAACATTGGCAGGGCGGCCAACATCGTCCCGATGCATAGTTCCGATCTCTTTTTTGAGCTTCGAGCTCACATCGATCGAACCCGGCGTCATTTGGCATCGGTGGAAGCGCAAAACGGCACCGCCAAGGTCGCCTGATTCATCATCGACTGGTAAAGTCGGCAAGCGCTTGATTAGAAAAGGGCCCAGCAGCGGACAATTTCAATTGTCCTTAGCTGAAAAAATTGTGCAAGCCTGTCAGCGCGAACTGCACGCCCATAGCGAGAACGATCAATCCCATAAACCGCGTCACCATGTCGTGCAGCAGGCTGCCCGCGCCACTTGCGCGAGACCCGCCGCGGGCCACAAGCAGCATAACGACCCACATTACGACCACGGCTACCGCGACCGCGACGAGTGCAGTGACTGGCAATGCCAGCTTCGCATGCGCAACAGCGAGCGTGATAACTCCGGTAATCGTGCCCGGGCTCGCCGCGAACAAGATCACCGGCGTTAGCGAGCGCTTCTCGACGGCGCCGTTCTTCGAGGGGTTGGCCTGCGCATAGTTACCGCGCAACATGGAAAATCCGATCCAGGTCAGCACACCTCCGCCGGCAATCGAAAAGGCGTCGAGCGAGACGCCAAAAATTTGCAGCACTCTCGCTCCCGCCAGTGCAGCGACGAACAGAATGACCAGCACGGCCAGTGCCGCCTTGGTGGCATCGGTTATTCGTATGGCGCGCGTCTGACCGGCCTCGACCTGTGCGAACATCACCCCGCAGATCAAAGGATTCACCAGTGAAAGAACCGTCACAATCGCTTGAAGGTGCTGTTCCATCTGTGTGAGCAGGGTATGTCAGAAATTGATCGGGTAGAGCCAGTTCAGCCACGAGTGGGCGCGAATCGAAATCTTGCGCAGCGCAGCCCAAGCGCCGTGTTCGCCGCTGGTGTAAATGGCGGCAGTGCCCTGCGCGCCGATCGGGAAGTCCGTTTGGTTAGCGCCATCCAGAAGGATCTTCACAGCGTATTGGCCTTGCGGAACGTTGGGCGGCGGCGGCTGAAATTTTGGAATTTCATCGCTTGGGAGGTACTGACCAATTCCATTGCCTCGCCAAATGCTATGGACCTTCCCCGGAAAGATCTGCCCGGGATAGAGATCAAGAGACACCTCGACAGATTGCCCGGGCCGCACGTATTTGAGGTTCTCCTGGTAATAAGTTGCAAGCAGGTAGCGATCGGCGTCCACAATCAGCGCCGCGATTCCGCCAATCCGGTAAATGCCGGACACCATTCCTGGGCGGACCTGCAAATTGATAATGCGTCCGTCCTCCGAAGCCACCAGCGTCGTGTTGTCCAGATAGTACCGTGCCTGACGAAGTTGCGCTTCGACATTGGCAACCGTGGTGTTGACGCCATCGATCTGGGATTTGTACTTGAGGCGAGCGATTTCGAGTTCAGCCAGCGCCCCATCGTGGGTTGCTTGCGCGGCAGCCACGGTAGTTTGCCGCTGCACGACTTCCTCCCCGCGCACGGCCTGCTCCTGTGCGAGCTTGTCGAACATGGCCTTCTGGTATTGTTGGTAGTCCAATTCAACCTTGGTCCTCGCCGCTGTTTGCGTCGCTGCTGCTACATTTGACTGTAGTACAAGGACGTTTTGTTTGGCCTCGGCGAGTTGCGCTTCAAGTTGCGCTACCTTGTATTCGTAGGGGCGCCGGTCGAACTGGAATAGCGGCTGCCCCTTCTTCACCGGCATATTTTCTTCGACCAGCACCTCGGTCACCAGGGTTGGTTCGGGCAAGCGCGGAATGAGCTGAATTGTGTGCTGCACCACCGTGGCGTTCGCGGAGGTGGGCGTGACAAACCTCAGGCCAATAAGGAATATGAGAAAAAAGTGCGCAAAAACCAGGGCAAAGCCGAAGCCCCAAGCAGGGGTGAGTCTGAGCAGCTTGAGCTTGAAGAAAACGAGCCAGAAGATCGCGAGGCCAATAGCCAGTACGAGAATTGCCGCGGTCATGATGGCCGGCTCTTGTCAGGTGGGCGTTCCGCGCCGGGCACCGAGGCCTCACCTTTGAGGCGCGCAATCATTGCTTTGGTTTCGCGCAGTTCGTCCTCGGGCAAATAACGAATGTCGATGACAGTCGTAGGCTTGAAGGCCCAGATAAATGCCTGAATCCACGGCACGACGGCCAAAAAGCCGACCCATCCCATAGCATTGACCGCGTCTGCCTCAGGATGGTTGCGGGCAATAGCGATGCGGCCCGGAAGGCCCAAAATGAAAATGGCAAGCGCCAAAAATGCAACGCCGATGATGAATATGGCCAAGAAAGTCAGATAGTCCCAGCCGCTGATCTGAAATCCGAGCAACGTTTCCATGGGAATATGCCTCTAGCGGACATGCCGCTTTCCAAACGCAATGTCCCTCTCAGAAGCGGACTTTGGCCTGCCCTCCAGAATTTCCGTTGAGTGCCGGAGTTAAGGCACTAAGCAGGTTGTTCGAACGCAAAGATGCGCTTCCAGTCGTTCTTCATGCTGATTACGATCCAGCTTTTCTTCTTCGCTTCGTCGTAGAGCGCCTGGGTGAAGGTGCCGACCTTGCTGGCGGGAAGCCCTTGTGCGGGGCCGTAGGCGTATTCGCGTTTCGCATCGTCATGCATCACCAGCATCTTCAGCCGCGCACCATCGCCGGCTCCGGTGTATTCGAGCATTTGCCGGTCGCCATCCGAATTGCCGAACGCCGCGTATGGCCTCCGGCCGATCATCAGGTGTATGCCCTCGGGCTTGCCGGCCTTGTCGTCGTTCAGGAGTAACCTTGGCTCCTTGGTCAGGAACGGCTTGCCGTCCTTGTGATAGCCGAACTTTGTGCCGCCGGCGGTGCCGACTACCTGCTCGGGCGGTACACCGTACACACGCTCGGCATAGACACGCACGAAATCCTGGCCGCCGCCGGTCACAATGTAGGTCTTGAAACCATTGCCGCGCAGATACTGCATGACTTCCAGCATCGGTTGGTAGATCAGATCGGTGAAGGGCCGCTTCCAGCGCGGGTCCTTGGCGGCGGTCAGCCATTTTTTGACTTCCGCATTGAACTCGTCCACCGACATGCCCGTCAGTGTCGCGGCGAGGATTTTTTCAAGGTCATGCATCGAAAGCTTGGCGATTGCCTCGCGGTTGCCCGAGAGGACCGTCTTGAATGGCTCGACGTTCTTGAGTTTCGGATTTTTTTCGACCACTGCCGGTACGCGATCCAGACAATAGATCACTTGCGAGTAGATCGGATGTTCGACCCAGAGCGTGCCGTCCTGGTCGAAGGTGGCGATGCGCTCTTCCGGCGGCACGAAATTGGGGCTTGCCCGGTCGGTTGTGGCCTTAATGAAGTCGAGGATCGCCTGTTTCGCGGGGCCATCGTTCCACGAGGCCAGCGAGCCGCCCTGTGTCGTCTGCGCCTGGGCAATCCCGACGAGCCGCATGCCGGATAACGCGGGAAGCAACGCCATACCTGAAATCAGCACGCGGCGATCGATGCTGGATGACGGACGGTCGGATGACATGTCAGCCTCCTTCGATGCCGGTGAGTACCCAGCTTGCGCAGTTTTTTGGCGTTCGTTGCAAATTTTAAAGCGGGACTGGCGGTGGCACTACTGCCCCAAGGGGCATAACCGGCACCTACGCCGAAGCACGGCATGTCCGCTTTAGGTCATTAGCGCGCATTGCCAAGCCCGCACTATGTCCGCTTTACCGCAAAAACAGACACTCGGCGGGCCGAGTCAATGCAGGGTCGAAAATCAATCCAATCAATGTCCTGCGGCGCTTGATGTGGTCGTGACCTGCCTGTTGCTCCCGATCCACCAGAACATTGCTCCCGCT
>Ga0157282_10000189_pt1 | contig 7427 bp, 6 predicted proteins | sample NitcycUS029104C1_FD_108386 | JGI IMG/M metagenome (GOLD analysis project Ga0157282, IMG submission 108386) | Soil microbial communities from Arlington Agricultural Research Station in Wisconsin, USA - Nitrogen cycling UWRJ-S029-104C-1 | ecosystem: Environmental > Terrestrial > Soil > Agricultural... | reverse complement strand
GCCTACATCAACCGAAGCGATTGGAATGCTTCCTTCGCTCAATTTGCCGGAATAAAAAGGGGTGGGGAAATAATGGAGCAATCTATGCAACACATCTACACGGCTGCCGAAATTAGAAAAATCTCCAAGAGCTTGCCAATCGACCAAGATAAATGGGAGGTGCGGCTTTCTATTGGCGTGATTACCGCATTTTTCATCGGCGACCTCATCCGATCTTCGCTTTACATAATCACTCATTCGCCTGCGCCGCTCACGACAGTAGCGGAATTGTCGCGCGTGCCAATGGTCATTGCCTGCGTGATGATGTTTGCAGCGATGCTGGCAATTCCTCACCTGTGGACGCTGGCATTCAGGCCGCAATACCTGCATCGAACACTGGCGCGACAATTGGCAACCTATGGCGGTGTGATTGCTACGCTTTCCTGGCTCTTCGTCGCTGGAACTGCATTCCCGCTAGACCTCGGGTTGGCCGCATTGGGCTATTGGGGTAAAGCACTGGGGTGCTTGATCGTGAGTTACGTATACGCTCGGTCAATTAACAGCCAGCAAAACAGGGAGGCAATTGAAAATGACAAACAGGCGATTGGCTGAAGTGCTCTTGTTCGTGTGGCTGGTCGGATGGACCGGCTTTTGCTATGCGACGAGCAACACCACGCTGGCGCAGGACGCACTGCAATTCGACTGGTGGTCGCTGCTCACTGCAATGGGCGCCGGCCTGTTCGGCGGCGCGCTGCGCACGGTGCTCGTGTTGGCGGGCAAGTCCGCCATCCTGGTCGATGTGCTGCGCGAGGCGCGCAAGGACATGGCCTTCGCCGCGGTCGGCGGCATCGTCATCTACGGTTGCATCCTGCTGCTGTCCCTGTTCGGGGTGTACGAGGTGCCACGCGGCGCGCGGCTGCTGGTCATCGCGAGCGCAGGCTTCAGCCGCGGCGCCTGGTTCAAGCTGGTGGAGCTCGGGGCCGGTGACTTCGTGCTGCGCATCCGCACTTGGGTACGCGGTGGCGTGCCGCCGCAAGACCCGCCCCCGTCGTCCATCACCCCCCTCGAAACGAAGTAGGAGCCGCCATGCAGCGCACCGCAAACCAATGGTCCGCCATCCTGCTCGCCGCCGGTGTGGCGCGCACCACCGCCGCCCTGTGGGGCATGGTGCTGGCTGAGACGATCAAGGACGGCACCTTCTCGAAGGGAGACGCCGACCTCATCGACTTCCTGCCGGAAATCATCCACGAGAGCCAGAAACTCGAGCGCCTGGAAGAGAACCTGAACTACAGCGCTTCGGCGCTCGTGCCGCTCTTTGGCGTCGACCGCATCACGCCGGCGCAGGCCAACCAGTACGGCCGCATCGACGGCAAGCAGCAGGCCAACCAGCGCGCGATCGCCAACATCATCTACGGCGGCAAATGGGGCGAGAAGAACCTGGGCAACATCCTGCCCGATGACGGCTGGACATACCGCGGCCGATCGCCCATCCAGATCACGGGCCGCGCCAACTACATGCGTGTGGGCGACCTCATGGGGCAGAACCTCGTTGGCATCCCAGATCTGCTGAGCCAGCCACGCTTCTCGCTGGAAGGCTGCATCGCCTGGTGGGAAGACCGAATTCCCGATTCGATGCTGGGCGAGACCACCAGCATCCGCAAGCGGGTGAACGGGGGCAAGCTGGGGCTGCTCGAGGTGCAGGAACTGACGAGCAAGATCCGTCGCGCCATGGAGCCCGCATGAGCGCGCTCACCGACCTCAAGGCCATCGCCATCTACGTGCTGGCCGCCCTGGTGCTGGTGCTGGGGCTGACGTGCTGGCAGTACAAGCGCATGTACAAGGCTACCGACCTGGCCTTGGGCATCCAGAACACCGCCATCCTGAAGCAGAACCTGGCGGCGGCCGCGCTGCTGAAGACGCGAACCGAAGAACGTGACGCCAAGCAGGCGGAGCTCAACAAGCGCGCCACGGCGCAGGGGAAAACCGATGAACAAGCTGTGGACAAGATTGCTGCTGACGACAAGCTGCAGCGCGCTGCTCCTGTGCGCGTCAGCGTGCACAACTGCGCCCGTGATGCCGGGCGTAGTGGTGGACGCCCCGCAGGTGAAGCAGCCGCCCCCGCCGGAGCTCGTGCAGAAGACACCGGCTCGGCCAGTGGGGTACTTTCGCAAGCTGCTGCTGGACGCCTTGCAGACGCCATAAAGGAAATCGAGGCGAACAGTGCCGCCTACGCTTCCTGTCGGGCTACGCTGATTCCAGAACCTGGATAGCCGGGGCGGTGTAGGGCGAGCGGCCCACCCAGGCCTGCGGCAGCGATGCGCCGGCCTGTTCGCGCGCGAGGCGGATGGCCGCTGCGAACTGTTCCGGGCTGCCGTCACCCTTGACAGAAACGTGAGCGACGTTGCCGTGGAAGTCGGCGCTGTCCTCGCGGACGATGACGGTGATGATGGTGCACATGGCGACCTCCTTTCGTGGGATGCGCGCGATTTTGCCCAAGAATCCGGCGAAAACGGTAGGAAAAGGCCTCAAAATCGTCGCATTCTGTTGCGAGCCCGCCGACGCCAGCCATGCCCCGTAGGGTTTGGCCGCTTTCATGGGCAGAGCCAGAATCGCGCGCAGGCACACCAGCACGAAAGCGACCCATGGCCACCGATCCTCAAGAACTTCTGCGCCGCCGCGCTGTGATGCCCCTGACGGGGCTGGGCCAGCCGGTCGGCGTGCCGGCGCCACTGCCCATCCTGTCCGCCAACATGGCAGCCCCCGCCAACCCTTCGCCGGTCGCATCGACGGCCCCAGCGGTGGCCGCGGCTCCAGTTGCAGCGCCGGTCACGGGGCTGGGCGGGGGTGCTGCGTTCGGCATCTACCCGCCGCCGAGCAGCCAGTTTTCCACCAATGCCAACGATGCCGCGCTGCGCCGCGGGGTGTCGGCGACCGGACCCAGCACCTTTGTGCCGGCCATCCAGCCGGTGGCGCCCAACCGCTTCAACAACCTCACGGACCCGCGCAGTCTCCAATACACGGGCGGCTCTTCTGTGCCGGTCGGCATGGGGCAACCGGTGCCCGGCCAGCCCGCGCCGCCGCCGCCCGTACCTGGTGCCGCCGCGCCGGCTGTCGCCGGCTTGCCAGGTGCCGAGGGCACGCAGCCCACCAACGCATCTGAAGGCGCCCTGTCGCCCGTCGCTGCATCGCCCGCATCGATGGCTGCCACTGTCGCTCCGGCCGCCGCAGAGCCCGCGCTGGGCAGCCTGGCCGACACGCAGGCCCGGCTGGGCCGGTTGCAGGCCTCCAACGCCGCGGTACCGGTCGGCGGGGCTACCACCATCAATGCCGACTTCGCCGACCGCAACGGGGCATTCAACGAGGGCGCCGCGCTGCGCACAGCCGCAGCGCAAGGCTCGTGGTCGCCGCGCCGCGGCTTTCAGGGCAATGACGATGCGGTGCGCGCCGCAACTGTCCCGATCGCCAACCGCGCTCGCATGGGCGAGGCGCAGCTGAACGCCAACACGCAACTGACGAACACCGCGACGCGCGAGGCCGGCGACACCGCGCGGCTCGGCATGCGCACCGCGGCCGACGCATCGCAGGCTGCCATCACCGGCCAGCGCGACCAGCAGCGTCTGGAACTGGAGCGCTCGGGCTTCAACCTGCGCGCCACCGGCGCGGCCCTGGACAACGCCAGCAAGGCCCGCATCGAGGCCGTGCAGAACGAAATCGCCAGTGCCAAAACCCCCGAGGCCCGGCGCGTGGCATCCGAGAAGCTGGCCGCGCTCACGGGCAAGACCCCGCAAGACCAGTTCGCCGCGCTCGAGCTCGGCGGCGGCAGCACCATTGACCCGACTACCGGGGTAGCGGTGCCGCAACCCAAGTCGGCCATCATCTACAACAAGGCCACGGGGCAGTACCAGCAAGCGGGCGCCGCGCCCGCGGCTGCCGCCAAGGCCCCCATCGCGGAAGGCAGCATGTCCACCAGCAACGGCAAGCCCATTAAGTACGTGGGCGGAAAGTGGGTTCCCGCGTAATGGCTACTGATCTGCGCCCAGACGACAACGCCGCCATCACCCCGCCGCCAGGTGCCGGCGCCGACCTTCAGCCAGACCAGAACGCTCCCATCACGCCCCCATCGGGCACTGCGCGCCGCTTGGGCGATGCGGGCCTGGCGCTGGCCAAGGGCGTCATCGGCGTGCCCGAGGCCGCCGTAGGTGTCGCGGATCTCGTCACCGGCGGCCGCGCCGGGCAATTCCTGGAAAACAAGGAAGGCTCCTTCGGGTTCCGCCCGCGCCAGGCGAAAGAGTTCCTGGACACCCTGAAATCCCCCGAGCAGCAGGCGGCCGACCGTGCCGTGCAGGAGGCGGATGGCTTCCTCCCGACAGTCGGCGCCATGGTGCAGAACCCCTCCACGATCGTGGGCGCGGCCGCGGAGTCGGCGCCTTCGATGATCGGCGGCGCTGGTGTGGCGCGCGGTGTCATGGCGGCCGCGCCCCGGTTGGGCGCGATCGGCGCAGGTGCCATCGGCGAAGGTGTGGTGTCAGCCGGCCAGAACGCCGAGCAGGTGCGCCAGGAAGACCCGAATGGCACGCTGACGGCCGGCCAATCGGCCGTACTGGCTGCGTCCGGCGCGCTCACGGGTGGTATCAGCTTTGGCGCGGGTCGCGTGGCCAACCGGCTCGGCCTGGGCGACGTGAACACCATGCTGGCGCAGGGCCGCACGGGCACGGTCGGCGCCGAGGCGGCGGCCGCGGGCGCCAACAAGGGGCTCGTGCGCAAGATCGGTGAAGGCTTCGCCACCGAGGGCGTGCTCCAGGAACTGCCGCAGTCCGCCCAAGAACAGGTGGCGCAGAACCTCGCGCAGGGCAAGGCATGGGACGAAGGCGTGGGCGCCGCGGCCGCGCAGGGCCTGCTGGTCGGCGGTCTCACCGGCGCCATTGCCGGCCCGCTGGGCGGCGAAGCGCGCCCTGTCGCACCTCCCACCGCTCCTATCTCGCGATCGCTCGGCCTGCCGCCTCCCAGCACGGCCGGCGGCACCATCCTGGTCGGGCCGGATGGCGCCGCGATCACCCCAGTGCAGCAAAGCGCGCAGGCCTCCGAGCAGGTGCTCGCCGAGCAATCCAACCCCGCGCCGCGGTCGGTCGATGGCCTGCTCGAGCGCGGGCGCTTGGGCCAGCCCTACCCAGTCACCGACGTGACCCCGAAGGGGCCTCTGGCCAGCGCCATCGCTTCGGCGCCTGCCGGCGTGCCGCTCATCCCGCCCGCGCCCGAGCCGACCACCGTGCAGCGCGCGCAGGAGTACCAGGACGCCGACGAAGCCGACCGCAAGGTCTATGACCAAATCTTCGGCACCGACGTGCAAGACGTCGAGGCCAAAGGACCGAACCCGCTCGATTCCCTGCTGGATGCCAGCATCCAATGGGATGCCCCGAACGTAGACAACGTGACGGCGATGCGGTCCATGGGTTTCTCCGATGAGGAAATCAACGATGCCATTGCCAACCGACCCCGCCCAGAGGAAGCAGGCAGCACGAGCAGCGCTCGCGCTCCTGAACCTACCCCCGCAGCAACGAGCCCGGCTCCTGGCCCGGCACAAGATGCAGCAGGCCAACAAGCCAAAACCGAAGAAGTAGAGCGACCAGCGCGTGCGCCTCGTGTCGCGCAGTCGAACGCGCCGACCGCTTTGCAGAAAGAGGCGACCCGCCTGAGTGGCTTGGCCGATGTGGCGGCCGCTGGCGACTTGCCGCTTTCCGAGGTGCGCGCTGCGCGTGCAAAAGCCACTGCTGCACAGAAGGCTGCATCCTCTGAAGGCCTGGTCGAGCACGTAACCGCCAAGGGCAAGACCCTGCGCGGGGTCATCCGCAAGGGGATGACGCTGGCCGAGGCCAAGGCCATCGACAGCGGCTCCTTCATGAAGGACGGCGGCGCGTTCATCCGCGAGAGATCGCTGGACAAGCTGGCCGAGTACGACGCCAAGAACGGGCGCACCGGGCCCGGCAGCGTATCGGCTGCGCCAGCGACAAAGCGCGGCACCGACAACCGCCCGACGAATACCCCGGAGAACGCGGCTGTCTGGCAGCGCACGACCGAGGCCGAGCGCGTGGGGGCGCTCATGCGCTCTGACCCCAAGATGCCCATGCTGATGGCCCGCAGGCTGGCGCGCGCGCCGTGGGATAGCCTGCTCGCCGGTCGGCAGCAGATGGTCGCCGATGCACTCAACCTGACTGGAGCCACCGATGGCAGCAACGTATTGGGCGCCGCAGGGCGAGGAACTGAACCAGCAGCAGGCGCTGGTGCTGGCGGTGCCGGCGCTGGTGCGACCGAAGCCGCCGGAGCACTGGCGCCTGTGGCGCGCGCGGATGGAAGCGATGGTGCTGGCCGACCAGCCCGGCGCGGCCGCGATGCTGGCGCAGGCGCGCGCAGTGGAGAAGACGCTGGATCTGTGGCTGATCGTGCGCAACGACCCGCTGCCGGAGGCGTGGCGGGGGCTGACGGGGTGCGAATCGACGCAGCACCTGCGCCGGATGATCGACTGGGACCGGCCGGGCGTGCAGGTGGAGCCGCCGACGCAGACACTGCTGCAAATCCTGGCAGTACTCCAGGTGTAGCCGCTACCACGCTGGCCGACCTTACCGAACCGAGCATCACGCGCCGCGCGAACCCGGGCAACCTGGGCGATCGGCAATTCGTCGCGCGTGCGTTCCTGAAGAACGGCGATATTCAGGTAACGGGCGTAGGCAGCACGCAAGCAGAGGCCGAAGCCAACATGCTGCGCGATGCCGACAGCAAGCGACCCGCCGCGGCTGCTGCGCCGACTGCCAAGCCGAACACCATCTTCACCGAGGACGCCGCGGCCGCCGCGCGCGCCCGCATGAAGGCGAAGCTGAACCGCCCCATGTCGGGCATCGACCCCGAACTGCTGCAGGACGGCATCACGCTGGCCGGGTACCACATCGAGAAGGGCGCGCGCACCTTCGCGGCCTACGCTCGCGCGATGCTGGACGACATGGGCGAGAACATCCGCCCGTACCTGAAGCAGCTGTACATGGCGGTGAAGTTCGACCCGCGCGCCACCGCGCTGGAAGGCATGGACGGTGCCGGCGCCGTGGAGTCGGCCGACGTCGATGCCATCCCCAATCAATTGCCCGTCAATGACGCAGGCCGCACCGGTGCTGGCGATGCTTCAGTTTCGACCGCGGCTGCAAATGAAAAAGCCGCGCCGCTCTACTCGCAGCGCCGCTTGTCGCCAGTCACGGCCAAGGGGCTGGAGAACTGGGCCAAGGCGCAGGGTTTCGATACGGTGGTGCCGGACATGCACGTCACCATGGCCTATTCCACCTCGCCGGTAGACGCCAGCGCCGTGCCGCTGGAGACCGAGACCATCGCCGTGCCGGCCTCGGGCCGCTCGATGGATCAATTCGGCGATGCCGTGGTGCTGAAGCTGCCGGACGACGGCCTGCGCG
>Ga0157282_10000173_pt1 | contig 7629 bp, 5 predicted proteins | sample NitcycUS029104C1_FD_108386 | JGI IMG/M metagenome (GOLD analysis project Ga0157282, IMG submission 108386) | Soil microbial communities from Arlington Agricultural Research Station in Wisconsin, USA - Nitrogen cycling UWRJ-S029-104C-1 | ecosystem: Environmental > Terrestrial > Soil > Agricultural... | reverse complement strand
TTTCCTAAAAAAATTTTACCAAATTAATACCGATGAATGTTGTCATGTGAATCAGTTTATGTTTGCATGAGCTAAATTTATTTACTAAATACTGGTAATTTAAAATAATCGGAATACCATTACGATTACGATTATTCTGGGCTATTCCAACGCCTTTACAATATAGTGATCGAGCTTTGATCTATCCATGCTACGATATGCTATGCGACCAATTCTACCTGTGATTTTTCACTTTCTTTGGCTACCCTGAAAATTGTTTCAACGAATCCTTCCAATTCCTTTTCGTGAGAAACGATAATAACCTGAGCTGCAGTAAGTTCTTCCAAAACGTGCTTGATTTGCACTAATTGTTCCTTACTGAACCCATCCGTGGGTTCGTCTAAAATTAATAGATTGTCATCAAACATTATCATTCTTCGAATGATTTCGTTAAGTGCTAACCTGTACGCTAGGGCAATTGATGTTTTCTCGCCTCCACTCAGACTATCAACTTCCAGGCGATACCCGCTTTGATTTACAATAGGGGTAAAGAATTCATCAATTTCTATATCTATATCTCCTGCTTCGACTAATAGATAAAACCATTTTTGAAATAGCTTATTAAATTCATCCTTCACGCTAACAAGGACTTGAGACTCTATCTGTACCAAAGATGGGATAAAGTGTTGGTTCAACCACAAACCTATCTGGTCTGTAAAAGCTACTCTATCAACTTTCTCCTCTAGTTCGATTATTTTTTTGTTGAAAGTTTCAATTTGCTTTAGGTTGTTTTCAAAATCAGTCTTCCTCATTGCAAGATTTTCTTTCTTATTCATTAAATCATCTTCAAATGAAAGCTTCTGTAATTCCAATTCCTTCATCCTAATATCCACCTTTTCACTATCTTGATAAACTAATTTTGTCTCGTCAAGTTTTTTTAATAAAGCATCGATCTCGTTATTTAGTTCTAGTAACGCCTTTTCTCTGATTTTTTTATCTTCAATAAGACGCTGTTTTGAGTTGATTAAGTTAGTATTCTCCACAAACGTTCTTTCCAAATCAGTCCTTTGATAACCGATTACAACCTTATTCAACAGGTCATATTTATTCTTGTAAGGATAGAGCGTTTTTAAGGTCTCGGTCATGTCGGTTAACCTACTAATTTTATCTAGCAAATTCTTATCTTGTAATTTGCCAATCATCAGTTTCTTATTTGAAACTTTTTCATTTATTTTCAAGTCTAGTTGAATTACGCTATTTTGAATTCCAATTAATTTTGCTATTTGTATTTGAATTTTTTGTAAGTCAGATTTTTTAGATTCTATTTGTCTTATTTCGTTTGAAATTCGATTTTTCTCTTCTTGATGTTCTTTTCTCTCATTTTCTAGTTTTTCAAGCTTGACATTTAAGAAATCCCTTCTTTGCGAAAATTTTCGCTCCAATTCCGATATATGTTGTTGATCTAGTCTTTGTTTACAATACGGACACACTGCATCCTGTCTTAGTTGTAATACTGTATCTAGTTCCGATTTTTGTTTTGATATTTCATTGTTAATGCTAAGCATTTCTGATTTTATATTATAAAGACTGCCAGTAACGTTATCAAGGTCCTTTTGGAGGTTATCAGTATTAGTAGTGTTATTTTTTAGAGTATTCTCTTGTTGTTTCAACCCATCTAAATACCCTAATTCACGAGTGCATCTTGCTCTCTCTGATATTATCTCCGATAATTCAAAATCTAATCTCTGAATATTAGCATTCAGTGAGTCACGTTCACTACATATATTACTTTCTAATCTTACCTTTTCAAGTAACAATTTATCATATTGAAGAGCGTTGTCAGTAACATCTAATAGATCCTTCCTTTTTTGAATGTATTCGTGATATTTTGGAGTAAGGTCGGATAAAATTTTTTCACTCTGGGAAATACGATAGAATTCTTGATTTATTTTTTCAATCTCATGATTCTTTTCTTCTTTAAGTTGAGAGTTCTTGTCAATTGTAGACTGGAGATGCAAAATGGAGGATTCTGCTTTTAGAATTTTCTCCTTGCTTTTTCTTGTTTCTAACATTTGTGTGAGAATATTTTGTACTTGGTCATTAAGTTGAGATACACTATCTTTAAAGTAATCAATTTCTTCATGTAATGATTCTGTTGTATCTTTAATTTTTTGCAAATCGAATTTGTACAAACTAAGCTCATTAATTAGAGATTTTTTTGCTCTAGTTACTGTTCGTATCCATGAAGAAAATTTCTCCGCATTTTTTTTGGCCGTACTGTATTCTTCGATACCAAATGCTCTTCTTAGAATTTCGACTCTCCTTTCGTTGTTAGACGTTAATACATTTTTCATCATTTCCTGCGGAGTATAAATTGCAAAACGAAATATAGTAGAAGTAGTTCTAGTTTGGGTTCTTTCATTTATTCCAATTATTTCTAATATCCTGGATTTTAGTTCGCCAACAGAATATGAATTCTTGACCCCGTTTTCATATAATGATCCTTCTTCTTGAGAGATTTTAGTCCCTTTTCTCAACAAAGATCTAAAAACATCATAGGTTTTTCCACTACTTTCAAACTCTAAAAGTACAGAACCCTTACTCTCTCCGATTCGGAGCAAGTGGTTTGCATCAACATCACCTAATCCAAACAGTGCAAATTCAATTGCAGAAAGAATTGTTGACTTGCCTGAACCTATATCCCCTTGAAAAAGTATCCTTCCCTTAGGAAATTCAATTGTCGTCTTTTCCTTGTAGCTTCTGATGTTTGTTATTTCGATTCGTTTAATTATCATAAAAATAACCCTCGCTATCAAAAATTGATTTCGCGTAAGAGATAACCCTGTCATCGTATGTACTGGCATTTTCGTTCTCTAATTTTTCATTTCGAAGGACATCTAACAGGGAGAGTGATACACTTTCCCCAGTTTTTCCAGTTAATTTTGAATTGACTTGGTTTTTTACTTTATGTGAGACAGTGGAATCTGCTTGAAAATTCTTGATACTTTTGTGAAAAATTTCTCTTTCAATATCAAACTTGTTGTCACTTTGTACCACAATAGCACTTGCCTCATCCGTTGACAGATTATTTGTGTTTATAAACGATAGTAACGCCTCTCTTTTTGATATATCCATGCTAAATTTTCCAAAATCAATATTGGAACGCTTTCCAAGTAACTTCCCTTTTACCTTTATTAGGACTATTTTATTCTTAACTTCGAGTTCTGATATATTCTTCATGATCTCAGCTTCCAATATTTCTGAGTTCCACTTTACTGAAACTATTTCCTTATATAGTATCTCGGCTACTTTTATCTCTACAAACTTACAATCTAAAATTTGTTTATCAAATGAAATAATGTAAAAACCTCTTGTTTCTCCTTTTGCTGTTTCCTCAAGATCTTGAAAAGTAGAACCAAAGAGAGGTCCGGGATAAACAATTAGGCTACTATCAATTTTCTTTTCAACTCTCTTGTGGATATGCCCTCCCCCGTAATAGTCAAATCCTTTTGGTACTAGAGAAATCGGCACCGAGTCCCGGAATTGAATATCTTGTGGAAGTATTTCTTGAATTCCCCTATGCAATAGAAAAATTTTGAATCCATCTTCTGATTCTAACTTTTTTTTGTCCAACTTCTCATAAATTTCCTTATCCAGTCCAACCTTTCTCCCAGAAATGCCCGTTATTTTGGCCCCTGTTTTCTTATCAGCAAAGAGTTTCAATACTATTGAATCGTTGTTCAACTGAAAATCTGTTGGTTTGATAAACAGGTCGGCAGAATGCAAAATATCGATCATGGAAACATTTGCCGTGTTAAAATCATGTGAACCATATATCATGTATACTGGAATACCTGAATTTCTTGCTTGCTTCAAGATTTCAACGGCTTTTTTAACTGGTGAAAGCTGGGGAATATTTACGTCAAAAAAGTCTCCTGTAATTAGAATGAAATCAACTTGTTCTTTTATGGAGATTGATATTGATTTTTCAAATGCTTGCAAATTTAATTCTCTTAACTTGGGATTTCTCCAAGAACCAAGATGACAATCAGTAATATGGGCAAACTTGTACAAATTGTATTTATTCGCGCTTAACTATATTTTAAGCTAGATTGTCTATACATATTTACATATGCCAATAGCCTTTGACTTTGCTACTTGTACCTAGGTGGAGAATGTGGGCGCCCTAATTCGCTCAGTTAGTTTTTGTGAGCGTGAATGCTTCATGTAATGACCTTACCGCCTTTTCACAATCGTTGTTATTCACAACGAATGCCAAGTTCAACTCAGAAGATCCTTGAGCAATCATAATTACGTTTATGTTATCTTTTGAAACGGCCGAAAAAACTTTAGCTGCAATTCCCTTGATTCCCCTCATGCCGGAACCAACTACCGCGATTACAGCAACATCTTCGTTAACTCTTACATTCTTTATAACCTTGTCAAGTAGCGTCAAGTCCAGTGTAGTAATAGCGGTATCCAGATCGTCTTTTTTTACAACCATAGAGATGCTTGATTCTGAAGGACTTTGTGAAATCATCATAATGTTCACGCTTTTTCTTGCTAAGGCATCAAAAATTCTTGCTGCAGTACCGGGTGCACCAACCATCCCTCCGCCACTTACATCAATTAGCGCGGTATTGCGAATGGCAATTATTGATTTTACTATCTTTTGTGAAGGCTTGCTAGGATTTTTTGATATTATTGTCCCCTCGTGGGATAAGTTAAATGCGTTTCTTATTCGAATTGGAATGTTTGTATCCATTACCGGCTCAAGTGCCCTTGGATGCATATATTTGGCACCAAATAACGATAATTCTATCGCCTCCGCAAATGATACCTCTCTTAGAACTTTAGCTTCTTTAACAAGATCAGGGTCGGCAGTCATAAGACCATTTACGTCTGTCCATAACCAAACTTCGTCGGCATCAATACATACGGCAATAATTGTAGCAGTATAGTCTGAACCGCTTCTTCCCAGTGTAGTTATATTTCCATTTTGATCTGCTCCAATAAAACCAGTAATAACTGGAATCTTATTTTCTTTTAATAATGGATCTACATGATACTTTACACGAATTTTAGTAGTGTCTATCAGGGGCCTGGCCTGGCCAAATTTCGAATCCGTTAATATTCCAACTTCCTGCCCTGTCAAGTACACTGATTCAAGACCCTTGTCTAGAAGAGAATATGAAATTATAGGTGTTAAGAGGCGTTCCCCAAAAGACAGTAAATGGTCCATTGCTTTCTCAGTTACTTCTTTCAAAAGTACAACACCATTCAAAATATTCTCCATTTCATTTAGGAGAACTTCTACTACTTCTATTGCCTTGACCCTATAGGTTTTGTTTCTAATCGAATCCTTTATGATATCTATGTGTAAAGATCGGGTATTATTGATAAAATCCATAATCTTTTTTTTATCGCTTTTTAATACATATCCTGAAACTTTCAAGATCTCATCGGTCATACCCGCTACGGCAGAAAAAACCCCAACTATTTCGTTACCTTTATCGTGATATGATTTGATCAATTTAGTAATATGAGCAATTTTTTTTCCAGAATCTACTGCCGTGCCGCCAAACTTCATTACCAGACGCATTTATGACAAACTTATGGTATTATTACAGATTAATACGTTTATTGTTACCGTTTTTAGAGCATCATGAACAATTAAGAGTGATTTTTATTTGGTTGTCTTTAGTACTGCTGCATGACTAATTTTTCATTTGAAGAAAAACTATTGTTGATACAGCATTGTATTTTTAAATACGATTCAGAAGAGATGATTAAAACAAAACTACAGGAATATTTATCTCCGAAAGAAATAGAATCTGCAATTGATACACTAATAGCTACACAAAAGATTCGCAGAATTGGACAAGACGGGCTTCAAAATAATGAAAGTCATACCGGTACGGTAGCTGAAATTCCAGAAAATTTAAAGTCTATAATTGACAACTTGTAGAAACGTAAATTATGTCAATGAAACCTAAAGTCTGACGTGGCAAAATAAAAATATGGCTCGCCGCAGAGCGATTCGACAAGAATTTACTTATTTTGCATAATACCGCCAAATATGTTCCTTAAGGCATCTAGAACTGGATTACCGGTCTGATTGCCAGCTGTTTGCGTTGCATTAGCTGTGGCGTTCTCAGCAGTATTAACAGTGTTTTCTGCTTGATTCATTGTTGTTTCCGTTGCATTAGCTGTGGCGTTCTCAGCAGTATTAACAGTGTTTTCTGCTTGATTCATTGTTGTTTCCGTTGCATTAGCTGTGGCGTTCTCAGCAGTATTAACAGCGTTTTCTGCTTGATTCATTGTTGTTTCTGTAGTGTTAGTTACATTAGCAGATGCGTTTGAAGCTGCACTAATCAACTCATTAGCCTCCTCATTTATTGGCTCTGTCAGATTGCTTGAAGTGTTTAATCCTGCGTCGGTTACATTTTTGCTTACATTAGACAAAATATTCATTGTTCTGTTCATTGCTGTTTGTGTGGCATTAGATGCGGCGTCCGAAGCTAAACTGAGTACGTTGTTGGCTTTAGTCATTAATTCTCCTGTAGCATTGGCTGTAGTGTTTGCAGCTGAGCTGAGAATATCCTTTGCGCTTTCCACTGCTGTTCCCGTTGCATTTTCCGTTGCATTAGTTATAGCGCTCATTGTTTCTCCAGTAGCATTAGCTGTTGTGTTTGCAGCTGAGCTGAGAATATCCTTTGCGCTTTCCACTGCTGTTCCCGTTGCATTCTCAGTAGCATTTGTGAGTCCACTCATTGCCTCGCCTGTTGCATTAGCCGAGGCCTCCATCGCAGCTCCTGTCGCAGCAGTAGCATTTGTTAGTCCACTCATTGCCTCGCCTGTTGCATTAGCTGTGGCGTTCCCAGCAGTATTAACAATGTTTTCTGCCTGATTCATTGTTGTTTCCGTTGCATTTTCCGTAGCATTTGAGAGTATGTTCATTGCTTCACCTGTTACATTAGCTGTAGTGTTCATTGCTTCACCTGTTACATTAACTGTGTCTGATGGAATTGTAGGAATTGATGGGACAGGTTGAGAATTTACGCTCAAATTTGAAATCACATCGCCGGCGGTGGCACTGCCGCCGTTGTCGCCAGCAGTAACATTACCGATAATTTCACCTAATGGAAAAGGCACAGTCTGTACTCTGATTATAATTTTTTCATCATTTATCGCTTTCACGAAATCTGCGAGGTTCTTACCTTCTAGCGGCCCTCTCAACTCAGATTCCGTAAAATTACCACTCAAGCTCCCTGAACCTTGCCCGAGACCGCTTTGAGAAGCTGTTCTAAGTATCACAACATCAGGAGCTCTGCCGGTTCCTGTCTCTTGAGAAATAGATATGTCAGTAACGTTGCTTAATCCAGTGGCGTCAATGTTATAGTGTATGGTCTTCCCATTGTCTTGAATTTCTAAAGTAGCAGTTCCTGATGCATTTGAACCTGACCTAGGCTGAAGATCTGCAGTAAATGTACCTGTAATTCCTTGGGCTGACCCAGACTGTACCGACTGAATAATTAAAAGCCCAGACGCCAAAAACAACGCTGAAATCGCTAAAGCTATTGACAAATATCCTTTACCAATCATAACTTTTTAAGAGAAATACTGTCTTTTAATGGTTTGCAGAAATTC
>Ga0157282_10000169_pt1 | contig 7750 bp, 7 predicted proteins | sample NitcycUS029104C1_FD_108386 | JGI IMG/M metagenome (GOLD analysis project Ga0157282, IMG submission 108386) | Soil microbial communities from Arlington Agricultural Research Station in Wisconsin, USA - Nitrogen cycling UWRJ-S029-104C-1 | ecosystem: Environmental > Terrestrial > Soil > Agricultural... | reverse complement strand
GGCTTGGATGACGTGTTGGGTGCGCGCTCGACTCCGATGTCGGCGACCTTGCGCTCGCTGCTCTTGATGATTGCCAGCATCTTGGCGTCGCGTCCGTAGACGTCTTCGCGCAATTGCAGCTTGCCTGCGTCATCCACGAATGCCGTCTGGTAGGTCAGGTGCACCGGGATGACTTTCGGGAAGTTGATGTTGATTTCGCTGCTGCCGAACATGCTTTCAAGTTTGGCTTCGGTGTAGCGCTCCTTCGGGAGCACCAGCGACAGCAGCTTCTCGCCGTATGTCAGTGGATTTTGCACGCGCATGCAGCCGTGGCTGTAGGCGCGCTTCTCACGCGCGAATAGGTACTTGTCCGGCGTGTCGTGCTGATAGACGAGGAATTTATTCGGGAAGTTGAAACGAATGCGGCCGAGCGCATTGCCGGCGCCCGGCGGCTGTGAAATGCGGATCGTTCCGTCTGCTTCCTGTGTCAGCTTGAGACCGATGCGCTCGAGCGCCTGCGGATCCTGCTCGAGAGCGGGCAGATATTCTTTCTCGATGATCGAGGGCGGCACATTCCAAGTCGGATTGACCGTGATGAATTTCATCTCGGCGCTGACCATCGGCGTCGCCAGGTTCGGTTTACCCACCACGATCCTGGTATGCCAGTAGACCTTTCCGTCGTTGTACAGCGTCAGCGTGTAGTCCGGAACGTTGACGGTCACGTGGGGGTTGCCGAGATCGCGCGGCAGCCAGCGCCAGCGCTCCATGTTGACGAGAATGGTGTCGATTGGATTGTGGCTCGGGCGACGCACTTCCTTTTGCTCGCCATTGAGGGCGCGCGTTGTGTTCGGGCCGAGATTGCCGTCGACCTCCAGCTCGCTTTCCGTCTGGAACGTCTTCACCGCATCGCGAACCGCGTCATCGTAAAGGGGATTGTCTTTGTCACCGGCGATGTCGAGGCGCTTGCGCAGTGCCACGACGCGCGCGTCTTTCATGCCCGGGCGCAGAATTTTGCCGTCAGGCACATGCACGCGCGGCTTGTCCGGCTTTGCTTCCGTCTTCGGATTGGCGTCGAGCGTACCCTTGCGCAATTCCGCAAGCTTGTCCTTCAGCGCCTTGAATTCCGGTTGGGGCGGATTGTAGCTGTCGAGAACATTGCCGGCATCGCTGCTTTCCGCGAGCTTTGCCAGAACGCTCGCCGGCTCAGGCGGCACGAGGTCGTATTGGATGTCGGAACCGACACGGGTGTAATGGATGCGGCCGATCTCCGCGTGACGCGCAAATGTCAGCGCAGACAGCGTCAATTTGAGCTCGTCCTCGGCCAGCGCGTCCGGGCTGCTCCCAGAGTTGAATCTCGGAAGCGGATAGTCGTTCGGATCGAGACCGACCGTGTCGACTTGCGCAAGATAGGCCGAAGCCGACTTGGCGCGGTCGTTGATTGCGGTGTTGGTCACCCACAGCGGCGCATAATTGCGACCGCTGTAATAAGCCTCGATCCCTGCGCGGTCAGCCTTGCGAGGAACCAGCCGGTCGAACTGTTTGCCCGTGATCAATTCGCGCAGCTTGTCGCCGACTTCCCCGCCGGCAGTTGCCGTCGGCACAGCCTTGGCCGGTTCGGCCGCCGGTGTCGTCGCCGTTTGCTGCGGCTCGTCCTTCACAACCGGCGTTGGCTTCCCGAGGGGAGCCGGCTTTTCGATGTCCTTCAGCGTCAGCGGCGGGGGAAGAGTCGTGTCCGGCATCGGGATCGACGCCTCGGCCGGCTTGTCGGCTTGCTGCGCCAGGCCTGCATGGCTGGACACAGCCAAAGCGACCGCCACCGCGGTCGAGGCCAGCAGGCTGTTAAATCGACGACTTTTCACCACTTTATCTCCCAAAGCTGTCACGGGCAGCGGGCCCCTTATATTTCCCGGTCAGTTTAACTGATAGTCCATAGCGAGTTACGTTTTTCCCAATAATCCAAACCGAACAATTGGGTAGTGTGGCTAATTTGCACGGTCAGCCGATGTTCCCCCGATTTACGGCAGCTTTTGACGCCTAGAATCAACGTATGGCAAGCGTGCGCCCGGCGGGCGGGCCTGGTTGTCATTTCACCGGTTATACCCATGACTTTTACGTGAGGCGTGTTTATGGCCGAACCGTAGGGCCCACGCATGACAAAGACGTGATGCTATGCAGTTTCGGGGATACCTCTTGCCGCCCGCTCGGCCTGCGCTAAGCTTGAACCTCAGCCGCTAGTCATCGCGGCCGAAAGGAAACGCCATGGCGTGGACGACCCCGATCCTCATCGAAATTTGCGTAGGACTCGAGATAAACGGCTACCTGCCGGCCGAGTTCTAAGCGTTCGATTCCCTGGCACCCCGCTAGATGGGGCGTCTCACCGTTATCGTGCTCGGTTCGGCGGCAGGGGGTGCATTTCCGCAATGGAATTGTCGTTGCCCGGTCTGCGCGCTGGCGTGGGCCGGCGATAAGCGCGTTCGCCCGCGCACCCAGGCCGGCATTGCCGTTTCCGCGGGTGATGGACGCTGGACCCTGATCAATGCATCGCCCGATCTTGCCGCCCAGATCCGGGCGACGCCCGCTTTGCACCCGACGAACGGCTTGCGCGGCAGCCCGATCGACGCCGTGGTGTTGACCGGTGCGGAGATCGACCAGATTGCCGGTCTCCTGTCCCTGCGCGAGAACACGAGCTTCACGCTTTACGCGACGCCGGCGAGCCATGCGGCCGTTGCGTCGAACGCAATGTTTGGTTCGATGAATGCGATGAAGCGGCGCGCGATCAATCCCGGCGAGCGCTTCGTGCTCGCAGGCGACATCGAGGCGACCATGTTCATGGTGCCCGGCAAGCTGCCGCTTTACCTCGAAGGCGAAACGCCCGAGCTCGATGCCGAAAGCCCGGCCAATGTCGGCATTGAGTTGCAACGTGACGGCGCCACGGTGATGTTTGTACCAGGTGCCGCTTCGGTGACCGATGCAATGCGCGAACGCTTTGCGCGCGCCGATGTTGTTTTGTTCGACGGCACGCTGTTTGCCGATGACGAAATGGTTCGATCGGGTACGGGCAGTAAAACCGGACGGCGCATGGGCCACATGCCGATCGACGGCGAGGACGGCTCACTCAAACTGCTGAACGGACTGCGGAGGCGCCGGATCTATATTCACATCAACAACACCAATCCGGTTCTGATCGACGGCTCGAACGAAAGAAGCAAAGTCGAGGCCGCCGGGTGGAGTGTCGCCGAAGACGGCATGGAGATTGCGCTGTGAAGCTGCTGTCGGCGAAAGAGCTGGAAGCTGCACTGCGTGACATCGGCGCCAGGCGCTATCACCGCCTGCACCCTTTTCACGGTCTGCTGCACGGCGGAAAATGCACCAAGGGTCAGGTCCAGGCCTGGGCGCTCAATCGCTATTATTACCAGGCGATGATTCCGATCAAAGACGCGAGCCTGATCGCGCGCTGCGAGGACCCTGCGGTACGCCGGGAATGGCGCTCGCGCCTCGTCGATCACGACGGTGAGCGCGAGGGCGAGGGCGGTATCGCACGCTGGCTCAAGCTGACCGACGGCCTCGGGCTCGACCGTGATTATGTCACGTCGCTGCGCGGCCTGCTGCCGGGCACGCGGTTTGCGGTCGATGCATATGTGCGTTTCGTGCGCGAGAAGACCCTGCTGGAGGCCATTGCCTCGTCGCTGACCGAAATGTTCTCACCCGTCATCATCGGCGAGCGCATGGAAGGAATGCTCGCCCATTACAATTTCGTCACGCGCGAGACGCTAAGCTATTTCGACAAGCGTCCGCCGCAGGCCGAGCGGGACGTCGATTTCGCGCTCAACTACGTCAAGCGCAACGCCAATACGCCGGCGCAACAGCAGGCGGTGCTTGCGGCGCTTGAATTCAAATGCGGCGTGCTGTGGTCGATGCTCGATGCGCTCCATCACGCCTATGTCGATCCCAAGCAGGTACCACAGGGCGCTTTCGTGCCGGAGGACCATTGATGGACAGCTCGGCGGCAAGGCTTACCGGCGATGCGCGGCCGCGGCTGCCGCGCGGGGTGCGGCTTGCGCAGAGCGAAGCGCAGGGTGGCTGGGTTCTGCTCGCCCCGGAACGCGTGTTCAAGGCCGACACCATCACCGTCGAAATTCTCAAGCGATGCACGGGGGTGTCGACATTGGATGAAATCGTGGACGATCTTGCGAAAGCCTTCACGGCGCCCCGGGAGCGCATCCACGCTGACGTCGTGAATCTGCTCGGTGCGCTCGCGGACAAGAAATTGCTGGAGGTCTAGACGTGGCCACGCCCGATGCAGTGCCAGCGCCCCTCGGTCTTCTTGCCGAGCTTACGCATCGCTGCCCGCTCGGCTGCCCCTACTGCTCGAATCCGCTGGCGCTCGACCGTGACCACGAGATCGATGCGGCGACCTGGGCGCGGGTTTTCCGGGAAGCGGCCGCGCTCGGCGTTTTGCAGGTCCATCTTTCCGGAGGGGAGCCTGCGGCGCGGCGCGACCTGCCCGACATCGTCAAGGCATCGCGCGACGCCGGTCTCTACAGCAATCTCATCACCTCGGCTGTCGGGCTGACTCCGCAAACGCTAGCTGCGCTCGCCGACGCCGGCCTCGATCATGTCCAGATCTCGATTCAGGACTGCGACGAGGCATCCGCCGATCACATCGCCGGCTATAGGGGTGCCTTGGCGCGCAAGCGGGCGATCGCCGGCGAGGTCGTGCAGCTTGGCCTGCCGCTGACCATCAATATGGTCGTGCATCGCGCCAATATTGGGCGCATCGAGCCGATGGTGGAGCTGGCTCTGTCGCTGAGCGCGAGCCGCGTCGAGATCGCGCACGTTCAATATTACGGCTGGGCGATGAAGAACCGCGCAATGCTGATGCCGTCGCGCGCGCAGGTCGACGAAGCCGTGCGCCAGGTAGAGCTGCTGCGCACGCGCCATCATGGCCGTATCGTCATCGATGCGGTCGTGCCCGACTATTTCGCCCGGTTTCCGAAGCCCTGTGTCGGCGGCTGGGGCCGCCGCTCGATCAACGTTACGCCGGCCGGCAAAGTGCTTCCGTGCCATGCTGCGGAAGTCATTCCCGGTCTTGAATTCTGGAACGTGGGTGAACATTCCCTCAGTGAGATCTGGCGCAACTCGCCGGCGTTCAACGCTTTCCGCGGCGAGGCCTGGATGCAGGAACCTTGCCGATCCTGTGCGCGCCGGGAGCAGGATTTCGGCGGCTGCCGCTGTCAGGCCTTTCTGGTCGCGGGCGATGCGCGCGCCACTGACCCCGTCTGCCACCTCTCGCCACGGCACGCCGTCGTCGAACAATTGGCGGCGGTACGTGAGGACGTCGCTTACGCCTATCGACGCACGTGAATCACCAAGCGCCACTTCCCGATTGCAACGAAGGGGTGAAAGGTGGAGACTTGCAGCAAGGGGGCGAGCTCCGCGGCCGTTCTCTCTTGGACCACGTGAGACATCGGCTCCACCATAGGGAGGTGTTCGATGATTCCGTGTATCACGGTTCGACGTTCAATTCTGCTTGCAGGCACGACTGTCGCCGCTCTCCTGGCCCCACCGGCTTTTGCCCAGCAGCCGCCAGCATCCGCACCACCCGCAACACCACCAGCCGCCGCGCAACCTTTGCCGCCGGGATCGCCATTGATCGGCCGCCCCGATGGTAACGAGGCTGCCGCCAAGCTTGCCCCCATCGCCAGTCCGCCGCTGCCGGCGCCCGCCGACAAGTTGCCGACCGCCAAGCTCAAGCTGCCGGCAGGCTTCAACGTTGAGGTCTATGCCAGCGGTATCGCCAACACCCGCTCTTTACGTGTCGGCGACAAGGGAACGGTGTTTGTCGGCACCCGCTTTGGCAACAAAGTCACCGCCATTGTGAAGAAGGACGGCAAGACCGAGATCAAGACCGTCGCGGAAGGTCTCTATCGACCGAACGGTCTCGCCCTCCATAAAGGCACGCTCTACATCGCCGAGCTGTCGCAGGTTTCGAAGATCGAGAATATCGAGGATGTTCTCGACAAACCGCCGAAGCCGACCGTGATCTACACTGATCTGCCGAAAGACGAGGCGCACGGTTGGAAGTTCATTGCCGTTGGCCTGACGGCAAGCTCTACGTTCCGGTCGGTCAGCCTGGCAACAACGTGTTGCACAGTCCCGCACATGGTCAGATCCGCCGCATCAATCTTGACGGAACCGGTGCCGAGGTCATCGCAAAGGGCGTGCGCAATACAGTCGGGTTCGACTGGAATCCGGTTAACAAACAGCTCTATTTTTCGGACAACGGCCGCGACTGGCTATCCGAGGATTCCCCGCAGGACGAGCTCAACCGCGTGACGAAGGTCGGCGAGCATTTCGGCGAGCCGTATTGCCACCAGGGCAACATGCTCGATCCGGAATTCGGCTGGGGTCGTAGTTGCCGCGAATTCACCCCGCCTATCGCCCTGACCGGCCCGCACTCGGCCGGACTCGGTTTGCGCTTCTATACGGGAACGATGTTTCCGAAGAAGTATAAGAACGCAATCTTCCTTGCGCGACGCGGCTCCTGGAACCGGACGAACAAGTTCGGTGGCGACGTCGTCGCCATTTTCCTGAACAAGGATGGCACGGTGAAATCGATCGAGCCGTTCATCACCGGTTTCATCGAGAACAACAACTACATCGGGCGTCCGGTCGATGTGGAGCTCATGGCGGATGGCTCGCTGTTGGTGTCCGACGACTTCAACGGTGCCATCTATCGCGTCACCTATGGAAAGGCGCGGGTCGCCGGCCGCTGACGTGATTGTGCGGACTCTCATGCGCGGCATCGCTTCCGCGGTGCTGCTTCTGTGCGCGCTCGATCGGCCGCTGCTGGCCGACACGTTTGCCGAGCGCGTAGCGCCTTGCCTCGCCTGCCACGGCGAGAAAGGCTATTCGGAGCATCCGGCCGTACCCTCGCTCGGCGGCCAGCCTGCTCCCTATCTGCTCATTCAGCTCTATCTGTTTCGGGAAAATCAGCGCTCGTCTTTATACCGCAGGGACGATCAGATGATTCAGGTCATGACGGAAATGACGAAAGGATTTTCCGATGATGACCTGCGCACGTTCTCTGATTTTCTTGCCAGGTTGCCGCCGCCGCCGACTCCGCCGACGCCGCCGGACGCACCGGAGCTGGCCCGTATGCAGTCCGGTCGCGCGCTGATCACCCAGCACCGCTGCAACAGCTGTCACAACCTGGATCTGTCGGGACGCGAAAACGTCCCGCGCATCTCGAATCAGCGCGAGGATTTTCTAGCGAAGACGCTGCGCGAATACCGCGACAACATCCGCCATGGCTATGACGGCGTGATGGCTTCGGTGCTTGCGCCCGTCAGCGACGCGGAAATCGCCGATCTCGCCTACTACATCGCGCGCTTTCGCTGAGCGATCTCGACGCGCGATAAAAAACCGGGCCCCTAAAGGGGCCCGGTTTCAGTAATTGCCGGCGTGGGGGCCGGCAACATCTTCCAGAGGGGAACAAGCTGTACACCGGTGATTCTGGGAGGATACGCATCCGGCGCAACAGCGAGCCAGCAGTATGCGCCGTCGGCGCTCAGCATCAACGTCGGCGGTCGCATGCCAGCCATGCGCAATCGCAAATCGTTTGATGGCTAATGATTCGCCGCAGGGCTGATTTTCGCCAGCCGAAACACGCGTTGTTGAACAAAACTAGAAGTGCCAGCGCTGTGCGTTGGCGACGAGGAAGTCGCGGAAAACCTGAATGCGCGCGACCGACTTGAGTTCCTCCGGATAG
>Ga0157282_10000161_pt1 | contig 7949 bp, 6 predicted proteins | sample NitcycUS029104C1_FD_108386 | JGI IMG/M metagenome (GOLD analysis project Ga0157282, IMG submission 108386) | Soil microbial communities from Arlington Agricultural Research Station in Wisconsin, USA - Nitrogen cycling UWRJ-S029-104C-1 | ecosystem: Environmental > Terrestrial > Soil > Agricultural... | reverse complement strand
ATTAAAGTCATGAGCTACGCCAGTTGTTAGCTGACCCACTGCTTCGAGACGCTGCATTTGGCGCAAGGTCGATTCTATCCGCTCGCGCTCCTCGATCTGAGAGACAAGTTGCCTATTGGTCGCCTCGATTTCGGCAGTGCGTTCTGCAACACGGGTTTCCAAAGTCTCATTCATTCGACGTAGTGCGGTCTCTGAGCGTTTGGCGTGGCTTTCGCTTGCATGCAACGCCTCTAGGCGAGCGCGTGCGTCATATTGCCGTCGTCGTCCTCGCAACGCCGTTTTCACGACGCTGATCAGCGTGGTCGGGTGAAACGGTCGCTCTAAGAAGCTGACATTTCCCAGTGCTTCCATTTGTCTTTCGGCCGCGGGATTGCGTTCAATGCCGGCGCCCCGCTCGGTAAGGACTACAAAGGGAAAATCCGACCATGGCGGCTGAGAGCCGGTCCAATTTGCGAGACCCCTGATGTCTGCACTGCGGATGGAATCTTCCGTTATAAGGGCCAAGCCTGCACCAAGCGTCAACTCCCGCAATAACTTTTGCAGGTTGTCGCATATCTCAGATACAAGGTTCGCTTCACCCAGAATACGGGCCGCAACAAACGCGTCTCGGCCCTGTGGCGCGAGGATAAGCACACGCTGCGAGAGACCGTCGTGTCCTACATTCAAGGCTTCGAATCCATTTGCTCCCCAACATATTGCGGAACGCCGCGCAGGACGCCCTGGAACTTATTGAGGGGAGGGCCGACCTTGAGCCCTGTGTTCCCAATACTGAACTCGCGAATGGTGTTTTCGTGCCGCCCGGTTCGCTTTTTAAGAAGGGAGATCGCCCGCCGCACTTCGCCGAACGCTTCAAAATAGCGCAGAACCAGGACCGTGTCGGCGAGATAGGTGACGTCCACCGGAGATTTCATGTCTCCGACCAGACCATGCTGGGCCACCGTCAGGAAAGTCGCTGCGCCAAGACGATTGAGGTATTGCAACAATTCATGCATGTGGAGAATCAGAAACTTTTCTTCAGGCATGGCATTCTGATAGCCATTCAAGCTGTCGATGATCACAGTCCGGATGGCCTCTTTTTCCACGCAGGAACGAACTTTGTGTGCAAATTCTCCAGGTGATACTTCTGCCGCGTCCATTTGCTCAATGAATAAACGTCCATCGTCTCGCATGGCTTCAAGATCGATGCCCATGCCTTTGGACCGGCTAAAAAGCAGTCCCAACTCCTCATCAAATATAAATAACGCGGCGCGCTCGCCGCGTTTGACGGCCGCTACCGCCATCGTCATCGCGATGAGTGATTTTCCTGTCCCTGCCGGTCCGATGATTAGCGTGCTTGATCCGCTTTCGATCCCTCCGCCTAACAATTGGTCGAGTTCGGGGATTTCGCTCACGAGAACGGAGGATTTCATTCGTTTGCGATGCTCAGCCGCCACCAGTCGCGGAAAAACCTGCACGCCACCGGTCTTTATTATGAAATCATGATAGCCACCGCGGAACGGTTGCCCTCGATACTTCATGACGCGCAAACGTCGCCGTTCCGATCCATAGTCCGGGATAAGTTCTTCCAGTCTCACCACGCCATGGGCGACACTGTGAACAGTTTTGTCATCCACCTCAGCGGTCATATCGTCAAGCAACAATACTGTTGCATGACGCTGAGCAAAGTAATGCTTTAACGATAAAATCTGTCGGCGGTAGCGAAGAGAACTCTGAGCGAGTAATCGAATTTCTGAAAGGCTGTCGATGACTACTCGCGACGGCTTTACCCGATCCATCGCCTCGAATATTCGCTGCGTGGTCTCTCCAAGTTCAAGGTCAGAAGAGTATAAAAGACTTTGCTGCTGCGTTTCGTCGAGCAAGTTTTCGGGTGGCGCGAGCTCAAAAATATTCACATCATCGTCGAGGGACCATCCATGGGAAACTGCAACCTCCCTAAGCTCTGCCTCAGTTTCCGACAGTGTGATGTATAGGCCTTTTTCCCCGACCCGTGCGCCTTCGCGCAAGAATTGCAGCGCTACCGTCGTCTTCCCGGCACCCGGACTTCCTTCAAACAGGAAAAGTCGATTCCGACGTAAGCCGCCGAGAAGAATGTCATCGAGACCGGGGACCCCGAACTCAGCCTTGGTCGACTGCTCTTTTCTATCGCTCATGGTCGCACACGTTTACCGTCCAAAATCGCACACACATGGCTCATCCAGGTCCGGGGTGAACTCGATGGAAGGTAATGAACTCTGAAAGCAAGAGTTCCACCCTCGGTTTCGACAGCAGCGCGAGGCGGACTTACAACGTCGAAAGATCAGCGCTGGCGTTTATCTGTAACTGACAATTCAGTCTTGGTGACGCCACACGCCTTGCATTCGAACGTGCGCTTATCGTGATCCGGCTTGTTCGACTCGATACAAACCAGCCACATTGACACCCCGCACGTTGTGCATTTTGGGTGTTCAATTTCTATCGAATGTGTAACGGATTTGGTTTGGTACATGACTGACTCCCTTTACCGCGCAGGCGGGAGTGCAATCGGTCTCTCAGTCGCCGGCGCCTGGCAGAGCCGCTGCCGGTGATGGTGCGACAATGCGCCTATTGGGCGTCAGTGTCCTAACTAAAAAATCGCAGCAAAGTCGAGGTCAAAGTCAACACGGCGTACTTTGCCATCGCAAGGATACTGTGCGACGTCTGACCTGCTCCCTCGCATGAATGGCGGAATGTCCGCTTCTGGCCCTTAGTGGACATCGCTAGTTGCACCGTACGCGTCCGCTTTCGGAGGTAAAGCGGAAATCGTGCGGCTGTTTCTGCGCGACAGACGCAAAATAGGAGACCCGCATCGACGTGCTTATGCGGTCTGTGCGATTTCGCCGGTCGGTGATCCGGACCCGACGAGGTTTTTCAAGAGGGCGCGAAGTTGCTCGGGCGTGAACGGCTTCTCAAGTACGGGCACTGTCTGGTGGCGGGGTTCAACGAGGTAGTCATAGCCCGTTACGAATGCAAACGGCACGCCTTTGTCCAACAGAAAGTCGGCAGTTTCGGGGCGGTATTGTCCGCCAATATGGAGGTCGAAAAGCACAGCATCGAAGTTGAGCTTCACAAATTCCTGTCGCGCCATAGCCATGGTGTGCGCGACGCCGGAAACCCGGTAACCAGCCTCTTGGAGCATTTCCTCAATCATCTGCGCAATCAGGGGCTCGTCTTCGATGACAAGGATGCGCGGAGCGCCGGAAGCTATTGGCGGGGAGCGAGGGTTGATCATGCGAAACTCAACACGCGGCGCTCTCGCCGCCTGATCTGCGCGTTCAATTGTCCTAAGTTTTATGGAAACGCACCCGTCGAGACGAGGTTCCATAGAAGCGGCGTTGTTGCCCGAATGTGCGAAAGGCGAGAAGTTAGGGGGCTGTTGGTGCGCGCTTCCAACTAAGCTCGCTTCACTTCGCGGCCGTGTCCGCTTTTGGCCCTTAGCGGACGTCGCTTTTTGCGCCGCATATGTCTGCTTATGACCCAAAGCGGACATCAGGCGCTGTTATGACGGCCCTTCCGACCGCTGGTGCGGATTGCTACCGTGGCTAAATCTCGGGGGCGGAGGGCGATGAGGCGACGTCAATTCATAAGTTTGCTGGGCGGCGCTGTGGCGGTGTGGCCACTCATGGCGCGCGCCCAACAGTCGGCGATACCGGTAGTCGGATTTTTAAGGCCGACAAGGGCTGATGAGTCCGGTCATTTAGTTGCCGCTTTGCGTCAGGGTTTGCGTGAATCAGGCTATCCGAGCGACAAAGTCGCAGTCGAATTTCGCTGGGCGGATGGGCAAGCAGCGCGATTGCCGAAACTTGCCGCCGAACTGGTTGCCCTTAAGGTGGCGGCGATTGTTGGCAGCGTCGAAGCGGTGCTTGCGGCAAAGAAGGCCACGACAAGCATTCCCATCGTTTTCGTGACGGGTGCGGATCCGGTGGCAGCCGGACTCGTGTCCAGTATCAATCGACCCGGCGGCAATATGACCGGCGTGAGCTTCTATGACGTTCCCACTACTGGAAAACGGCTCGCATTGCTCCGCGAATTGGTTCCAGAAGCGAACGTCATCGCAGTTCTGCAGGACTCGAACTTTGCGATCCTTCAGGCTGAAACCCGCGAAATAGAAGCGGCAGCAGGCGCGCTTGGGCAAAAAATCGTCACCTTTAAAGCCGGTAGCGAGCAGGAAATCGATGCTACCTTTTTGACTATAGCGAAATCAGGGGCTGGTGCGATATTAGTCGGCGCAGGTCCGTTCTTTAATGGTCGGCGCAACCAGCTGGTCGGCCTTGCTGCTCTCCATGCAATTCCGGCTAGCTACTCGTTCGCAGGGGTCGTCGGTGCTGGCGGACTGATGAGTTATGGAGCGAGCCAGATCGATGCCTACCGCCGCGCTGGCGCTTATGTCGCTCGCATTCTCAAGGGTGAGAAACCGGGTGATCTTCCGGTTGAATTGCCAACCAACTACGAACTAGCGATTAATCTGAAGACCGCAAAGGCACTTGGTCTCAGCGTGCCTCCTTCATTGATCGCTCGAGCCGACGAAGTGCTCCAATGACACTAGGCGTGTCCGCTTTTGGCCCAAAGTAGACATTACGGTTTGCAGCGCACATGTCCGACGGACGTTTTGATCGTCCAACCGCTGGCCGTCAGGAGGATTTTCTTAGCGCGTCAGAGTGAGTTCGGTTCTCACGCTCCGGTTTATCAATTCCGTGAAGCGGCGACGAAACTGAGCATCAAAGATGTCTTCGATGCTTTCAGAGCCCTCACGCACTAGCGCATGAAATTGGTCTTTCAGTAAATTCCTTTCATTATGTGCCGCTAGACTCCTCACGGCAGCCAATTCGCGTTTGATGTCAGATTGCGTTGCTGCGTTGTTGCAAGTCCCAAAACAGAAAGCACAAGCGCGATGGCAGTACCGATTATGACGAACACCAAAACGCCATGATCTGTAAAAAGCACACTGTCCATGATGGCCTCCCTGTCCTTGCTGGACTCCAACGGAACTCACCAAGTCCCAGTGATGCCCTATCAACAGAGTTGGCAGGGGAGGGTTCCGGTCGGGCTGGCTGACGCAACGGTTATGACCCGAATGCTGAGCCACATGATGCGACCTAACGCGCTTTGTTCATTAGCCAAATGGACGACTCCCCGAGAAACGCGAGCGTCTGCGTGCGGAACTAAATGATAAGCGTGAGCATTTCTCTTGTCTGGGATCAGTAAATGAAAAAAGCGTCCGAGTATTCGTCAGCACGGCAAAGAGTGCCGCGAACTTGCTGCCCGATCCAGCAACTCCGAACACAGAGCCGCCCTGATTAAAATGGCTGAAACGTGGGACAAGCTGGCGCGCAATCGCGCGGCACACGTGGCGCGTCTCACGCGGATTGAAGCTCTGACAGGTTCCCCGCGAGTAGTCCGCTACTGAGATTGCGACATCATTGAATAAGGCTGTAATGTCCGCTTATGACCCAAAAATGGATAAAGAAAGCAAATTACCAGGCGCGAAAGATTCGGCCGCACAATTCTAGGCGTTGATCTCACAATGTCTTTAAATACTCAATGAGGGCGCGACGCTCGTCTGGGCTCAGCAGACGCCCGATGACCCCACTTCTTTTTTCATTGCTGAACTCGTGACCGGTGTTGTGATTTCCACGGATCGAGGTGTCGAATTTAAACCCGCCATCCAATTCATCGTGGTGATAGCCGACATTGACCGGATCGTAATCGCGATGGCCGAGGTAGAACGTCTTCGGTCGTTCCGCCACCGGTGAAAGCAACGCATAGAGATTGGGCACCGAACCGTTGTGAAGATATGGCGGCGTTGACCAGATGCCGTTGAGCGGACGGACTTTATACGCAAGTGGCGCCTGGATACCGTTGTTGCGGTGTGCGTTCATTTCATCGCGCATGGCTTGCGGAGCGGGTGGCGTCTGGTTGTCATACCAATGCTTGACTGCCTTCTCGACGAGCAAGCGCAGGTCCGAACTCGTTTGAGTTGATGCCCAGGACGGCGGGAAGCAAAACTTTTCGAGCCTTCATGTCCTCCGCCTGCGCCGAATCAGTACCGATGTGGCTTATGGGGATCAACTCGACTTGAAAGTAGCGTTCGCCCGCCGAATTCGGCGGCAGCCACCTTTTGGAGCCCCAAAACTCGGCGCTGGTAACCGGCGGCAAGTGACATTCTTGACATATCGTATGGTAGAGCGCTGCGCCCTTGGCGGCGAGATCGGGGTTGATCTGTCCGAGAATAGTTTCGGGCCATTGCGGCGACTTTAAACCGCTAAAGCCTTGGCTCACATCGGGCTGCTTGCCTGCGAGCAGCTGCTCCATCTCGAACAGGGTCGCTACCTCTAGTCCCGAGGCGTACAGCCCTTTCTCCTTGCCGAGCAATCAACCGTGGCACCAACGCCAAGCGCTTCACCGGCGTTGCGCACCATCGGTTGCTAAATTGAGCCGTTATATTGCACCCAATCGAACCATGGCGCATTCCAAATACGCGGGAAATGCACGGGCGCCGACGTGCCGACATAGTTGTCAAATTGCTTGAGGTCGAGCGCGAACACCGTATTGCCGATGCGGTTTAGGGCATCGAGCCGGGCGTAGCCTTCTTCAATGCTTCGCTGCGCGACCTTTTGGTCGAGCTTCCTGACGACGTTGAACTTCGCCCAGGTTTGATCGAGGTCTCTGCGCAATTCGGCCTTCGCTTCGCTGCTCGCGCCTGGTCCCAAAACGCGATCCGCAAACCGCTCAAACCGGAATGGCAGCAACCGCGTGAACAGGACCGATATCCCGAGCCCCTGTCGGAGTTTCCCAAGGTCGGTGAGCGCTGAGCCGCCATCGATCAGCACCGTAGTGTTGTTATAGGTCAATCGACCGGTGTGGCAGGCCGCGCAGGTCAACCCCACACCGATCATCGGCTGCTTGGTCCGCGGATTGAGCCAAGGCGTTCCATCCTCCCGGCGTATCGGCTTGCCGCGCGCGAAACCGACCGGCAACACGTTGGCTTTGTCGTGTTCGGTTTCTGTGCTGTTTGGAATGAACCCGTAGCGGTCCAAATAGGTGGGGTCGCTGAGCAAGCCGGCGGCAAAAATAGAGAGCACCGGCTGCTCCAAAGCGACGAACCATTCATACGGTATACTGAAGGTCAGTGTTCCCTGATTGGCATGGTGAAACCAGTCACGATTCTTCACCGACCAATTTTGCTCGAGCCAGACAGCTTTTTCGATTGGCGGATAGTCGGGCAGGCTGACGGTGAGCTTGTAACGAAAAACGTGCACGCCATAGGCAGCGGCAACGAGCAAGAGAGCGCCGATCAAAATTTTCGTTGTCCAGGTCATGACCGCTACCCCTTGCGCTAATCGCAAAGCGCGTTTGCGCGGGGAAAAATTTGGCCGCGTGCACACCAAAGTGTAGCAAAAAACAATTGCAATCAAGGAACGTAGTCGCGATTCCAAGCCGGCGGCGATGGTAAAATTCATCAACGCAGCAGCTGCTGTTGTGCGCCAGCAAATTCCCCGCCTAGTTGAGGTCGCGCCTGGTGAAAAGCCAGGCGACCTACCAGTGGTTCAGTCCGCCAAGTTTGAGTTCATCATCAACCTTAAGACAGCCAAGACGCTCGGCCTGAAATTTCATCCGCAGCTGCTAGCCACAGCCGACGAGATCGTCGAGTAGGCGCAATGTCCGCTATTGGCACTTAGCGGACATCCCTAGCTGCACCGCACATGTCCGCTTTGAGGGGTAAAGCAGACATGACCATTGGCACATGTCTGCTTTCGCGGTCGCTATTGGGGGTAAAGCGGACATGACCTATTGCGGTGCGCACGTCGGCTTTTGACCCAAAGCGGACATAGTCCAATCTCGTAATGAGCGTTATGATCTCGGGCGACCTTAGGTGTGCCAATGAGGCGACGCGAATTCATCACCTTGGCTGGTACCGCAGCGGTGCTGCCTTT
>Ga0157282_10000153_pt1 | contig 8124 bp, 6 predicted proteins | sample NitcycUS029104C1_FD_108386 | JGI IMG/M metagenome (GOLD analysis project Ga0157282, IMG submission 108386) | Soil microbial communities from Arlington Agricultural Research Station in Wisconsin, USA - Nitrogen cycling UWRJ-S029-104C-1 | ecosystem: Environmental > Terrestrial > Soil > Agricultural... | reverse complement strand
GGCGAAGTTGGCGCGGTCGGCGTATTCACCGACGACGCGCCTGCCGCCTTCGGGTCGTAGATAATCGGCGGAACCGGAATACCCTCAACACGAGCCGCGTTCTTCGCCTCTTCATAGCCCGAGCGCGAATACCAATACGGCTCCTGGCCGGGTTCCCCCACCAAGATGCTGTCCCCCAGCAACGGCATCGGGGGCGCATTAGCCGGCAGCGCCTGCGCGGGCTGACCAGGAATCTTCATCCCGCTGTCGAGGACCGTCGGCGCTTGCACCCCGGTCGCAGACGTGATCGCCGGATCGGTCGTGCCTGCTGGCGGCGCGGGCGCCGGGGTCACGAAGGGGGACTTGATAATCCCCGGATCAAGACGCTCTCCCGCACCCGGCTCCCCATACTGCGGCATGGGAACAGGCTGAAGCGCCCCGGGTTGGGCCTCCGGCTCAGGCATCTGGACAGGTCGGAGTTCTTTATCCGGGTCGTAGATGACTTGTAGAACTTCCCGATACGGCTTCTGTGCCCCTGTCCCCTCTTCCGTAAAACTGCTGTTCGACCAGACCTCACGCGTGATCCAGGCTTTCGCCCCATTCGGACTCTGCACGAGGACATAGTCGCCCGGATCAGTCGGTCTGGGAGGAGCATCCGCCGGAATCGGAGCCTGCTGCGCTTGCTCAGGCGGCTGTCCGGGCGCGGCTGGCGGCTGAGTCAGTCGTCCTGTTTCTGAGTTCCAGACGTTGCGGGTTGCCTCGGCTGCTGCGGACAACCCGACTGGAGCCACGGGAGCCTGTGGAGTCACGCCGGGATTCGTCCGCCAATCGTCTCGGACGGGCGGCTGATTGGGCAGCAGGGGTGGCTGACCTGACGCGGCTGGCGCGGCCTGGGTGACCCCGGGATTCCTCGACCAATCGTCCCGCGTCGGCGGCGCAAACGAGGTCGGCGCTTGCGGCTGTTGCGGGGTCGTCGCCGTCACCATCGGGTTCTGGGGCAGCCCCGTCAACGGGTTGTTCCCGGTGATGGGCGCGGGCAAGCCTTCGATGCGGGAGTCTACTCCGGGTACCTGCCCTGGCTGGACCCGCCGAGCCTCGCCAGCGGGGGCGTTTGGATCATAGGCGTAGCGCCCGATGGTCCGATCCGGCGCGTTCGGCGCGTCAATCCCGGGCAGCGGTCGGTCGCCCGCTCGTGGCTCTTCTTTTCCGTAGGTACCCAGGTTCCGATCAAGCTCCTGCTCGTGCTCGCGGACCCACTCTTCTTTCGCCCGTGCGCCGTACTTCGACTCGAACGCGGCTTGTGTTTCCGGTGTCTGCTGGTCGAGCCGCTGCTTGTCTCTCGCCTCCTGGCGGTTGACCTCTTCCGGCGGCTTGGGCGGCTCGATCTTCTCCGGCGGCTTGGGCGGTTCGGGCGGCTTCGGCTGCTCCGGCTTGGGAACCTCCTTCGGCTTCTCCGGAGCTTTCTGCGCTTCAGCGGCTTTCTTCGCCGCTTCTTCCTGCCGTTTGCGCTGCTCTTCGGCGAGCTTCTTGGCGCGTTCCGCTGCTTCTTTCAGTTTGCGCCGATACTCTTCCTCGGCCTCTTCCTCTTCGATGGGGTTGCTGTACAGATCAATGTCACCGACGAAGTTGCCAATGCTCATCTCAGAACCCCAGCCCAGCGTTCACGGTCCCACTGGCCGGACCCCCATAGGTTGGCAGTGACTGCTGGTAGGCCGACTGGGCCGCGATAGGATCCCACCCCTGATTTTCGAGGTAGCCCCACAGGAACTGTTTCGCGTACTCGTTCGAGTTCTCGTAGTTCTCCGCGTTGATCTGGGACGGCAGCAGCCCAACGTTCCCGCTCATCGACTGGGGCGTGCTGGTGCTGGTCTGGGCCGAATCGGCCGGAGCCGCGACTCCTGGCGGATAGACCTGGGTCTGGCCGGATGGGGTGGCTTCGTAGTTGTACGCGCCGATGGGCGCTTGCGTGCCGGCCGGACTGACGGTGTAACCCTGTTCCCCTGGTGGGGGCGCTCCTGCTTGCACGCCGGTGGCTCCGACACGAGGATCAAGCGGCTCGCCCGGCTGCGTCGCATCCGTGACGGCGGCAGGTGCAGCGGTCTGTCCCGAATAGACCCCGGTCCCTCGCAAAGCCGGATCGGGCGCCACATACCCAGGATCAGTAATGCCGATCTGCCGATCAGGGTCTGTCGCAGCCATCCCAGCCACCCCCATCTGAGCGGCCGTCGCCGCTGCTTGTGCCGCCGAGGGTGGCGCTTGCCCGATGGGATAGACCTGGGTGACCCCGGTGTTAGTCGGCACGTTCCAGTTCGCATCCGGGCCGGGCCGCAGTGCGGGGTTTTCGTTGTAGGGGTAGTGCGGCCCCTCACTGCTGATGGGCGAGCCTGTCGCCAACAGCGGCGGCAGCCCCTGCGCCAACCGCACCGCTTCCGAATAGGAGCGCGCGTCGTTGTAGTTGAAGATGCCGTTAGGTCCGTTGACCTGTCCCGCGCCGCCTTGATAGGGGCCGTACTGCGGACCCGCCGTCGATACCCCGGCCGCGCCCACCGTTCCCGGTGGCGGCGGGGGCAGCGGTTGTCCGGGTAGTCCAGGCGTCCCGCCGGACTGTGGTTGACTGCCCAGAAACTGCTGGCCGTAGCTCTGATTGAACAGGTCGGAAACGTTCGCTTGTCCTGGCGCCTGTCCAGTGCTGGTCAAGCCCGGCGTCTCGTACTGCCCGGTCCACTGCCCGACCAGACTCTGCAAGTTCTGCGGGGTGCTGCCCAGCACGCGCATCTGCTTGAAGGCGTTGCCCGGCCCCTGGAGGGATCCGAGCAATCCCAGGTACGCCTGGACGTTCTTGGAGTCAAGCTCCTTGGACGCCAACGTCTGCTGACCGTTGTACATCCCGGTCAGTTGCGCCTCCGTGACCCCAAAGTCCCGGAGGTCTTTCTGCATCTGGTAGTCGAACTCTTTGCCCCACCGCTCCCGCTCGAAGCCAAACTTCTGGTCTTCGAGCAACGATGCGTGTGATTGCAACTGCATCGAGTGGTTGATCTGGGCGATCTGCGCGTCTGACAGCTTCCCTTCGAGGGTCTGCTGCCCGTCGATCACACCGAACAATTTGGCCTGTTGTTCGAGATACTGGAGGGTCGGTTGCCCCTGGTATGTCCCGGTCAGGGTCGCTTCTTTGAGGGCGTTCTCCCAGGTGGCCTGGGACTTCTCGAACGCCAACTTGTCGATGTCCATCTGGGACAGATGCTGGAACTGCGGAAGTTCCAGCAGGCGCATCCGTTCCTTCTGGAAGTCCAGTTGCGCCGCCATGTTGGCGACTTGCGCCGCCAGACTCGCCGCCTGGGCGTTCGCCAGTTTCTTCGAGGTAGACGACGCCATCAGTAGCTCCCGGGAGTCTCAGGCAAGTCAGGTTCGGCAGGAGAGACGGGGATATCCAGTTCAGGCTTGGCGACCTCGAACGGGGCCGGCGGTTCCGGCGCCTGCTCGACGGGCAGGTTCATCGCATTGTAGGCCACCACCCGCTTCGGCATGACCGCCGCCATCACCTGGGTGTAGCCGTTGATCCCGAGTCGGTCAATCAGCATCTGCCGACCCTGGGTGTTCGGCTTCGAGTAGTCCGGCGAACCGTCCAACTGGGTCTGGAAGACCTGTCGCTTGTAATACTCCAGCTTCTGCTGCTCGGTGGTCTTGGCCGAAAATGGCGCGTCGTGCCCGCCCTTCATCGCCTCGGCATAGTACGACGGGGCTTCATCCAGCCACGTCACAATTTCCGAAGCAGCCTCGTCGTAGGGGTGTTCTCTGGGCATGACTTAGCCTCCTGGGATCGGAACGTGACGGGCGGGCGCGCCCCTGACGCCACCCGGTGCGCCCGGTGGGGTGCCGGGCGGACGGGGCAGCGACATCGGGGGTGGGGTTCCTGGCGCGGGCGCGCCCGGAGGGGCGGGCGGCGGTGCGCCAGGAACAGCCCCGGCAGGCGGCACGAACCCCGTGGTCGGCAGTCCCTGACTGACGCCGGGTTGTGCGCCGGCGGGAGCGCCCGAGGCCGGGACGGGAGGAGCGCCGCCCGGCTGGCCGGCGGGAGGAAGCTTCCGCATCGACTCTTGCTCGATGGTGGCAAGCTCCTGGAACACCCGCTGCTTGAGGTTCTTGCGGATCTCCGGATCCTGCTTCAGTTCGTGCAGCAGCCACGCCTGTTCGACTTCGACCGGGTTCCCGCCCATCTTGCGGATCGCGTCCGCCGGCGAGATCAGCCGCATGTCGAGCATCTCGCGCAGGTTGCGTAACAGCAACTGGTCGTTGTTGACCGAGACGGGTTCAAGGATGACCTCGTAGTTGTGAATCCCCTTGAGATCATCCGGACCGATCCCCATCCAGCCCTCTTTGTAGTTTCTGGGTCCGCCTCGCCGGCGGCGAGGTTGTGGGACCGCGCCCCAGACGTACACCGGTTCGCCAATATGCGTCTCGATCAGGTGGGATTCCCAGCCGACCCGTTCGGACAGGCAGTCCTGCACGTTCTCGATGATCGGGGACCACTGCAAGCTCGCCAGTCTCGCGGCTTGGTTGAGCGCGTAGCCCGCCGTCTCGCCCGAGACCACCCCCTGGACCGAGTCGGGCAGGGCCATGTCGATCATGCCCCGGACGAAGTTGATGGCTTTGTCCAGATCCACCGTGGTACGGGGCTGATCCATCGGGGCGACATCGTGCGGGAAGATGGTGCCCGGGGTGATCTTCTCGCGGTTCGACTGAAGCTCCTGGGCGTCCAACCCGAACGGCGACTCGGGCAGGCCGAAGGCCGCCGGGGTCGTCCGCCGATAGGCCGGATAGGCGAAGCTGAAGGCTGCCTGCGACTGCATCGTCAGCAGCGAGTTCAGCAGCGGGAACAGGTGCAGGTAGGCAAACAGGACCGACAGGCTGGCCTGATCCGGCTGACGACTGGAGGTCAGAATCCCTGAGGCATGGAAGTACGGGCCTTTCAGAACGCGCAGCGTCTCGTCGCCGTAGGTGTGCTTCCAGCGCTTGACGGTGCAGCCGGATCCGGACGCGCCCGACCCAGCGGTGGGCAGATCCCCCGGCCCTCGCAGGATGATCGTGCAGTATTCCCAGTCCCACAGTTCGACCATCTGGATGGTCTTGCGGTCGGTGTGCTTGAACGTCCGATGCCACTCCTGGCGCGGGACGGGCAGCCCCATCACATCGTCCAGGCAGACCCGCCCCCGCTCATCGAAGGCCGCGCCGTAGTGGCAGAGCGTGTCGTAGTAGGGGACATCCTTGACCTCGGCCACCCGGGTCAGGCCGTCTTCGCCCTGCTGGTAGTAGAAGGTCTCCGGGGGGATGTCAGTCGTCTCGATGGGGTACGGCAGCCCGCGCTTGTACTCCTCGGTGCCGGAGTCGTACAGACGCGACCGTGCGTCCTGGTCAATCACCCCTTCGCGCATCCGCTTGTCGAGACTGTCGGCGTAGGACGTGGAAAAGTCCTGGTACTTCGCCCAGGCCCGGTTCTTTCGCTCGAACGTCTTGAGCACGCCCAGGCCCTTGGTCACCACCGAGTGCATGAAGACCCGATAGATCCGGCGACGCTTCTCGCGCTGTTGCCGCAGCCAGGACGCTTCAAAGAAGCGCTCCCGATAGGCGGCGTTGTCCTCGCCGGGATCTCCGAACTCAATCGGTTTGAAGATGACCTTGGGGTTGTTGATCGACAGCGCCGCCGTGATCGAGTTCGCGATGTGCATCGGCAACGGCGTCCGGACTTCGACGGCGGTGTTCTTGAAGTTCTCCGGGATTTCCACCTGTTGTTCGAGATAGATGACCCGGTCGATCAACTCGAACAGCAGATCCCGCTTCTCGAAGTCTTTGCGGAGATCCTGCACAAAGTCCAGCGACTCACGGGCGATGTCGGCGTCCGTCATCTCCGCGTCGGTGTTGACCATCGCCACGTCTTCCACGGCACCCCCGGGAGCTAGTGTAGCAGGCTACGCCATGACGTGCTCGACCACGATCCGGCGGGTCTTGGTGATGATCTCGCCCATCTTCTCGACCATCAGCACCACCCCGGAAAAGGCGTCCACCTGATCCTTGTAGCGGGTGTTCGGAAAGCCCAAACATTCCGTGACAAAGGCGCGGTACCAGTTGGCCTCTTTGTTGACGAAGACCTTGCCCTGCTGGGCGCGCGAGGCGGGCAACAGCGCACGGGCGGTCTTGTCGTCCTGGGGCCGGATCAACTGGACGTTGCACATCACCCGTTCCATCAAGCGTCTCGCCATCGAGATGATCAGTTGCTGGTGGAACTTGTCGGTCTCGATCCCCACGATCAAGGGCTTGGCAACCAGGATCGTCTTGACCATCTCGTCTTCGGCGTCGGCCGTGTTCATCCGCCGGCGGGTGATGTGCAGGATGTAGATGTTCAACTCGGGATCGACCGCGACGGTCAGGCCGACCGTAAAGCAGGCTCGCTTCCGGTCCGAGAAGGCCAGATCCCAGAACTGAAGGATCTGGCAGCGGGGCATGATGGTGGACCAGAAGTCTTTCGGGAGTCCCTGGAACCACGTCTCGCTCTCGAAGATATCCCCGCCCATCCCGGTCGGGTCGGCCTGATGGATCAAGTTGAACTGCGCGATAGTCATCTCGCGCTGTTCGGCGTGGACATAGTTCCAGTCCAGTCGTTCCGGCCAGAGCAGTTCGCCCGTCTCGCGGCCGAGCGGATCGGGTTCGGGATCGTTGGTCGCGATCTGAGGGAGGCGGACCACGATCCAGCCGGCGTCCTCTTCGGCCAGCTTCAGATAGTGGGAGGCGAGGTCGTTCTCGTGGAACCGGGTCATCACGGCGATGACCCAGCCCGTGCCCGGCTGCAACCGCCGCATCACCGTCCCGGCCGAATACTCTTTGGCCCGGCGCTGTTCGGCTTCGCTCTTGGCCTGCTCCTGGTTCATCGGGTCGTCGATGATGATCCCGTTGGCCCGAGCGCCCATGACCGACGCGTTCCAGCCGACCGCCCGATAGGCGCCGTCTTTCGCCAACGGCGGGGTGCCCTGGAGGTACAGGCCGTCGCCCGACCAGCCCCGGGCGCGGTTGGGCCGATTCTGAGGGTCCGGGAAGACGGTTCGATATTTCTCATTGTCGCGGAGCATCGACTCGACCGCCGAATGAAAGGTGCGGGACATCGGCTCCGACGAGGTAAAGAAGAGCAGGTTGTGATCGGGATGCTGGCCGAGGTAGTGGGCCGGGCGGATCAGGCTGTTCCAGGTGGACTTGGCCGTGTTCGGTGGGGCCAAGAACAGGACTTTGTTCTGCGGCACCCTGCGGGCGATCACGTCATCCGCGATCCGATTCCAGAGCCGATGGAAGCGCGCCGGCTGCAAGCCGTAGACGTACTCCCCGAACAGGTTGATGTCGGCCCGGATGGAAGCCAGCTTCTGGTTCGCCTGCTGCCAGGAGGGACCGAGGGTCGGGTCGAAGCTGCGGCGGGTAACCCGCTTGGCCGCTTCGGCCCGGACCAGGACTTCCTGCATGATCGGGTCAACGTCAGCCTCGGGGACCGAGAACATCCCCGTCCGGGGTGGCACTAGCGCCTCCGCTGCTGCACGTAGAGTTGCAGTCCGGCCAGGGCTTTCGGCAACGCCAGATCGACACTGTCCAAAAGCTCTCGGCGCGTCTGAAAGTCGGCGTCTTCCAAGAGCTTGACCGGAATCGGGACCAAAATCTGGAGCAGCGCATAGTCCGGATTCCCCAGATAGGTCTCCACCAGCGCCCGCATCTCGGTATTCGACAGGTTCTGACTCGTCTGTTCGATCTCCGCCCGACCGGCCGGACGAAGAATCGCCTCGAACGCTGGCTGATCACTCATAGCCGCACGCAGCAGATCGCCAGAATGACCATCGCCGGCTCTTTGTCCAGGCTGCCCTGAATCCAGAGGATCACGGTCAACAACGCCAGGATCAGCGCCCCGATCCGGCCGATCCAGGGGTCCACACTTGTCCACGTCCAGGGCGGCATGATCAGGACTCCTTTGCGCTAGGGCAACCGGGCAAGCTCATCGAGCCGATCTCGAATCTCTTGCAGCACGACGGCTTTGGTTCTCGGGGGCAGCAGGATCGGCGGATCGGGCGGGTCCGGTGGGTCCGGCTGCTCCGGCAGCGGCGGCTCCGGCAGCGGCGG
>Ga0157282_10000150_pt1 | contig 8202 bp, 8 predicted proteins | sample NitcycUS029104C1_FD_108386 | JGI IMG/M metagenome (GOLD analysis project Ga0157282, IMG submission 108386) | Soil microbial communities from Arlington Agricultural Research Station in Wisconsin, USA - Nitrogen cycling UWRJ-S029-104C-1 | ecosystem: Environmental > Terrestrial > Soil > Agricultural... | reverse complement strand
ATTTGGACTTACAAGGGATTTTGTTTTTTCTCCCAGCCTAAGAGTAGGAGAAGCCTGTCCCTTTGTGAGACCATAAACCTCATTGTTAAAAATAAGATATGGAATGTCAACGTTTTTCCTGCCGGCTCCTACAAAATGTCCCGCCCCAATTCCAAGTCCGTCACCGTCGCCCCCGACTGCTATAATTTGAAGATCGGGATTGGCAATTTTTGCACCTTGTGCAAAAGGCAAAACTCTTCCATGCAAAGTGTGAATACCATACACATTAATGAAATGCGGTGTTTTCCCAGAACAGCCGATTCCCGAAAAAATAACTGCCTTATGTCTTGGGATCTGCATCTCGCTCAACGCCATTTGAATCGCATTTAATATTCCAAAATCTCCACATCCCGGACACCAATCATTGTGTACTGTTGTTTTATAGTCAGATAGTTTAAGTTCCGCCATTTAATATAATCCTCCTTTCATATGTACCAGATAATATAGCCTTTAGTGCAATATAAATTTCCGTTGTGGACATTGGTCTTCCATTATATTTTACTATCTTATAATCAATTTTTGCGCCAGTATTTTGTTGGACCAGAGATGCTAACTGCGATGTGTAATTCATTTCTACATCTATTACCTGGTTGGCGTCGACCAAGAATTTTTTGACAGTTTCAGTGGGAAATGGGTGGAGTAATCGCACTTGAATAAATCTAAATTTGTTTCCCTCTTCTGATAATTTTTCGATGGCTTCTAAAATTGCGCCCTTTGTAGAGCCCCAGCTGATAATGACGTTCTTAGCTCCAGGACCGAAATCATAACATGTCACCTTATCGTCATCAGCTATTTTTTCTAATGCTATCTCTAGCTTTTTCATTCTCTTATCCATCATCTTGTTCCTATTCTCAGGATCCTCTGAAATGTGGCCTTCTTCCGTGTGTTCATCTCCGGTATTCCAAAATATTGCATTTTCTGTACCGATAGGAACTCTTGTGGAAACAGGAGAATCGTCGAGTTTGAATCTTTGAAAGTGACCTGCAGCACCCCCAACCTCATTTTTGTCAATATTATTTTTGAATTTTCCTCTTTCAATTTTGAGCTCATTGCTAAATCTTTTGCATGTTTTGATGCTACTGCTAATTGCTTTGTCAAGCAAATGAATTACTGGTAATTGATAAATCTCTGCTAAATTGAATGCCTTTATTGCATCATAGAAAGATTCTTCGATATCACCAGAAGCCAGTACTATTTTTGGAAATTCGCCGTGTCCTGCGTTTATAGCAAATAACAAGTCGCTCTGTTCGTGTCTTGTCGGTAATCCGGTGGAAGGTCCCGCTCTTTGATACATTGTAACTACTAAAGGGACCTCATTCATTCCAGCCCAACCTAGTGCTTCAGCCATCAATGAAAAGCCGGGTCCGGATGTTGCAGTGGCCGTCCTAACGCCGGTTAATGAAGCTCCAATTGCCATGGTAACTGCAGCTATTTCATCTTCCGTTTGAACGACAATAATAGATCCATTTTTGCCGTTAGATTGGTCAATAATTTGATTTGATTCTAAGAATTCGCTCTCATCACTTGCTGGAGTAATAGGGTAATAGGTTTGAAATCTACAACCTCCAAGAATTTTTCCAATTGCTGCAGCCTGACTACCTGAGACTAAAAGATAATCCTGTAGAGCGTCCTTAGGGATAATTTTGTATTTAATAGTCTTAGGATCAAATTTAGTGCTCATTTGGGAATAGGCGTATTCGGCTGCTTCAATGTTAATAGTGACTAGTTTTGGCTTTGATCCAAAGACATCTTGAATAGCACTAGTCAGAGCGTCTTTTTTGATACCAAGTAAAGAAATTGAAGCCGATATGGCCATAACATTAACTACTCTAGCAAGTTTACTCAACTTAGGATCGTTCATTTTTATTGCCACTGCTTCAATCATTTCAAAATATGGTAGACCGTATACTATACAACCTCTCGACTTTGCAAATTCCAGCATACCACTCAAATTAACAGAGTGTCCAGAGTCTTCCAGTAACTTGCGTATTCTATTACTTGCTTCAAAATCAATTGTAGGTACTTCCACTAATGTAGTTTCGGCAAGAGTCGAGTCATATATTATCACACCTCCGGAAGATACTCTGTCTGCGTGTCTGAAAACTGTCTCCGCATCAAATGATACTAGCATGTTGATTTCTTCCAAATGGGAGTTCACAGGTTTTTCTGAAACTCTTATTGTGAAATAGCTGTGCTCTCCTTTAATGTTAGAATAAAATTCCCTCTTTCCAAAAATATGAAAGCCCTCTTTTGCACATGTTCTTGCAAAAATATTTGCAGCTGAATCAACACCACTTCCCTGAGGTCCACCAATTAACCAGGATATAGAATTCACATTAGACATAAAAGACAATGAATTGCATTCTTCTCCAATTTATTAATCAAGTTATAGATATATAAAATATGAAATCATCATCCGCCGCCAGTAGCAGCGTCATATAAGCAGCATTCGCATGAATCTCGTTCTCCACAATAAGGACAAGAACACGTGCAGGCTTCAATTGCAACACCACAAATCTCGCACGTAACTATTTCCTCCGGAGAATTGTTATTCGAAGACATCTAGTATCATAAAAGTAAACTAGCTAGAACTTATACTTTGCATTGGAGAATAATCGATGTTATTTAATTTCTGAATATGAATAGATTAAGAAGTTTTTAACTAAGAACTTAAACAAAAGAAAATAAAAATGAAAGTGGATGTGGTTTTAATCCCACTTACTCCACGCGGCCATCCATCTATATGTCCAAGTATTGAGTTTCGCACCCAGTGCAGCTATCGGAACACTTAGCACAGCTCCAGCTCCCGATCCTAGCGCCACGGGACTATTGTAGAACTTTCCGACCTGAGGCTCAATTGGCGTCATATACGGAGGCAATGTTGGACGAGGATACTTGAATGCCATCTCCAGTGGATCTCTGACTAACAACAGATTGATCATATTGAATATTGGCAATGAAAGACCAACCAGCGTTCCGCCAATAATAATAGCAGCGTGTTTATTCCTTCTTGTTGCCCAATATGTCAAATCTAGCAGCATTGCTGAAGGTATCCAGACGGGTGTTACTATGAAGTCATATGGATATCCTAGAGCAAACCAAGCTCCTTTGGCTACCCATGTATAGATAGTCATGATTGTTGCATAATATGTTGCAGTCCCTGGTACTCCGGTGAATAGCATGTAATAGATTGCACCAACTACAAGCATGGTTGATTGGGATATTGAGAACACTACGAATGATGTCCACGCCCAATCAGTGTAGAATATGTAGTCTCCTGCGTTGATTGTCAATAATGTACTATTTACAGCAACTACAACTATGAATAGATAGTGTGTAGTGCGTCTAAGCCAGACCATTACCAAATGTCTCCTAGAGGTTCTATATAAAATTTTATTTTGATATTCTTAATAATGAAAGATGATAAATTTGATACATTTTGTAAACGATTTCAAAAATTCGCTTTGTGAAATATTCCAAAGATAAATTTAGATTATTCTAATGATCCTGAAATAGCTAACAAAGTCAAAAGTTCTTAAAAAAGTTAATAATAAAAAATAAAGTTTAGGCGTAGCCCAGTTTTTCTCTAGTGATTTTCATGATGAAGAAGAATCCTAGTGCTTCAATGACTGTTAAGACTGATAGAGCATAAAGTCCACTTGGTAATGGATATGCCCATGGATACACAGTTACACCAACGTACACACCACCAGCCGTTGCAACCCAACATAGAATGAAGCCTATGATGTAAACTGGTGTCATCTTTTCTACACGTCGACCGATCATGCGCTCTATATCATCACTACTGCCTGTACTTGTACGGCCACCTCCGCCGCCACCGCCATATCCCTTTGGTAAAGTCATTAATTTTACCATCAAAGGATTCCTTTTTAAATTTTGCGTCTGAAACAAGCTTAGACAGTTTTTTGATTAGAAATTCCTATGATTACTATCTAGGATCTAAGAATATTACCCTAGGCAAGTCAATATAGCTATTAAATATAGCTACAGATGCTTTGAGAAAGTAAAGTCATAGCAAAGCATATATCTTTGTTAATTCTGGTATGGCTAGGTGTAAATTATACGTCCAACATAAAAATAGCGGTAGTTGCACTATTTGCGATAGTAATGTCCACTTCGACAATCATAGCAATTGCTCAAACTGCTGAAGGACATGGTGTTCAAGCTCAGCTTCAGAGTAGATTCGTAAGAATTCAAGATGAAGCTTTCTCAGCACAAACATTGAATACAGGTGATCAGCTGGTTGTGACTGGAAACCTACAAAGTCTTGTAAACAAGCCATTAAGAGCATGGTTATCACTATTTAGTGAGTCAACCAATGCAGGTAACAGATGGGAGTTTATTGCAAGAGATCCTCCAGGAAATATATTTGATATTCCTCCACAAGGAACAATTCCATACTCAATTACTGCAAAAGCTCTTGAACCAGGTATTTACCATGTTCATACACAATTGAACGTCGAACATGTCGGTCCTGGATTGGGTCCCGGTCAAACTATTCAGGTGTCTGGCCCAGCAATCTTGAAAGCAGTTCCATGGGGCAATGTAGCATATCAGGTAATACTGATTGGTGCTGGACTCGGAGTAACGTTTGCAACAAGACCGTGGCAAGTAATTTAAAAGAATCCTCTATTTTTTATCTTTTTTTAGTTCTTTTACTTAGTAACTGCTTAAGATAAAGCTGCTTAAAATTAAGCTTCATCTATAAAATAGATGAGTCCAAAAAAAATTATAATTTTAGATGTATCTTTAGTCCCTTGTACCTATTTCTTATTGTTACTTCAGTTACTCCAGCAGCCTCTGCAACATCCTTTTGAGTTTTATTTTCACCATTCATTACACAAGCTACATACAGAGCAGCTGCAGCTAATCCCATAGGATCTTTTCCAGCAGATATCTTGCCTTGCTCAGCCTTTTTCAGTATCTCCAATGCTTTTCTTTTAGTTTTTTCGGAAAGCCCTGACTTGCTTGCAATTCGGGCTACACATTTAACAGGATCTACTACAGGCATTTTCAAGTCCAGTTCTCTAATCAATAGTCTATAGCATCTTGCTACATCCTTTTTCTTGATATTACTTGCATGTGCAATATCCTTCAAAGTTCTAGGCGTTTCAGTATCCCTACAAGCAGCGTACAGCGCAGCCGCTACAAGAGCTGAAATAGACCTTCCTCGTACGAGACCCTTTTCAAGTGCTTTTCTGTACACATACGCTGCTTTTTCAATTACAGCATCCCCAACCGCCAGCTTATCTTTTAGCCTGTCCAATTCACTAAAAGCTTGTCTAAAATTGCGATCTACTGGTTCGTGTACTTGACTCCTACTATCCCAAGTTCTTAATCTTTCAATAGTACTTTTCATAGAAGCCGATAATGGCTTTCCAGAAGCGTCTTTATCAACAGGTCCGATAATTGTGGCAAGCCCCATATCATGCATTGCAAGGGACGTAGGAATGCCAGCACGACTTCGATCTTCATGTTCTTCTTTTGAAAATGCTCTCCATTCTGGTCCAGTTTCTTCAATGCGTTCAGTAACTACAAATCCACAATTTCCACAAAACATCTCTCCACTTGAATTATCTGTAACCATTGGACCTTTCCCGCATCTCGGACAGCGGTCACTAAATAAGGAAATATCTTTAACCAATTCTAATACCCCACAAAAATTCAGACAATGTTGTTTCTTATATTTATGTTTTATTCTCATATATATGCATTGTCGTAAATATTTCTGGGCTGGTAATATATAGAGGAAAATTTGGAACTTTTCCAAACTAAAGCCGATTTTCCGGCTAATTTTTGGGTTTATTTCTCAAGTTTTTAAATTTATCAGAACTTTGGAATGTTTCTTTTTCTTCTCTTGGTCTTTTCAACTTTCTTACTTTCACTTCTTGTTGAGCTGTAAGCGTGAGTTTTTTTGGATAATTTCACAAAAGAAATACAAATAGTATCAATATAAAAACTATAGACTCAACTATATCTTAATCATTTTAAATGATAAACGCGTTGCATTGTTATGAGTTTAAGAGACAATCATTCGGATAATGAAATTCGGAAAATGTATAATTTTAAGAACATTGCAGTTGTGGGAATGTCAAGGGATCCCGTCAAAGCTGCCCATTTTGTTCCTAAATATATGATTGAAAGAGGATATAACATTATACCAGTGAATCCATCAGCTAATGAAATACTAGGAAAGAGAACATACGCCAAGGTATCGGATATCAAACCCCAAGTAGACATAATAGACGTATTTAGACCCTCTGAAGATGTCTATTCGGTCGTAGAAGATTCAGTAAAAAAACCAAGTGTTAAAGTTATCTGGTTACAAGAAGGTATTCACAATGCCGAAGCAGAAAAAATGGCCCTAGATAATAAAATTAATGTTGTATTCAATAGGTGCATTATGGCTGAACATATGCGATTATTCAATACCGATTAAGAAATAAACTATAATCAATATCCTTTTTCATGGAAATATTTGATATCCAGTATACCTATCAATAATCTTTATTGCTTTTGTAGGGCATGCTTGAGCGGCCATAACGATCCTATCTAGGGTATCAGCGGTTTCTGATTGGACCCTTGCCTTTGGATTGATGTGTTTACTTTTATCAACTACAAACACTTTTGGTGCTATGGTTTCACATCCACCAAATGCCAAACACAAGGATGGTTCAATTAGGATATGGAATCTACTTCTTATAGTGTCTAGGAGCAAGCTATCATGGCCAAGGTTAGTATTGGACTGGTGGTTTGTAAATTTATGTGGATTCAATCTGTTTTGACTTGACAAATTTTCATTGTTTACTTCATTACTGGGTTCATAGGAATCTGAATCGTATTTTTTTCTTTTTTTCCTATCTGAAAGTATTTCGAAGGCTTCGTTAATTTTTTTGATTGTCTCTTCCGCAAGAGGTGATTTGTTTCTATCAGGGTGATATTTTCTTGCAAGCTTTCTGTATGATTTTTTTATTTCCTGAAAATTGGCATCTTGTGATACTCCTAGAATCGCATAATATCCTCGACAATCCATCAATTAAACTACCAGTATCTATTATTTATTCACTATTCGTAGGAAAAGGGTATCTCTATAGATGGAAAATTGTCAATCTAATTTGTCAAAAATATGTCAAGACTTTTTACCTTTTACGAAAGGGTTGATGAGGCCATAATAATTTTCCAATGCCATTTTGTCGTCATAGCATTTTTTACATATGCATAATTGGGAAACAATGGCTCTATCGCAATCTTTCTCGAACTCGCATTCAGTGCATCCAGCCAATGATCCACAGACGGCACATTTTAGCTGTTTAGAATTTACTGAAACATAGGATGGATCTGACAAATCTCGCGTATGACATTCTACATGTTTTATTGATTTAGTTGACCTTGACCATAATGCTAATTCACCCTTTGATATTTTTTTTCCGCAAGACTTACAGTTACTACTGAATTTTACAGTAAGGTTAATCCAATCATTGCTCCTTGTTTGCAATAAATTAATCAAAGTGCATCAAAGATAATAATCTAACGAGTGGTTGAGACTGGGAATAATATTTATTGGCACAAGAGATTTATTTGAATAATTTTTCAATTTTCAGTATTACGGTTTTTTTTTCGCCAAGTATAGTCCTTACGATATCGAACAATTCGCATGCTTCCTGTTCAAATGCTTGTATGAGATACCTATCACCATTCATACTTACTTCTAACGAATAATATTTTATGCCGTTTAACATGATGGATAAATGGTTTGATGCTTTAGTAATTTTACCGCCCAAACCCAGTATCATAGTCAAGGCGTCAATGCTATTTTTGTAATTCAAAATCGCTGCTCACGTCATAGATCCAAAACTTGATGAAATTAATAAGAGGAACAAATGAAATATTACTTTCCATGATTTTAGACACAAAATTACAGTAGGAAAAACATGATATAGTTACTGGATCATCTCAGAGAGAGGGAGACGATTCCAAAACAGTACTTGCATCAAATTTAACTCATTAAAAAAACGTTACTCCTATTATTGTTGTTGTTCTTGTTGTTGTTAATGTAGCTATTGCTGACGTTGTTGTTGTTACATCTCTTACATATACCAAACCAGCCAGCTATTCTGTTTTCCATCTTATCTTCAATGACAT
>Ga0157282_10000149_pt1 | contig 8220 bp, 6 predicted proteins | sample NitcycUS029104C1_FD_108386 | JGI IMG/M metagenome (GOLD analysis project Ga0157282, IMG submission 108386) | Soil microbial communities from Arlington Agricultural Research Station in Wisconsin, USA - Nitrogen cycling UWRJ-S029-104C-1 | ecosystem: Environmental > Terrestrial > Soil > Agricultural... | reverse complement strand
GTGGTCACGTTCGCATTTTCAGGCCGGATCGCGTTTGCGCGCAGCGGTGTCGACAACTTCGACTCCTGGGGCACGAGTGTCGACATGGCGGTGAAACTGCGCCTTTCGCGGGCATGGTCGGTGGCCGTGGTCGGGCACGACCTGTTTTCGCGTTATACGTTCGAGGATGGACACGACGATCCCAACGACCATGAATACGTGGCGGGCATCGCGCACCACATGCCCGGCGCGGTCGACCTGGAAGCGAACGTCACCTACCTGCACGACGGGTGGCTGCGCACCATGGTGGGGGCGGAAACGCCCTACTTCTTCGGACGCGTGGCGCTGCGCAGCGGCGTCGCCATCTTGAGCACGGGCGAAGGGCGCGAACGTTACGGATTTGGTATCAGCGTGCGCGCCCTGCAACAACTCAGCGTGCACTACGCCGCCAATATCGATGATGAAGATGCGTTCGGCACCACGCATCGTTTCTCTCTTGGTGTGACATGGTGAACGCGCTCAACGCCGCCTCGACGCGACTGTTCCAGTTCGCATTTCTCGCTCTCGCGCTCTTCATTCCCTTCTCCATCGCGGGCGAAAACATCGCCATCGGTTTTTCGGTGCTGGCGTGGCTCTTGTGGCTGGCGGCCACGCGACAGTGGCCGCGCCTCGCCCACCCGCTCTTCATCGCCTCGGTGGTGCTCACGCTCTCCGCGCTCCCATCGTTGTTCATGTCGGAGGAGCGCCACCGCGCGTTCGTCGACTGGGAGTCCTACTGGCAGCTGTTGATCGTGTTCATGGTGGGCGCTCACATCGCACGCGTGGGCGTGCGCGAGCGTTCCTGCGCCGTGCTCTTCGCGTCCGCGGCGGCGTCGTGCGGCGTTGCCTTCATCCAGCGCGCAGGCGGGTTGCACCTGGGACCTGTGCACATCGGCGCCGAGCACCGCGTCTCCAGCACGATGTTTACCATGACGCTGGCGGGCATCCTGTGCCAGCTCGCTGTCTTTGGCTCGGCGGTGGCGCTGTCGCCGCGCGCCGCGCGCTTTCGCGTCTGGATTGCAATCGCGGTCGTCATGATGTTCGCCGCACTACTCCTGACCATGACGCGCGGAGCGTGGATCGCCGTGTTCGCGGGGCTCATCGCCGTGTGCGTGCTGCTGCGCAGCCGCGCTCTCGCGCTCGCCACCGTGCTCGCCATCGCCGTCATGTTCCTGTACACCCATCACTACCGCAACGACCAGGGACGCACTCTGGCTGTCGACACGTTTGCCACCGAGCAGGCCGACCGCAATGTGGCCACACGGCTCGTCCTGTGGGACATCTCGTGGAAGATGTTCCTCGACCATCCGCTGTTGGGTGTGGGCATGGGAGACTATTCGCGCGAAGCGGAAAAGCGGCTGGCCGAGCGCCATGTGCGCACCACGGTGGATTCGCACAACATCTATCTGCAGATTCTCGCCACGCGCGGGCTGGTGGGATTCATTCCCTTTGTGGCGTACTGGGTGGTGCTTGTGATGACGCTGTGGAAGCTGGCGCGCCGCGCGGTAAAGGGATCACTCGCGCGCCACTACGCGATCGGCGCCCTGGGCGCGACCGCCGCGGTGCTGGTGGGTGCGCTCACCGAAAACAATATCGATGACGCCGAAGTCTTTGCGGCGTTCATGTTCCTGGCCGGTCTGGCGCTGGCGCAATTGCCTGCGGAGAGCGCCGCAGCGTGACCAGTGCCGCCGCGGCAAATACACAGATCATCGGTTCGACAGGAATGCGCGTGCGCAGCGATCCAAAGAAGACCACCGCGATAGCGGTGTGAACGATGACGATTCCGTAACCGAACATGAGCTCGCGCCACCTCCGGCGCGTCATCCAGAGTCCCACCACGAAAAGCGGCATGGCCACGATCGCGTAAATCATGCCTGCGTCCAGCTGCGCGGCCACCTTTCCCAGGCGCGATTGATTGTTGAACCACCAGCCGCTGCGGATGCCGCTGAGACCCATGTCGCTCTTGAGCCGCCAGCAACGCACCAGTTTCCAGAATACCAGGGACGGCACCTGGCCCGGATGGGTGCGCAAATACTCACGGCCGAGCTGCCACGCCGCGCGGTCGCGTTCGAGCTCCGACATGGCCGTGAGCCGGTCCTGTTCGGGAAGTACTTCGAGCGGCGCCACGCCACCGCGCCACCCGGGCGTCGCGGCCACCTTTTCATTGTTTCCCTGGTAGAACGTCATGCCACCGTGAGTGGTGAGAACCGGCGCGCCCACCACGCGCGCGTTGCGCGCGAGCCACGGAAGCATCACGACAACGAAGAGAATCGCGGCCAGCGCAATGCGCGTGAGACGATGGCGCCACGGTGCGGCACCAAACAGGAGTGCGGCGGCGAGCATCCACTCCAGCATGGGAAGGCCCGAGGGGCGCGACAGCGCGGCCAATCCCAGCAGCCCTCCCACCAGCGCGGCGCGCAGGAGCGAGCTCCTGCAAATAGCCGCCGGTGTCGCGGCCAGCGCCATGGCACCGAGCAGGAATGTGAGATACAGATTTTCGGTGAGCAGATAGCCGGAAACAAAAATCAAAAACGGATTGAGCGCGGCGAACCAACCCGCCCACACCGACGCACGTTCGCCGAACCAGACGCGCGCGACGCGGAGCGTGAGCCACACCACCACGACGCCGAGCAGCACCTGCGCCACGCGAGCGGCGGCGGGCTCGGGGCCGCTCACGCGATACAGGAGCGAGAGAAAAACCGGATAGGCGGGCGGCCGGCGCGCGGTCGGCGTTTCTTCCGTGGAAACGAAGCCGCGTCCGTCCGCGAGATGGGTGGCGATGGCGTGATAGTCGGTCTCGTCGCCTTTGGTCGCGGCGTCGAGCCCGACCACGTACACGCTGAACCCGAAACGCGAAAGCGCTGCCACGACGAGAATCGTGGACAGCGCTCGCGCGGAGAACAGTTTGCGGAGGACGCTCACCGCACCTTTTCGGACATCAACTTGGCCTGTGTGAAGAGAAGCAGATAGTCGCGGCCGCCGGCCTTGCTGTCAGTGCCCGACATGTTGAAGCCGCCGAACGGATGCACGCCCACGAGAGCGCCGGTGCACTTGCGGTTCAGGTACAGATTGCCCACGTGAAAATCACGCAGTGCCTGCTCGAGGTGCTCGCGCTTGTTCGAGTACACCGCGCCGGTCAGACCGTACTCGGTGTTGTTGGCGATCTCGATCGCGTGATCGAAGTTTTTGGCCTTGATGAGCGCCAGCACCGGACCGAAAATTTCCTCGAGCGAAATGGTGGCGTCGGGCGCCACGTCGCCGAACACCGTGGGCTGGATGAAATAGCCCTTCCCCGCGCCGCGCATCCCGCCCGCGAGGAGCTCGCCCTCGGTCTTTCCGGTCTCGATGTAATCGAGAATCGACTGCTGCGCGTTCTCGTTGATGACCGGCCCCATGTTCACGTCTTTCGACTCGTACGGTGCTCCCTGCTTGAGCGCGCCCACCAGCGGGAGGAGCTTCCTCACGAACTGGTCGTACACCTTCTCGTGCACGATGGCGCGCGAGCACGCGGAGCACTTCTGTCCCTGAAATCCGAACGCGGATGCGGCCACGCCTTTCGCCGCATCGTCGAGATTGCAGTCATCGTCCACCACGATGGAATCCTTGCCGCCCATCTCGAGCACGGCGCGCTTGATCCAGAGCTGGCCGTCGCGCGGGCGCGAGGCCTCGGCATTGATGTGAAGCCCCACTTCCTTCGATCCGGTGAAGGCGATGAAACGCGTCTTGGGATGCGTGACGATATGCTCGCCCACTTCGCGGCCGCCGCCCGGCACGTAGTTCACCACACCGGCGGGCACGCCGCATTTCTCGAGGACCTCGATGAATTTGGCCGCAATCACCGGTGAATCGCTCGACGGCTTGAGCACGACCGTGTTGCCGGTCACGATCGCCGCACTCGTCATGCCGGCCATGATGGCCATGGGGAAATTCCAGGGCGGAATCACCGCGCCCACGCCGAGCGGAATGTACGCGAGCTTGTTGTTCTCGCCCGCAATCCTGGTGAGCGGCTGATCGTCGGCGAGGCGCAACGCTTCGCGACCGTAGAACTCGAGGAAGTCGATGGTCTCGGCCACATCTCCGTCGGCTTCCGCCCAGCTCTTGCCCACTTCGAACACCATCCACGCCGCATATTCGAACTTGCGCTCGCGGATCATGTTCGCCGCCTTGAACAGAATGGTGGCGCGGTCTTCCGCCGAAACCTTGCGCCACGACTCGAACGCTTTCAGCGCGGCCTGCATGGCCTGCTCGGCGTGCTCCCGATGACCCTCGGCGACGAAGCCGACCACCTGGTCGGGATTGGACGGATCGACGGATTCGATCATCTCGTCGGTCTTGATCTTCTTGCCGCCGATCACGAGCGGATATTCGCCGCCGAGCTGCGTGCGCACCACGTCGATGGCGTGCTGCATGCGCGCCGCGATGGCAGGGTCGTCGAAATTCTCGAAGGGTTCATTGACAAACGGCGTAGGCATGGAAATCTCCTCGATGTCGTGATGAAAAAATCGGCGTTGTTGGAATAGCCGCGCCTCGGCAAGCCTCCGCGCGGCGAAAGGGCCGCGGCTGGTCGAAATGTGGCGACCGTGAGCAGCGCCTAATATAAGGAATGTTTTGGCCGGGTGTAAACGCCCAAATTGAACGGCGCCACGGCGGCCCGCGTCAATAAACGCTTGCCGCACAGCACGATACTTGCGTACCGTGGCGGCCGTGGCAAGCGTTCACAACGAGCTCGTCTCGGTCCGCTACGCGGAAACCGATCGCATGGGGGTGGCCCATCACTCCAGCTACCTCCTGTGGTTCGAGCTCGCGCGTACCGGCCTTCTGCGCGAAGCGGGACACGCATATCGCGATCTCGAAAGCGGCGGTGCGTTGCTTCCGGTTCTCGAATATGGATGCAAGTTTCTGAAGAGCGCCGACTACGACGACACGTTGCGCATCGAGACGCGGGTGCGCGAGCTGCGCAGCCGCACGGTTACATTCCTGTATTCGGTCTACCGGGGCGATGAGCACATGGCGGAAGGCTTCACCCACCATGTGTGTGTGGACCGCGATTTCAAGCCGCGACGTTTCCCCGATGATGCGATGAAGGCGATGCAGGCCTTCGTCGTCGATTCAGCGTAGGACAACAAAGTCTCCGGAAGGCCTCGCGGCCGTCGGTTCCCATTCCACATCCACACGGCTGACACGCGCGGCCGGCGGACCGGTGCTCACGAACGCCAACGCCTGTTCGCATGCATCACGCGAGCCGATGAAGCAACATTCGACGCTTCCATCTGAATGATTGCGAACCCATCCTGAAAGTCCCAGCTCGCGGGCGCTCATTCGTGTGCTCTCGCGAAAAAACACGCCCTGCACGCGGCCGTGGACACGCACATTCAATTTCCATATGGGAGCGGAATCGGCGGTCACAGGTCGAAGATGATGCGCGCGCGATACCCGTCGGCGTTCTCTTCCATGAGGAGCTCATGATACGTCGCCGCCTTGACATCGAAGCGGAGTGCGTGGCGCGCGGGATCGAGCGGCTCGCCGAAGATCACGGCACTGGCCACGACGTCCTCCGACACCACCACATCGGCGTTGGCGTAGAGCTCACCATGCATGGCGCTCGCGAGAATGACTGCTGAAAGCCAGTCGACAAGCAGGTCCTCCCGGCTTTGCGCCTGCACCTCGATACGTCGTTCGCAAACGGCTTCCACCGTGCTGAAGGTCATGAGCGCGCACAAGCCACGCGTCGCGTGTTTCAAGAGGGCGGGCAATGTGTTGCCCCACACCTCGAGGCCCACGTCGCCGGAGTGATCGATTTCGCGAAAGCCGCCGGCCGGCACGTTGGAGTCGGACGCGCTCACGCTACACCGTGTAACGCGCCGCCACCGGGAAGCGGCGGCCGACGCCGAAGGCCTTCGACGTCACCTTGATGCCGGGCGCGGCCTGGCGGCGCTTGTACTCGTTGATGCGCACCGCGCGCACGATCCACTCCACCGTGGCGCGCTCGAACCCGCGGGCGACAATCTCGTCGGTGGAAAGACCGTCCTCGAGATAGTGGTCGAGAATGGGATCGAGGATTGCGTACGGCGGCAGCGTGTCCGTGTCCTTCTGGTCGGGACGAAGCTCCGCCGACGGCGCCTTCTCCAGCGTGGAGCGCGGGATCAATTCACGCTCGCGGTTGTAAAGTGCGGCGAGACCATACACAGACGTCTTGGGCACGTCGGAAATGAGTGCCAGGCCCCCGCTCATGTCGCCGTAGAGCGTGCAGTAGCCCACCGCGAGCTCGCTCTTGTTGCCCGTCGACAACACCAGCGACCCAAACTTGTTGGAGAGCGCCATCAAGAGGTTGCCGCGAATGCGCGCCTGCAGATTCTCTTCGGTGACGTCGCGCGGCTTTCCAAGGAAAGCGCGCGATAGCGCGCTATCATACGCGGTCATCACGTCCGCAATGGGAATGACGAGGAGCTCCACGCCGAGATTTTCTGCCAGCGCGCGCGCATCCACAAGACTCCCGGCGGATGAAAACGGCGACGGCATGGCCACTCCCTGCACGTTCTGCGCCCCCAGCGCCTCGGCGGCGAGACACAGCGTCAACGCGGAATCGATGCCGCCGGAGAGGCCCACCACCGCGCGGCTGAATCCGCATTTGAGAAAATAGTCGCGCGCGCCCAGAACCAGCGCCCGGCGCATGCTCTCGATTTCATCCATTTCGCGATAGCGCCCGTCGCCGCCCGCCGCCGCGCTGTCGACAACGACCATCTGTTCTTCGAACGCCGCCAGTGCGTTGACGAGCTTTCCGCGCGCGTCGAGAAAGAGGCTGCGCCCGTCGAACACGAGCTCGTCGTTGCCGCCGGTCAGGTTCACGAAGATGAACGGCGTGTGATGGCGGCGCGCATGACTGGACATGAGCTCGGCGCGAAACCCTTCCTTGCCCACCGCGAACGGCGAGGCGGAAATGTTTATCATCAGGCTCGCGCCGCGCGACGCCAGCATCTGGATGGGATCGACGGCGTAGGGCCGGCGACGGAAAAGCTGCGGATCGTTCCACGCATCCTCGCAGATGGAGAGACCGATGCGCTCGCCTTTGAAATCGAACGGCTCGCAGGTTTCCGCCGGCTCGAAGTAGCGGGCCTCGTCAAAGACGTCGTAGGTGGGCAGGAGAAGCTTGTCGTGGCGGTGCACGATCCGGCCGGCCGCCAGCATCACGGCCGAATTGGTGACGCCCTTGCCGGTCTCGGCGCGGGAAGGCAGCGGGAGCCCCACGATGACACCGGGCGACGCGGGGTCTTCGGTGGCAGCGCGAATGCGCTCGAGCCCCGCTTCGCACTGGCGGATGAAGGCCGCCCGCTCCACCAGATCACGGGGCGGATAACCGGACACGCACAGCTCGGGGAAGACCACGAGGTCGGCGCGCTCGTCCCGGGCCCGGGTGATGGCGTCGAGCACGCGCGCGACGTTACCGCCCACATCCCCGACGATCGTATTCAGCTGTACCAGGGCAACGCGCATTCGAATCGGAGTATAAACCGAATGGCACGCCCGCGAAAACCAGGGGCTCGGGGCCCCGGTGCCAAGGATTGACGGCGCCGCCTATTTGCCCTTACGATCCGGGCTCCTGTAGTCCGCCGCTCTTGCCTGTCGTGCCATACCGGTTTGCCGCCGGGATCCACTTTGTGGAAGGGGTATTTTCGTGCACGAAGCAATTGAGGCTCTCTCCGATACACGCCGCGAAATCCTGCTTCACATCAAGCATCGCGGCGGCGCCACCATTGCCGAGCTGGCCGTTCATCTCGGCATCTCCGACGAAGGTACGCGCCAGCATCTCATCTATCTCGAGCGCTGCGGCTGGATCACACGCCGCGACACCGGTGCCGCCGGCAAATCCGGACGCCCGGCGTCGATTTATCACGTGAGCCCGCAGGGCGAAGTATTTTTTCCCAAGCAGTACGAAGCGCTTTCGGTGGCACTCATCGATACGGTGCTGGAGCTGTATGGCGAAGACGCCATCCGCGCCGCGCTCGCGCGCATCACGGATGCGAAGGTGGCCGCGTGGGAACCGAAGCTGGAAGGAAAGCCGCTCGGCGAAAAGCTCGAAGCGCTGCGCAACTACTATCAGGAAGGCGACGGATTCGTATCCGTGCAATCCAACGGCGAGTCCACGATCGTGGAACGCAACTGTCCGTTCCTTTCCGTGGCGCAGGCCCGGCCCGCCCTGTGCAG
>Ga0157282_10000129_pt1 | contig 8709 bp, 5 predicted proteins | sample NitcycUS029104C1_FD_108386 | JGI IMG/M metagenome (GOLD analysis project Ga0157282, IMG submission 108386) | Soil microbial communities from Arlington Agricultural Research Station in Wisconsin, USA - Nitrogen cycling UWRJ-S029-104C-1 | ecosystem: Environmental > Terrestrial > Soil > Agricultural... | reverse complement strand
GACGGTGAAGCTGCGACGAGCCGCCGCGGTGCAGCGCGCGCACCAGCGGCTCGACGGCGGGCTCGCCGATCGCGACCGTGTAGGCCAGGATACTGCCGGCGTGCCCGTCCACCTCCGGCAGCCCTTCGAGCAACGAGTCCATGAGCTCGCGGTTGGCCGCGCGGGCGAGGAGCTTTTCGCCGAAACGGCGCACGCTTTCGGGAAGGTCGGGGCGCGACTGAAACTCGCGCACGCAGCACACCACGCGCTCGAGCGTGGTGGCGCGCCGCTCGGTGACGGCGAACTCGAGCAGGCGCTCGAGTATGGATGACACGTCGCGCACGCCGGCGGGATTTTCGGGCATGAGCTCGAACACGTAGAACGACTCGAAGAAGGCGGCGATGCCGTCCTCGGTGCGGTCGCGTTCGCATTCCGCGCGGTAGATCTCGAGCTCGTCGACGGGAATACTGAAGACTCCACGCAGCATGCGCTGGTACTCGAGCTCCGCTTCCTCCGGGCTCGCCTGCGGATGATGCCGCCGCGATACTTCGCGCAGCATGCTGTCGATCGACACCAGCGAACTGGAGCGGTGCACGATGACGCGGCCCTTGTCGTTCAGGCTTGGAATCAGCTCGTCGTGGTCGGCGGTTTCCTCGAGGCCGCGCTTTTCTTCGAGCTGTTCCTTGCGCTGCGGCTCGAGATAGTCATCCAGCACGCGGTAGGCAATGTGCTGGAAGTCCGCGTTCCAGAAACGCGTGACCACGTCGTCTTCGTTGTTCGTGGAGTGAAGCTCGTCGGCTAGAATGCGCACGAGCCGTTCCATCTCCTCGCTGATCGCAGAGGGCGAGATGGTGATCTCGCCGATGCCGTCCTTGAACAGAATGAAAGCGAGGCTCTCGTCGCGGCGCAGGTTCTCGTACACGACACTCTCGTGCCAGTGAATCGAGAACTGTTCGATGGTAAGCTGCAGCTCGTCCTCGCGCGCGAAGAACTCGCGCAGCGTCGTGACCATCTCGTCGCGGAACTGCTCCAGGCGCGGATTGTTGTCCGCGTAGATCTTCCGGCCGCTCACCAGCTTGGAGAGCGCCTTGAGCACGCGCTCAACGGCCTGCGGCCCCGAAGCGGAATTTGGTATTTCGACCACGACGTGGCTTATCCTTAAGGTGCAAAGGGACGGTTGACGGGAGCCCTGCAAAGGCAGCAACCACCGTGCCACGCAATAACTTGTCTCAAAAACTGGCCCGAGCGGTCCGCTTTGTGCATAATGCGTCGGGCTCCGGCGTCACCGGGGCCTGTTTGACATCATGAAACGTGCATTTTTACTGATACTTACCGCTCTCGTCGCGATGGCTGCCATCTTCTCCGGCAACTACAGCGCGTCGGGCAGCCAGCCCACCCTGGTCGCAACTCGCGACTTGAGCGAGGCGGAAGTGCGACGCGGGATGGAGCTGGTTTTCCGGGCCCAGGTGCGGGACCTCCTGTCGTGGACGGACTCGCTTTCGGCCGAGTGCAGCGACCAGCCCATGTACCACATCATGCGCGCGCGCCTGATCCGCGAGCTGGTGCCGGTCGACGACGAGACCGAGACCGACCTGAAGCCGGCGTGCGAGCCGCTTTACAACGAGCTGCGCACCGCCATCGCCGAGTGCGACGCGCGCATCGAGGCCGGCGACAACGATGAAAAATTACGGCTCTATCGCGGCTGGGCGTGGATGCTCATGTCGCACGTTCACACCTACGAGAATGCGTTCTGGTCGGCGGGGCGCGAAGCGAAGAAGGGCAAGGAAGACCTCGAGTGGTATCTCCAGCGCCACCCCGATGAGCCCGTGGCCACAAGTCTGATGGGTGCCTTCCTGTATTTTGCGGACACGCTGCCCAAGGCCTACAAGTTTGTATCCAAGCTCCTGTTCCTCCCGTCCGGCGACCGCGACCGCGGACTGCAGATGATGGAAACCGCGCGCGCGTGGGACAACCCGATCGGCACCGACAATCTTCTCATTCTGTATTCGGTGTACCTCGGTTTCGAGGGGCGGTATGAAGAAGGACTGAACGGTTTCAGCGAGTTGCAGCGCGAGTATCCGATGCACGCGACCTTCGTGCGGCCCGGCGCCATCATGGCGCCGCTCCTCCCGCAGCAGAGCACCGCGAAATCCGACAGCCTCGACGCGCGCACGGCGCTGGTGTCTTCGCTGAGTGACAGAAAGATCGACGCGTCGACGTGCTCGCTGATCATCATGGAGCGCGCATTTGCCGACCGGTTCTACAATCCGGCGCGCTCGATCGAGCGCCTCGAAAAAATTCTGCAGGACGATCCCAGACATCCCGACTGGACGGTTGGATTTGCGGCCTATCAGCTGGGACTCTTGCGCGCGGCGCAGGGTGACGTGGAAAAGGCCAAGAATGCGTTCGATCTCGCCATCCGCGACAAGCGCGTGGAGTATCTGAAGGACGACGCCAAAGCGGCGCGCGACGCACTCAAGAACTATCCCAACGGGACCGGCCTCGGACCCGCCAACATCGCCGCCATTTACGGCAGCGATGAATCAGCGCGCGCGGCCGTTCGCGAAGAGCTGGCCACGAAACAGAACGCAACCATCGCCGATCAATTCTATCTGGGAGAAGCGTGGCTCATGTCGGGCGAGCTCGACAAGGCGCTCACCGCATTCACCGGCGTGATCAATCCCACCGTGGCACCGTGGGACGCGCAGTACCAGATGATCGCGGCCACGCGCGCGGGCGAAATTCTCGGCGCCAAGGGCGACTTCAAGGCCGCCGCCAAACACTACGAGACCGCCGGCAAATTCTGGCACAAGGAATACCTGCTCGACTGGGTCCTCGACGCCCGCAAAGGCTACTTCGAACGCCTCACCCAGGGCAAAGAAACCACCAAGCCGAATCTCCTCACGGCTTCCATGCAGTAAGCGCAGCACGCAGGTCCGTTACGGACTGGGTTCGGCGCGCAGCACTTAAAAAAACTCCGACTTCCCGATACAGAGAATTAATTCGTTGCGTGAAATTTACCTTCGCAACGAAGGTAAAAAACACCCAGCGGCGTACTGTTACTGCCGCTGCGGCAGTAAGCACTCTTTTCACAAACAATAGATCGGTTACGGAAACTAGTCGGCGGCGTGCGACATGTTCACGGTAGTTTCGGTGAACGAATAGATCGCACCGACCTGCACGGTTGAGAAGCCTGTCGATGATGTGGCGCAGAAGAAGTAGCTCGTGCCCTCGTTGGGTACCGGGCGGTTCCAGTCTTCGCGATGCGCATCCTTCACCGCGTACACATCTCGGGTTACTACGCGGTTGGGTTCCACCACCGCAAGCGTGAGCGAGTCGAACAATTCACATGACACGAGATCGAGCGAGAAGCTTCCGTCCGGCGCCGTGCGATCGGACGGACGTCCGGTCTCGTCGCCCTGATTGCAGGTGCAGCCGTTGGCGTCGTCGAGCACGAGCAGAGTACCCTGGCAATGCGTTGCGAAGGCGACCGTCGCGCCGGCGATGGGCATGCCGAGAGAGGTGACCAACCGGCCGTCGAGTCGATACGAGTTGAGGGGAGGTTGGGCCGGGGGCGTGGACGTGACCGTGAGGGGCAGAAACACGAGAAGAAGGCATATCCACGGGACAAAACGCCTCATGACCCCTTGATTGTAGCACGAAATATCTGCGTAATTTTTACCTTCGTAACGAAGGTAACTTTCACCCAAACGTCTACGACTCGGCGTTCTCGATCGCCAGGCGGGCATTGCGGCGCATGCCTTCGGGCTTCGCACGGCGAATGGCGCTTCCCTTCGTCTTCTCGCGGAATTCCTCGTCGCTGATTGTCGAGAGCTCATTGAGCGGCAAATCGATCAACGCGCTCCGCTGCTCGCGATGGAACACGACGGATTCCGTGGCGACACGGTTGAACGGGCACACGCTCTGGCAGGTGTCGCAGCCGTAGATGTCGGCGCCGAGGAGCGGCGCGAGCCCGGGGTCGATCTCGCCGCGCTTTTCAATGGTGAGATACGAGATGCACTTTCGTGCATCGAGTACGAATGGCGTGTCGAGCGCTCCGGTGGGACATGCATCGATACACTTTCTACATCCGGCACACAGGGTTTCCAATGGCTCGTCGGCGCGAAGATCGAGGTCGGTAAGAAGCGCGCCCAGAAAAATCCATGAGCCGAACTGCGGTGAGATGACGTTTGTGTTCTTCCCCAGCCACGCAATCCCCGCACCGATGGCAAGCGCGCGATCGGAGACGGGATGGATGTCACACACAGCGCGCGTCTGCGCTTCGGGAAACTCGGCACGCACACGCTGATTGAGATCCTGGAGCATGCGCTGCATGACCTCGTGATAATCCTCGCCGTGAACGTAGATGGAAAACCTGCCGCGCCCGTCGCGCGCATCCATCTCGCGCTGCTCACGCTCCACTCCCTGATAGTAGTTGAGACCCACGCAGATGGCGGAGCGCGCACCGGGGAGCACGTGGCCGGCATCTTCGCGCAGCGGACGATGGCGCTCGAGCCAGCGCATGTCGCCATGCTGGCCGTCGCGGAGCCAGCGCGAGAAAATGGCGTCGGAATGGGGATCGGGGCCGAGACGGGCAATCCCGGAGAGGGAAAAACCAACCTCGAGAGCGAGGGACTTTATGTGTGTCTCGGCGGCCAGCATGGCAGCCGATTATATCATCTTCGAAGAGCGCGCCTGTCGGCGCGCTTTGTCCTCTCACGCCGCTTGCGCTTCCGTGGAGGACGGGGTTTGTCGTCTTTCGACTCGGTCTTCTTTTCCACGACCTTGGTCTTCTGGACTTCGGCGTGGCCGTCTTCGGCGTCGCGCAACCGGTCGTGGAAGTGGCGCAGGCCCTGATCGACGAGATAGTGCATGGTGCCCGACTCGTAGCCGCTGGGCGGACTCCAGCGTCCCGCACGCTTGCCGGTCAGCACCTCGATGCCTTCATCGATGGTGCGCACGGCGTAAATGTGGAAGATCTTCTTCTTCACGGCGTCGACGATTTCCTGGCGCAGCATGAGATCGGGCACGTTGACGGCGGGGATCATGACGCCCTGCTTCCTGGTGAAGCCCTTCGCCTTGCACACATCGAAGAAGCCTTCGATTTTTTCGTTGGCGCCGCCGATGGGCTGCACTTCGCCCTTCTGGTTCATGGAACCGGTGACGGCGATGTCCTGGCGCAGCGGCACGAAGGCGAGGCTCGACATCAACGCGTACATCTCCGCGCACGACGCGCTGTCGCCGTCGACGAACGAATAGCCCTGCTCGAAGCAAAGACTCGCCGATACCGTGATGGGCTTGTCCTGCGCGTACATGCGGCGGATGTAGCCCTCGAGAATGAGGAGTCCCTTGTTGTGAATGCGTCCGCTGAGATCGGACTCGCGCTCGATGTTAATGACACCCGTGCGTCCCACACCGGTCTCGGCGGTGATGCGGCTGGGCCGTCCGAAGGCGTAGTCACCGAGGTCGTAGACGGCGAGTCCGTTCACCTGTCCGATCTTCGAACCGTCGAGGTCGATCAGGATGGTTCCCTCTTCGAAGAATTCCTGCACCTTGTCCTCGGAGAGATTGATACGCCGGCGACGCTCGCGAACGGCGGTGCCGACGTCCTCTTCGCGCACGAGCGTGGCGCGGCGCCGGCGCGCCCAGTGCGCGGCCTCGCGCGAGATGTCGCCCACGTCGCTGAAACGCGTGGAGAGCTTGTTGCGCCGCCCCGCGAGGCGCACGCCTTCTTCGATGATCGCGGCCACCGCACTCTTGTGGAAATGCGGCAGCGACTCCTGCTCCGAGAGGGTGCGTACAAAGCGCCCGTACTTCTTGCGGTTGGCCGGGCTGTTCTCCATCACCGTGTCGAAATCGGCTTTCACCTTGAAGATGGTGCGAAAATCCTCGTCGTACTCGTAGAGGTTCTGGTAGCTCCACTGGTCGCCGATGAGCACGATTTTCAGGTCGAGCTCGATGGCCTCGGGCTTGAGCGATGCGACCGGCATGAGCAGCAGCGAATCGAAACCGCGGATGGTGTGGCGCTGGCTCTTGAGAGCGCGCTTGAGCGCACTCCACACCATGGGCTCCTCGAACACGTCGATCAGGTTGAGCACGAGATAGCCGCCGTTGGCACTGAGGAGCGAGCCACCGCGAATCGCCATGTGATCGGTGACGCGGTCGCCATCACTGGTGGCAATGCGTTCGATCGAGCCGAACACGTTGGTGTACGACGGCGACGTATCGATGACGACCGGCGCTTCGGTGCGACCGGTGTTGTCGACAAGCACGTTGACCTGGAACGGGAGCGTGGCGCGGCGGCGGTCATCCTCCTGGCGCGGCACCGCGAACAGCGGCAGGTGGTCGAGGATGAAGCCGCGCAGGTTGTCGAGAAAGTGCTTCAGCTTCGGATACTTGAATTCTTCCGCGATGTCCTTGATCGAATAATCGACCAACGGTGAGAGCTGTTTTCTCTCGAGCTCGGCGGTGCGATGGTCGAGCTCGCGCTGGAGCTCGCGACCCCGGATCAACAGATCGTCGAGACGTCTCGACAACGACGGATAGGCCGACTGCAGGCGGTCGTACTCCGCCTGCTTGATTTTCCCCTGCGCGAGAAGACTCGGCAGCCTGTCGATGGGAACAGGCTCGTTGCCGATCACGGGCACGATCTCGGGGCGGCTGTAGTCGCCGTACTCGATCTGCTGCACGGAAAAACCCTGCTTGACCACGTCCTTCTCGAGCGTCTGCTGCAATTCGTCGCGGCGCTTCTTGATCTCGTCCGCGATCAGCGCCTGCTTGCGCTTGAAGCTATCGCTCGCGAGCGCGACCGGAATCACTTCGGTGATCGTGCGCAGCAGCTCCTGCAGCTTTTCCTTGAGCGCGTTGCCCTGCCCCTTCTTGAGCATGAGGTACTGGGGCGAGTCCGGATCGTGGAAGTTGTGGACGTAGCAGATGTCCTTGAGATCGCCGCGGGAAAGATCCATCGCCTCGAGCTCGGAGCGGATCGCGGTCAGCTTGCCGACACCGGTGAGACCGGAGACAAAGATGTTGTAGCCCGGGCTGCGCAGCTCGAGACCGAGGCGGATGGCGTGGAGCGCGCGATCCTGACCGATGATGTTCGGCTTGCTTTCGAGCGAGGCGGTGGTTTCGAACCCGAGTCCGTCGGGATCGCATTGCCAGCGCAGGTCGTCCGGCTTCATTTCAAGGCGCGAGATCGGACTCGCCGTGCGGCCCTTGGTCGCCATGTGGAGGAGCCCTTCTAGTGAATCAGGATGCCGTCGTGACCGGCTCGATTGCGCGTACACGCATGGCCGCGAGAACGAGTGCGAGCGTGGTCAGCGTTTCCCACGCTGCAAACCCCGCGTGCGCGGGCATGGTCAGTCCGAACGCGGACAGGGCCGGCGTTCCGGACAGCGCCAGCTCGATTGACATCGCCGCGACAGCGGCGAAAACAGACAACACACTCGCGAGCGCAGCCCCCACAAGCAATCCGGTGAATCCCGTAAGGCGCGAGCGAGTGAATTTCAGCGCAAACGCAGCAACGAAGACCCCAACAACGGCCATATTGAGCACATTTGCGCCGAGCTCGGCGAGCCCACCGTCATTCATGAACAGCGCCTGCGACGCGATGACAGCGGTCATGGCCAACAGTGCCAGCTCCGGCCCCGCGAGGAGGGTTAGAAACGCGGCCCCGATGGGATGCACAACCACGCCGCCGAACAACGGCACGTCGAACATCTGCGCAACCAACACGATCGCCGCGCCCGCCGCGGCTTTGAGCAGACGCTCGCGCGTCACGGTTGAGCGAAGGCGCGTGGCAGCGAAAATCACCGTGGCCGTGGAGACGGCGGTGGTTGCCGTGCACAGATAGTTGTCGATGGTTCCGCTGGCGAGATGCATGAAAAAACCTCCGGGTCGCTGGAAACAAACAGGACCCGGAGGTTATCACAGCGTCGCGTCGCGTGGCAAGAACGCGCCCCGTTCCCGCCCTGCTTCACGACGCCGCGTTCGGTCGGCTGGAAGCGCTTGCGCTAATCCAGCGCGAATTGCGTGCGCCAATCAACGTCGTCGTTGAACGGCTTCTGGTCGGGCTTGTACATCACGAACTTGTCGAGCACGAGCACGTCCATGTTGGTGCGCATGAAACACGTGTACGCCTCGTCCGGCTTGCACACGATGGGCTCGCCGCGCACGTTGAACGACGTATTGATGATCAGCGGGCAGCCCGTCTTCTCATCGAAGCGCTTGATCAGGTTGTAGTAACGCGCGTGCTCTTTCTCGTTCACGGTCTGGATGCGCGCCGACTGATCGACGTGCGTCACCGCCGGAATGGTGCGCTTGCCTTCGCGCACATCCGCAACCAGCAGCATGTAAGGAGAAGGAATGTCGAGCTCGAACCACTCATTGCACTTCTCCTCCAGCACCGACGGTGCGAAGGGACGGAAGCTCTCGCGGAACTTGATCTTCAGGTTCACGACCGTTTTGTTCTCGGGATTGCGCGCATCCGCGATGATCGAGCGTGCACCGAGTGCGCGCGGTCCGAACTCCATGCGGCCCTGGAACCATCCGATGGTCTTCTGATCGATGAGCGCCTGCACGGTGGCATCGAGCATGCCGTTCTCGTCGAATTCCTTGTACACGATGCCGTTCTCGTCCAGGAACTTGCGGATCTCGTCCGTCTTGTACTCGGGTCCCAAGTACGCGTGCTCCCACTTCCACTTGCGCTCGTTGCCGAGCACGGTGTGGTAG
>Ga0157282_10000108_pt1 | contig 9372 bp, 9 predicted proteins | sample NitcycUS029104C1_FD_108386 | JGI IMG/M metagenome (GOLD analysis project Ga0157282, IMG submission 108386) | Soil microbial communities from Arlington Agricultural Research Station in Wisconsin, USA - Nitrogen cycling UWRJ-S029-104C-1 | ecosystem: Environmental > Terrestrial > Soil > Agricultural... | reverse complement strand
CATACACGGCGAGGCTACCACCCTACTACCATTCATTTACGCCGCATTGTTGAAATAGTTTTTATCTAATTACTAACGCCCTAGAACTCAACTTTTTGTCGTATTATTATTTACAATTTTTATAGAATTTATTTTGGCTAAATTTGGATCTTGTGGTTGATCATTTTGGATTGTTGGTAATGCTGCAATTTTATCAACGGCATCCATCCCGTCTATGACCCTTCCAAATGCGGTATACTGATTGTCCAAAAACCTTGAATCATTCAAGACAATAAAGAACTGTGAACCCGCGCTATCAGGATCTGAAGACCTGGCCATTGAAACAATTCCCCTGTTATGAGGAATGTTACTAAATTCTGCCTTAATTTTGTAACCCGGATCACCTGTTCCCCAAGCAGCCGTGTTAGTGTTATTTTTTGTATTCGGATCTCCACCTTGAATTACAAATCCTTTGACAATTCTATGGAACAAAGTGCCATTATAGAATCCCGATTCTGCAAGCTTCTCAAAATTAGATACTGTCATAGGCGCTACATCTGGAAAGAATTCCATAGTGATTGGGCCCTGAGCTGTATCCAATATAGCTAGTTTTGATTCATTAGTTGATTTCATAGAACTATTAGTCATGGGGGTGTTTATTGAAAATTTCTCTTCGTTTTCTACAACTTCGTTATATGGATCCGATGTCGGCGTAGGATTATAATTGTGGTTCACTTCGTAAACCAATACACCAAAAAATAGACCAGGTTTGTCCGTCCTAAAACTATCTGATGAGTACACCAATCGAAGTGGTTGTTGGGCTGTGGCGTTTTCTGGATATTTGATGTCTTTTGAATAGATGGTAGTAGCCCCCGGCTCGTATTGACCAGTAGGCGCTCCATTCAAAATGTATGATACAGGAGTAAAAGGTATTAATTGTCCAAGTAAAGTCCGATTCCAGAAGAATGGTTTTGGGGTAAAACCGTCTTGTTCAAGATATGTGTTTTCATCAAATCCGCCAATTCTTATGAACCACTGTTTTTTGCTTTCATCTCCGCCGTTACCTAAAACATATAGCTCAGTACCGTTGTTACCGGTAAATCTCTGTCCTACAATGTAGATTACAATGTAATCGGATTGTAGATCTTTGGCAATTTTAAGACCATTTTCAGTTTGATCCATAAACATTTTTGCAATAGTTGCGATTCTTGTTTGGTTTATTGTAGCATTATCAGCCAAACTAGTCCTATTTCCCAGTGTTGTTATCCAGTAACCATAATCCCACCACGATGCAACTACTGAATCGGAAGGTGTACTGGTCGAAATCCAGTCTAATGCATCTATCCAATCGTTGGTTTTGACTCTAAATCCAGTTCCACCATTTGCAATAGAAGGAGGAATATCTGCCGAGCTCAACCAATTTGAGTTTGGTGGATAAACTACACCACCGTTATCAATAACGGGGATCGAAACCAAAATAACAACAATACCTGAGTAAACAATTTTTAATGATCTACTCATTTGAGAGGTTTTATGACCTTCCACTCTTCTTCTCTTTTTATGCGTCGGTTCTGAGGCTTCGTAATTTATTATACTCCTTGTAACTTCATAAAGGCCCAAACTTGCCAAGAGTATTATTCCTATTGATGAGAATACGAGCAATCTTGCAAATGTTGCACTCACATACACTCCCGTAATCCCAATTATTAGTGAAAAAATTGACATGTCGTTTCTGTGTTTAAATGCCATAAGTGCCCCAAACCCTGCAAACATTATCAGAACTGAATAATCAGTCAAATACTCTACCAATGTTGGAGTGAAGTGTTCTGCGACGGATTCTACTAGGGGATTCTGAGAAGATAGAAATGGGTTAACAGCATTTAGATATCTGAAAGAGGATACATAAAAGCTACCTGATACTACTATACCCACTGCAATGGCAATGAAACATGCAAGCAATATCCAGTTGTTTCTAGCAAAAGTACTAGAAGAGCTAAACTTCCTGACAATTGACGATGCAACAAGAAATATTGTACCGCCGATAAGGGCAATTCCTGGAAGTCCAAACACAAATGAAAGACCGGGTCTCGGAGACAGTCCTGCTGCTATAATTGCTGCGACTGTAAACAAGACTGCTACGATTAAGGGTGTTCTTAAATCATTTCTCAAAAAGGTTACTGCGAAAAAGAATAATGAAATTGGGATACTAAAATATTGAATGCCACCCCAGGATGCATTGGCAAGACCAAGCAATAATCCGCCTGCTATTGCTTTTACAATAGCAATGCCGGGTTTATGCTTCATGGCCGAGATAAGTAAGTACAGGGCCAACAGGGCAAGGAATAATCCGAGAGGTTCAGATTTGAACCAACCCAAGTTACCACGTTGAATAAGAGCTGGAGTAAATGCAATTAGTAATGCTGAAAATAGCCCTGCTGTGGTTCCACCAAGGGTCCTTACCAATGCAAAGACAACAATAGTAGTCAATGATCCTAACACAACCGGTAAAATTATCGTAAAATCTAGAACAGAACTATTCCCTCCAAAGATCTTGTATAGAAATGCAGCAGTTACATGCAATCCAACTTGCGAAGTCGTTGGTATGTTTCGACCCTCAGGATACCATGACATGGTGTCATGCCACTTTAGATATGCGTCGAGGCCGTTATCTATGATGTACTTTGTTGCTCTATAATCAAAATATGGATCAAATTCATTCAGATAATAACCATACTTAACGGGATAGGAACGCATAATGAAAGCCGTTGTGAATGCGATTACCAATACTGTGATAACTAATAAATGACGTGCACTAAAATTGTAATTTCCAAAGTGGAACAAAACTCTATCGCCCGATAGCATGACAATGGAGGTTGATTTTACCTATTTTTTAACGTACTGGAGAGTTTGTGCAATGTTATTCAAAAAAAAATTCCAAGATATTTGTCAAAAGTATTTGGATTTACTTTTCTAACAAAAGAGGGGGGGAATTAAGAGGAAATAGTGACTCTTAATGTATTACTTCTTTGACTTTGATTTGGATCCTTTCTTAGCAGACTTGGATTTCTTTTTAGCTGCCATTTTCAATGATAATAGAAAAACAGATCGTATATAAGTTTTAATTTTTGGAAAATAATTTTGGTTACTCTAACTCTAAAATCTTTGTTTTACATACTGTGACCAGTTGGGAGAATCGTATTGCATCTTCTTTATTACCTACAATTGTACCATAATGCATTGGAATTACAATTTTTGGTTTAATCATCTCATTGATTGCCTTAGATGCCTCCTCTGCTGTCATTACATAAGTTCCTGAAACAGGTATTAATGCGATTGTTGGGTTTACCTCTTTCATTTCTGGAATTATATCAGAATCTCCGATATGGTATAATCGATCAGCTCCAAACTCTACAATAAATCCAAGTTTTTTTTCATTCTTTGGATGAAAATCCTTGTTAACGTTATACGCTGGAACAGTTTCAATTTTCAAATCATCAACTTTCACGCTATTATGAGGATCAATGCCAATTGATTCTTTAATTTTCAGAGATTTTAGTTGCGGCAGACATTCTTGTGCTGAAACAATTACTGTTCTTTCATTGATGATATTATTCAAATCCTCAATTGATAAATGATCAAAGTGGTTATGGGTTACAAGTACAATATCTGCATCAGAGATACCGTCATATTTTTCGCTTAATTTGTAAGGATCAATATACATTTTTTTATTTCCATAAATAACCTTGAAACCCGCATGACCTGTCCACGTGATACCGATGTCGTTATACTCAAACATGTCTAGTAAGAATTAGATTAACGATTTAAAGCTACCCTTCAAAATACCGATTTGCTATTATCATTTTATTTTTGGACAGTGTAATGGTTGTTACGTCAGCAGTCCTTAGTCTATTCAATAATATACCATCTAGTGTAGCCACTGCGAATTTTCTGTTTCTAGTTACGTAATTTAGAATATCGTTATCTACATTTTTTGATTTCCCGATATCCATGATCTCAAATTTTAGTTTAGATATGCGAATTGCGGTATTTGCTATCATTGATTTTTTGGGTCCTGATTTTCTTTCGACAGAATCAAGCTCGTCGAGAACAAATGAAGGAACTTTAAATCTTAATTTTCCGATTTCGCTTTCAACTTTGTCTAGGCATTTAATGGGATTCGAAACCAACGCAATGAGAAAACTGGTATCACAAATTACATCCATTTATAGATCCTCTACAGCCCATATTAAGAAAGTTTAGACTTAATTACTTTCAAGTAGCGCCAAAATTTTGACGTAGGATATCATCCTATTCTAAGAAGGGGATTTTGATAATATGATATCATTTAAACCTAAATTCTAATTTAAATTTCATCTTTAATAAAAAGTACATTATTAAGAATCAAAGATCACTTATAGTGTAATTGAAGGCGATAGAAACTCATATCATAGTGGATTGTACTCCCGAAAAAATTTGGGACATACTTACTAATTTTGAAAAATACGAATCATGGAACCCGTTCATGACAAAAGTTGAGGGCGATGCCAAATTAGGGGCCAAGATTAAAGTCCAAATTCGCACAATGAGGGGAAAACAGAGAATATACCATCCTATCATTACTAGATTCGAGATAAATAAAGAACTTCGATGGAAGGGAAAATCATTCCTTCCTGGTATTTTTGACGGGGAACGCATATTTCTTATTGATAAAACCGCTGACAATAAAGTTGCATTCTTTCACAAAGAATTATTCAGTGGTTTAGGAGTGAAACTAGTTGGAAATAAGCTAGATGAGAATCTAGGTGAAGGTTTCGAAAAGATGAACCTGGCGCTAAAGAAGCGAGCTGAGAATTCCTAAAAGCATTATCAGTTTGAGTGAGTGATAAATTTACAAGTTAAATGGATATGTCCAGTCGATTGCACTCTGTAACCAGTGTTCGCAAGTCTTTTTCTAGAGTATCCCTAAGTTTATTGTTATAGATTATTGCCGCGGGATGTATTGTGAGAAAAAAAAGTCTCCCATCTCTCTCAACAAATTTGCCACGATTTCCGAGTATTGATGCTCCTCCAAGCATTGAATTATAGGCTGTTCTACCTAATATACAAATTATTTTTGGAGATACAATTGAAATTTCTCTTTCAAGGTAGTTTTTGCAAAGACGTCGTTCATCATCTTTTGGAACTCTATTGTTAGGAGGTCTACACTTTACAATATTAGTTACATATGTTCTTGCTCTGACTATTCCTACATTGTCCAAGCACTCATCGAGGATTTTTCCGGCCATCCCAACGAATGGTCTACCTTTCTCATCTTCATTTCTTCCAGGAGCTTCGCCGATAAACATAACAGTCGCTTTAGAATTACCCTCGCCAGGAACTGCATTAGTTCTGTTTGTACACAAGTCGCACAGCTTGCACTTTATGACCTCCTTTCTTATTCTATCAATTGTGTCGTTTGACCTGTTCATCAATAGTAGTACTAGTTTTTAATTTCAAGCTACCATATATTATCTTACTACATTTGGTGAAATATCATTTTCGAATTTTTTTACATGTTTCATTGCCTTCTTGAACAAATTAAGATCAGCGGCACAGCTAACAGTATTGAAAAATAGTTAATCTGTGTTAAAATGGAAAAGAAAATTCAATTTCATTAGTTGCTTTGACAAATAGTTTTAACCAATGATTATTATTAGTATGTCTAGTAATACACAATACTATGAGCTCGAACGTAGATCAGTTGGAGGCGCAATCAGATCTGGAACAAGGTATCAAAATGTCTAGAGAAAGGGTCATGGAGATTCCCACTAATAGTGTCCATGAAGATGACAAGTTTGCGACAGATGTAAATATGGAATCAAAAGATAAGATACTCGAAAAAATTAATATTGAAATAGATTTATTTCAAAGAACAACGGTATTTAGTAACGACCCTTCGATGTGGATTTAAATAACTGATTAGATAACTCGACAATTACTAGACTAACTTATTTTTCTTGCAACCAGTAGGTTATTTTTTATATATACAGTATCTAAAATCAGAGGAATAAACGTACTAATTCATGGAAATATAATATCGAGCCATTCCTTGGACATGATTTAAAAATGGTTGCCCTCCAGTAGAATATTAATTGAGTTCTCAGCTTGTTACACTCGAATATCGGAAGGGTGTCATAATAGTAACAGGACTTGACACTTTGCCTTATTGTTCCGCTGACCCTATGACAAATACGCTGTACTCATATGGTCTTAACTACAAAAAAATAATCGAATATCTTGATGACAAGAACATAAGATATGATGACAGAGTACTGGATTTGTTACCTCTAAAAGATTTATCAATAATCAATGTAAAGCTGCGCGATTATCAACAAGAAGCTGTTGAAAATTGGTGTAAAGTGAAAACAGGATCAATAGTACTTCCTACAGGAGCTGGAAAAACCATGGTCGCATTGAAAATTATGGAAATTGTAAATTCGCCAACTCTGATAGTGGTTCCTACTCTCGATCTTATCAAACAATGGACCAAAATACTCTCAAGAAATTTCGATATTGAGATAGGACAAATTGGTGGGGGAATTGAAAATATTCAACCAATTACTGTTTCCACTTATGATTCTGCCTATATTAAGGCACCATCAATCGGTAACAAGTTCTGGTTTTTGATATTTGATGAGGTACATCACTTACCTGCACCATCATATAGACTGATTGCAGAGATGTTGGTAGCACCAATCAGATTGGGTCTTACTGCTACCATAGAAGATCGTCTGGATGAAGATTTCCCCTATCTAATTGGAAAGTCTAGATTTCAAATTACGGCTAAGGAACTAGCTAAAGACAATTATCTTGCAAACTATACTATTGAGAGAAAACAAACATTCTTGTCAAAAGAGGAAAATCTGGAATATAAAGAAAATATGATAATTTACCATACTTGTTTGAAAAAAATTGGATTAAAAATGAATTCACATGGCGCCTTTAAACGGCTGATCATGATCTCGTCAAAGAATAATTTTGCTAGACGCGCACTCGTAGCTAGGAATAAAGCAATGGACATTGCCCTAAACAGCAAATCTAAATTGACCGAAATTGGTAAAATATTATCTGAAAACAGAAATATCAAGACAATTATCTTTACACAACACAACAAACTCGTTTATGAAATATCCAACAATTTCCTCATCCCCTTTATTACGTACAAGTCTTCCAAAGAGGAAAGGGAAGATGTGCTTACAGGTTTCAAAAACGGCAGGTATGTGGCGATAGTTACTTCAAAAGTGTTGGATGAAGGTATCGATGTTCCTGATGCTCAGCTAGGAATTTTAGTCAGTGGAAGCGGTAGTAGCAGGGAATTTATTCAAAGATTGGGAAGGTTACTAAGGCCAAAGAATGACAATAAACAAGCAAGGTTGATAGAAATTGTGTCAAGCGGCACTTCAGAAACTCAAACAAGTGAAAGAAGACATAAGAAGATAGAGATATGAATTTTCAATACTTTATTTCATACAGTAAAAAACTACCATCCGTCGCATGATTCAACACAGTTTGTAGTCTGGCGTCAACTTCCAAATGATGTTAATGTTAGTTGATTATCCCTGTCTGAAAGTTCCACAGTGGACTTTACCATGCGCAGAGTACTGCTATCCTTCGAATCTCTTATATAAATTACATATATCAATGCAGAGTTCTTTCTATTTGTTTTTCTTATGACTCTGCCTATTCTTTGCGCAACTTGATTAAAATTTGAACTGTTCGATATTATTATTGCTATCCTTACCTCAGGGATGTCATATCCTATTTCAAGCGTGTGCACAGATAACAGAGGATAGTATTCTTTTCCCCATGCATCCAAAATTTTCTTTCTTTGATTAGCTGGTATTTTATTATGGACGGATCTGGATGATATTCCATTTGATTCAAGTACCTCTTCTAATTTCTTTATTGATTCAATCGTCTCGCTGAATATCATGATGGGTTCAAAAGGATGCTTCTGTACGATCCTTACTGCGAATAGTAACTTGTTCTGAGCAGAGCTGAGTAATTCTTTTCTTTTTCTAACATTTTCAAACCACAATTTTGCCAATTTTGCATTGTACCCACCTTTAAATAAAAAAACCGAAATTCTTTTCGGATCAAATACTCCTAGCTTTCGTGATAGAAAAGATATTTTTCTAGAGGTTTCAACATATATTTTTTTTTCAGATTCAGTAAAGTTTACAGGCACGGATACAACTTGTGGCCTGGCTAATCTTCCATCCATTACTGCGTCCTTTATCATATATTTCTTTACAGGCGGCAATATTCTAATTATTGTATTATAGCGAGTATCATTCTCATTTATGGTAGCAGTTAGTCCTAATACTGCTTTTGTAGGATCTTCATTTATTACGTCAAATATCTTCTTAAATTCCTTGGCTGTTTCACTGAGCAGATGAATTTCGTCTAAAATTATCATATTGGAGTTTCTTATTAATTCTAAATGGTTAATCACGCTCTGATAGGTACTTATTGTTATTTCCTTTATTTCCTTTTGTTCACCAAAAAAAGCTCCAACGGATTCCCTCGGCAATCCGTATTTAATCAAGCGATTCACATTCTGTTCAATAAGAACAATTCGCGGGACTATAAATAAAATTCTAAATTCTTTATTTACTTTCCTATCGGGGGAATATTTTGAAGACGACATTGATTCATTATTGTGTTTTATTTCTGCTAGTCGTCGAGCGCATTCAAATGCGATTTCAGTTTTTCCAGTTCCGGTGCTATAAATTATTGAACCCTTAAACCTATTTTCGAGCCATGCGTCGACCGCATCTTGCTGATCAGACTTAAGTTCAAAAGGAAAACTTAGTTTTAGAATCGCTACCAATATTCCAAATTTAGCGCTTATCTACTAAATTCTTTACTGGAAGACACTGTCAGAAGACAGAATTCAAATTAACAGCTCGAGATTTTATGAGTGAGTTTTTGTCAAGAATAATCAGTATACCACTTGATTTGACGATTACATCTGAGATGCATGTACCATACGATAGACATCGATTGGGGATGACTATGGCAAGATTAGTAAAGGCACCTCGGAGTCTCTACTCTACTTTTGCAATACTCGATATTACAATTGAAAATAAATATATCTAACCAGATAATCAAATCGTGGCTATCCGCAAACCTGTTTTGCTAATTGATGATTCAGAAAGTTCTCGAATGGCTATTGAGATTTTACAAAGTAACAACATAGAATTTGTAGAGTATCATTTAAGTAAATTCGAACAGGATTGTTGCGTAGACCTACCAACGACACAAGCTCCGGCATTATTTGCCCCTGAAGGAATATTTCGGAACCTGGAAGGAATCAAAGAATATCTCGATGTCGAAAAAAATAGGACAAAT
>Ga0157282_10000087_pt1 | contig 10233 bp, 10 predicted proteins | sample NitcycUS029104C1_FD_108386 | JGI IMG/M metagenome (GOLD analysis project Ga0157282, IMG submission 108386) | Soil microbial communities from Arlington Agricultural Research Station in Wisconsin, USA - Nitrogen cycling UWRJ-S029-104C-1 | ecosystem: Environmental > Terrestrial > Soil >... | reverse complement strand
GGCTACACGGAACGGCCGACGGAGATGCAGCTCCTCGTTTACGTCGCAATCCTCATAGCGATGTACGTATTGATGCGGATTGCACGTCCGTCGCCGCGCAATCCGATGCCCGCTGCCGCGGAGTGAGCGTCAGCGGCGCCGCCCCAATGTGGCGAAGGCAACGTCCGGCGCCTGATCGATCAGTTTGAGCAGCGCTCGCGCTGGTCCGCGCGGCTGACGCTTGCCCTGCTCCCAGTTGCGCACGGTCTCGATCGGGACTTCGATCTTTTCAGCGAAAGCAGCCTGCGTCAGCCCGCAGCGCGCGCGCACCTGGCGCACGAAATCTGCCGGGTTGCTGTGATCGACCGTCCGTTCGCTGCCGTCCGGCAGGATTTCGACGATCCGTCCGTCGGCCTTCAGCCGCACCCGCATCATGGCCCGCGACCCCTCCACTGGTGGTGTCGGCCAATGCACTAGCTGATTCGGGACGGAGAAAAGTTAATGCCCGCGCCTAGCGCGTCTTCTCGAAGATCTCACGCCCGATCAGCATACGGCGGATCTCGGACGTCCCTGCCCCGATCTCGTAAAGCTTCGCATCGCGCAACAGGCGGCCGGTCGGATAGTCGTTGATGTATCCATTGCCGCCCAGGCACTGGATCGCCTCCAGCGCCATCCAGGTCGCGCGCTCGGCGGCATAGAGAATGGCGCCGGCGGCATCCTCACGCGTCGTGCGACCGTCATCACAGGCGCGCGCGACCGTGTACACGTAGGCCTTGGCGGCATTCATCGTGACATACATGTCGGCGAGTTTGGCCTGCACCAGCTGGAACCGCCCGATCGCCTGACCGAACTGCTGGCGCTCATGCACATAGGGAATCACGACGTCCAGACAGGCCTGCATGATCCCGAGCGGGCCGGCTGCAAGAACCACCCGCTCATAGTCGAGGCCGGACATCAGGACGTTGACGCCGTTGCCGACCGCGCCGAGCACGTTTTCCTCCGGCACCTCGCAGTCGGTGAACACCAGTTCGCTGGTGTCGGAGCCGCGCATGCCGAGCTTGTCGAGCTTCTGCGCGGGCGCGAAACCCTTGAAACCTTTTTCAACGATGAACGCGGTGATGCCGCGCGCGCCAGCGGTGCGGTCGGTCTTGGCATAGATCACCATTGTGTCCGCTACCGGCCCGTTGGTGATCCACATCTTGGAGCCATTGAGCACGTAGCGGTCGCCCTTCTTGTCGGCGCGCGTGCGCATCGACACGACGTCGGAACCCGCCCCCGGCTCAGACATGGCCAGGGCGCCGACATGCTCGCCCGATATCAGTTTCGGCAGATATTTGCGCTTTTGCTGTTCACTGCCATTGCGCCGGAGCTGGTTCACGCAAAGATTGGAATGGGCGCCATATGACAGCCCAACGGCAGCGCTGGCGCGGGAGATTTCCTCCATTGCCACGCAATGCTCGAGATAGCCGAGACCGGAGCCTCCATATTCTTCCTCGACCGTTATGCCGTGAAGGCCGAGCGCCCCGATCTCCGGCCACAGGTCGCGCGGAAAGGCATTATCGCGGTCGATCGCGTCGGCGCGCGGCGCGATACGATCCTGCGCGAAGCCGTTTACGGATTTCCGCAGCATGTCGACGTCGGGCCCAAGCCCGAAATCAAAACCCGCCCATGCGTTGGGAATCATGCGCCGCCTCCGCTCGCGCGCCCGAACTGGCGCCGTCGGCGACTTTATAAGCTGTTCGTCACGCTGTCAGCGCCTCGCCCGACGCCGGTCTGGGCATGCCGTCCTGCCGGGCCTTTTCCAGCAGTGCATCGATTGCACGCGCCGGCGCAGGCTTGGCAAAGAGGAAGCCCTGCATCTCGTCGCAGCCGGCAAGCCGCAGCAGAACGCGCTGGTGCTCGGTTTCGACGCCCTCGACAAGCACCGACAGACCAAGCGCGCGGCCAAGCGCCACCATCGCCTGGATGATCACGCCGCCATTGGAAGAACGGCCGAGCGCGGCCACGAAGCTCTGGTCGATCTTGATCTTGTCGAGCGGAAACCGCTGCAGGTAACCGAGATTGGAATAACCGGAGCCGAAATCGTCAAGCGCGACACGCACGCCGAGCTCGTGCAGATCCTTGATGCGCTTGACCATTTCGTCAGGATTGTCGATGAGCACGCCTTCGGTGATTTCCAGCACCAGCCGCCCCGGCGACACGCCGCTTTCGGCCAGCGCCGAACGCACCATGTCCACGATCGTGCCGTCGCGCACCTGCACCGGCGATAGATTCACCGCAATGTAAAGATCCTCGGGCCATCGCTTGGCCTCGTGCAATGCGCGGCGCAGAACGAATGCGCCGATCGTGCCCATCAATCCCATTTGCTCAGCGACCGGAATGAACGTTGCCGGCGGTATCGATCCGCGTGTTACGTGGTTCCAGCGAAGCAAAGCCTCGACGCCGACCATGCGCCCGCCCTGCGACGACACGATTGGCTGATAGTGCAGATCGAGATCGTTCGCGCTGATCGCGCGCGGAAGCTCGCGATGGATGAATTTCTGATCGGTGGAAGCCGTATCGATGGCAAACTCGAACGCGACGATCGCGCCAGGCCCTCGTTTCGCCGCCGCACGCAACGCAAGGTCGGCGCGGCGCGTCAGCTCACCGCGGGTCGCCGCGTGACGCGGCGCCTGCGCAAAGCCCGCATGTGCGCTCACGCGCACGACCGTGTCGGCCCAATGGGGACGCGCGATGACGTCGATGGCAGCGCGAACGACGGCCTCGGCGTCGGCATCGTGCGCCGCGGTCATCGCAATCGCGAATTTATCGCCGGCAATGCGGCCGCATGTCACGCCCGCGGGCAGCCCTTCCCTTATTCGCCTGGCGACGGCAACGATGAGCTCATCCCCGCCAAGAACGCCGTGCGTTGCGGTGATATCATCCATGCCGTCGAGTTCGATCAGCGCAAAGGTCGTGCATTCATCGTCGGCGCGCTCTGCGAGCAAAAGATCCAGCAGTTCCAATGTCTTCGCGTGATTGGGCAACCCGGTCAGCCTGTCTTCATCGGCGGCGCGCGCGGCTTCCACCTCGCTCGCCGCGAGCTCCCGTTGCGCCCGTTTGAGCTGCCAAAGCGACAACGCGGCAAAGCCGAATACGACGACGACAACGATTGCGAAGAACGCCGCCAGCCGCCCCATGACCTGACTCATCGGACGGCCGTTATCCCACGTAAGAAATCCGGTAATGCGGCCGGCGGAATCCATCACCGGTTGCGTTTCGCGATCGTGCGGGGGGCTGCTCTCGAATTTGAGGTTTTTCAGACCGGGAATCTGCTCTGCCATCCGCAACAGCCGCGGATCAATTGCCGCTGAACCGTTGAGCGTCGGGCGGAATTCTGCAATGGCGCTGCGCAATGCGGCATGCTGATCGAGCGACAGCCGCTGGTCGCTATGGCGCGCCAATCCAAATCCGATGGCGGCGATCGCGAACACGCCCGCAACGGCGACAAACGAAAGCACGCCGATCAGCCGCGAAGCCGACAGAATCCACTTTGCCGGCGTCGGCCGCGTGAACTCCAATGACGGCGTATCGGGACGTTTCGTCCAGGCCGGCAGCCAGCCGCGGGGGCGCGAGCCCGCTGGTTCAGCATTGGTTTCGTGCACCGGGAGCGCTCCCAGCCTGCAATGCGGCGTGGGATATAGGGTTACGGTGCGCCCTTTAAACGTTGGTCAGCAAACAAGGTGAACAAGGTGTAACCGGGACTCAAAAGCCGTCACCTGAGGCCGAACCACAGTGTTGCAATGCCGAGAAACGAGAAAAATCCGACGACATCCGTCACCGTGGTGACAAAGGGGCTCGATGCCACCGCCGGATCGTATTTGAGTCGATTCAGCACAAGCGGAATGAGGATTCCGCCGAGCGCGGCGGCAATCAGATTGCAGATCATGGCGAGACCGATCACCAGCCCCAGGCCCGGCACCCTGAACCAGACATAAGCCGCCACCCCGGTGATGACGGCGAAGGCGATGCCGTTGAGAAGGCCGACCATGAGCTCGCGCGTGATCACGCGCCAGGCATTCGCGTCGCTCAAGTCGCGCGTCGCCAGTGCGCGCACGGCAACGGTCATCGTCTGCGTCGTCGCGTTGCCGCCCTGGCTCGCCACGATTGGCGCCAGCACCGCCAAGGCGACCATTTTCTGCAGCTGGCCTTCGAACAGCCCGAGCACCGAAGACGCAAGGAACGCGGTGGCGAGGTTTACCAGCAACCAATTGAAGCGCCCGCGCGCGATCTTCCAGACCGAATCCGACAATTCTTCGTCGCGCACGCCGCCCAGCGCCTTGATATCTTCTTCCGCTTCTTCTTCGATGACGTCGGCAACGTCGTCGAAAGTGATGATGCCGACCAGCCGGTCATCGGCATCGACGACCGGTGCCGCCACAAGGTCATAGCGCTGAAACATACGCGCGACCTCTTCCTGGTCTTCGTCGGCGCGGATGCGGTGGCGCTCCCGTTCTATCAGGTCGGAAATGGGAACCGGCCGCTTGCTGCGCAGCAGCCGGTCGAGCGGAACGGCGCCGACGAAGTGCCCTCCTTCATCGGTCACGTAGAGCTCAAAAAATCGCTCGGGCAATTCCTGCGTCTCGCGCATGTAGTCGATCGCCTGGCCGACGTTCCAGGCCGGTGGCACGGCAATGAATTCCGTCTGCATGCGCCGGCCCGCGGACTCTTCGGGATAGTCCAGGCTGCGGGCGAGCGCGGCACGGTCGGGCTGCGGCAGCTGCTCGAGAATCTCTGCCTGCTCGTCTTTCGGCAGGTCCTCGAGGATCGCGACGGCGTCATCGGATTCAAGCTCGCTGACGCCCTTTGCCACCGCTTGCGAGGGCAACTCATCAAGAATCTCGTCGCGCACCGCGTCGTCGACCTCGGTCAGTGCGGTGAAGTCGAAGTCGATGCCGAGCAGTGAGACCAGCCGCGGCCGCTGCTCAGGCTCCAGCGCCTCGATCAGCGCGCCCATGTCGGCTTCATGCAGGTCGCCGACCAGATCTCTCAGACCGGAAGCGTCGCCCGTCTCGATCCTGCGGGCGACACTTTTGACAAATGTCTTGCGGATCGAGCCGTCCTTGTTGCGCGGCAGTTGCGCAGTCTCGGTCGCCTCGGTTTGGTCTTGGTCGAGCATTACGAAGCCATCAACAATCGATTAAAGCGCGACGCTTGTACGCCCTTCCCTACACGTGGGGCAAATGATTAGCGTGTGAATTTCGTGTAACGGTTTGACCATGACCCGTTTCGTTTTCGTTTTGATTGTCGGCTTCTTCCCGGTTGCGGCGTCGGCCGACTCTTGCCCCGGCAATCCGCAGGCGCTGGGCACCGAACGCGTCATCACGGTGAGTGCCAAGGTCACTCCGCGCGTCGGGCGCAAGCATTTCCCGTCGACGCTCCCGCTCAATGCGAAGGAGCTGGTGCTCACTTTCGACGACGGTCCATGGCCGGGCACCACGTCTAAAGTTTTAGACGCGCTCAAGGCGGAATGCGTCCATGCCACGTTCTTCCTGCTCGGGCGCAATGCCGCCGCGCACCCGCAGCTGGCGCGGCGCGCAATGGCCGAGGGTCATACGCTTGGCCATCACAGCTACTCCCACCCTCTTCTCAGCCGCATGGCATTGCCGCGGGCGGAAGGCGAAATCGACCGGGGTATCGCGGCGGACGAAACCGCCATCTACGGGAGCCGCGGGCCAAATCCGGCGACGCCGTTTTTCCGCTTCCCGGGCTTTGCTTCAAACCAGGCCTTGCTCGATCGCCTGGCGGCGCGCGGGATCGTGGTTTTCGGAGCCGACGTCTGGGCGAGCGACTGGCTTTCCATGAGCCCCGAGCAGGAGCTGCGCCTGATCCTGTCGCGCATCGAGCACGCCGGGCGCGGCATCGTTCTCTTTCACGATACCAAAGCGCAGACCGCCCGGATGCTGCCGGCCTTCTTGCGTGAGCTCAAACGGCGGGGTTTTCGCGTGGTGCACGTCGTCCCCGAGAACGCGGGCGGCAATTTACAGTAAAAATGTGTCGCCTATTTACCGCGCCTGCAAAAAAACCACTGGAATCGGCTTGAAACGCGTTCACAACGCATAATCCTCCGTTAATGTCGCGGACAATAAGGTCGGGGGCCTCCTGTTGGAGGCGGTCGGGTCGCGGGGGGCCTGATGCGCAGCGTATTGGTTTTTGTCTTTTGTCTTGTTGGAAGCGTTGCCGCCTCCGCAGCAGAGCGGTGCCCGGGCAACCCGGATGCGCTTGGCACCAGCCGCGTTCTGACCATCAACCCGGCCGACTTCGCCCGCATCGGCAGCATGCAATACACGCAAACGCTGCCGCTCGAAGACCACGAGGTCGTCATCACCTTCGACGATGGCCCGATCCCTCCCTTTACCAATGCCGTCCTCGATACGCTCGCTTCGGAATGCGTGAAGGCGACCTATTTCCTCGTCGGTGAAATGGCGCGCGCCTACCCATCAATCGTCCGGCGTATCTACAATGCCGGACATACGATCGGCACCCACAGTCAGAACCATCCTTTCGCCTTTCAGCGGCTGAGCACGGAAAAGGCCGAACGCCAGGTAGAAACCGGAATCGAGTCGGTTGATGCCGCGCTTGGCGACCCGAAGGCCATCTCCCCCTTCTTTCGCATCCCGGGCCTTGGCAGGACGAATGCGATCGAGAGTTATCTTGCGTCGAAGACACTGGTGACGTGGAGCGCGGACGTCGTTGCCGACGACTGGAAGCATATCGGTGCGCGCGAGATCGTCCGTCGCGCAATACGTCGTCTGGAAGAGAAAGGCCGCGGCATCCTGCTCCTGCACGACATCCATCCGGCGACGGCGCTGGCCGTACCCGTCCTGCTCAAGGAGCTGAAGGAACGCCGGTACCGCGTCGTCCAGGTCGTCGCGGCCGGCGAGCGCCCTGCGTCAGTGCCGGAATTGCTCGGCGCACCCGAATACAACAAGGAAGGCTGGCCTCGTGTCGTGAAGACCAGTGTCAGCCGTGAGACGCCGACGAAGGTCGCGCTGCGGCATCGCGCGAAGAGCGACGCCACCAAAAAACGCCGCCGACCGGCTATTGCGGCCCTGCATGGCGACGCTGCGAACACCAACTCCTGGTGGCACAGCCAGCCCCAGCGTGGTCACATGTGTTCCTTTCAGGGATGGTGTGGCCAATAGCGGCAAATACTTTGAAGCCGGCCAGCGAGTGTGACTCCTCCGGCCAGGTCAGACTGACACCCTGTTCAGGAAATTATAAACAAAACTCATTGTCACGCTGTAGGTGAGTAGCATCCCGAGCATAAGAACTGCTGGCGCTATTCCGTGACCGAGCGCGACGGCGAAAATGCCCCGATCGACAAGTGGAAAGAATACAAACCCCATCAAGGCCCAGGCGCAAAGGCCAAAAAACACCCCTTTCTGCCATGGTCGCTTACCAGGAAGAAACCGGTAGGTTTGGCCGAACACGAACCCCCAGAGCACCGCTCCGTTGAAGAACAGGAGCATCCAGGCGACGCCCGGGTGAACCTCAGTGTCCATCAGCCGGGACAGCCCTCTTTGAAGGTCGTCGTTGGGTTGAAAATCTGGCAGCGGACCAGTCTTGCTGTGGACTAGCACAAGGAAGGAATGCACGATTGTGCCGCACAGCCCGGCAATGAGAGAGTTCCGGATTTTTGCCGGGCTCATGCTTTAATAACAACTCATGACGTCAGTCAGCGTGATGCTCGGTGCCTTTTCCAAGCGCCGCCTGACGCAAATTCTCAGCGAAGGTGATGAAGCCTAGTTCGCCGCTGACGCGCTCCCGGCTGTGCGGAACTTCGGCGTCGGTCTTGGGTTCCAACGGAGCTTTCTGAAGCTTGCGCACATGTGTGAGACGTTCTTGCAAGGCATGGTCGATTTCATGCATGAGCGCTGCCTTGAGCTTCGCGAGATCGCCGGTCTCCACCGCTTGCTCAGCGGCCGGGATCACTGGCCCGTAGTCGATGCCAGCGGGCTTTAGTCCGGTATATGTGGCGCCCTCGCCGGCGCGATGGAGCCGTATGACCGTTTCCATGAACGCATGGTCCGCCAGCTCGCGCGCATCAGCTCCAAGGCCGCGCACCTTACGCGACTTCATAAATGCCGCACGAATTTCTACTTGGGCCGATGCTGGCGCATAGGCCAAAACCGGATTGATATTCCCGGTCTCAAGCGCCTTTTGAACGGCTTTTGCAACCGGCCCGTCGATTGAATCGCAGTGCGCTTGCGCGCTCTGTGCGCCAACAATCATTCCCGCGGCAATAATTGCAATGATCCAAATCCTGAGCTTGGTCATGTTACGCTCTCGTGAGCTAGTGTTTTCGGCATGTGACATGCGGCTTCAGTTTTTCGAACGCATTTTCACGGCCGGCGCATTGATGTGAATCAACCGGCTCGAATGTCGCCGCGGGCCGCAGCTGAACGGAAGCGGCCCGAACAACGAAAGGCTGCATGAAATCTGTGATTTATTTCTCGGTGCCGTCGAAAGAAAGCGCAGACCTGCTAGCTTTGACGCCTACGCTTTTTGTCCTGGCTGACTTTCTCTGCGCTGCGCGGGCTCGGTCCAGCGGTGTACGACCCAAAATCCGATCAGCAGGCCGGAAGCCAGAAACACCAGTGTGGCTCCTATTGAGAGGCCAAATACGCTCCATCGGCCCGGAAAACTCATCAGCAGGGAAAGTGCCGTGGTTCCTAAAAGAAAAGCGCCCGCGAGCGCTCCGCCCGCGCATAGCCACACGCGCGCAGCATTGGGTGAGAATTTCAGCAAGCCGAGATAGACCAGAGTAGACGCCACCAGTCTGATCAGAATTTCCTCGTCATGCATCGCAAGCCACATGGCACAGTGGGCCACAATACCAAGCGCCACCCACATGGCCGGCCTGCTTCGCATCCCGATGGAAAGCGCCACGCAGCCGATCAGAACGGCCATCTCCAGCCAGAATAAGGATAACGATGCGCTGTAGCTCATCGGGGCCCTGGTCGCCGAGAGGGCCAAGCCTACCCGAACCGTGCTTTCAATTGCTTTAAAGGGTGGGTGCCCTTCAGTTCGGTGCGGCCGAGAGAAGCCACACAAGCGATGATTTTCAATGAGTTGGGCACAAAATGAGGGTCTATAGGTGTCTTTGAAGCGTAAAAGTCAGTCCGCTTTGGCCCCGCACGCCGGTAAAATACTGCTGATCTGTTGCAGGATATTCACGTGTATACTTCCGTTTGGGGACTGATTTGCCAAAAACGAGACCCTTGCAGTTCGCCTTCCTTTTAGCCGCATGCGCAATTGCTGCGGCTTCTCAAGTTATTGTTGGGAAGACGACGAGCACCGCTTCGCCCGATGAGGCAGTCGAGGTCGAAGTCAGTTCATCGAGTCATTTCGTGACCGCTGCATTGCCGGTCCCGCATGGGCCATTGCTCTTACGCAATGAGGAAACCAGCTCCGACACCTTTGAAAAAGATCAAGCGCGACTAGATGCGGCCTTCGACGCTCTGGTTGAACAACAAGCAGCAACGGATGCTCTGGTCGAACGACCAGAAAGAACGGACTCCATTCCGGATCATTCCCTTGATCCGACGCCTCGCAAGCAGAACTTCTCTCTTCTCGCTTATTACGTTTTTTCTGAAATCCCACCTAACGAGAAGCCGGCTGATACTGTTTTGAAGACGATGAAAGACCTTCCAGTTGGAACGCCTGTTGAGGAGATCGCGCGCGCCTCTGATGCTTTCGGTCTGGATTTCAACTTTATGAAAGCCGTGGCTAAAATCGAATCCGGCTTCAATCCAAAGCAACGCACCGGATCATATATCGGGCTATTCCAGCTCAGTAAGAATGAGTTCAACCAAAACGGTTCAGGAAACATTACCGATCCGCGCGACAATTCTATCGCCGGGGCCTACAAATTTGCCACGGAGGCGCTTCTCTTCGAGTACGAGACCGGCAGGAAACCGACTTTCAGTGATCTGTACTTGATTCATCAACAAGGATGGCAGGGGGCCGCACAACACGTTAGCCATCCGAAACGCATCGCCTGGAAATCAATGTGTGCCACCGATGAAGGCAAAGAAAAAGGTGAGCGGTGGTGCAAGCTCGCTATCTGGCGCAACACACTCCCCGCTATCAAACGCGTTTGGAAATCCGTTGATAAGCTGACCTCCGCAGCGTTCGTGGGTATGTGGCAACAACGCGTTGATGACCTGTATTCGCGCTATTCATTGGCAACGACGAAGAATTGAGACAGGT
>Ga0157282_10000081_pt1 | contig 10390 bp, 19 predicted proteins | sample NitcycUS029104C1_FD_108386 | JGI IMG/M metagenome (GOLD analysis project Ga0157282, IMG submission 108386) | Soil microbial communities from Arlington Agricultural Research Station in Wisconsin, USA - Nitrogen cycling UWRJ-S029-104C-1 | ecosystem: Environmental > Terrestrial > Soil >... | reverse complement strand
TGAGGTCATCGAATGCAATATAGTTGTATTCCGCAGAGTCATAGGTCCTAATGTCCTTCTCGTATGGCGCGTAACCGAATTGCATTACTGCGCCGCTGGACCAACGCCAACGCTTTTTCTGCTCGTTGTATTTCCCACCCGTTAGTGGGTAATATTCTTGCGAGCGGAGGATGATTTCCTTTTCTAAATCGGTATGGGTCCTACGAAGCAGAATGCCCTTAAAGTTTGGATGCTTGTAGAACCCATACGCGATCGGCAACATCATCAGGGCTTCAGTTTTTCCTGGCCCTGCCGCTCCCCCGAAGAACGCCTCAAAGATACTATGTGGAATCTGTAGGAATTCCTCTTGGCGCTTGTGAGGTTTCCATATCTTTGAGTCGCTCATTACGATACTTTTCCCAACGTTTCGCTACCGCTTGGGCAGCCCGGCTAGAATCGAAAACAGTAGTCGGTCCACCTTCGGCATGAAGTGCCAAAGCGCCGGACCGAGCTATATCACGGCGTTCTTTGGCGGTCTTCACCGTTACTTGGGTTCCGCAGTTTCGGGCAGTGAATTGTCTGGCACCAGGATAAGACCCGTGCAGGCAAGCCACTTCACGATAAACTTTCGACCAGGCACGATCGGTCCCGTTGAAGGATATCCGTTACCGGGTAACGTGTTGTCCGGAACCGTAGGATCGAACGGAAATACAGGCAAGTTGACTGCACCAGGAGGCAGTGAGTTATCCGGCCGACCACCAGTGCCCGGCAATGCGTTACCAGGATAAACCGGGGTGCCCGGTAGTGAGTTGTCTGGTGCGCCGCCGACAAACGTAATGTATGCGAGATGTGTTTCGGGCATTGTAGTGCTCCTAGTTTCCGATGTATCGAACGATCGCGTTACCACCTGTGACAGGTGTAGAGACGCTAACCTTTAGGCAGTTAAGCGGGGTATTGCTCAAGGTAACGTGAGCTTCGCCGTTAGCCGGCACAGTGACCGGGGTTCCTAACGGGGAGAATGTATCCGGGTAGCCATTAGCAGAGGAGGTGCTCAACTGCACAGCACCTGCGCTAACCGGGCCTACACCACGGACGTATATAGTGTGATTCCGGGTCATGATCGGAATGTCTACTACAACAGAACCGTTGACAACGTTCTGTAACAGTTCTACGAGGACACCTTTAGGAACGTGCATTCGTGGCATGTTTTATCCTTAGGAAACCTTGGTCCAGCGCATTTCAGCTGCTACTTGCAGGTCTAGACCAGATCCCTGCACAGTATGCAAGTAAATGTATTCACCGGCATACATCCAGGAAACTGCACTAACACAAACAAGAGTAGGAACACCACCAGGCGCAGCTGGCAAGTATGTATTAGCTATAACTTCGCCAGAGCTCTTAACAATTGCGACTTGCCTATAACCTGCAGCATTAGCTTGCCAATTTACCGTGGCGGAGACTACATACGTCCCATTAATGTTAGCGGTAAATCGTGTAGCTAATGATCCACCTGTCCAGCAGCCGCCAACGTTATAGCCTACATTCTCCCACCCAACGATATAGGTCTGGCCTGAGCCAGGAGCACTAGGCGATGTCTTAGTCATGTAGGTTCGTGGCTGTCCAGCCATCGAAACTACACCATCACGATTCATCTGGAAGCCAGCATAGGCTACCGTTATTGCATCGTTTACCGAATCTATGTTAAATGTTTGTGAGTACCCGTAGATACGGAATATCTTCTTATCTACGGGCTGCGTGTTCTCGTTAAAAGTAATTTGAGCGAAGCTACTATTTATCCTAGCTCCACCGCACGTTAGCCCACCGCCAATACTCAGATTTCCGGTATAGTCTAGCTGAAGTGCGTTCGATTGCCAACCACCTGCATCAGTGTATGTTTGTATGTAGAAATTACCATTGGTAACAAGAAGTGAGTATCTTTTAAGATTGGCTGGGCCTACTGTATCTAAAAGAGACAAAATTGGGTTTACACAAGAAATATCCTGGGCTGCGAGAAAGCTATTGCTTACGTTCTTTAATGCGACGTTTCCAGCGGCATTGCCTACGTTCAGGTAGCCCGTTACTCCTAGATGCCTAGTTATGGAAACGTCACCAACACGATTAATGTTCATCGTGTTAACCCAGCCGCTCTCACCATCATCCTGCGCGTAGAAGATGAGAGTCTGCGACTGGTTCATGATTCTCCAGTTACGCAGGTTGGCGGGCTGGGCTACGTCGTAAAGGTATAGGCTGGGATTGCCGGATTGAATGTATTGCGGTTGTGTGAATATGTTCGGCGTGCTTTTCAGTGGAACGTTAGCTGACAGACGGGCATCCGGAATCGTGCCCGAATTAATATAGCTAGCGTTGAAATTGTTTGTGCTTAGTGTAGGTGCGTAGAATATTCCATCCTGCGTCCAGTAATAATTCTGATTGACCCCAGTCTGGTCATCAGTCATTGGCTGTAGTTGTAATGCTCCGCTAGCATCACCATAATGCACTAAACGCCAAGAGCGTTTGTTTACTGGGGCAGCTGTGGCAAACAATACAATTAGTGAATTCGCACCCTGGAAAAATGAACCTGAGCCAAAGTGTTGCGCAGAAAAGTAATTGTCTATGTCTTTGAACGCAACTCTCGTAGACAGGCGCGCATCCGGTAATAGACCGGAGGTAAGACGAGCCGCATTAATGTTTAAGATTTCGTCTGTGCCACCTGATGCGTGCTTAATTGCATGAGGCGTTAGAGATCCATCAGTGCCAGGAACACCCTGTATGCCTTGCGGACCCTGTGGGCCTTGTATACCCTGGTCGCCCTTATCACCTTTAGCACCGGGTGGACCTATAGGGCCTTGAACACCAGTAGCCCCTACTGGTCCAGGTTCTCCCTGCGGGCCAGTTGCACCTTGGGGGCCGGTTTCACCTATAGGACCTTGTGGCCCTGCTGGGCCTTGAACTTTACCAAGATCTACCCAGGTATTTGTATCATCATCCCAAGCCCACATATGCCCGTCATCTGCGGACATCCATGCGTCGCCGGGTTCGCCTGTAGGAGGTAAATCATCTGGTGCGTGAGGAACTGTTCCCTGAATGTCTATGCCAGCCCCTTCGGGGCCTATAGGACCCTGAGGACCAGTATCGCCTTTAACGCCTTGCTCGCCCTGTGGACCAATAGGGCCGGGGACGCCTTGAATACCTTGTGGCCCTTCAGGTCCTACTGGACCTTGTATACCTTGTTCACCTTGCTCCCCGGTTTCACCTTGTATGCCTTGGGGTCCTGCTGGCCCTTGCGGGCCATAATTGCCATCAGTTTCTGCAATCCCATCCACAATCATAGGGGGGACTGCACCCATTACAGTCATTAGTCCCCCTTATAGAATACAGTTACGGTGCCACCCACGATAGGCGTAGCAACTTCCACGCGTATGGCATGGAACAATGCCTGCGGAATATTGACTACACGTTCTGTGTCGGGGTAGACCAGGATAGGATTTGAATACGGGGCGAATGTTCCCGTATAGGTTGGGGAGCTGGCGGATCGGAGTTGTATGCTCCCTGCTGATACGGGGCCGTTTCCTCTAACGTAGAACGTGTGGTTCTTTATTGCCGAGGGCACGCTGAAGACGTGGAAATCATCAGTCACTTCGATGAGGATAGGAGTCAGAACTCCTAAAGCTACTGATGATGGAACCATCGTGGTAATCTCATTCTGCGGGGTAGGATGATGAAACTTGCGTCCTGTATTCGCTGGAACGATCCGGTTATCGTTATCAGCCTGGGCAGTGCCCTTAGCGAGTCGCCCGCCTAAAAGTCTCACGTTAAGACTCGTATCGTATTAGATTCCAACCGGGGATCTTTCGACCTTCACAGTCTCGTAATGGTTCTCTTGCCTGAATGACGGGGCATAGACAACGAGTTGCGCCCCGGAATCTACACCAGGAATATCGTCCTTAACGATTGGCTGCACTGCTTTCGATACGCCGGCAAGTTGATGGGCTATCGAGGCCAAATCCTTAACTTTGGATACCCTAGCGATTTTTTCCGGGGTTATAGCCGTTAGAACTGCGGTGAGACGTGCTAAAGCTATTTCGTGCGGGACTGCAACTTGGGAGTTGATAGCGTCTACTAGCTTGGCATTACGCCCGTCTTCATATGAGGTCATTCCCTTAGAAAGCTCAAAAGCGTGATGCTCTGAGATTCCATATTGCTCGGCAACGACTGCAATAGGTTTAGTTCGTGCCGCAAGCGCAATCTCCACTCGGAGTTTATGAGGTATGTTATTATCTCCGGGGCGCCGTCCGCCATTGTGTAGGGGACGTATAGTGGTAGTATCTTCAACTTCGGATTCTGTTCCATCGTCTTCGTCTACGATAACTTGTTCCCCAGTCGGGAGAATGTCTTGAATTTCCCTGCGTTCTCGCAGGTCCGTCAGTTGCCTGCGTGGCTTCGCCTCGTTTACTTGGCGAAGTCTGTTTGCCAGGTTGTCCTCGTTATTCAGTAGGTTTTCGATTTCTTCGTCGCTCTTAAACATTAGAAATCCTAAAGTTGGAGGGCAGACCGGCCGGGCTTGCCTGAGGGTAGCACGGGTCGGCCTGGTTGTCAACAGCACCGTATGCAGGCCCGGTTTCATTGGGGTTTTTCGAGGTCAGTAGTTCCCGCAAGTGGGTGCTTGGGCAAACGACCGAGCCGGAAAATTATTGGATAGGAGTCCCTAACATAGGCCGCCGTAGGCGGCAGGAGTCCCATTATGCCATACGGAATTCACTTGGGAAACGATCCCCACACTTGTGCTAAGCAGCAAATTTCATGCCATATGGAACCTAGGGCGTATGGCCCATAGGGGGGGTGCCCTATAGTCTGGCTATCTCAGAATACTAGATAATAGTCGCCCTTCTATGGATGGGCCGACACACTAGGCGGTGTATCTTGTCACGCAGGATACAAGCCATAGTGGTCCGCTACCTGGTGCGCGGTATGCTTCTATACTCTATGGCGCTGTTGATTCGCGCCCCTGTAGCCGGAGGTGTATCTGATGTCCGCGTTCGTCCGTCGCCGTGGCCGCCCGTCCAGCGCGTTGCGTGCTGAAACTCGCGCCTATCGTGCCGTTACAAAAGCCGCCAGCGTTCCCTACGACGCGAATCGCGTCAAGGGTCAGGCGGTCATTTGTTGGGCGCGAATCGTCGCCAGTGAGCCGTTAATCGAGCTGGACGTGCAACACGAAGTCTGGATTTACAAGGCAGAGAATCCGCTTCCGGCAGTTACCCTAAACCCCGTTGATGCGCTGATGGCGCATAAAGAGAGTAAATTGTGCATACTTCACTCGTCCACTACGTTGCCGCCCTTGCCGATTCCCGAATGACCGTTAACGCGCAGAACGAGGTTCTGTCGGGTCTTCTGAAGGTATACGGGCCTGAGGATAAGACCCCCCGCGCGGCGCACTGCATTTCGTTTGACCGTCTGCTGAACCACCTGCGGAACGAGTGCATCCGGCTGCAGGCCCTTCACAACGTCGATTTGTCGTTTACCGAAACGGACCTGCGGCGGGCGCTGGCGTCGTTTCAGCCGTCTATCGGCACGGGTCGCAAACCGCACATCGTTGTGCGGACGGATTCCCGCAAGGAATTCGATTCTATCCGGTCGCGGGAACAGCGACAGGCCGACAGGGACGAGCAAGACAAGTTCTATGCCACGTTCGTCGATGCGGCCGATATGACGCTGCCGTCGCTGGTCGTTAGCGTGGACGGCGTGCTGCAGACCGTCTAGGGCATACGCCCTCAACACTCCCCCGGTGGCTTCGGCTGCCGGGGGATTTTTTTGTATTTTTTTCTTAGTTTAGAAGGCGCTATCAGAAAGTGTGCGCCATCAGAAAGTTGGGCATCATGGTTTTCTATCAGTTGCGTTTCAAATCACTACCGCGTTTCGAGAAATACTTCAGAACGCAGGACGAACTGTTCGCCTACCTCGATTCGGTTCCAGACAATGCCGGGAAACCGGATATCAAGGTCCGTGAAATCAAGGACGAATTCGTCAGGAAGGGATAAGACCGTGGCAGAGTTTCTTGTGCAATACGTTCTCACTTCAGTTCGATTCGCTCGGGTAGAAGCCCTGACGATTCAGGATGCTATCGAGGAAGTGAAGTCCAATCATTACGATTTGGACTACGAATCAGAGACGGAATCAGTTCTCATCACGAAGGCAGAGGCAGACCAGTGAAACAGTTCGCACGCATTCACTTCGCAGTATGCTTCGCAGTGCTTTGTTACTCCGGAGTCATCATCAGCCAACTGCACGAAGCTGACAAGATTCAGCTCGTTATCGAGTATCAGATTGATCCGATGTTCAATTCCTTGATGGATAAGGTCTACACAGGACAGGTGTGGCCCTACGACTACTACTATCAGGGACCGGATATCGAAACTCTCCGGCACGTAACCAATATCGAAAACAGCCTGGAGTAGAATCATGAAGGACATCTACATCGTTTCGTATTTCTCACTGTTTTCGGGGAAATTCGAGCACGTTTACGCTTTCCCCAATAAGCAGACTGCCGAGGAATACATTCGCAAGGCAGATCTATGGCGTAAGGCCGAAGCTCCGGAGGAAGGCAAGTATACCTGGAAGCTCGAACACATCCAGCTTTGGGATAGTTATCCCGAACTGTAGAGAAAATCATCACGGGGGATTGATATCCCCTATTGGGCACTCTGGTATGCCTTAAAACTAGGCTGCGATACAGGCCGTAAAGGCGCAGTCCTATCAGAGTGTCCAATCGGAGATATCAGTCCGGCCTTCGGCCGGAGGGAGAATAACGTGGAATACTGGCAATACAAAAAGAAATACACGGTAACGCCTGACGAGTTTATCCAGATGGCTCGGAACTTATACTCATATGAAGTTCCTACCTTCAGGCAGGCTCTCAGTGACTTGTTCCGTTCGTTGTTCAGGAATCGGATAATCAATAAGGCCATTCCTGATCTTGGTGAGGCGATTTATTTCCTCGAAGGCAGAGAAGTTCTATCCGTGCCGCGAGTCGATAAGCCCTCGGAGTTTGAATTCCGCCAGTATAACGGGGGAGCACGCTGGATGCTGGCGGAAAACCTGGAAGTTGAAGCAGAAAACGAGGAGGAATACTAGTGATCAGGACATACAAATACAAGTATCAGGTCTTGTTGACAATCGACATGACCTTGCAGGAAGAAACGCAACCGATTGGACTGAAAAGTCCGTTTGTTGATCGAACCAAGGTGATTGACGAGAGGATTTCGTTGGCCCTACAGGATATCACCGATAAGGTGAGGTCCACATACGCCGGCATTCTCGAAGTCAAGGAAGCGCCAGCGGCTTCGCCACTCGTAAACGTTCAGGAATAAGGCATATTGCAGGCTTTTGCCTGCCAAAACCTTAGTGTTCTAGTAGGTAATTAAGTAAAATTCGGGCTTCTAATCACTCACACTGGTTAGACTTCGGAGTCTCCGATTAAAGCCCTAGTGGCGGACCCACTACCGAACGGCGCTAGGAGGGTCTAGGGCTGCGAAACAGGTCACTGTCACCAAGGCAGGACGGTCGAGCGGCCCTAGATTTTTTTCGGCGGGGTCGAATTACCCCTTGACAGAGGAACCGGATTGTGAGATACTGTCTTAGGTCGGGCAAGCAAGGGGCAAGACGGCCGGAAGCGGGGGTCGGGCGTCAAATAGTTGACAGGCCGGCCAAATTGGTAACGGGTAACACTGACACAGGATAGGACAGAGAAAAATGGCAAAGAAGGAAGCAGCTACTAAGGTCAAGTATACCAAGGATGGCGTGGAAACCGAGACGGAAGTTCCCTATATTGTGGAACTGGCCGATAGCCGTGAGCACTTGATGGCTATTCTCACCACGAAACTCACGCAGGCTGAGCAGGAATCGCCTGAGGTTGCAGCGCACGCTGAGAACAAGCTGATTGAGTATTGCAATCAGATTTTCGAGGCGAATGCGCGTCAGGCTGCACGCGCTGCGTTCCTCGCTACGCTGGAAGGCCCCGACAAGGCTATCAAGGCTATGGCGAAGAAGCTGGCCGCGGTCAAGAACATCACGATCGAGGAAGCGGAACGCGCTATTCGCGCCATCATGTAAACCGGCTTCGCCGGTTTCGTAGGAATGACCTGGGCATGTCTATAAAAGGCCCGCTTAAATCCCCAAACAATAGAAGAATCTCGATTAAGCTGTTCATTCCAATGAACGGCTCACTGGAGGTTTGTCTTGAAAAAGCTCTACATCATTCGTGGACTGCCAGGCACAGGCAAGAGCACGCTGGCATACGAACTGACTGATTTTGTTTGTGAAGCAGATATGTTCTTCACTAAGTTTGGCTTGGCACCATACGAGTTTGATGTCACCAAGCTGCGTGAGGCCCACATATGGTGCCAGGATAGGTGCAATATGTATATGCGAGAAGGCATAACGCGTATTGCAGTCTCGAACACAGGTTCCCAGCGTTGGGAGATCGAACCATACGTTGCAATGGCCCAGAAGCACGGCTATCGCATAACAGAAATCACGCTGACTGGTGATTCGTATGGCTCGATTCACAATGTGCCAGACGAGGCAGTCGAGAGAATGAAAGGACGTTGGGAAAAGTGATACTCCAATACTCGATGAATCACAAGAATCACCCGAAGCCCATAGTGCTTTGTGGAAGATTTGTTAACTGGAGACATTTCGCACGATTTCGGCAAGTTGAGGAATACCGTGGCTGGTTCCTAGTCCCCAACTCGATCACAGTTCTGAAAGAAGAACCAGATGGCGATAACAAAATTAGAATCAACAACCTACCCAGACTTCCCTGAAGAAAAGAACGACTGCACGGTAAGAGCATACGCCAAAGCGGCAGAAATCCCATATGCCCAGGCGCATGAGGAAATCACTGCAGCAGGTAGGAAGTTTGGACGTGGCTTTAGAGTCCATAACTTCTACACGGAACAGAAACAGTTTCTTTGGTATCCCAGACCACGCAGGCGAGTAGATAACTTCATCCTGAATGTTGCCCGCAAAGGCAATTGGATAGTCTGGATCAGAGGTCATGTCTTCGCTGTGTGTGATGGTGTCATCTTTGACAGATACCCCAAATACAATCTCAAGAGGCACGTTCTTGGTGCCTGGCAAGTCTCGCTCGTAAGAAAGGAACTTAAAAATGAGTAACGAATGTCCGTGTGGTTCAGGGAAGTATTCTGAGTGGCAATACGATGGTCGTGGCATCGAACTGTGCAGAACGTGCAATGATTGTCACAAAGAAAAGATGTCTCGTTATCGCCCCGAAATCTTGGAATACTACACTCAGGCTGACGTAGACGAACAAATCGAGGAGGATTACTGAAATGGCAACATATTACGACGATAATTTTGGATTCTGGGAAGGTATGGACGGCCCAGATGCAGAAGAAAACCGGGAGTTCTACAAGCAGACACAGCGCACTAATGTGCGTAAGAAGTGCCAGGGATGTGGACAGATGGTTCGCATTCAGCCGCAATACGGTTACTGCAATTCGTGCGCTGACAAGCGAGAAAGGGGCTATGATATCTAATGGCTCAAATCATCACGTTCTGGGCAATGCAGGATGATTATGACGTGGAGATCAAGACCGTCAGAATCAAGAACAAAGGCGAAATCGCATCAGTAATGGCAACACTGCCAGAAGGAACTGATGTCGTCACATTGGGTAGAACAGACAATCAGAGTCAGATTCTACACGAGATCTGGAAGTCGGAAAGATACGTGGACTTAAACGAGAGAAAGCCAAAGCGTAAGTCATGACTGGCACACAAATCCGGATCACATATGTCATGTCGGAAGACAAGTATTATCTGCATAAGTATCGCATATATGCAGACAAATACACTGCTCATCTGCCGCAGTTCTTCCCTGAAGGACAGGCATTAGTGTTTTCGTCGTTGGCTGAAGTAGTAGAACACTTATTGCCTAGGAAGTGAAGATCTATAACAATTGCATCAATTTAGAGCAGTTTGTTATAGTTTTCAATCCTGTTATTGTTTCGTGTAAATTTTACATACCGCTTGGGGCATTGGGTCGGGTCCGCAGTCAATCCGACCCCCCTATTTGACCAGGAAGGCCCCTAGCAGCCAGCTACAGCCGACTTTCGCCCGGTTTCGCCCCTCAGGCCGTCCCCTAGAAGGCCCGCTATACGTGGCGCTGGCAGGCCCGCCGGCCCTCATTGGCCCCTTGGGGTAGCATTGCCTTGCACTATTAGTTCCGATATAGTTCCGGTATAGTTCCGGTTTAGTTCCGGATTAGTTTCACATTGGACGGCGGGCTGCGCCCGCCTAGAAGTGGTTGCAAGACAACGACTTAGGGCGGCCCGGGCGCCCGCACCTCCCTCTCTCCCCCTAGGGATATAGGGGGCTCCCCCGGCCCCTTTGGGGG
>Ga0157282_10000075_pt1 | contig 10647 bp, 12 predicted proteins | sample NitcycUS029104C1_FD_108386 | JGI IMG/M metagenome (GOLD analysis project Ga0157282, IMG submission 108386) | Soil microbial communities from Arlington Agricultural Research Station in Wisconsin, USA - Nitrogen cycling UWRJ-S029-104C-1 | ecosystem: Environmental > Terrestrial > Soil >... | reverse complement strand
GTAGGCGAGACCGCCCACCGCTACGCCTTGAATCCGCTTCTGCACGTTGCCGCCGCCGCCGCCGCCGCTGCTGCGTCGCTTGCCGCCGCCGCTGCTGCGTCGCCTGCGTCTCGAGATCGACCCGCCCCCGCTGGAACGCCGTGCCGGCGGCCCCGCGTTGACTACTACGATCTCGCTTCCTGCCCTAGTTGTGCGCGTTGCCGTCCGTCGTCTTGCCATGAGGCAGAGTACGGCACTCCGCCTAACCACTTCACGTTAAATGGCAATCCTGACACACTTGATTTGGCACATATCGAACGACACTAGGCGACTTGTGAGAGACCGCGCGACAGCAGCGCCGCTCTGCGCTCACTGGTCTCTACGTGCGGCTCCAGCTCACCTCGCACCGCATGCCGCATCGGCGGCATCGGCGGCATCTTGCCGCGGTTGCGCGACAAGATGCCCTCTTCCTCGTCGATGATTTGCAGCTCGACCTTGATCGCCCGATCGACGGCTTCGTTCTGCGCGGGGTCCTTGGGAGGGTTGACGGGCAAAATCTGCCAGTCGCCTTGATACGACCGGCGGCGGCGCACCAGACAGCCCGTTACCGCCGGGTTGCTGCGACGCGGGGGCAGGAAGCCTTTCCCCGAGCGCAGCCGGCGAAAGCGCCCGGGCGCGTTGTCGGGGGCCTGCGTGATTTTCGACAGCTCGCCCGCGCTGGTCTCATGCAATTTCATCAGACCAACGATGTAGCTGGCCACCGCTGCAGCGTCGTTTGCGGCTTCAGCGCTCGACTGCAGGCCCCAGCCGGAAGCCTCGAACATCTCCCGCAGCTCGCCCCCGACGATCGTTGCGCGGCGCGCTTTCTCTCGCAGCGCTGCAGTGATTGGCTGCTTTGCTTTCCACGCTTCCTGCACCTCGACGACGGCGTTCGCCAGGTCGTCATCCTCGAGGCGTGCGGATCGCTCCGCTCGCAGCTCCGCTGCGAGCGCGGGGCACCAGACCGCGATATTTACGTGCGGCCAGCCCGATCGGTGGGCCTCGACCACTGAAACCCAGCGGTTGCCGAGGCGGCGCACCACGCGCCGCCGTTTTTTTCCGACGAGGCGCGTTTCGTTGCCCCATTTTCGGCCGATGCGGCCGAGCAAGGCAGCGGACATTTTGCCGAGCGCGGCGTACGCCGCGTCCGTGTCCGCCCACGGTTCTCCGCTGTAGTAGCCATCGCGATCGATCGTCGCGACCAGGAAGCACCAGCCCCGAGGGTCGAGCCCTTCGCTGGCTTCCCGGATGCGGGCGAACGTCACCGCCGCCTCGTGCCGGCGGCAGACCTTGCAGCGCCAAGAATTACAGCTGTACGGGATACGGCTCTGCAGGTCGCCCCCGCCGTCCCGCTTCCACGTATGGACGAACCACCGCTCGCCCTTCAACGGCGAATGCTGGCACGCGCCAACGTGCCGGGGGGTCACCACGGTCCGCTTCAAGCGCCCGGGCCCCCGCTGAAAAAAACTGAATAATTAGGAGCAGATAAGAAAGTCCGCGCCACTCTCCCACTCGCACGGCTCGCGGGTGGCGCTGACTTATCCTTGTAGTGACAAGACGGATCGGACGGCGCAGCGCCGCAGACCCCCAATGTGGGCCCGTGCCGGGCCCCAGAGCGCTCTAGGACGAGCGCAGCCCGGGCGGACCCAAACGGGAGCAACCCGGCTCGCTGGGGCTGCAGGACGCGACTGCAGGGCCGTGCGACAGCAGGTGAGACACCTTGGCACTGTCCAGCCGCCCGCAACGTGCTACGTACGGGGCACGTTCGGGCAGGGTTTGTGGCGGTTTTACGTGGCAGTTGACCCCTACTTCCCGGCCACTTCGACGTTGGTAGCGTCGGGGTGGCCCCGAACGGTCCCTTTCGCCTGTTCAGGAGTGAACAGCGCTGAAAAGCGGCCGGCCGAGAGCTGGCAACGCTATCAGCGCCCCGGACGGCCGATACTGGGCAACTGCACAGCTGTGCATTATTTCGGAGCGATTCCGCCTACAGGGTAGGACGTTCAGCGTGCCGTAAAGCGACCGGCTCACCCCTAGGGGTGATTGAATGCCGCTGCAGAGGACACGCCAGACTGCAGTTATGACAACTGCCGTCGAAATGAATCGCGACCCTCTTTTTGCCAAGCCGAAGCATCGTGCCGAAATCAACGTCGGCGTCGTCTGCGCTGACCGGGAGACGAGCGCGACGTTCCACGAACGCTGCCAGGTGATTTTGCTTCTCGACTTCGAACAAGCGCTAGAGCTGCAGCGCTGTCTAGTTGCTGCGATGCAACAGAAATTCACTGGAAATGAGCTGCTACAAGTCGACCTAGAGCCCGGCGTTGTGGAGATCATTCCCAACGCTCCGCCCGTTCCCATCGGCGAGATGCACGACCACCGTTGCCCTCGACTGCAGGACGGCAACTGCAACTGCGGCCCCGGCGGCAACGATCGCTATCCGGGTGAGGCATGAAGCAATTTGTCCGCCGGCTGCAGCAACTGCTGCGACTTCCCGATCTGGCACTGCAGACCGATCTAAACGTCTCAGAGGCTTGGCGTGCGATCCGTGAAGTGCGCGCGCTGCTAGAGGCTCAGCTACTGCCGAAGACGAGGCACGGCCAGCTGCTGCTGCTGTGGAACACTCCGCGGCGGCCGACGCTTCCGAACGACGTTGGACAGGTCAGCGACAACAAAGGAGCGCCCGACGATCGCCCCTGCTGCGCGGCTCTGTCGTTAGAAATGGAGACCGGCAAGGCAACGTTTGCAGCGTTCGACCGGCTTCATATGTCAGTGCCTGCAGGCGCGTGGCTGGTGGGCATTGGATGCACGTTCGACAATGTGATCGCCGGGAACGAGCTGCAGAGCCTGGGCAGCGGCGGCAAGCATTCCGTGCTGCGCATCCGAGACCAGATACAGCTCGGGGTCATTCTCCGCGCGGAAGTTAGACCCGCACCATGAGCAAAAAGAAAACGAGCAAGGCGCCGACGGCTCGCAGCTCTGCAGCAGAGCGGAAAGCCGCTCGACACCTTTTCGAGATCAACAACCGACTAGAAGCACTGCAGCGGGACGTTTCGCAGCTGTCGCGGACGCTGGCAGTGCAGGCGAACCTAATCAGCGACATGAGCCCCACGACAAAGCTCCTCGAGGAAATCCAGCGACTGCACACGATCGCTGCAGCACGCAAGCCATGAACGAGAAGTCGCGGCGCGCGCCCATCGCCATCAAACACCGCAACGCCGGCCGTTGCGGGTGCGGCAGACCACCGAAGCCAGGATGCAAGTCCTGTCAGATCTGTCTGACGAAAGCGCGCGACGCGACGAAAGCCCGGCGCAAATTGCCCGGGCACTGCCGCCACTGCGGCCGTCGTAGCAGCGTGACGATCTGCGCGGTCTGCAAGCCTCGACACCTGAAATCCCAGGCTCGCTGGCGACAGAATCGCAAGGCGCGTGGGCTCTGCAAGTCGTGCCCTCTGCCGACAGAGAAGCCCGGCGCCTCGTACTGCAAGAGCCACAGCGATCGGAACCGGGCCCGCGCCCGTGCATACGCTGCGACAAAGCGCGCCCTCACCCGCTGAAGCGTGCGGGCCCTCCGTAGGGTCCGCCCGGGCTCGTGTGCCTGGGGGGGGGCGCACGCTTCAGCGGGTGAGGCACTGACAAGCAAGGCACGACTTTGCAGCCGTGTCTACTTGTTTTTCCCTTGCTTGGATGTAGGCGGCTCCGCGGGAGCACCGCCCTCGCCTACGACGTGTTGCGCCGGCTGCAGCTTGGCCAACGTCCGAAGGCGTGTCAGCTCGTCAACCATGCCGCCGTGCTCTGCATCGCGGCTCTGCAGCTCGACCTGCAGCCGTTCGATCTCGCGCGTCGCGTCCCGCAACTGCAGCTCCGTTTCGCGGCCCCGAGTGGTCGAGGCCTGCAGCTGAAGCATGAGTTGCTCGTTCTGCCGGTACAGCTCGAGCCCGCGGCCCTTCGCTTCCTCGAGTTCTTCTGTCAGCGCGTACGTCTCACCTTTCAAACGCGCTCGTTCGTCGCGAGCCATGGGAGCCGGCGGCAGATTGGCGAGCGGCAAAAACTGCACGCCGCGGAAGATCTGATCCGCCGTTTGCTTGAGCAGAAATTGGTGCGTGCTGCAGCAAATCCCGTTCTCGCCCCAGTCGAACGCATACGTTGCATTTGCTGGATTCGAGCATCCCTCCCGGTCGCAGATCGGCCCGGGCAAGGGCAGCGGCGCGGCCGCTGCAGTCGTGTTCTGTGTTTCCATTTTCGTTCGGTCCTTTCTCTAGAAGCCTACAAAGATCCATTGGGCTCCGCCGCCGTTGCCGCCTCGACCACCGGTCGCAGTGCCGCTCCCGCCTTTCGCAGCTCCGCCGCCTCCCGCGCCGCCGCCGCCTTCCCCGCCGTCACCACCACGGGCCCCAGTGGCCACCCCTGGCACGCTGACAGCGCCGCCGCCGCCGCCGCTCCTGCCCCCGTACCCTTCGGTACCGGGCAAGCCTGCGGCCCCTGGGAGGCCTACAGCGCCACCGATGCCCCCGGGCAAGCTGAACGTCTTTCCGCCGTCCCTGCCCTCCACTGCAGCGAAGCCCACCGAAGCACCGACAAAACCACCGCCGCCGCCGCCAGCACCGCCAAAGCAGGAGTCCCCGCCTGCTGTCTTGACCGCTCCGCTTTCATTCGAGCGACCACCGCCGCCGCCGCCAAAGACAGACACACCGCCCGCGGATCCGCTCGTCGTGCCTGAGGCACCGAAGCCACCGCCAAAGGTCGACGCTGCAGTCGTGGCGTTGGTTGCCGCAGAGCCAGGAAGCGGCAGACCGCCCCCCGTGGCTGCGCTCGTCGCGTTGGTTCCGGCACCCATGACGCCACCGCCGCCGCCGCCCATGCCGCCGGCAGTGCCGCCGCTTTCACCTGCAGAGCCGCCGCCGCCTCGAAAGGCCGTGTACACAACGACGCCACCGGCTGAGATCGTCGCGTCTCCGAGCGCCCCAGCGCCGTCGACTCCCGAGGCCTCGGCGCCCGTCGTCGTAGCCCCCGCGCCACCCAAGCCGCCCGCCGGCAACACACCCACGATCGGCAGCATGGCGATCGCTGCAGCGCGCGAAAGAATGATCGGCGGCAAGCGAGCGCCGCCGGCACTGCCGCCGCCGCCGTTAACTTGGTTCAGGCCCGTTCGATTCGCAGCGCCGCCGCCGGCTCCCGCTGCAGGCCCGCTCAAATACCAAATGAAAAAGCTTCCCGCCGGTAGATCGGCGGGCGTGGTGAACATCACGGGGGAGCTTGCGGCGTTGTAGACGTTGTAGCTCGCGTAGCCCGGTTCATCTCCGCTCGCAGCAGTGTCCCGCTGCATCACGAGTTGCGTGTTCTGCGCGGTCTGCAGCTCGAGCACTTCGCCCGGCTGCCCTCGCAGCGGAGCCAGGACGAGAGTCACCGCCGCCGCCCCTTAGTTGCCTGGAACAGCATCCAGAGCACAGCGAGCACGGCCAAGCCTTGCGAGAGCTGCGTGGGCTGCGCCGCTGCAGCGCGCCGCCCCAGCCCGCGCTTGTGGGGGTCGACCTCCAGGAGCTCGGGGAAGGGGTCGACGATCTCAGTGCCCGAATACGCCCCGTCTCCGAAGTAGCCCGGGCGACGCATTTGGAAATGGATATGCGCCGGTCTGCCCTCTGCGTTGCCGCTCGTTCCGACCGTGCCCAGTGCTTCGCCCGCCTCGACTCGCAGCGGCTTCTGCGTCGTTGCGCTGATCAGCTTCAGCGACCACGAGTCGAGATGCCCGTAGAAGTAGCGCGCGCCGCTGTCGCCCTGCAGATACGCAACGCGCCCTCCTTTCGGCTCGATGTTACTCCATGCCTTTCCGCCCTCGCAGGCGAGCGCTGGCGTTCCCTTCGGTGCAAGGATGTCGACGCCTTCATGCCGGGGCGGGTCGAAACCCGCCTCGTAGGTGTAGTCAGCGTCAGCTGGCAGCGGGAAATGCTGCACTGGTCACGTCCGAACGCCAACGCCAAACAGCTTTACCCACGTCGCCTCTTTCACGACGCCGAAGCCTCGCTTGAGTAGCTCAGCGTTCGAGATGTTCGGAGCTAGCCCGGTTTTCTTTTGGAAGTTGATCACGGCTGTCCGTGTGTCGCCTCCAAAGCGACCGTCCACGAGTGGCAGCTGCAGCTTGTGCTGCAATAGCTTCACCTCTGCCACTGGCTCTTGGGGTTTCAGCCCCATACCGTAGCGAAGCACGGGCAACGACAGCGGAGACGTTGCAGCCGGCGGCGTGTAGCTCGCTGGCGTTGCTCCGGGCGGAAGCGGATAGGGGGCGCCGGCATTCGGTGGCCCGGGCGGCGCGGGCGGCGGCGCGACCTCTGCCACTTCCTTGATGTCGAGCGGGGTCACGATGATTTTCTGCCCCAGGATTTCAGCGTGCGTCGACTTGCCGATCGTGATGGCGCTCGAGACGGAAGCACGCTGCACAAACACACAAAGGAACGGCGGCGGCTCCTTGCTGACTACTACGTTGACCGCTCCCGAGCTGCGCAGCCCTGCAGCGATGTCCACCGCTTTCGCGAGCGGACAACCCTCCGGGCAAGCGATCGTCGTGGTGAATTGATACCAGTGCCCGGCCTGCACCTGCACGACCTTGCCGGCGTTGGGAATGCTCTGCAGCGGCTGGGGCAACTGCGGCATGCCCGGCGAAGTCGACGTTAGGACGGTCCGCGCTGCAGCCGGCGCTGCAGGTCGAGCTGCACCCGACTTTTGACGGTAGGCAACGACGCCGCGCTTTTTGCTGCGCATCATCTCCGCTCGATAAGCAATCCAACGCCCTGCAGTCTGCTCGATGCGATGGGCTCCGCTGCCCTTGTTCCACAGCTCAGTGACGAGCTGTCCCGCACGCTTCTGCACCGCCGCCGGCGGCGGCTCGTCGTACTCCCAGCCCGCGCCTGGGAACGGCGGCAACCCGCTCGGCTGCGCTGCAGGCCATGGCGGCGTGTAGCTCGCTGGCAGGTAGCCCGCGGGCTCCGGCGGCATGTAGGGATACGGATCGGGGCCCGGTCCGATCGGCTGGGGCTGCAGCGCCGTCGACTCTTTTTTGCCGAACCATGCCCACGCGAGCCCCAGCAGCAGCAGAGCTATATCCGGCATCACGCTTGCCCCTTCGGTGGTGTCGGGTGCTTCCCCGCTCCGTTCGTTTTGACCGGTGGCTTCGCTGCAGTGTTCTGCAGCTGTCCAGACATGAAGGCTCCCGCCATTTGCTGCAGGAAGCCGCCGCCCGCGCCGCCGTCCTCTGCAGCTGCAGCCTGCTCTGCAGCGCGCTCGAAAGCATCCTCTACCTGGTCTTGTACGAGGCGCCTGTTCTGCGCTTCCGTGCGCTCTAGCCGTTGCTCGATGGCTTCCGCGCGGTCTCCGATCCGCTCCATGACCTCGACCATTTTCACAAACGCGATTTCGGTCGAGTGCTCATACGCACGATGCAACAGGTTGGCGAAGTGAGTCAGCAGCGCCGCCTGCGGATCGGTCTGCAGCAACGCCGGCACCTCTGCCGCATCCGAGCGCCGCCCCTCCGGCGTATTCATGCGAGCCGCGCGGATCACCTTGCCCTCGGCGTCCAGACACTCGAGCAAGTCGTGCCCCAGGGCGAGAATGGTCTCCGCCAATTTGGCGTAGCTCCGCCCGCTCGTTTTGAGTTCCTGCGGCTCGCCCCCGTCCGTGCTCGCGCGGAGCACTGCAGGCCGTGGTTGCTGCAGCAGGAAGCCGCGGAGCTTTTGAACATTCATCGGCCCTGCACCTCGTCGCCTGCAAATTGCGTTTCCAGCGGCGCACGGATCGACATCCAGTCGGGCCGCACATGCGTCTTGGGAGCGAAGAAAGCCCCGACTTCCGTGATCAGATTGGTCGGGAAATTGGAGCCGTTCCGCACCCGAGCGCTCACCTGAATGTCTTGCGCGACGATCTCACTGATACGGTTTTCGCGTTGCGCTGCTGGCGTGATGTCCATGGTTCGATTCGGCCCATAGACTTCGGTCGAGTACAGCGCAACGCCGATCGGAGCCGCTCGGCTCGGCTGCCATTCGATCGTCAGCCGCTCGAAATTCTGCATCGTCACGGATGCTCTGCCGTGACCTACCGTTACGTCGAATTCGACGATCGACTGCCCAAACTGGACGATGTCCGTGGCTTCGCCCTGCACCAGCCGAGCGTAGAACAGAAAATGCCACGTCTCCGGTCGCTTGTAGTTGATTTTCACCAACTGCGCGGAGCCGTTGATCGGAGGCGTGAAGCCACCGCCGCCGCTGGACGTTGGGACGTTTTCCGTCGTGCCCCACATGTGCCAGGGCGGGTTCGGAGTGCGCAGCCACGGCTGCGCTTGATTCGGCACGAAATTGACGGCGTAGTTTGCCTCGCCGTCAACCTGCGCGTCGTCCTCGCCGTCGAAATAGTCCTCGCGTCGCACCACGTCGGTTACTTCCTCGGGGGCCAGGCCAAGCCAGGTTGAATCGTCTCCGGCGCACCCGACCAGCCCGGAACCGGATAGGGCAGCGGATAGGGATAGGGCAAAAACTGCGGCATGCCGGCGAAGCCTTGCGGCGGCGCGGGAGCCCGCGGCGCGGGAGCTCGGGGCGGCGGCGCGGCTCGCAGCGCGGCGGCGCGCTGCTGGGGCGGAAGATGTTTTTTCTGTGCAACGCTTTTCTGCAGGCCACGGCTGGCCATGCTCAGAGCAGACGACGCGAGGCCACCGCCCGGAACAAAAGAGAGCGCTCCTTTCGCGAGCGGAGACGCGATTTTCAGCGCGCCCTTCGCTAGCCCCTTCAACCCCTTGCCCAGTTTGCCGAAAAACGAGCCCACGATCTGCCCTGCAGCGTTCGCGTGCTCCGGGCCATAGCATCCAGCGATTTCCTCCCACGAGTAGCCCTCACATGCGTCTGCGATCGCAGACAGCCGTTTCAGGTGTTCCGGGTCTGCACCGTTGACCAGCCCCAGGCGAAAGGCGCCCCGCACGGCGCCAACGACAGCTTGATCAGAAACAGGGCTCTGATGCAACGACACCATGGCAGCGTCCGAAGGGCTCCCGCTCGGGTGCCAGTGCCACGGCAGATCGGCGCGCGCTTGCCACGACTCGACCTGGCCATGCCGATCGGCAACGGGTCGCAGCGCTAGATGCGGCTTCGCAATGAAGGAGCCGACAGACCCGCCCACGCCGTGCACGCGTTCTGGACGGAACATGGTTGGGATGACCGCGCCGCGCATGCCCACCACTCGGGGCCCGGGCATGCCAGCGTCTAGCGACGGGTCGTCGATCGACCCGTCGGAGCGCTGCACGATGGCGTGCCAGCGCTTCTCTCCGCTCTTACGGACGATGGCTTTGGCTCCCGGATCCTCTCCGGTCACTCGCAGCGTTGCCGCATGCAACGGGGCCCAGTCGTCGCAGTCGCCATGCCCACGCTTGGCGATCAGACCCCCATGATCGAAATGCTCGTCTCCGGGCTTCTCCGGCCTCCACTTCGCCCCAGCGTCGATCAACTGATCAGACGTGGGGGAAGCGCCCGCTTTGATCAGCGACTCATTGAGACGAGTGACCGCCTCGAGTGCGCCGTCCAGAACGGGCGCCTTAACGTGTGCTTCCGGGATGGCTAAGACGACGCGCAACGGACCCCCAGCGGGTTAGTGGATGTTTCGACCGAGCAACTGTACCGACGCGAAAATCGTATCGGTGGTGGTGAGCGCAGACGACAGACTGCACACGATACGGATGAAAACGCCGGGCTGCGCTGGCTTCATGGTGAGCCGCACGCCGAACGCTTGCGGGTTGCCGATCTGCTCGATGTCGACCGGGGGCACGTCCAGCGCTGCGAGATCGGAGCCGACAAAGATTTGCCCCAGGATGCGGCCCACCGCCGTCGTGCCTGCACGGACGGTCGTCACCAGCAAGCGCTCGCCACGAAACGGCTTCTGCACTTGGCCTTGAAATGTGAAAATCTGCGTGGTCGCGTTGAACGTGAAATTGCCCATCGGCAAGGGCAGCAGACCCTGATCCGGCGCAATGACGCCGGGGGCGATCTGCGAGCCACGCCAGCCGGGTTTCACCAGCTCGACCCGCGGACCACGACGACGAGGCCCCTTGCCGACCACGATGGGGTAGCCCGTGTGCTGGTCGTACCCCACGACCTGCGCGCCGCCCTCGTAGTCTCCCATCGGACCGGCGTAGCCCATCACATCGCCCTGCACGCCGTCGTCGTCCTCACCCATCACGTCGCCGATCACCTCAAAATGCCGACTCATTGATTCGTCCCTTTCAAAGCGGCAGAGCCGCCGTTGCCTTTGTCGCGCGCCGAATGCACGCGAGCCGTTACTCTGCCGCTAGGACCTCGTCCCCGTCTCCGGAGACCGTTCCTGTTTCACCGAAGGAATAGCCGGCGATCGCTGCAGCAGCGATGCCCACATCCTGCAAAATCTTGTTCTTCGGTTTCAGGAAATACACGGCCAAAGCCACCGTGCCCGATCGACCGATGCCCGGGAGCCGCGGGAGCGAAGGGAAATTTTTGACGATCAAGCCGTAGGCGAGACCGCCCACCGCTACGCCTTGAATCCGCTTCTGCACGTTGCCGCCGCCGCCGCCGCCGCTGCTGCGTCGCTTGCCGCCGCCGCTGCTGCGTCGCCTGCGTCTCGAGATCGACCC
>Ga0157282_10000074_pt1 | contig 10661 bp, 9 predicted proteins | sample NitcycUS029104C1_FD_108386 | JGI IMG/M metagenome (GOLD analysis project Ga0157282, IMG submission 108386) | Soil microbial communities from Arlington Agricultural Research Station in Wisconsin, USA - Nitrogen cycling UWRJ-S029-104C-1 | ecosystem: Environmental > Terrestrial > Soil >... | reverse complement strand
ATTGCCTGCGTATGTAATTATCTCGGACAAATTCTGAATCGAATAAAGACTTTGGACCATTCTTGTACTTTTCGATGCTATGCTCTAATGTTTCAATCGTCTTGTTTGCAACTGCAAGAGCTTTGTCGGGATGAGGGAGTACTGCGTTATTTCTTCCGTATAGAAATAAAAGTGATATTAATTCATCCTTCCTAACAAAAGGAAAGTCGAGACTTCCTCCCATAAAGGAGGAAATCCTATCTGAAATGTCTTCAGGGAGGATCATTGTCATATGAAGATCGAAGTGTGACATGATGATACTTGTCAGCAATATTATTTAGACAATTATGTTTATAGGAGTGAATGAGAGGAGACATATCAAATGTCAACAATTGATTACTCAAAACCCGTTCATTTAATTGTACATGGACAGCGTGATCTGATAGATACTCTAAAGCATAAACTTATCTCACTGGGTTTTTCAGAGGAAAAGTTACTGCCCGCCTCATTAGAAAAAACTGGTAATATAGGTGAATATGTTGCGATGGCTTGGCCTCCAATGCGTGCCACCGAAGTTATCATTAATGAAATAACTGGAATAAAGGAATCAGAGACAAGAGAGAATCCAATAGGCGCTTGGTCCAATATTGATCATAAAGAAATCTCAAGAATTCCATTATCTTAAATAAAAGTAAAGCCAGCGACTTATATTTGACAATTTTTTTCTAGTATTTTATTTTGAATTATTTAACTAGTTCTTTCCAATACTGCATAAGTGTGCGATATGCTTTTAGCCTTAGAGACCGTAATTATAATAATGAAGAATAATATTTGCACCTTATGCAACACACAGACATCTACAAAGGAATGCCCTAGTTGTGGAAAACCGGTATGCAAAGAATGCGTGAAGAGCTTTCCATTTTCTGAGGACCTATGTATAGAGTGCGCATCAAAAGTTAAGGCTGGTCTGGGTGGGATGAGAAAGGACGAGGAAATCTTCTAGATGTGCATTTTGTTATGCTGGTAGAACCTTAAAACCAACAATAGAATTGTTACCTATTATGGTATTATTCAGAACTATCAGTATTAGCTTTCCTATAGCCATGTGTGAATTGTGGATCGTAAACCTTTGAAAACTCGTAGCTACTAGGGTTAATAACATTTCCAACGATAATTATTGCGGTTTTGGTTATCTTGGCCTCATTCACTTTTTCAGCAATGTTGTCAAGAGTTCCAACTATTATTTTCTCATCGTCCCATGTAGCACGGTAAATGACGGCAACAGGAGTTGAAGTTTGATAGACTCCTCCCCTAAGTAGTTCATCCACAATGTTTCTTATCAGATGAACACTTAGATAAAAGGCCATAGTGGCACCGTGCGTAGCCAAGTTAGAAATTCTTTCTCGATCTGGAACAGGAGTCCTAAGCTCTGCCCTCGTAATAATAAGAGTTTGAGTAATTCCGGGTAGAGTTAATTCTAAATTTAGTGAAGAGGCTGCACCTAAGATGGCGGTTATTCCTGGAACAACTTTACAACGTAAGCCGTCTTTATCCAGTTTATCAATTTGTTCTCTTATTGTGCTAAATAATGCTGGATCTCCGTCGTGAAAACGAATAGCTAGTTTTCCTTGCTTGGTCGAATCCCTTAATATTTCATAGATCTTGTTTCTATCTATTAGAGCTGCGTCATGAAGGACTGCATTTTTTTTAGCATATTCAAGGAGTTTTGGATTGAGTAACGAACCCGAATATACGATGACATCTGCATTTTCCAATAATTTTTTTGCTTTCAGAGTGATAAGCTCAGGATCTCCTGGCCCCGACCCAACAAAATAAATAGTGTTAGTATCAATCATTTTTTCTAGCCACCATTATTGAAAAATACTTGCCAGCGGGATTTTTTGTGTTTCGTAATTCTTTTAATTTCTTTGTTTCTAAAATTTCTTCATCCACAGAAACGTCCTGAGCTATAGTAATGACAGAGTTATCGTTAAAACCGGTTTCATAGAGAATTTCTACCACGCTATCGAAGTATCTTCCATCCTTAAGAAAAATTATTGAATCACATGATGCCACGGTATGTCTTATTTTATCCAGGTCATAGCATGCAGGAACGATACCAAGAGTTTGATCACCTTCCACAAGACTCATTTTTGCCTGGGCTGCGAATGCAAAAAATGACGGAACTCCGGGGATGATTTCAATTTCTATATCATTATAATTTTCCCTGAATTCTTTGTGAAGATAATTCCAGGTACTGTATAAAGAAGGATCGCCTACAGTCAAGTATACGCATTTTTTTCCAGAAAGCACAGCTTGAGCTATTAACCGCGAATTTGTTTTCCACTGTAATTTCAGAGAATCTTTATCCTTTATCATAGGAAATATGAGGTTTGTAATACTGGTGGTTGCTTCGTCTACGTATTTTTTTACTATTGATAAAGCAATGCTAGGCTTGCCTTCCTTGGAGGTCGGAGTAAATATGGCATCTGCATTCTTGATCCTATCCACGGCTTTCACTGTCAGCAAATCCGGATCGCCAGGGCCACACCCTATGCATGAAAGCTTCATGTTTTCAGTTGTAAAAAATGAGTTATTTAAAGTAAAGATGCAGCTAGCTGTAGGTTCAACTCAGGACAAAGCAGATAAGGTGAATCATTAGAATGAGTAGTTCACATTTTGGTTGCAGACAAAATCAGAATTGGATTTCTAGAAACAAGCATTGTGCCGCTTGGATAATCTTTCCCTTTTGATATTATGACTTGAGTAACCTCAATTTCGCGCATTTTTTGCTTCTTGAGCGACTTTAGGGCATTGTACATTGTTTCAATTAGGATGGTGTCAATGACCAATCTTCCGTCCTTCCTTAATTTAGATACACAAAGCTCGATAATTTTTTCAGTTTTACCCTTTGTTCCCCCTATAACGATTGCATTAACAGTTGGCAGTGAAGGCAAGATCTCTTCTGCCTTGGAATGAATTAGATTCGCAGACACCCCAAATTTATCCAGATTTTTCCTTGTTAATTCTATGGCGTTTTTATCCTCATCAATTGCGTATACATTTTTAGAATTTACTTGAAGGCAAATCTCTACGGTAATACTACCACTCCCGGAACCTACATCAATTACAGAATAGCCTCTCCTGAGGCGTAATTTACTCAGTACGATTGAGCGTATCTCCTCTTTTGTTATGGGGACCTTTTCTGACCGTTCAAACAATTCATCCGGTATGCCTGGCGTTGAATAGTTCCATATCATCTTGTCTACATGAAGAACTTTTGAATCAAATTCTTTTAAACCGTTCTCTCATGCGTGTAAACCAGTATATGCGACAATCATGAACATTAATAGCAAAAAGATAAATGGAAAGATCCCATTGGTAGTAATTTTTTTCCTGTCTTCTGTCTTCAGTCTCAATCCAATTCTTTTTGCAATGACATACGATATAATATAGAAAAATAGTCCAAGAACTATTATTATGGGTATGGACGCCGAATAGTTTGAAGGGTTAAGGATAAAACCGAGGATAACACCGCAGATTACGCCTACAAAGGCTCTCATATAATATATCTTATCGAGTTGTTCCAATTACTTTTTTCACATTAAATGCAGGTTTAATTCCTTTCGATTGTAAATTTGAATTTTTTATTTTAATTAATATTCATCTTCATTAAAATAACTTGTATGGAATTATCAGGTATCGAGCTTCATTACCTCGTAAACAAGATTAGTTCAAAGATAACGTCGAGTTACTACGTTAGTAATATCTCCTCTATTACGAAAAATTCGATTCTTTTGAAATTACATCATCCCACGGAGTCGGATATCAATCTTATCGTTTCGACTAAGGGGATATGGATTACAAGCAAGAAATACAAGCAAATGGAAGATAACCAGCTTCTAAGCATATTAGGACGCGAAATCGAAAGGGCTAAAATAAACTCTGAATCGCAGCCCGGAAGCGAGAGAATTTTCTTTCTTCATTTCATAAATAAAGACAATAAAGAAAGGAAATTAGTAATTGAAATTTTCGGAAAGGGGAATATTATTTTATGCGATGAATCGATGAAGATCCTTTGGATTCTGAATCCTGTCGAAGTAAGACACAGAATTTTGAAGACTGGGCTAGAATATGTTCTGCCACCAAATAGAGGTGAAGACGTTTTTCAAATTACCTTGGAGGGCATGAAAAAGAGCAGACAAACGCAACCAGAAAATACGGATTTAGTAAGATGGTTAGCCAAATGTACGTCTTTACCAAGAAAGTACGTAGAAGAAATATTACTACATTCGGGAATTAGCGCAAAGTATGCAAACAACCTAAGCGATAATGATGTACAGATTATTTATGATAAGACCAAAGAAATTACAAGTAAAGTCATAGATGAAACAAATCATGAACCATCAATTATGGTGGACAAACTCGGTTTAGCAATTGATGCATCACCTATTGTAATGTCAGGAGACTCTAACACCAAGAAGGTTGAATCATACATGGATGGAATAGATCAAGTACTTAGCAACGAAATAATTTCTATTGGGAGGAGTCTCAAAACCGAAGAAACAGACAGAAAAATTTTGGAACTTGAACATGATTTAGAAGAACAAAACAAAGCTAAAACGCAGGTAATCACTAGATCACAAAATCTCAGAAGAGTTGCCCATGAACTAATGAATCTTTCTTCCATGGGTATCGTGGATATGAACGATAGTGCGGTAAGAAGTCTCTTGGAAAATAATGACTTTAATATTGTAATGGAAAATGGCATTACCTATTTGAATATAGAGAATGAACGAATCAAGTTTGAATCAAGTATACCAAAATTTTCATCCCTATTATTTTCCAGAGCTAAAGAATTGGAGCGAGGAGCTATCAACATAGACAAAGCCAGTGAAGAGCTGAGATTAAGAGTTGAAAAACTACAAAATCAAACACAAAAAATTCATGAAAAAATTCAATTCAGCAAATTAGAATCAAAACAGTGGTATGAGCGATATCGTTGGTTTGTTACTAGTGATGGATATTTAGTAATAGGTGGTAGAGATGCGTCTTCGAATTCTGCCATTATTCGTAAGTACATGACTGATAATGATATTATCTTTCATGCAGAAATTCACGGTTCACCTTTTTTCCTAGTAAAGAATGTTAATAATCAAGAAAAACAAGATAGCGGCTATGTCGAGGAGGCTGCCCAGGCAACAGTATCATTTAGCAGAGCATGGAAGGATGGATTATCAAGCGGAGATGCATACTGGGTATTCCCTAATCAGGTAAAGAAAGGAGCGCCAACGGGTCAATTTCTTCCAAAAGGCTCTTTTGTCATTGAAGGAAAGAGAAATTTTTGCAGAGGTATTGAATTAAAACTTTCAATAGGGCTGGTACAGATTGAAAAAAAATATTCAATTGTATGTGGACCCTTGAATGCTGTCAGAAAACGAAGCTTGGTATTTACCTCATTGTTACCCGGTGGGACCGATTCGATGAATCTCGCAAAGAAAGTTAAAAGTGAATTCGTAAGAGCAATTTCTGAATTTGATCAGAGTCTGGCAGAATATTGCAAAAAGATATCCTTAGATGAATTTATTAGAATGCTGCCTACAGGACAATCCAAAATAGAGCGAGCGGAAAGGGGACAAGCCATAAATGATACTATCAACGAATCGATGGAATCAAGTTAGTTAAATCTATTTTTTCTCTCCGCGTCTTTTTGAATCATCAAATTGTACAAATTGAGATTAGAAAGACAATTAAACCAAATATCCTAAATTATATTGTGGCAAAAAAACTAGTAGAACACACAGATGCAAACATGACGACAAGAGTGCTTGTAAGGGATATTATGAACAGCCCCGTAATCACAGCTATTCCAAGCGATAACATTGCTGACATCGCAATGAAAATGAAAGAGCATACTATTGGCAGTGTAATTATAACTGAAAATGAAAAACCCGTTGGAATTGTCACTGACTGGGACGTTGTATCGAAGGTAGTGGCGAGCAATTTGGAGCCATCATCTGTTGCGGCAGTAAAAGTAATGCAACCAATTCACACCGTCGAAGCAGGAGAAGGAATAACTGAGGCAGCACGGATACTAAGAAAAAATAATATCAAGAGATTGGGCGTTGTTTACAAAGACAGACTAGCAGGAATAATTTCAAGTTCCGACGTTATCGCTGTAACTCCAGAACTAGTCGATGTAGTGTCAGAAAAGGCTGCCATGATTAGAGGGGAGATTGGTAGACCGGCATCTAGTGTGTCTGGATATTGTGACGAATGTGGAGAATGGTCAGATGTGCTAATGTATTCTGAAGGAACATTTACCTGCGAAGTATGCAGGGGTTCATAGTTGCCCCATACCAAACGCAAAAGTGAATTATGATTCCAACTGATATTCACATAATAATGGTTTATCCCGAATTCAGACAAGCTACCTAAATTATTTTTCTTTTACTTGGGATCCCATCAAAAGATTAAAATCACGTAGTTCTGAAAAAGTCAATGAATGAGTTTAAATTCTTTAGAAAGAACAATTGATAAAGTTCTTTCACAAAAAGAATCAGAATTAATTTCTGACATTGATTCTGCACTTCAGAATTCATTAAAAAATTTAGAATCTTCCAAGAGCACTCTTCAAGTTGAATATGACGCTATTATTGAATCATCAAAAAAACAGGCTGAAAATTTAAAACGACAAATAATAGGATCTAGCACCCTAAACGCCAGGAACAAAGAGCTCATAATAATCGAATCGGCAATTGATGAAATTTTTACCAAAGCAAAGGAAAAACTTGCCCAAAGTAATAATGAAAAAAATTATGAAAAATTGCTGACCAGGTTGATACAAGACAGTGTTTCAAAGTTAGGTTCTGATACTGTCATACAATGCAATAAAGCCGACCAAAAGCTAGTAAGGAAAGTATCCTCACAAGAATCAACCGGCAAAAACATGAAAATAAGTGTATCCGACGATTTTATAGATATAATCGGCGGAATAAAAGCGACTTCAGCGGACGGAACAATGACATTGGATAACACACTGGATTCTAATATTGAAAGTCTCAAACCTTTAATAAGGAAAGACATAGTCCAACTGCTTAGAGGGGAGAACAAGTAGATGGTAGCAAAAGGCAAAATAGTATGGGTTAGTGGTCCAGCAGTTAGGGCTGATGGAATGTCATCTGCAAAAATGTATGAGACGGTGGAAGTTGGTGAATCAAAACTAATTGGAGAAGTTATCAGATTAACTGGAGACGTAGCGTTTATTCAAGTCTATGAATCAACATCTGGCCTCAAACCGGGAGAAGAAGTAATAGGTACAGGTCAGCCACTTTCAGTCCTTCTCGGTCCAGGAATTATTGGAAGGATTTATGATGGTATACAAAGACCATTGGATGAGATTGCTGAAAAGTCAGGAGCATTCATTGGTAGAGGGATTACTACAAGCCCCGTCGATATGAAGAAGAAATACAGATTTAATCCCTTAGTAAAAAAAGATGATACTATTTTTGGAGGTTCAGTCCTTGGGGCAGTAGAGGAAACGCCTTTGTTAACTCACAAAATATTAGTTCCTCCAAATTATCCTGAGTCGACTATTACTGATATTGTCAAGGAAGGAGAGTACGATTTGGAACATGTCATTGGGCAAGCCAGTAGCAAGAACGGAGATAAAATTCAATTAAAGATGTATCATAAATGGCCAGTTAGGAAACCCCGTCCATATGCAGAAAGATATGATCCAACAATACCACTGATTACCGGTCAGAGGATCATTGACACTTATTTCCCTATAGCAAAAGGTGGAACGGGTGCTATTCCAGGCGGATTTGGCACAGGTAAGACTGTTACACTACATCAAATAGCTAAATGGGCAGATTCCAAGGTTGTAGTCTACATTGGTTGTGGAGAACGAGGCAATGAAATGACAGAAGTTCTTGTAGAATTTCCACATTTAATTGACCCCAGATCTCAGAGACCATTGATGGAAAGAACAGTACTTGTAGCTAATACTAGTAACATGCCTGTTGCTGCTAGAGAGGCATCAATCTACACTGGTGTTACTATGGCAGAGTATTATCGTGACATGGGCTATGACGTAGTTCTTGTGGCTGATTCTACAAGTAGATGGGCAGAGGCACTCAGAGAGATGTCAGGTCGTTTGGAAGAGATGCCTGCAGAAGAGGGTTATCCTTCGTACTTGGCTTCAAGACTCGCAGAATTTTACGAAAGAGCAGGACGAATCAGAGCACTTGGGTCACCAGATCGTTCCGGATCCGTGACATTGGTTGGTGCAGTATCTCCATCTGGAGCAGACTTTACCGAACCGGTAACAACTCACACAATTAGATTCATCAAAACTTTTTGGGCGCTAGATACCAGATTAGCATATTCAAGGCATTATCCGTCAATTAATTGGATGCAGTCTTATTCTGGATATCTTGAAGACGTATCTAAGTGGTGGAAAGAAAACGTAAGTCCTGATTGGTATGACCTGAGAGCAGAGTCCTATCAAATATTGCAGCGTGAGGATACACTAAAAGAAATTGTTAGATTGTTGGGACCTGAGGCGCTTCCAGATGAGGAGAAACTTGTTCTTGAAGTAGCCAGAATGCTAAAGATTGGAATACTGCAACAAAACTCTTTTGATAAAGTTGATACTTACTGTGGACCAGCAAAACAATTGAAATTGGTTAGATTGATGGTAAAGTTTTACAAAGAAGCACAAAAGGCTCTAAAGGAGGGAAAATCCTTAGCAGATATCAGAGCACTGCCAATAATAACCACTCTATTAAAGGCAAAGTTTGAAGTTACAGATGAGGAAATTTCAAAGTTAGAAGAAATAGATAAGGGGTTATCCGATTCGTTCAAAGGTAACATTGAGGAGGTAAAGGTCTCTGTCTAAAACCACTGGAATAGAATATACGAAAATTGCTGAAATAAAAGGACCACTTATGATAGTAGATGGTGTGACTAAAGCATCATTTGACGAACTGGTGGAAATTGAAACAAATGATGGTGAAAGAAGATTAGGAAAAGTTCTGGAAATAGGATACGGTAAAGCAGTAGTTCAGGTTTTTGAAGGAACAACGGGACTGGCTATAACTGGAACAAAAGTAAAATTTCTCGGAAAAACTATGACCATGCCAGTATCGCAAGAACTTCTCGGACGAGTGTTCGATGGGCTTGGCAGACCAAATGATGGCTTACCTGATCCTGTTGCTGATAAATTCCTTGACGTGAACGGAGAGCCGATGAATCCACAGAGTCGAGAATATCCAACTTCATTCATTCAAACCGGAGTATCTGTTATTGACGGAATGCTAACACTTGTCAGGGGTCAAAAGTTGCCTATTTTTTCGGGCTCTGGAATGTCACATAATATATTGGCGGCACAGATTGCGCGACAAGCTACTGTTGTAGGCACCAACGAAGACTTTGCTGTAGTATTTGCGGCTATTGGTGTTCAGTACTCTGAAGCGCAATACTTCAAAAGGAGCTTGGAGGAATCAGGTGCTTTGAGAAGAAGTGTTTTATTTATTAATCTTGCAGACGACCCTGCAATTGAAAGAATCATAACTCCAAGGGTGGCCTTGACTGTAGCAGAGTATCTTGCATTTGATCTAGGTATGCATGTATTGGCAATACTAACTGATATGACCAATTATGCCGAAGCCCTCAGGGAAATTAGCGCCGCTAGGGAAGAAGTTCCTGGAAGGAAAGGATACCCTGGATATCTCTATACTGATTTGGCAAATAATTATGAGCGAGCAGGGAGAATTAAGGGAAAGAGCGGAAGTGTTACTCAAATGCCGATATTATCAATGCCCGCAGATGACATTACACATCCTATACCTGATTTGACTGGTTACATTACGGAAGGACAAGTTGTCCTGGGAAGAGACCTTTTTAGAAAGGGAATATATCCACCGGTGAATGTTATGATGTCACTTTCTAGATTAATGAAGGATGGTGTAGGAGAAGGAAAAACTAGATCAGATCATATGGAGGTTGGCAATCAATTATACGATGCTTATTCTAGGGCCCAAGAGGTAAGAGCACTGGCAGAGATTGTAGGAAAAGCGGGTTTGACCGGAGTTGATTTGAAATATCTTGACGCTGGGGATAATTTTGAGACGCATTTTCTAAAACAAAGTCCTGATGAAAATAGAAATTTGGATGAAACGCTGAGCAGGGCATGGGATATATTGGCTGCTTTACCAGAAGGGGAACTAACTAAAATTAAAGACAAACATATTCAGCAGTATTATAAGGGAAACAAGTAAACTTTAGTACATCGAAATGTCATTTGGGAAAAATGTTACTGCAACGAAAATAGAACTGATAAAGATAAGAAGATCGTTGCAAGTTAGTAGTATGGTTCATAAAATACTTGATGACAAACGAGAAGTGTTACTAAAAAAAATCGACGAAATGATAGAAGAGGCTAATAAAACGAGAGGTGATATCTGGTCTCCACTTTCTGATATTTACTCTGCAGTCTATGATTCGTATATGTCGCTTGGAACATCGACACTTGAATCAATTTCAGATTCGACTCCGGCTACAATGGAAGTAAATGTTAATGTGAGAAGGATCGTTGATGTGAAAATCCCCACACTCCAGATAAAAACAAAACAAGGAGGTCAGGACCTCTCGTATGGATTTTCAGAAACAAACGTCTT
>Ga0157282_10000062_pt1 | contig 11079 bp, 10 predicted proteins | sample NitcycUS029104C1_FD_108386 | JGI IMG/M metagenome (GOLD analysis project Ga0157282, IMG submission 108386) | Soil microbial communities from Arlington Agricultural Research Station in Wisconsin, USA - Nitrogen cycling UWRJ-S029-104C-1 | ecosystem: Environmental > Terrestrial > Soil >... | reverse complement strand
TGTCATGTGGATTGAAAAACACTGAGCTAAAGGAAAGCACCTGATATGTGTAACGGCTAAGATGAAGTTGATGTTAGAACCTCAATATCCTATTTTACAATTTGCGTGATAGATAATAATAATTTATTATACCTCCTTCAATACTTTTCACATCAATATCTTTGAATCCAGCTTCGGTGAGTTTCTTTATGGCCATTTCTTTACCCGATCCGGATAATGGTGATTATGCAGTAATTTCTATATATTGGTATCTTTTTTCATCCATTCTCTTTCTTCAAGATATCCAATCAGTTTTATCATTTGTTCAACTCTAACTTTACCTCCAACCTCGCTATTACAAAATTTATAACGTCCCATTAATTGAGAATGTTCTTCTTCAGAGAGACTACCCTTTTCTTCAATAAGATCAAAGAATAAATCCTCTTTTTCAGTATGTATATTTATGAATACCGAATATGCTTTCAAGAATCTAGCTACTCTTTCCCTAGAATCAAGCCTGTCTTCCCAGGATACTAAACTTTGAACTAACATCTTTGCTATTCTTCTGCCCAGTTCGTGTTCTATTAAGAATTTTCGTATCTCCTCAGAAAAGTTATTTTTTTCGTTCATTTGTGGGAAATATGCCTTTTCTTCCTTACCATGATGTAATTTATCAACAAATTCCTGAATAAGCATTGATATTATTTTGATATCTTCTATTGGAATATCTGAGTTGTCATATATGAGATCAGAACATTTCTTTGCTATTCTACCAAGTCGATTTACTAGAACGTGATCTTGCTTGAGGTTTTTTGTTGCATTCAAGACCATTCAGAATTTGCTAAAAGATAAATAATTCAAAAATGCGACAATAGTGATAGGGTATATCAATGAATAGCTCATGGATTAGCCACGATCAGGTTCTTTATATTTATTTAATTTTGCATTCCAAATTATACTATACTTACTAGTACTGACTTTGTAAGTTAGATGGAATTTAATTTGGTATTAAAATCTTAATTGAAACTTGTGAGGATTTTCAATATCTTTTTTGGTAGCGTTTGACTTTCAAAATGTTGGTCTAAATGCTATAGGCTTAATCTGTACAACTTCCTGCGTTGCAAGTTCTTGTTTACCTAGTGGTAATAATAAATATCTATTTAAGTGGTTAGTCATTTTCTATAATAATATATGAATGGTCAAAGGGCAGGCAATAGTCAAGAAATTGACCCCACTGAATTAAAAAAGAAAATAGATAATCACGAGGATATTTTCATTCTTGATGTTAGGACACCTCAAGAATATGAATCTTGGAAGTTATCGTATGATAATCATCAAAATCCTAAATTGATTCCTGTTGATCACCTGTTTACGAATGATTCTAACTTGCTCAGAGAGATACCAAAAGATAAAGAAATTGTCACACTCTGTGCTCACGGAAACAGGTCCATGATGGCAGCAAGGTTACTCAATCAATTAGGATATAATGTAAAAAGTGTCAGAGGAGGAATGGCGGGTTGGAATAAGGTCTACGATGATGCAGAAATTGTAGTTGCTAATGACGCTCCATTTAGAATATGGCAAATCAGAAGAATATCCAAAGGATGTATGGGATACATTATATCTTCTAAAGACGATAGTACGGCAGTAGTAATAGATCCAAGTCGTGAAATCTATGAGGCTTTTCTAAATGTTGCGAAGGAAAATGGATTGAAAATAATAAAAATAATTGATACTCATCAACATGCAGATCATGTGTCTGGAGTAGCAAAGTTGGCTAAGGCAATAAATGCACAGACAAATGAGAAAGTTACGGCATATTTCAGTTCACTTGAAGAATACAATAGCGAAAATACTGAAATCAATATCAAGTATATTAAAAATGGAGAACAAATTGAAATATCAAAGAAAATTTGGTTAAAAGCTATTCACACTCCGGGGCATACCAATGGTAGTTTTTCTTTCTTGATAGAGTATTCTGGTTCTGATTCCGATTCTGATAAAACTGATGGAATGAACAGCACTGATAACCATATTCAGTATTCGTATTTATTCACCGGAGATACACTATTCGTAGATGGTGTAGGGCGACCTGACCTTAGGGAAGAAGCAAAAAAATACACTGAAATGCTATACGAAAGTTATCACCAAACGATAGTTCAATTACCAGACAATACCATGATACTTCCTGCACACTTTAATGGAAGCTCAATTAGTTTAAAGCACGCTGTCCCAATATCTGACACGATCGGTTCACTAAAGAAAAAAGTAACGCTTCTTTCCATGAACAAGGATGAATTTGTACATTTAGTTACTGACACCTTGCCAGCGAGACCAATGAACTACAAGACAATTATAGATATCAATAAGAGGATTCTAACATTTGACAATATGCAAATGCCCGATTTAGAGGCTGGTCCCAATTCGTGTGCAGTATCCATAGAACCAAAATAATAATAAATTCACCGATCAAAACTTTATGTATTACAGTGCCGAATTGAATTTATTTTTTATTTGATATATTTATAGCTCAAAATCAAATATTCTTTAGCACTATATAGATGTTCCAACTTACAGGATCAATTTAATTTTTCCTAAATGACATATGATGAACAGGGAATTATGATGTGTGCCGCCTCGCTCAATTATACTCACTACTATGCGACGATTGTATTTCTCAAGTTGGCTGTCAAGGTGGGTATCGTGGTTCCTGAAGAAGCGTTACTACCAGTAGTGGTTTGATTTTCTGGACCCGCGATGCCTTGAAGTCCTTTTTCTTTCAGTATTTCATCTAGAATTTTCAGGTCGTAAAGTCCACTGAGGTCAGGTTTTGTTTTTCCGAGATATCCAATTTCAAATGCATCGTTTGCAGATTTGATGAGTGTTTCTTGCAAGGGATCGTAGGTTAGCTCGAGCCTTGAGAAAGCTTCCTTTAGTTGATCATCTGGAATAGTTTGACCTGTAAGTTTTTTTAGTTCAAAATTGAAAGTCTTCAAGGCTTCTTCTTTATGGCTGTTTATCCATTGTGTCTCATTTACATGTGCTTCCAAAAACTTCTTTATTACATCAGGATTATTTTTAAGATATTCGGGATTAACGATTATGTTTGCAGTAACAAATTTATCTGCAGGCCATAGACTTCGTTCATCCAAAAATAATCTACCATTACCTTCCTTGATGAGTTTTTCACCCCAAGGCTCAGGTACCCAAGCTCCATCGATTTCTTTCTTTAAGAACAGTGTCAAAATATCAGGATTCTTTATGGGCAGAACCTCAACGTTTCCACCTTTGTCCTTTGTTTTGAATCCGTTATCAAGTAAATATTTCCTCAATGCTACGTCCTGGGTGTTTCCTATTTGTGGTGATGCGAATTTTTTACCGGCAAAGTCTTTTGTAGACTGAATACCAGAATCATTTCTTACTATAAAGACAGCGCCGCCACTTGCTACTCCAGATATAACTCTGAGAGCCTTACCTTCAGAAACTACATAACCATTGACCGTGGGGTTTGGACCTATGTACGCTGCATCGATTTGATTTGCCAAAAGGGCTTCTGTAGCTGAGGGACCAGCATTAAACGTTAAAGTCTTCAACTCTATATTATTTCCTAAAACCTTCTGGTAGTCTCCATTTCCTACTCCGATTAATGCTTGCGCGTGATTAATGTTCGGAAAGTATCCTAGTCTAAATACCTTTTTTTGAGATAACTGTGCATATGCCAGATTTGAGAGCGATGGTGTTATAATAAATCCGGCTATAAGTAATATAGTCATCACTGCCGTGATTCTTAATTTATTGTTCATATTTTCTACCTAAATCAAAGCATATTTGAATACTTGCAAATGTGCATAATTTTAATAAAATATGCATAAAATGCATAATTTATTTGGGATAGATAGGTTGAAGTACATAAGTAAATATTGCAAAAGTGAAATTTTCCTATCCTATGTGTTATTTTCAATTTCAGTTAAATCGCTAGTATTAAGCAGACAAGCAAAACATGTTACTCTCAAAAGTATCTAGATAAATATTATCTGTTTAGAAACTTTTGAATGTTCATAACCATTCTGATTTGACGGGATAATACACCTTTCTTCTACTGTCATCCAAGCTATTTCGTTCAATAATAAAACCCTGATTCCTTAAATCTTCTATTGCACTTTGGACTGTCCTTCTGGGCAAACGGGTAATACCAATTAGATCACTTTGTTCTATTGGATGCTTTGTTTTAATTAGATAATAGATAAACTTCGATGCAGGACTTCCACCTATTTCCTTTTGTGAGAAAGTCATACCAAAAGATGATTTTGAGAGAAATCCACGCCGCTGAGATTCTACTGAAGCAACATTTTCAATTGTGATTTCAGCAAGGTTCACTCTTTGACCAAATTCTGCTATCAATGCAGATTGTTGCGATGCTAATGGCGCTTCAAAAATAAAAGTATTGGGTGGATATTTTGCAGTAAGAGCTGCAACGTAATTCCAAATGATGGAACCGTTTTGATCATAAACACCAACATTGATACCCTCGTTGGCTTCAAGGATAACTTTTTTTGAACCCAGCTTTATTGCATCATCAATCTTCAAAAGTGTGGTATCAATACCAATCTGATGTCTGGGATCTTTTTTACCAATCTTCCAGTTAAGCCTCAAGTCTGCAGAAAGTATGGAATCAGATATTCTTTTCTTTTTATCAATATCTAGATCAATACTGTTTTCACCAATTTCAATTATGTCAAAGCCGATTCTGCTACATTCTGTTATGAACTTGTCAAGGGAATTTTCTGATATTGCATACTCTGTGAGCGTACTGCCGGTGGATACGTCTATATCAAACTGATGGTAGTAAGATATCCTCTTCTGAAGAAGATTATCAGTTATTAACAAAGGATAAGTGTTGTATATCTTGATTTGATCAATGAATGTCGATAGGATCTCAAAGTTCTCTCTATCAAAGGATTCGAGTTTGTCCACTGTGAGCGTTAATCCTTCCTGACGCGGACTCTTATCATCTACCCTGTCTTTGACCAGATCATCAAGCATACGATGTCTATACAAATTTGCTTATATTGAATTTGCGATATGTAAAGCTACGAGTCGAACGAGACGTTATTTATTGCCCATTTGTTTACGTATTAAATATTCCTGATTGCATTAAGATAGACCAACACGTATGAGGATGTCAGTTGCAACTTAATTCAAATTTCCCGTGGCTCGTGTTCCTAGAACAAGAATAAGTGTAATTGGAATAATAATGAAAATTCGAGTTTTCAAACACAATAATGGTTGTCAGACAATTGTAGCATGTATGAGAATGGATGTAATAATATTCTCTAATTCGATGGCCTGTTAATTCATCTATCTTCATTTTTATTCACGAAGTTCGCTAATAAGGCAAAACTGACTGCACAAGGCAGTGAAATTTTTATTGTACCGTGATGATATTTACTCATGAGATTTTTAGTAAGAGCGCAAATTTCCACCGACGCTGGGAATAAAATGATAAAGAATCCACAATTCATGCAAAATCTTGAAGATTACATCAAGAAAGTAAACGCCGAGGCTTCCTATTTTTTTGAAGCTGGAGGAGATAGAACTTTTGTCTTTATAGTCAATTTGGAAAGTTCTGATATGATACCATCAGTAGCTGAACCATTATTTCAGGATTTTGGAGCCAAGGTTGAATTTCATCCTGTAATGGTATTAGAGGATCTAAAGAAAGCGCTGCAACATATGGGTTAAACTCAAAAGATAGAATTTATCAATTCTATTTAAAGTACCATTAATGACGACTATGGTGAAACAAAGAGCATCTTCATTCATAATTTTTAGTAGGAGATTGATCCCGGTACTAGTATTGGTATCAGATCAGTCACCACCATAAGTCTATTCTATGAGTTTTTCCCTCAACTGGCTTTCAAGAGATGGAAAGTTGTTACTTGCAGCAAGAATTCTGAGGCCATTTGTGCTAGGTGGTGTAATCAAGATTATTTATGATTTGGCATTGTATTTTAATTTCAGAAATATAAAGTCAAAAGAGTAATACTAAGTTTAGGCTTAGATGATTAATATTACTAATGCCTAACCTTGGTGCCTACCTCGCGGCAATATGCAGATTGTATTTTAGTACTGTGACTCTTTATTCTTGGACACCCGGTCAGTGCGATGATTTGAAGTTGAATAATAAAAAGATTCACTAATAAGTACTCTATATTTAGTGATATACATGTCTGAGGATAAGCTATTTCAATTATCAAAACACAAGTACATTAGCATTGAAACGTATAGGAAGAATGGTACTGGAGTAAGAACTCCCGTTTGGTTTGTGGTTAATCAAGGGTTGATCTATTTTAGGACCGATGCCAAGTCAGGGAAGGTCAAAAGGATTAGGAATAATCCGCATGTTAAGATTGCTCCTTGCAATATTGGCGGAAATGTGGAGGGTGATTGGTATGACGGAAAAGCAAAGTTTTCCGGTTCGGCTGAGTCGACAATAGCGTATTCCCTGATTAACAAAAAATATGGTTTACTAACGACTTTCATTAGACTATTCAACAAGATTAGGAGTACCAGACCTTTAGTCATATCGCTAACACTAGAATAAGAATGCAAAATATGTACTTGATTGACTATCATTATAATCGGTTAGGAAAATTTAGTACAAAAATACATGTCAAGATTATTTGAAATTTTATCAGAAATGGTAAATATTAGTAGGAATCAGATTGAGCTTACTACCATTTTTAAATATTATATTATTTAATACTACATATGAGAAAAACTGGAAAAGAAATCGACATCACTCAAAGTTCTAATGATACTAGCACCGAGAGTCGCTCGATTAAACTGGTGACAAAGAGTAACGAAACTCCAGAAGGTGATGGTTTTGTAGTACACAGGTGCTTCCCTTCACAATCCATCCGGAATTTAGACCCTTTTTTACTTTTAGATGAGATGGGTCCTCTAGATCTGTTACCATATGAGACTAAAGGTTTTCCGGAACATCCCCATCGAGGTTTTGTGACTGTTACATATATTCTCGAAGGAAGATTTGAACACAAAGATTCACAGAGAAATTCCGGAAAGCTAGGACCTGGTGACGTGCAATGGATGACAGCAGGTTCTGGATTGGTTCATTCAGAAATGCCTGAAAAAGAGTTTGCCAAAAATGGAGGAAGGTTACATGGATTCCAATTATGGATAAATCTTCGCAAAATTGACAAGTGGATCAAACCGGATTACCAGGATGTTCCTTCCGCAAAAATCCCTCTAATCAGAACACCAGATGGTAAAGTATCAGTTAAAGTTATCGCAGGAAATTATCATGATACAAAAGCGGTAATTAACACTTTAACTCCTATTTTGTATTTGCATTTTACTCTACAACCAGATTCAGAGGTTGTTCAGCCAGTTCCTAAAAATTTTAATGCCTTTGCGTATGTTATTAGTGGCAATGGTCTTTTTGGTAAAGATAAGACAGCGGTCCAAGAAAAGAACTTGATAGTATTCAAAAATGACGGCAAATACATTTCCATCAGATCTGATAATAAAAATCCTTTGGATGTATTGCTTGTTGCTGGAATGCCTTTCAATGAACCGGTAGTACAGTACGGACCATTTGTTATGAACACCAGGGAAGAGATAGATAAAACTTTGGAAGATTATCGGAATGGTAAAATAGGAAAGATTGAAATGTAAACAACAGGGACGCTTTTATTTTAGTTTCTTATTTTGTTCTCTTTTTGGCGATGTAATTATGTAATATTCTAAACACGTATTTATAATCCCGTCTCGCTCTGGCCCTCCCCTCCTAATAGAATCTCTTCTTATTATATAGTTCAGAATAGGTAAGAATGAGATTATGCAGGGTCTAACTATTCATCAGTTTATAAAAAAATCCACAATAGAGAATTACAACGACAAGCTAATTTTGTGTCGCAGTACTCGTGATAAATTTGTGTCCAAACTAATTATAATAAAATGATATCTGGTTGGTTATTTGATGCATATGCTTTAAATGGTAGCATGATTTTCTGGATAAAAAAAGATAATTCATCTACAACTATAAGAGTGGAAGATAAAAGCTGGAATCATAAAATCTATGTTGCTTCTGAAAAATCTTTATTAAAATCTGTCATTGAGAATAATGAAATACTTTCGATGGTAAAAGAATATCATTTTATCTCGAAATATGAATTGATAACGGATACGAAGAAATCCCAAGTTCTTGAACTGGAGTTAAAAGATCCTACCTACGCGTTAAAATTAGCAAAAAAAATTGAGAAAATGGGAAGATTTGGACAAAGCCGACTATATAATGTAGACATATTACCAGAACAATCCTATTTTTATGAACATGATGTTTTTCCCCTCATGAAATGTAAAGTTCATGTATCTAATTCAACACTCAATTGGATAGATAATGAAGATGATGTGTGGTCTACAGAATATGAGTTACCATTATTTAATAACATACACCTAAAAGTATATCCAAAAACAAAGGAAGGAAGGATACCTAGATTTACAGATGTAATTGCATTAGTATCTATACAAAAGGGTGACACAAGTAAAGACACTATTTACATTCAGGGTTCTGAAATAGATATTTTATATCAACTTGTTAAAGAAGTAGAAAAAATTAATTCCGACTTTATTCTCACAGAATATGGAGATTCGTTTACATTTCCTTATCTGACACATAGATCGGAAATCAATCAGGTAAATTTAGTCCTAGATAGAGAGGGTATACCTTTATGCAAACCAAAGAAAGATGGGACATCATATTTCTCTTATGGCAGGATGTATTTTAAACCATTAGCTACAAAGTTACTTGGAAGAATACATATTGACACAGATAATTCATTTGTTCTAAATGAATCTGGTCTTCAAGGATTGTACGAACTTGCCAGAATTTGTAGATTGCCATTACATTCAGCATCCAGAGCTTCTATTGGGAAGTGTATGAGTAGTCTACAATTCTATAATGCCGTGAGAAACAATATACTTATTCCATGGAAGCCCACATTGGCAGAACATCCAAAGTCACTTGGAGATCTTTTAATTGCCGATCGCGGTGGTTTGATATTTGAACCGATTATGGGCGCACATGAAAAAGTTGCTGAACTTGATTTTGTTTCTCTTTATCCTACTATAATGTTTAAAAAAAATATATCTGCTGAGACTGTAATTTGTAATTGTTGTTCTCATTCTAAGTTACGTGTTCCAGAATTACTAAATTATCATATATGTGAAAAAAGAAGAGGGATAGTCCCTTTATCATTAGAAATATTACTTAAAAAGAGAGCACATTATAAAGACAAGAGAAATTCAACCACAGATCCCGAATTAAAAAGGATTTATGATGCGAGACAAACTGCTCTCAAATGGGTTTTAGTTACAAGTTTTGGCTATCTAGGTTTTAATAATGCCAAATTTGGTAGAATAGATGCGCATATTGCAGTATGCGCTTTTGATAGACAGATTATATTACAAACAGTAAGGATAGCAGAATCACAGGGATTTAAAATCCTTCACGCCATAGTAGACTCCATATGGATACAAAAGAAAAATGTTGTAAACAATGATTATAAAAGTTTAAAAACTGAAATAGAAAACAAGACAGGATTTCCAATTTCATTAGAAGGCATATACAAGTGGATTGTATTTGTTCCTTCAAAGAGTAATACTATTCTGCCAGTTTCTAATCGTTACTTTGGTGTCTTTGAAGATGGAACTGTGAAAATGAGGGGAATTGAAGCAAGAAGACACGACACTGCCGAATTCTTTTCAAATGTTCAACAAGGAATCCTGAACATAATGTCAGAAGCTAATTCAATTAAAGAAGTCAGAGATTTGATGCCAAAAGTCAGAAAGTTTTTTCAATTGCATCTAGAACTTTTAAGATATAAGAAGGTTCCCATAAATGATTTGGTTCTAACAAAGAGGATATCTAAAGATGTAGATGAGTATAAAAATAGGAATACGGTGGAACTGGATGCATTACTCCAATTAAAGCATGCAGGCAAATCGCTTAAATCAGGACAGATTTTGAAATATGTATTAACCGATTATTATCGGAAAAATTCGAGAAAAAGAAGCATCCCGGTTGAATTGATAAATTCAAAGACCGTGTATGATGCAAAAAGATATTCTGAGTTATTGGTAGAAACCTGTAATTCTGTCACAGAACCATTTGGACTAAAGTTGACAAATGAATTATAATTTTATATTAAATTATGTATCAGATTTGTTTACTTTTAGTACCAATATCTAGAACGATTATTTCAATCTGTCAGTTTTTGCAAGAGGGTCGGTGGAGTAACTCTAAGCGCAGAAGCAGCAGTATATATTAAAGAAAAATTTTTTATTACAATCAGTATAACTAACAATAAAAATATCCTAAAATATTGCGCATTTTAATTACCAAGTTGTATTTTATTTTCTTCTTTTCTTGGCCCATTTCACTTTCAATTGATCCAAAAGCTCAAAGTTTTCATAAATAAATGGTCTTGTTTCTCTCATTCCTTCTATTACTGATTTTGCCCTCTGCCAAAAAGGACTTGGGTTAAAGACATCAAAATAAAGATTAGTGTCAATCATTTGTCTTTTTACCAAAGTACCTGACAGTTCAAAAAAACCACAAACACGAGTAAAATGGCATCTCTCCCTAGATGTACCCTGATATTTTTGTTTATATTCTTCGTAGCTTTTTGCACTAAAATCTTCCAAAAACCAAAGAATAGAATCTCTGTTTCGATCATAAATCTCGTACAGTGAAAATAGGGTATCTACGTCTTTACCTGCCAACAATAGTTAATAGGAAATAATGAATTAAATATTTTTCATTACTTGTATACGAATACTTTTCGTCCGACTCAAACTACGAAAGTATTGAGTGCGAAATACTGCTACGTCTGCTAAATCTTACTCACGTACTTAAAGAAGCAAGACTGGCCAATTTATTATTAATTATATCAAATGAAGCTGGCTTTTAAGATCCTTTGCCCGGTTTCTAATTGTCACTTCTGTTACTCCTGCTGCTTCTGCAATGTCAATCTGCCTTATTGTTTTCCCATCCAGTTGAAGTGATACATATAATAC
>Ga0157282_10000046_pt1 | contig 12782 bp, 10 predicted proteins | sample NitcycUS029104C1_FD_108386 | JGI IMG/M metagenome (GOLD analysis project Ga0157282, IMG submission 108386) | Soil microbial communities from Arlington Agricultural Research Station in Wisconsin, USA - Nitrogen cycling UWRJ-S029-104C-1 | ecosystem: Environmental > Terrestrial > Soil >... | reverse complement strand
GGTTCTCCGTCGACTGCGGTTCGTCAGGCTGTGCCTTGATGGCGTAGATGCCCGCGATGGCGAGGGCGACAATGACGCCTGAAACGGCGAAGAAACGAACTGGATGCGTCATGAGTGTGTCCTCCTGCATTGTTGCTCTTTGTCCGGGGCTAAAAATTGAGTCCAATCCGCGCGTTTACTCCGCTCTTGCCCGGCTCGCCTTCGAGGGTCAGCGAGGCAGCGGGGCTCAAGATTCCGATCCATGCGCCGAAACCCCTCGCGGTATGCCATCCGCCGGGCGAGTCGCCGTCCAGGTAAACGCGGGCGGCATCACCCCAAACGTAGACCCCGGTATCCAGCGGAAGCAATAAGGCAAACTGTGCAACCGGAAAACGCAGCTCCACGGTTCCGTAGAGGGATGCGTCGCCCGCGTAACGTTCCCGCACCTCGCCGCGCTCGGAGGGGCGACCACCGATGTAGGCAGCATCCTGAAAGGGAAACTCGTCGCCGAGGAGCTTCTTGCCTCCCGCCTTGAGCGCCAGAATGGGATGCACCGGGACGGGCAGCGGGATGTAGGTCGCGGTGAGGGCGTTCAGGACGCCGTACGCCTTTTCAACGTCCCACCACGCCGGATAGGCGGTGGCGGAAAGATCGAGCAGAAGTTTGCGCTGGCGTGACTTCTTCTCGTGATCGCGCGTGTCGCCGTGGAGCCCGAGACGGAAGCCCGCCTGGCCGAAGTTACCATAACCATACGGTTGCGTTTCGGTGATGAAACGATCGGGCACGTCGTCGATGGTCGAGTACTGCGCGATGGGACCCAGCGTGACGTCGGTCCGGGCCCCCAGCGCGTACGCGACAGCCGGCTCGAACAACCACTGGCGCTGGCGCACTTCGAAGAAATCCTCGGGCCCGCCCGGGGTGTCATTTCCGTATCCATAGAAGTTGAGCACCTCGAGGTCCGACATGCGCGCGGTGGCCTGGACGTGCAACTCGTCTTCTTCGAAACGCCTGTCGGCAAAGACAGTGGCGCGCCACCCGTCGACGCCGGTGGCGTACTCACCCAGTGCACGAATGCTGCTCTTGTACGGGAAGAAGCGGAAGCCGTAGCGATTGCTCGAAAAACCCAGCCCGGGCACGACGCCGAGATCGCCGGGTGCGTCCAGACTCGCCATGGGGCTGAGTTTCGCGCCGCCATCGGTCCGCACGGCGCGCCAGTGTCCCGCGTAATCGACCAGGGGGCGCCGGTCGAAGTTGGGTTCATCGTCGGCGTTCTCGGTCTTGATCCTGGTGGGACCGTAGTGTACGTCCTTCACGTCGCCGTTGTCGTAGATGGCGACGTCGAGCGGGTCGTCGGGCTCGTCCGGCGCATCGATGATGCGGTTGTTCCCGTTGCCGCCGATGACACGCACGCGGAGATCGGGCTGTGCTTCGCCGCGTACCACGACGCGGTCGTCGCCGTCGTGCACATAGAGTCGCACCTCGCGCGTGTCGTTGGCGTCGAAGCGACGGCGAAAGTGCGGCGCCGCATCGCCCGCGCGCACCTCGACGTCCACGTAGCGGCGGTCGATCAGCGTGACCGTCGCGCGCTCGGCCTCGTCGCTGGCGTGAATGTCGACGTAGGGCGAGAGGTAGTGATAGAACTCGGCGGCCACTTCGCGCAGCTGATCGCGCCGCTCGCGCAGGACCGTCTGCAGGCGTGGCAGCGACGGGTAGTACTCGCGCGGCATGGCGCGCAGCGATGAGTCGATCACGGCATCGGTGAAACACGTTTTCAGAAACACCGCCGCGGAGTCGAACGCTGCGGCATCGAGACCCGCGAGCAGCCGCCGGTCGAGATCGAGGCTGTGAATGGTGAGCGAGTGCATCGACGGATACGTTCGCGAGAACCGCACCAGCTCCGGCACCACCTTGCCGGTGATGGAGGCGATGCCGCCGTATCCCACCATGACCTTGTCACGGTCACGCGCGATCGGTTTCCACAACCCGCCCTTCGTCATGCGCGCCCATTTCCAGTTGCCTGTGTGACGATCCCAGTCGTTCAGAAACATGTCGACCAGACGCGCGCGAAGATACGCACGGTCGTCCACCTGCTGGTGCCAGTCGGCATCGAGAAGCACCTGCAGGCTGTCGGTATCGATGATTTCGATCGCGCCCGCGAATCCCTTTCCGTGCTCCGGAACGTTGGGATAGGGCTCAACCCAACCCAGTTTGCCGGCAAAGTCTTCGCGGAACTCACCGAGCGCCGGATCGTCCGGCATGACGACGAGGCGCGGTGACGGATGCAGCACACCCGCCGCGGTCTGGAATCCGTCGGCAACGACGGTACCCGCCGGGTGCTGCGCGCTGATCTGATCGCGCCCGACGCTTCCGATGATGCTCTTCTCCCAGCCTTTCGGCGTGTTGATCTTGTACTTGTCGATGAGCCGGAACGAGTATTCCAGCCCCTTCGGATTCTTGAAGCGCAGCGACAGGGTCTGGTTTCCCTTGTGAGCCTTGGTAGGGGTGAGACCGCCGGCGTACTCGCCGAGCTTCAGCACGGGCACCGTGACGGGCGTCGTCCACAGATCGCGATAGGTGTCGCCCAGGAAGAAACGCTTCACACTACCGCCGGTGTAGCGTTCGCCGGCCACGGCGGTCGCGGTCTTTTGCGACGGCGGTGGTGCGGCATCTTTGGCGCGCGCACCGCTATCGGTAAGGCAAAGCGCGACAGCGATGGCGAGGATATGTCCGGCGTGCGAGCTCGAACGCATCGGCTTCGTTCCTCAGTTAAGGGGCCAGCGATAAAGCGTAAGGGTGGCGGCGCCGGCGACGGATTCGTCGCTGATGATGAGAATGTGATCGTGCGTGATGGCGACGCCCTCGGACTGCGGGTGGCGGCCTTCGAGCGGTCGTGCGAACACCACGCCTCCCGTGGGCGTGAGCTCGATCAACGCTTTCTCCTGTGCCGCGACAAGCACGAAGTTGCCGCTCTCGGGGTCCAGCGCGATGTCGGTGGGACGCACCTGCTTCCACGGGTTCTTGCCGATGACGTCCTTCTGCGGAACCGTGATCTCCGAGATGCCGTTCTCGTCGCCCGGAGTGTAGCGATACATCACGAGCTCGTCGCTCTTTTTCTTGCCCACATTCTTGCACGCGAGGACGAGTCCTTTGGTGGCCGGGTCGTACGCCATGCCCTCGAATTCGCATTCGTTGCCGAGACGTGTGTCGAAGACCGTGCAATCGACGCGTTCTCCCTGCTGGCCCTCGGGGAATTGATAGATGATCCCGTTGCTCGTGAGCAGGAAGAAACGGTTGTCGCCGAACGTGATGCTCTCGAAGTCGCCGCGCAGGCTCTTTTCCCCGGCGTAGAAGCGCTTGAGAATGGTGCCGCGTCGGTAATCGATCTCGCTGATGCGCGCCGATTCGTCATTGTGCGCGAAGAGGCGGTCGTCGCCGGTGAGCGCAAGCCCCGAGATCTCGGAGAGCTCGGGCGGAAGCAGCCAGCGCGCGACAGGCTTGTTGCTCTTCGCGGTGCTGTCGTTACTCGCGAGTGATTGTTCGAGCCGCGCCTCGCGGGTCTCGAGAATGGAGGTGTCCTGCTTGCTGGTCGTCTCGTCCGCCTTCGACCGCCGCTCGCACGCGAAGACCGTCAGCAATACAAGCACAAGGCACATGGGGAGCGCGTGCCTCATGCTTTGGCCTCCTCTGACTTGGCCTTGGGTTCCTCGGCAATCTGCACGTCCGAGCTCACGATGTCCTCTCCCGCCTTGGTGCTGATGGCGGTCAACAAATCGTCGCGACTGACAGTTTTGGGTACGCGCACCAGATAGGAAAGCTCGGTCGGTTTGCCCGGAACCGTCCGCACTTCATCGAGACGCCAGCGCTTGGCGACGTCGTCGAGCGCCTGGCCGACGTGGATCTGCGCGTCCTGCAGCTTGTCGGTGATGACGACGAGCACTGCGTTGTAGCGCGCCTTCTTGCCCACCGGGCCGACCAGTTTGTGCACGCGGTCGAAGCGCTCTGCGAGCGCTTCGGCCTGCTTCTGGTCGAGCGCGATCACGAGATCGCGGTCGGGAACGCCTGCGCCATTGTTGGCGCCCGGCTTCTTGGCGAGCTCGCGCAAGGGCTCGCTCCAGCGCGAGGCATTGGTCGGCTCGAGCACCCCGCGTCCGAAGTCATATCTCCAGGTCATCATCAGCACCACATTGAAGAGCACCGAGACGATCGCTGCCAGGATCAGCGCCTGCACGCCGGCCGCGAAACCGACCGCGATGGCGAGAAAGATGAACACCACATCGCGGACATCCTTGAGGGTCGAGCGGAACCTCACGGCCGCAACCACGCCGGCCAGCGAGAACGCGAGCGCCAGGCTGTGCTGGACCACGATGACGATTCCGGCGACGACCAATGGCAGAAAGATGAGGATCTGCGCCACCTGCTGGTCGTGCGCCTTGTTGTAACGGGTTGCCATGTACACCCACGACACGGGGAGCATCAGCGCCATCACCCCGATCAAGATGATCAACGTGCTGAGCGTGAGCTCCAGCCGCGGCGAGAGCTCGGAATCGAACCCACGCACGGTGTCGCCGTTGAGCGCGTCGACAAGCATCTGCGAACCCGCCGAGGGCGCGTCGACGACGGCACCGCCCAGCGCCCGGTCCACGACCGGAAAGAAATAGACCAGCGGCCACACGATGATGGTGAGCATGATGTAGTACGTCAGCAACCGGTTGACGGGATGCGCGTCGCCCGGCGTGACGAAGTCGATCACCTTTTTGAACACTTGCATGCAGATTCTCCTTACTGAGTGCCGCGGCGCGACAGGGCGACTCGACTTTGCATCCGTTGGCCCTCTGCCCGGGCACCAGGCTCGGCTGTAATGTTCGGAGATCGGGGGGTGCCGCCGGGGAAGAATGTCGGATGACAATCGCGTTCGCGATCTACACAAATCAAACGGAAGTCGATCGCTGGCAGCTATTCGGTGGTTCCCTGATTCGGCCCCGGGAATCCACGTGGCGCCGGTGGTGGGGCGCGCGCCTACGCAACAATACCCCTTGACCTACAGCAATCTACTTATTAAGTGTTTGGTAAACAGGCATGGCTCAGACAAAACCCTAAGACGAAAACACGGTAACCACAGCATGGAGTCATGACCGTAGGGGTGCGTAGTTTGCCGTGGGTGCCCCTTGCGCAAGAGCGAGGCTGTCATGAAAACCAGGCTCATCGTTTCCTTCTGCTTAGTATCGCTGTGTCTCCTTGTCTTTCACGGTGCCGTCATGGGCCAGGAGGCAACCTCCGGAACCATTGAAGGCAATGTCACTGATGCGGAGGGCATGCCACTTCCGGGCGTGACCGTCACGCTGTCGTCGAGCACGGGGCCGAAAACGCGCACGACCGACGCGGATGGCCGCTTCATGTTTGCCCAGCTTCCGGCCGGGACCTACTCGGTGAAGGCGTTGCTGCAGGGCTTCAATACGGTGGAGCGCAAAGATGTCGAGGTGCGCCTCGGCGCGCGTCTGCGCGTCGACGTCGTCATGACGGCCGGCGTCACGGAAAAGATCGAAGTGATCGGGCAGGCGCCCGTCGTCGACATATCCACCACGACCACCGGCGCGACATTCAGCTCCGAGATGATGAAGAGCATTCCCGTAGGGCGGAATTTCTCGAGCACCCTGGCGTTGGCGCCCGGTGTGGTGGCCAGCGGCATTCCCGGAGGCGGCGATTCGAATCCCTCCATCGCGGGAGCCAGCGGTCTCGAAAACGTCTATGTAATCGACGGCGTGAAGATCAACAACGCCGGCTACGGCAGCGCGGGTTCGTACTCGATCGTGTTCGGGTCACTCGGCACCGGCGTGAATTTCGACTACATCAAGGAAGTTCAGGTGAAGACGGGCGGCTACGAGCCTGAATACGGAGAAGCGCTCGGTGGCTTCGTCAATCTGGTGACGAAGACGGGCGGCAATACCGTCAGCGTAAGCCCGTTTGCCTACTACCAGGGCGCCGAAGCGGACCGCGTCACCACCGACCGGCAGACCAGTGCCGGCTTTTCCGCCGTTGATATTACCAGCTTCCGCAGCCAGGACTACGGCGCGGAAGCGAGCGGTCCCATCGTGAAGGACAAACTGTTCTTCTACGGAGCCTTCGATCCGACGTTCACGACGCGCGAGTTCCGCACCGCGGAAGCGCTGCGCCGCGACCTCGGCTTCGATCACCAGCTCGCGTCCGATCGCACCATCTGGAACTACGCCGGCAACATCAAATGGCTCATGAACGATCGCAATACGCTTACATTTTCGGCGTTCGGCGATCCGTCCGTGGGTGACATGGGTCCGCAGCGCACCAGCTCCGCGACCGTTGAAGATCCGACTTCGCAGTATTCGGAAATTCACTTTGGCGGCAACAATGCCGCGGTGCGTCTGGAGAGCGAGCTGTTCGAAAATACGTTCCTGCAGGCATCGGTCGCGTACCACATGGACAAGTTCAAGGAACAGCTGCAGGTCAACCAGGCCAGCGGCCAGGCGTTCTTTGATCCCGTGACCGGCGATTCGCTGGCGACGCCGATCAGCTTTGGCGGTCCGGGCTTCTACGACAACGCGGAGTCGCGGAACACGCAGTACCTGCTCAAGCTCTCGAATTTCTTCAAGGGCGGCGGCGAGCACAATCTGCGCTACGGCGCCGAATTCCAGGATATCGGCTACGACAACACCGCGAACTATTCGGGGCCGTCCGGGCTTGTGATTCCGATTGCGAACGATCCCTCATTGGGCGCCGATTCGGTCACCTATGCCACGGCCACCAGCGGTTACAGCTGGGATCTCAGCAGCGACACCTTCCGCATCAACCGCATCCGTACCGGTTCTCTGACCGCCGAGACGACGAATCATTATCTCGCTTTCTTCATCTCGGATTCGTACAGCCCGGTGAAGTGGATCAATATTATGGGAGGGCTGCGCTACGAGGAAGAGAAGCTGATCGGCAACGTGTCGTCACACAAGTGGGGCAAGAACTGGGCCCCGCGCGCGCACATCACGGTTGATCCTACGAAGGACAACAGGACCAAGGTCTTCGGCTCCTACGGTCGCTTCTTCGGCAAGATTCCGAATGACCTCGCGGTGCGCGCGCTTTCGACGGAAGTCACCAGCGTGATCTACTATCCGCGCGCGAACGTCGACCTCAGTGACCCCAACAATCCGGTCATCATCGATCCGACGGCGTTCACCGATTTCTTCAGCTTTGGAACCGAGCCCACGGTGATCGATCCCAATTCCAAACTGTCGTATCAGGACGAGTACGTGGCGGGTGTGGAGCGCGAAGTCATCAAGGACTTCAACATGGGTGTCACGTACATGCACCGCCAGCTCGGCCGCACGCTCGAAGACGTGGCGCTGGTACCGTACACGGAGCTGTTGGCCGGTGGAGATTTCGGTAACTACTATATTACCAATCCAGGGCCGAACATTCTCGCCACCAACGGCCAGCCCGGATTCCCGAAGCCGGAACGCAAGTACGACGCGGTCACCTTCAAGATGGACAAGCGTTGGAGCGATCGCTGGCAGCTCGCGGGCTCATACACGTGGTCGCAGCTCAGGGGCAACTATGAGGGCTACTTCCGTCGCGACAACGGGCAGAGCGATCCGTTCATCACGTCGCTCTTCGACTTCCCGTACATTGCAACGCCCGAAGACCGCGCCATCTGGCAGTACGCCATCGATCCCAACGGCGTGCTCCCCAACGATCGCACGCACGTGTTCAACATCTACGGGTCGCGCGCGTTTCCCGCCGGACAGAACGCCACCTTCAATCTCGGTCTGAGCTATGTGTTCCAGACCGGTGTGCCCATCACGGCGCTCGGTTACAACGTCGTGTATGGAAACGGCTATGAGATTCCGCTCGCGCCGCGCGGCGAAGGCGGCCAGCGCCTCGCCAACGGCGACGTGGTGCCGGGCAGCTTCAAGCGCGGGCCGTCCACGAGCGATGTCGGGCTCCATGCCGACTACACGTTCAAGTTCGCGGGACAGGAGCTCGCTGCCATCGTGCGCGTGTTCAACATCTTCAACCAGCAGAAGGGAACCGACTTCGACCAGGGTTTCGAGCTCAACGAGCCCGGCGACACCAGCCCGGACTTCGGCAAAGCCATTACGTTCCAGGCACCGCGGCGGTTCCAGTTTGCGCTGCGTGCGAGCTTTTAGCGACGGGGTCAGGAAAAGGCTTAGCCAGTTCGGCGGCCGCGTTTCCGGTTCGCGTGCCGGGACGGTTGACAACTATGTTGTGAATATCACACACCCCCGAGCGCGAGGTGCTTGATGTTCAGACACAACCGCCGGAATGAGGCATGCGTGATGCAGAAGCTCCGCATCGTGCCGGTGATCATCGCGGTGGCGTGGCTCGTGCCCGTCACCGGCTGCGGCGGATTCTCGAACCGCCTCGCCGCACGACTCGACCTCAAGAAGGGCAACGAGCGTTATCTTGCGGGCGACTATCGCGGCGCCATTCAACACTACGACGAAGCCGTGTCCCGCGTTCCCACGCTGGCACCGGCGTACCTCAACCGCGCCTACAGTCAGGAAGCGTTGTTTCGCGCCAGCCAGACTCTCGATGAGAGGCAGGCGCTGGCGGATTCCGCCGCGCAGGCCTACGAAAAATACCGCCAGCTCGCCGAATCGGGTCACGCTGCCAAAAATGTGAACCTCGAGCGCGTCGAAGAGCACCTGCTCACGCTCTATCTCGATTCGCAGCAACCCGACAAGGCGGTGCAGGTGCTCGAAGACCGGCTGCGCACGCATCCCCGCGATCTGGCTTCAATGCAGATGCTGGCCAATCTGTACATGGGGATGGGAAATTACGCGTCGGCGCTCGACCTGTCGCGCAAGCGCATCCAGCTCGAGCCGGAAAAGGCGGAAGGGTATGTCGCGCTTGCCGTGATGGCGTTCAATTTCTCGCACAAGAACCTCGTTCCCGACGAAGAGCGTGGCGCGCTCCTCGATGAGGGCGTCAAAGCTGCCGAGCGCGCGCTCGAGCTGCAACCGGATTACTACGAGGCGCTGATCTACGCCAACCTCGTGTATCGCGAGAAAGAGAAGTACGCGGCCACCGAGGAAGAAAAAGCCGAATACCAGAAACGCTACACGGAATACGAGGAGCGTGCGCGCGAGGTCCAGAAGCAGCAGAAAGAACAGGAGGGCGGCGGCAGCGCCGGCTGATCATGGCCATCGATCAGACACAGCACGCCCGCATTGGAGACAGCAGCGAGCGCCTGTTTGGCGGACTTGTCGAATCCACGCGTACGCGCCGCTCCAAGCGCGGCATTCTCGCGTTTCAAATTGCGATCATCGCGCACGCCGCGGTGCTGTGCGCCATTTTCCTGCGCGACTATCTCGAGGTGCCGCCCATTCAGGAGCCGCCGCTCGCGGTTTCGTTCGCCCAGGTGGCGCCGCCGCCACCACCCCCGCCCGCCGCAGCCAAGGCGCAGGTCAAGCCCAAGCCCGAGACACCCAAGCCGCAGGAGATGACCGAGCCGGTGCAGGTGCCGGAAGAAATTCAGGAAGACCAGATGGCGAGCGAAGACTCGTCGGCCACGGGTGTGGAAGGCGGCGTCGAGGGCGGCGTGGAAGGCGGCGTGGAAGGCGGCGTGGTGGGAAGCACGGGCGAGCCCGAAGTGTTCCGGCTGGGAGGGCCCGCGACAGCGCCACAGATCATCGATGATGTGAAGCCCACCTATCCGCGTCTCGCACTTGCCGCACACATGGAAGGGACCGTGATCCTGGAAGCGCTCATCGGCCAGGACGGCAGCGTGCACGATGTGAAAGTTCTGCGCGGACTCGGCATGGGGCTCACCGAGTCGGCGGTGACGGCGGTGAAGAAACGCAGGTACAAGCCCGGCATGCTGCAGGGGCAGCCGGTGGAGTTTGCGCTCACGGTGACAGTTCAATTCAAGCTTGGCTCATGATGACGCAACCACACGACCGAATACCAAGGAGACGGTGATGGAACAAGCCAATTTCGGCCCGCTGGACATCTGGCGAACCATGGGAACGATGGGCCATGCGGTGCTCATCTTCCTGTTGTTGATGTCGGTCTATTCATATTTTGTGATGTTCGAGCGCTACATCGCGATGCGCAACGCGCGCAAGCAGTCGATGCAGTTCGTCCAGGCGGCGAAGAAGATCCTGCCCCAGGGAGATATGGATCTGCTTTTCGACGAAGTGAAGAAGTATCCGCGCAGCCACCTGGCACGCGTGTACGCGGCGGCCATCGTCGACTTCTGGGATTACCGCCAGCATCCCGAAACGGAAAAGTTCGAACAGACCATGAGCCGTGCTGTCGAGCGCGAAGGCATCACGGTGGTGCAGGAGCTCAAGCGCGGCCTCGCCGGCCTTGCATCCATCGGCTCGACGGCGCCGTTCGTCGGACTCTTCGGCACCGTGATCGGAATCATGAACGCGTTCTTCGCCATGGCGCGGGCGGGACAGGGCGGTATCGGCACGGTGTCGGGCGGTATCGCGGAGGCGCTGGTAAACACCGCCGTGGGCCTGTTCGTGGCGCTGCCGGCGGTGTGGGGCTTCAACTACTTCTTGACTCGCGTGGAGCGGTTCAGCGTTGAGATGACGACAACGGGCTCCGAGCTGGTCGACTACTTCAGCAAGCGCTTCGGGAGCATGACATGGAAATCGGCAGCGGCGGATCGCTGAAAAGCGACATCAACGTCACGCCGCTCGTCGACGTGATGCTGGTGATGCTGATTATTTTCATGCTGGTGGTGCCGCTTTTGCACAAGGGCATCGAGGTCACGCTGCCCAAGGCGAAGAATGTCGCCACCGTGTCCGAAAACGAGAAAGAAGTGCTGGTGGTGGGGATCACCGCGGGCGGGCAGATTTTCGTCGGCGATGATCCCGTCGACGCGACCGATCTCACCTCGGTGCTGACGGCGAAAGAGCGCGACAACCCGGCGCTTCAGCTCCAGATTCGCGGTGATCGCAATGCACGCTTCAAGGACCTGAAGGACGTCGTGCGCGCAGGCCGCGAGGCCGGCTTCGACAACGCCTCCATGATTGCGGAAGAGATAAAACCGAAGCCGGGTGAAGCCCCACCGCCGGGAGCCGCGGGTGCAACCACGACGAGCTCCAACACGCCGGCGACGGGACAGAAAGGAGCCCAGCCATGGCAGTAGGACTCGGCGGACTCGACCAGACCAAGTCGGACATCAATGTCACGCCGCTCATCGACGTGCTGCTCGTGCTGCTCGTGCTGTTCATGATCATCACACCGCTGTTGACCAAGGCGCTCGACAGCGCAATCCCGAAGACGAGCGAACAAACTCTGCCGCCGGAATTCTCGGAGAAGCAATTGGTGCTTACCATCACCCAGGACGGCCGCTTTCAATTGAACCGGGAAGAAATCGGCCTGACGCAGCTGGGCGCGCGACTGCACGGCGTTTTCACGCAGCGCGGAAGCGGCGAGCGCGTCATTTTCATCAACGCGGACGACGAAGTCCCGTACGGCACCATCGTGCAGGCGATGGACATCTGCCGCGGCGCCGGGGCCGAGGACGTGGGCATCGTCACCGAAGCCATCGAGGTATCAAAATGATTCGCTGGTTCACCTTGATCACGCTGATGTTCCTCGCCCCCGCGCTGGCACACGCACAGAGCGACGACTATCGCTTCAAGGGGCGCGTGGTGGACACGGCGGGAAAACCGCTGGCCGGGGTTCACGTCAGCCTGCGCGATCTCTCCAATGGCAGCCGCATCAACTTCACCACCAGGGATGATGGAAGCTTCGACAGGCGCATGATTCCGAGCGCTCAGTATGAAGTGACGTTCGAGAAACCCGGCTTTGGAACGCGCAGCGAGAAATTCGACTGGTCCGCATCGCAGGCCGAGACCAAGGAGGTCGAGGCGCAGATCGTGCTCGAGAGCAGCTCGGCGAGAGCCGAGCCGCAGATGGGCAAGGAGGCGGCGGCTGAATATGAAAAGGCCTACTCCGCCATGCAGGCCAACAACTGTGCGGAAGCGACCCAGCATGCAAGAAAACTGCTGCAGATGGGCGCGGGCGGACGCGAGTACGCCGCGCGCTTCATTCTTGCGCGCTGCGCCGCCAATGCGCAAAAACTCGACGAAGCCGCGGCCGAATACCGGCGCGCCATCGCACTCAAGCCCGACTTCTTCGAAGCGCGCTTCGATCTCGCGCAGGTGCTGGACAAACAGGGCAAGCACGACGAGGCCATTCAGGAATACCGGCAGGCCGTGACCATGAAGCCGACGGATGCGCAGGCGCAATTCAACCTGGGCGCACTGCTCATGCAGAAGAAGCAGTTCGACGGTGCGCGTCCGCATCTGGAAGCCGCGCTGGCGGCGGACTCGACCAACGCCGAGGCGGCACGCGCGCTCGGATTCGCATGTCTGCAGGGAGAGAAGAGGGATATGAAGGCGGCCAAAGGTTACCTGGAGCGCTATCTCGCGCTCAGGCCGGACGCGCCGGACGCCGCCGACATTCGCGCGGTCGTCGCGGAGATCAAGGAGCCGACGCCGTAACGCGGCCACCGCGCGGCATCAGTGCGAGCAGTTGGACAACTGGCGCAGGAGGCTTTCGACGGCGGCGAGATCGACAGGTTTGGTGAGGTGGTGGTCGAAGCTGGCTTCGCGTGCACGCTGGCGATCGGATTCCTGTCCCCATCCGGTGACCGCCACCAGGGTGACATCCTCACCCAACGTCTCGCGCAGCTTTCGCGCCGCGTCATACCCGTTCATTCTGGGCATTCCAATGTCGAGGAACGCGATGTGCGGCTTGAACGCCGCCGCCGTTTCGACCACGGCAACACCGTCGTG
>Ga0157282_10000038_pt1 | contig 13594 bp, 10 predicted proteins | sample NitcycUS029104C1_FD_108386 | JGI IMG/M metagenome (GOLD analysis project Ga0157282, IMG submission 108386) | Soil microbial communities from Arlington Agricultural Research Station in Wisconsin, USA - Nitrogen cycling UWRJ-S029-104C-1 | ecosystem: Environmental > Terrestrial > Soil >... | reverse complement strand
TACGACCGACGTCCTTCTCGAACTGCGCGGCCTCAGTCGCAAACTTTCTGGCCGCCGCGATCGAGCAGTCGCGAATGTCGTAGATGTCGCCCTGCCAGTATTTGGCAAACTCCCAGTCGGAAAGCTGGAACAGGCACTTGTATGAGCCGGTCTTTGCTTTCGGATTGTAGCCAGACTCAATTTTGGCAAATGCCTTCATCATCTGCACATCGACATCGAAAAGCGTGGCTGCCTGCTCGATCTCGGCGCGTATATTGTTGGTGTGCGGTGTCTGCACAGCACTGATTTCGTCCGGCAACGGCACCGGCGTCCAAACCGCCGGTGAGTTGGAGTACATGATGTAGCCCTTCGAGGTCGGCTGATCGGACTCATCCAGCAATCGAACATTCGGGTCGAGTGCTGCCAGCTGCATCCTGGGCTTTGGCTCGGCCCGGGTTTCCAGCGCGAGCGGCCCACGCTCGACAGGAGCTTCGGTCGCGACAGGAGTCTCGGCCACAACAGGAGTCTCGGTCACGACAGGAGTCTCGGCCACAACAGGAGTCTCGGTCACGACAGGAGTCTTGGCTACAATGGTGACGGCGCTGTTCGATTCGCGCGTGCCAACGTCATACGCAAGACCGGCCATGCCAATGAGAACAACTGGCACGTAGCCATATTTGACAATCCATTGTGTCAGCAAGCTGCTACCCCGTCCCCACGCCGCTTGGTTCAGAGTCTCCAGATTCTCCTCATCACACGCAAGAAGAAAGTGTCCGAATCAAGTTCCGGCGCAAACCGGCCTGTCAGACCTGGAACTTAACATTTGTTCAGATTATCGACGCGAACGGTGCCATCCGGCAGCTATTGCCTCTGCTTCGGTACAAAACCACCGCTCGCCCTTCGCGGCACTGATAATTATTCGACTGTAAAATTTGTCCCCGGGCATGTGATAAATGTGACGGCCACCATCAGTGATATTGCCCTTGATCTCGCAATCTTTCGATTGCGTGCTGTTCGGTTGCTTATCGGCTGGCTGCAAATGAGCATTCGATTGAGAAGCCCTCTGGCGCCAATCCCACGGCACCTCAAACTCTCCTTGCCACATACCGAGTTTTGCTTTGGACGCCCGCTCTTCCTGACTGACGTAGTCGTGCGAATATTGACGATAGGCTAATGCCCAACCTCTGGCGACCATCCAGGCATTTATGTCCTCACCCTCGACGAAGCACACCGATACGATGCGGCTGTAAATGTCTAAATCTTTCGGCTCACATTCGACGATGCGAGTGCCAATCTTGTCGGCCAGCGCAGACGTGGCGGTTCGATCACAACGAAATGGTTTCCGTTTGATGGTGCAGGTCTGGCCATTCTCAGGTGCATCAATGCCAAACAACCGGATTCGTGTACCGCTTATTTCTATGATGTCGCCTTCAAGCACCTTGGCTGTGCCGACGATTCTTTCGAGTTTCCGTTTGTTGGTGATGGGATTTTCAGGATTCGGCGTCGTGGCAGGCGCCAGGTCGCTCAAAGTGGTTCCGGTGAATCGCAAAGAAAAGTTAACGGCACCGACAAGTCCGAGAATGCCGACAAGGATCAACCCTAAAACTGATAGAAATTTTGCCAAGAGGGTTCGCCTCTTTGCTGGAAGGGGAACCTCGACAACGAATAGACTACCACCGTCGGACGGCCGGATGCCCAGATTTTTCAGAGCTGTCCGCTCTGTCCCCGAAAGCGGACATGTGCAGCACAACGAGGGATAAACGTGCGATAGTCCCCGGGAACGAATTGGCTGGGTATGGTATTTGGTTATCCAGGCATCACGATTTGACCCTCGGTCGACGCAAACGCGGGCACGCATTCCAACCGGGCATGGTATGGTAAATCGAATGACGACGGCGCAATCCACCGTGGCTATGAGGCGCTGGGGGCCTGCCGCCATTGTGACGCTCGCGGCAGTGGTCGCACTGACGGCGCTGACTGCCGACGCCGCGCCGAAACAGGCGCCACCCCAAGAGGCGCCGCGCGCTGCCGGTGAGCCGATCATGGCGATCGTATCGATCAAGGCCCAGCAGGTCGTTTTCTACGACGCGGACGGCTGGATCCTGCGCGCGCCGGTTTCGACCGGCACCAAGGACCGCGAGACGCCGGCCGGCGTCTTCGCCGTTGTCGATAAAGAGGTCGACCACCGCTCGAACATGTATGACGACGCCTGGATGCCGCACATGCAGCGCATCACCTGGAACGGCATCGCGCTGCACGGCGGCCCGTTGCCCGGATATGCGGCCTCGCACGGCTGCGTGCGGATGCCCTTCGGCTTTGCCGATAGGCTGTACAACAAGACGCGGATCGGGATGCGGGTGATCGTCGCGCCGGAGGATCCAGTCCCGGTCAATTTTTCTCATCCGGCGCTTCTCGTCCCGAAGGCGGAGGCCATCGCAGCTGCGCCGGCGCGGGCCGACACGCTCGCCCGCGAGGCGGCGGAAGCCGCCAAGGTCGCCGACGCGGCCAAGAAAGCCGCCGTGGCAGCACCGCGCGAGACGGCGTCGCTGACGGCGTCGCTGCGCAAGCTGGAATTGCTCAAGAAGAGTGCCGACGCCGAGTTCGCCGCCGCCGAAAAGGCGCTCGCCGCCGCCACGACGGACCAGGCGAAGGCGCGGGCCGAGGAGCGAAAGCAGAAGGCCGCATCCAGGTCCGAAGAATCAAGGATGCAGCTCGACAAGGCCAAGGCTGACGCCAAGCCCAAGCTCGACGCTATCGCTGCTGCCAAGGACACCGCCAAGGCGGCCGAGGCCAGGAAGGCCGCCACCGCCAAGGCGGCGCTCGATGCGAAACTCGCGGCCGTTCCGGTCTCGATCTACATCAGCCGCGCCACGCAGAAGCTTTACGTGCGGCGCAACACGCACAAGCGGTGGCCGGACGGGGGCGAAGTGTTCGATTTCAGCATCGAGGTCCCGGTCACGATCCGCAATCCCGAGAAGCCGATCGGCACGCATGTGTTCACCGCGATGGCGCGCACGGACGATGGCTTGCGCTGGACTGCAGTCACGATCGACGAGGGGGACGACGCCAAGGGCGCGCTCGACCGCATCACCATCCCGAAGGACGTGCTCGATCGCATTGGGCCGACCGCATTGCCGCGATCCTCGATCATCATCTCGGACGAGCCGCTCAGCAAAGAAACCAACTATCGCACCGAATTTGTCGCGGTGCTGAGCAATCAGCCCCAAGGTGGCTTCATAACGCGCGAGGTTTCGCCCGATGTCTACGTTGCGAACGACAACTTCCGGAACGACGGGTTCTTTTTTCAACGTGGTTGGGGTCCCCAAACCGGCAATGCCCGTTGGCCGGGCGGCCAGGACTATCGTTGGCGCCGGTGGTAAGACGAAGCAAAGCGATGCTCGTCGGTGCGAGCAACGATGGTACCGCCTGAAATTGAATCAAATTGAGCCCGTCAACGTTAAACGCAGCTGTCAGCGCGCTACCACAGCGCGTGCGTATCGGTGATGTACCGTTCAATACCGGTGGGAGACCGGGGAGAACGGCCATGCCTAGGTTTTATTTTCACTTGTCCAACTGCGATGAATATTTCCGGGATAACACGGGATACGATCTCGCCGACATTGTTGTCGCGCATACGAGAGCCAAGCGGCTTGCGCATCTGGTGATGACGACCTCCCGTTTGGCCAGCGGCGAGCCTGACTGGCGTCGTTGGACCGTGACGGTCACGCATGATCCACACGGCCCGATTTTGATCATCCCGTTCGGCGCCTTCGGGATTGCGCCGCACGGCGGCGGCAAATCGGTACTGCAATAGCGCCACCTCGTGTTGGCGGGGATTTTGTCCGCTTTGGGCCAAAAGCGGACATTGAGGTTTATTCGATCACCTCGTCAGCTCGCTGCTGCAGGAACGGCGGAATCTTCAGCCCCAGTGTCTTTGCAGTCTTGAGGTTGATGACGAGCTCGAACTTGGTGGGGCCCTGGATGGGCAAATCGGCCGGTTTTTCGCCCTTGAGGACGCGATCAACGTAAAACGCGCTTCGCCGATACAATTCCGGAAGACTGGCGCCGTAGGACATCAGGCTTCCGCTAACCGCAAAAAAACGAAACGCAGACATCGTCGGCAAACGATGGTGTATCGCCAGCGCGTTGATCAGGTCTCGATTGGCCGAATTTTGGGGTGTTGGAAGCAGCACGAGAGCGCCATTTTCTTCGCGCGCGGTCTCCGTAATCGCCGCCTCGAATTGTGCAGGTGCACTGACATCAAATGATGCCACTCTGAGACCAAGACGCGGTCCGGTTCGTTCGGTTTCCCGCACAAGGCCCGCATAGGTGATACTTTGGGTCCAAAGCACCGACACGTGGGTGAGCTTCGGAGCAACTTCTTTCAGCAGCTCCAGCCATTTTCCAACGATGGCAAATTCAAAATCCATGAGGCCTGTAACATTGCTGCCGGGCTTTGCCAGACTCTGGGCAACGCCGCCGGCAACCGGATCGATCATCTGGGCAAACACAATTGGAATTGTGCGGGTCGCTTGATGCAGCGCTGTCGTTACCGGTGTGCTGTTGACAAGGATGACTTCCGGAGCGGCCGCGACCAGCTCGGAAATGTGTGTTTGAAGCAGGTCACGACGTCCGGCAGCAAATCTATAATCGATGCGAATGTTGCGGCCTTCTATCCAACCCAGTTCGCGCATCCCTTGCTGAAACGATCTGATGCGGTCCTGCGTTTCCGGGTCGGCCTCCGCCAAAGCCAGCAACACCGCGATGCGCCGCATCTCGCCAGGCTGCTGCGCGTGCGCACGGAGTGGCATAGCGGCCAAGCCCCCGAGCAGGCCCATGAACTCACGCCGTCGCATTGCCGCTCCTGAGGCCACAATTGTGCATCGTAGCCATTGAAACCAGCGAGCTGGAAGGGGGTCCCCGCGTTACGGACGATGTTCGCTTTGGGTTAGAAGCGGACATGGGAATCTTGGCGCGAGAGCAGGGAGCCTTGTATCTTCAGGCAACACTGCGGGAGGGGGAAGACCATGAAGGGCCATATATCCACGCGAGGCGTCTTCGCGGTTCTTTACGTGGTTATTTTTTGGCCGTTTCGGCCGGCTTTGCCGCACCGGCCGGTGCACAGGACACGATCAAAGTCGCGGTCGGCCAGATCGATGCCTGGGCCAATCAGGTGCCGACGCTTGGCATGAAGGCCGGCATTTTTCAGAAGCACGGCATCGTTCTGGACAATTACGGCACCCAAGGCGCCGGCGAAACCCTGCAGGCGGTTATATCGGGCAGCGCCGATATCGGCATCGGCGTCGGCACCCCGGGCGCCATGCGCGCATACGCTAAGGGCGCACCGGTGCGCGTCCTGGCGGCGGCCTATACCGGAGTGCAAGATATCTATTGGTTTGTGCCAGCCAGTTCGCCGATCACGAGCGTGAAAGACATCAGCGACAGGCATACGATCGCCTATTCGACCAATGGCTCGACCTCCGACAGCGTATTGCGCGCTTTGATCGCCCACTACGGCCTGAAGGCGAAGCCGGCACAGACCGGCGGACCGCCCGGGACGTTCACAATGACAATGTCGGGGCAGATTGACATCGGCTGGTCGGTGGCACCGTTCGGGTTGAAGGAGTTACAGGCCAAGAGCATCCGCGTCTTGATGCGCGGCAGCGACTTGCCTTCCATGCGCAATCAGACCGTGCGGGTCGAAATCGTCAACGCCAACGCCTTGAAGGACCGCCACGACGTCATGGTGCGGTTCATGCGCGCCTATCGCGAGACGCTCGACTGGATGTACTCCAATCCGCTTGCCGTCAAATACTATTCCGAGCATATGCGCATGCCCGAAAGCCTGGTCGAATTGCAACGCGACGAATTTAATCCGAAATCGGCGATGAATCCGGACAAATTGTCCGATGTCGACCTGGTGATGCAAGACGCGGTCGCTGGAAAATTTCTGGAAATGCCGCTCACCAAGGAACAGCTCGCGGAATTTATCCAGATCCCGCCACGGTAGGGGATTTGCCGGGTTTCACTCACGCAACCGGTCTCTCGATCGTCATGCCGGCTTTATGCCGGGCATCCACGTCTTAACGGCGTGGCGGATTGCAAGACGTGGACGACCGGAACAAGTCCGGCATGACGCGGAGTGTGGTGCAACGTAACCACGTCGCGGATCGGAGAAGGCTTCGCTTGCTGGTAGTCCTCCACCGCTCGCCGTGGAAAAATTGTCTTTCAAACACAGTTGAACGAATTTCTTGGTAGTCCGCTACCGATACGCGCGAATACAAATACTTTGTGAGGCACCTCACATATTGGTTCCCTATCTTGTGCTAATTTAATTTTGTCAAAGGCTGATGATGTAGGAGGGCGCGATGCATTACCTCCACCACTCTGCCACTGTTTTCGCCGCCATCGTTGTTGGAACTATTGCCTCAACCCACGCTCAAGCGGGCAGTCGGGTCGGCGGCGTGACAAGTGCCGTCCATGACGTTGCGAGCTCAGTATCCGGACAGTCATGGGCGAAGAAAGTCGAAGGCGACGACGTTTCCGAAGATGAATTCATCCGAACCGAGATCGAGAGCAGCGCGAGAATTTCATTCATTGACGAGACGGACATAAGAATGGGTCCGGCGGCGAAAATGAAAATCGACCGTGTCGTCTTCAAATCGGGCCGGGCCGTATCGGAACTCGTTGTGACCGCCGAGGCGGGCGCGCTGCGCTGGAACAGCGGTGTTTCGCAATCAGAGGCATACCTGATCAAGACCCAAACGGTCATTATCAAAGTTCGCGGCACGACATTTGATCTGTTCGCTGAGCCGCAGCAAACAACGGTGGTTCTGCGGAGAGGAACAATCGAAGTCTGTGCGATCGACACGCCGCAAAGGTGTCGAACGCTGTCCCGGCCCGGCGATACGGTCATAGGAACACCGAGTGTTCTCGACAGACCACAACGAGCGGGGCCCGGGCCATCGGAATTCGCGGACCGATGCTTAAGCGCTCGCGCGATGACTCCCTGCGGTATCCTTGCCAGCGTCCAACCGACGAGGGCAGGCAGCGTGGAACCGACAAGGCCAGGTAACGCACAACCGACGAGGACAGGGAGCGTGGGTAGCGTTCCGAGCAGCGTGCCGAGCAGCGTTCCGTCGATTCCAGGACGCGGCGATTACCAGCGTGTGCCGCACAGGGATCGGGTCGTTTACGGACCGGCCGGTGGCGAAAACGCCGGTCCGGCAAAAAAACCGACGCCAACGCCGTCTAAAGATTGTTATCGAAACCGGCGTGGTTGCGGCCAGGGATCAGTGCCCGCGAAACCGGGCCGGCCTGATGCGAAGCCGCCTTATGTGCCGAAGCAGGATACGGCTTACGTGCCGAAGCAGAAGGTGCCTTATGTGCCGAAGCAGAATATGACGGCGAAGCCGAATTATTCGACGCAGGCAGTGAGGCAGGCTTATGCGCGGCCGATCCCGAGGCAGACGATGATCCCGAGGCAAACTCTTGCGCGGCCGGTTTACCGGCCTCCGCCGAGTTTCACCCCCAGGTGAGTGAATTGTCTACGAGAGGTTCACTTCTGCCCAGCCAAGCCGCCTAATCGGCGGCTTGGTCCGACCACTTCTTCTGCTCATTGCACCAGGCCGGTGACTGCGAATCGAGGAAGGCATTCGCCCGCTGCTGCGACGTAAGGCAGCGCGGCACCACGATCTTGGAGCGGTCGACGAGCGCCTGGGTCGTCAGAAAAATGCGCCAAATTCGCGCCGTGGTGTCATCCGATGCCGTCAGTATCCGCTCTCCGTCGGGACTGAACACAGCGCTCCACACCGCCCCGGAATGACCCTTCAGAACCGCTATTGTCGTCATCGCTTCGGCATCCCAAACGCGCACCGTTTCGTCGGCGGACGCCGTCACGATTTTGTCGCCCCGGCTGTTGAAGGCGGCGCTCAATACGGAGTCCGAATGCCCGCTCAGAACCGCTATCGGTTTGCCCGTCGCGGCATCCCAAATGCGCGCAGTATTGTCGCCGCTTGCCGTCACGATTCGCTTGCCGTCGGGGCTGAAGGTAGCGTCGTACAGTTGCACCATATCTCCTTCGAATCGCAGGATCACCCGACCGGACAAAGCATCCCACAGGAGCGCGACGCTATCGTTCGACGTGACGATCGTGACGTTGCCGCTGCGTTGCGGCGTCTGGGTGCTCACCACGCGCAAGCCATCGGGGCTGAACACGGCGCTGCGCACCGGCGCGGTATGCTCCGTTAGAGCCGCAATCTGCCCGCCTGTCTGAAGATCCCAAACGCGGGCCGTCCTGTCGTCGGATGCCGTTACAATGCGCCGGCCATCGGCACTGAAGGCAACGCTCTGTACCGCCGCGCTGTGTCCCTGAAAGATACGGTCCTCACGTTCACCTGTATTGGCGTCGCGGACGACAACAGTATTGTTGTCGGGTATCGCGACCAGTCGGCCATCGGGGCTGAAGGCCGCCATTCCCGATCCCGCCCTTGTGAAGGTCGCAATCTGCCGACCGGCCTCGGCATCCCACAGCCGGACTGAGTTGTCATCGGATGCCGTGAGAGCGCGACGGCCATCCGGGCTGAATACCGCGCGCCCCGCAGATCCCGTGTGTGCCGCCAGGACGGCCATCTGCGTGTTTGTTTCTGTGCCGGCGCTCCATAGCCGCGCGGTCTTGTCGTCGGACGCCGTCAGGACGGATCGACCATCGGGGCTGAACACCGCGCCCGTCACCCGGCTTCGGTGGCCCCTGAGAACCATCGCGAGCTTGCCGTTGTCGGCATTCCAGATGCGGGCCGTATCACCGTCGGACGTCACGATGCTGCGGCCATCGGGGCTGTACACGGCAGTCCGCCCGGAGAGAGTAACAATCCGCTCGCCCATCTGCGCGTCCCAGATGGGCACGGTGTTGTCATCGGACGCCGTCACAATGCGCTGACCGTCGGGACTGAAGGCCGCGCTCGTCACGACGTCGCCATGTCCGAGGATGACGGACTGCTTGCCCGTTTCCACGCTCCACACGCGCGCCGAATGATCGAGGGATGTCGTAACCGCGCGCTCGCCATCAGGGCTGAATGCGACGCCACGCACTGACTGCGTATGCCCTTCGAGGATGTGGACCGGCTCGCCGGTTTTGGAGTCCCACAGACGCGCGGTTTTGTCGTCGGACGATGTGAGGACGTACCGGCCGTTCGGGCTGAATGCGGCATCGCGCACCCGTGCCGTATGCCCCGTCAGAGCGGCAATCTGCTTGCCAGTCTGAACGTCCCAGATGCGGGCGGTCTTGTCATCGGACGCCGTCACGACGCGCCGACCATCGGAACTGAAAGCAGCGCTTCGCACGACCCCGTCATGTTCGAGAACAGCGGATTGCTGACCCGTTTCCGCGTTCCACAAGCGCGCCGTCTTGTCCGTCGAGCCGGTAATCACTTGCCTGCCATCGGGGCTGAAGGATGCAACCCGCACCCCTTCTGTGTGGCCCCGAAGAATGGCCAGCTGATCGCCATTCTCGGCATTCCACACGCGGGCCGTCTTGTCCTCGGACGCGGTGACAATACGCTTGCCGTCCGGCGCTAAGCGCGCGCTCCACAGCACACCGTCGTGGCCCTTCAGGACGATCCGTTCTTTAAGATCCTGGTAAGCGGCGAACAGAGCTGCCTCCGCCTCGTGCACCATGGGTCTTCCCACGCCGCTGCGCGTGTCCGGCAGTGCCTGAAGGGCGAGCAGCATCGCTGTGCCGGCATCGCCCGCCTGGTTTCCCTGGTTCGCGCGGTCGACCAGGAAGCGAGATTGTGAGACCAGCAATTGGTCGCGTTTTTCCACCGCCTCGCGCTGCAAACTAACGGTATGTCGCCACTCGTAGACCGCGACCCCCGCCACGGCCGCAAAGATGACTGCCGCGGCCGCTGTCAGCGTCTGCATCAGGCGCGCGCGCCGACCGGAGCGCCGCACGAACTCGCGCGTCGCTGTCGGTAGCTCCCCCGAAAAATTGCGGACAATGCTTTCTGCCTCGGCGAGCGGTCGTCCTCGCCCGATCAGCAAATCGCGCCGGCGCCCGGCTGCGTCCCACCGGCGCCGCTGCTCCTCGACCTCGGCGCGGATGCGATAGAAATCGGCGTTGTCCGCCACGATCTTGCTTGCCCGTTGCCAGCTGTCGAGAACGCGGGCGTGGGCGAGCCGCACGGTCGCTTGTCCGCCTTCGCCGGAGGAGAGCAGGATGCGGGCATCGATCAATGCCTGCACCAGCCGAGCCGAGGCTTCGTCATATGCCGCATCGGCCAGCGGCACCGGACGGATGTCGAAGGCCGCACGTGCGGCCGTTATCGTGGCATCGCCGGCAGGCGCCACCAGCTCCCGCAATAACCGCGGCAGCCGTGCCTGTTCGGTTGCGCCGAGCCTGGCGAATGCCGCTTCCGCCTCCTTCTCGACCGCGCCTTCGAGACCACCAAGCGCACGGTAGGCAGCAAAGGTGAGCTGGCCGCCATGATCGCGGCGTTCGCGCGCCTCGAACAGCTGGTTGAGCGTGAATTGCAGCAGCGGCAACAGGTCGGCACGCTCGGCGTCCGCGAGCAGGCGTTCGTCGAGCCGTTCCCCCGTTTTCGTGTCGCTCTCATAGACAAGGCCAGCCGCCGCCGCCGGCGCTCGCACAATTTCGGCCAATGCGGCGGCATCGGGCGGGGCGAGGTCGTAAGACGAGCCGTCGTCCTTGAGCTGCTTGAGATCTTTCTGCGACAGAAAGTGATCGAACAGGTCGGCACGCAGCGTGGCGATCACCCACACCCGGCCGCTGCGCGCCAGAAGCCTGAGCAGCTGGGCAAAGCGGGCACGGATATCGTTGCCGATGTCGGCACCGAACAGTTCGTCGAGTTGATCGACCACCAGCAGCAAGGCCACCTTGACGGCGCGGCCGTAGCCTTCTTTCTCTCGCGCCGTCTGCTCGATGGCGCTGAACGTGGAGAGTATAGGCTTGGGGGCGGACGCATCGGCGTGTGCCAGCAGTGCGGCAAGATCGTCGGCCCGCGGGAAGTCGCTTGCGCTCAATTCCGGCAGGGCCGGCGGCCGACCTTGCTCGGCCTCGGGCAGATCGGACTCAGCCACCAGCAGCGCGCGCGCCAGCGCCGCAAACGGGTCGCCCACAATTTCCGCCGGTCGCATGACTGCGACGCGCCAGATGTCGACGCTCGGCACCACGCCCGCCGCGGTCAGCCGCGGCACGAGGCCGGCGCGCACCAGCGAAGACTTGCCGGCGCCGCTCGCGCCATCCACCAGCAGAAACGGGCAACCCTTCTCGGCCGCGTCCTTGAGCCGGTCGATGACTTTGGTGATATCCCGGCTGCGCCCGAAAAATACCGGTGCGTGCTTGGCGCCGAATGCGGCAAGTCCGCGGAACGGCGAGCCCTTGATCTCTGCCGGCCAGGTGAGGGAGCGGCCATGCAGAACCTTTTCTTCCAGCCAATTGCGCAGCAGGACTTCAGCCTGCGCCTCGAAATCGTCGGTCGACGCAAAGCTCTGGAATGCCGCCTTGAACTCGCCCGACGGCGTCTTGAACCAGGCGTCGAAGAACGCCTTCAGATGCTGCCACTGCGTTTCGATTTCATTGCGCTTGGGATCATCGAGCTGCACGCTCGGCGGCTGCGGGAAGCGGAAGACGTAGACATCCGGAAAGCCGTGCGCCTTGCTGGCGTCGATGGCGGTGAGAACCTCGTAAGCGGTGCCGCTCGGATAGGGCTCGCCATTGGTCATGCGACGGAAATCGGCCGGCAGCACGCTGCCGAGCCGGCTACGGAAAATCGCTATGACAATGTCGCACTGCGCGGCTTCCGGTATCTGCGCCTGGAAGGTCTGGTGCGCCTTGTAGAACTCAGTCTCCCAGCGGATCGGCACGATATGGACGATGCCCTGGAACTCGCCGTTGAGGCGCTCGGTCACCCGCTCCAGCCGCATGCGCTCGAATTGCGCATCCCCGGGCGAGGACACGAACACGCGTACCTCTCGCGCGCCGTCTGCCATGCTCTCCCTCCCTGGAAGGCAGCAGTTGCGTCGGCAGGAATTAGACTAGCAGAGGAGGCGACCCGGCGGGCTATGGCTGGTAAGATTTTCATCAATTACCGCCGAGATGATTCCATCGGGATGGCCGGTCGTTGTGGCCATCGGCCCAACGATACGCGATAGCTAGGTTACGTCCTTCGAATGGTATAGCGGGCTTCTGCGAACGAGCGGCAAGCGGCGGGAGACGACTGCGCTTCCAACTAATATGATGAACTCGCGCCTTTTCATACGGCCCCCGAGGTTCAGGAGGCAATCGCACCGATTTGAATGGGACACATTAAGAGACCGCCGATGTCCGCTTTGGGTCATAAGAGGAATTTCGCAGTGCAATCGCCGTGTCCGCTTTACCCCTAAAAGCAGACCGGTTTTAGAAAGTCCGCTTTGGGCCAGAGGCAGACATGATTCCGTTCCATCCTGTGGCCAAAGCTGACCTGTGTTCGCTATGCGGCGTTCGTTAGTACCGAGCCTGATAATCGTTTGCGCGTTCGTTGCGTTCCCGCTCATACTGCGTGAATTCTTTCCGCTCAAATTGCCAGCTGCGGAGTTGGTCGCTCATAACACCCCTCAAGGGCTCACTGATTTTACGTTTTCGGACGGATCGGGGCGCAACCTTACATTAGACAATTTCCGCGGCACTCTTATTTTGGTGAATGTCTGGGCGACATGGTGCCCTCCCTGCAAGGAGGAGATGGCTTCGCTTAATCACCTTGTGCTGCTCCTCGCGAACAAGAACATAAAAATTGTACCCATTTCGGTAGACGTTTCTGGCACTCTAACGGTGCGTTCTTTCTACGAAAGGTTAGGCCTGAATAATCTTTCGATTTACGTCGATCCTTCAAAGAACGTTATGGATGCGCTTGGGATAACCGGCATTCCGACCACTATCCTGATAGGCCGCGACGGACGCGAAATTGGCCGAACGGTAGGGCCTGCACAATGGGATGCGCCTGAAAGCGTGAAGCGTATTACAGAGATCGCGGGCCTATAAATCTATCGCCTCGTACTTTGCGGATCCCGCCACGCTAGCCTCTGCGAGTGCTGCTTTCTTCTTCCTGCGCCAAGCCACAAGCCACAATGCGCCGAGGCCAGAGGCGAAGAGTGGGAGCGCGCCGGCGAGCGGGACTTCGGGGGTCGACGTTCCATCCAATGAATGATTGTGCGCGGCGAGATTGGCGATCGTCAGCACATTTGCGTCGGTGCCGAGCTCCAGACCGAGCGCAAAGAGAATATTATCGGCTCCTATCATGGTGCGGCCGCGAAAATCCGGCAGCGCGAAAGTTGTTTGTCCATCGCCGCCATATTCGGTCCCAATCACCCTTTGGTCACCCTACTTCGTTCGGACATCCGGGAGCGGGCAGGTCGTTCGCTTTCGCCGATCCTGAAGCCGGGAGGGACCTAGGCCTCTCTCCGAGAAGCGCCACTTAGGATAGAAACGACGGTCCTGCAAACAGTAGGACAACGCTGCTCTGCCTGTCTGCCGCATCGTTGTCGCCGCGCCGTCTCAAGAAAAAATCCAGACCTTCTTCAAGCTTTCCACCCGCCGAACAGCTATTTCCAGCAGCGAAAG
>Ga0157282_10000030_pt1 | contig 14891 bp, 14 predicted proteins | sample NitcycUS029104C1_FD_108386 | JGI IMG/M metagenome (GOLD analysis project Ga0157282, IMG submission 108386) | Soil microbial communities from Arlington Agricultural Research Station in Wisconsin, USA - Nitrogen cycling UWRJ-S029-104C-1 | ecosystem: Environmental > Terrestrial > Soil >... | reverse complement strand
TAATAAACCGGGGTGTATCGATCCATGTCCATGCCCTTCATGATTTGGGCAAGGTCTGTAGTGGTTAGCCTGCTTTGGTAGATCACTTCCTCTGCATAGACCGCATCATCAACGATTGCACATTTTATCAGGGCTGTTTTGTGGTTGAAACCAAAGTCGCAGCCATAAAAGTATGAGCCCTCCGGCATTGTGTCGCACAACCGCATGTGAGTAAAGATTAGCTCCCTGCCGCTCCCCCTTTCTCCCAGGCCGTAGATCTTCCAATAGTCCTCATCAGCCTCTTGTAACCGTTCAATCTCATGCACCAGGTCCGGGGACAGGAAAGGGTTATCCTTATAGGTCGTTATGTGAAAGGCTACATCATCCCGGCTTAATACGTGGTCGTATATCCAGTGATCCACCTCTGAGGGGTTATAGTCCAGGACAATACGGCCCTCTGTCCTAAACACGAGCTGCAGCCAGCTATCGTATGACAACTCCGTGGCCTCATTGCAAAACAGGTAGTCACGCTTACGCCCCCTGATCTTGTGCGGTTGGTCACAGCTTACGAACTCAACCAGGTTAGTGCCCAGCATATACGTGTTCTCGGTCTTATTATGGCTGCCCTCGCTGTACATGCCCAATCGTGTCAATAGCTCTATAAAGTCCCGTAAAACGCTTCCCTTGAGGCTTGGGAGGCTGTCACGTACGATGGTGAACACCTTGCCCTGTTCCTTCAGTAGCTTGGTGACAAACCAAAGCAGGATGTTTACCGTCTTACCGGACCTGGTGCCCCCCTGCATGGCTACTATGCGTTTATCAGTTTCCTGTAGATACTGGAATACTACCGTTGTCTGTAGGTTCATCTGTTCCATTGTCTATTTTTTTGGTTGCTACAATTTGAATGTTGAGTTGATTAAAGGGTATTTCATTCACGCCCTTGATTGTCTCTACTGGCTTACCGTACGCATATTCAAAAACCAGCTTAATAAGTGTTGGCTCCTTGCTGTCCAGCAATGCAACGAAAGCCTTCTCCAATGTTCCATACTTTCGTTTCAATGCTGCCATGCTGAGGTTGCTAACTACCTTTTCATCTGCTTTCTTGGGCCTTCCAGGTCCTGGTAAACCCGTTCCTATGCGCAGTTTCTTGCTTTCTGTTTTATCTTGTTTATCATCCCCTGTTACTACTTTGTTACTCATGTCGTATATCTAATTGATTTACATAGCTGGTTTGATTCCAATCACCGGCACAACAACCCATATAGCACCAGTTTGGGGGAAAGTTTAAACATGAGCGCAATACCTATCCATCGGGTTCAAGGTTCACAATTCTTTTGTGGGTTCAAATCGGGGTCAGGTTCACCGCCTACTATATAGGCGGATGAATGAACCTTCCATTGACCGGGTTAACATGAACCTCTTTTGAACCTTCATGAACCTTTACCCTTCTATACTACGATCCTGTATAATTTATCCTCTCCCTGTGTTATTATGCCCCATTCCCTCAATGCTTTTATCATCCTTGTAGCGGTGCTTTCCTTCTTCTTGGTGAGCCTCATGATAGCAGATTGAGCGTCCGTGTGCTTTAGAGCAACCAGGGGCTTAAAAACCTCCTTAGCGACCTTCACCCATACCTCATACTCTTTTTGATCGTTGGCCTCTTTCTTGTTCCTGGGTGTACCGGCAAATTCCAGGTCAATACACGGTAGCGCTCCCTTATCCCAGCGGATGGCAAACTCTTTAAAGGGCATTCCCCGACTGTTTACGCAGGTCACTTTACTGCGGGCCGTATCTTCCCCATCAACCTCCGTGGATACCTCTAATTCGCACTTTTGTGATCCTATAGAGCCTACGTGCGCTCTGGCGTTCTTATCCGCTTTGTTCTGGTGAAGTACCCCTGCTATATGGACGTTATGGACGGATGAGAGCATTAGGAGGCGGGTTATTACCGCGTGGCCTTCCCCGGCGTCCATAAAATCCCCCATTAGGTCTACTATGCCATCTACCACTACCAGCGCCACCCCGGGCGTGTTCCTAATCCCTGCTTCAATTAGCCGCATCCTGTCTACCGGCCCGTGGTCCCGGAAGTCACAGTAAACAATTCTATCCGACTGGTCCAGGCCCGCCAACTTCAGTATAAGCTTCATGGTTCTGGCTGCGTAGCTTTCGCCCTGTTCACAGTCAATCCACAATACGCGCCCCTCGCCTTGCCCGACAAAATCAATTTCCTCATTGCTCAGGGTGTGCCTGATAAAACAAGAGATCATGAGGGCAAGCGTGACGGTCTTTTTGCTTTTTTGTTTACCCTGCCACAGGCTGAATGATTTAAGCGTTAACAGTGGGTAGGTGTCTTCCTGGTACTTCAGGGAGATAATGGGAGTAGGTAACGGGTAGTCCCTTTTTTGGTCCAGGACCGTAGTTAAAAAGAGTTGGTCATAGTTTACAAGGGGCTTTGAGGATGTGGCTGGCTGAGTACCTGTAAAGGGGGTATCGTTTCGATATACCCTTTTAAGGGGGGGCGTCTCGTTTCGTGACACCCCATGTGCTCCTTCAATCTCAAGGGTGTCGCGATTACCGACACCGTTTAAAGGGGGCGTCGTTTCGACATGCCCATTATGAAAGCTATCGTGAAACGCGATACCCTTTTCAATCCTCTTTCCGTACCCCTGGGTTTCCAGCTCTGCCGCTGCTTTGCTAAAGTCCCCGTTATGGATAAGGATTGCATAGACTGCAGTATGGGAATAGGCCTTTTCCGGGGTAAAATCGCTTACGGAGGTAGACCACGCTTTAAACAATCGGAGATCCCTATTATAGTCTGCTGAGGTCCCCTTGTCTTTTCCCGGCCTGGTTAGGTATTTCCGGGGCCCGTATTGCCGGCATACTTTCCAGCCGTCATTGATGAGAAGGTCTATGATGTCCCCCCTTTTATCAAAGTCATCCCAGGGAGTCAATTCAAAGGGGCTCTCACCAGTAAACTGTTCTTTCGGCGCCCTTATTTCCTCATGTAATTCATTAAAGGACCGCGCAGCATCGTGCAGGAACCGCCTTTGCTTGGTAGAAATAGTCGGAATGTCGTTTTTTTGCCATGGGGCGTAACCGGGGGTCGGAGGTCCTATGATAAAACCGCCCTCCCCCCTGGATTCAATAAGAGTTTTACTTTTTTGGTTCTGATTTTCAAGAAGCTCTTCCGGTGTTGCGGGCCGTGCGGCGAACTTTTGATTCCCTTCAATTTCTTCGCACCGGTAGTAGATATGATAGCCTCCCGAAATGGTCCTTACTATAAAAAGGCTTTCAAATAATTCTTGGTCTGTTTCAAATATCAGTTTAAAATAGTCGTTGGAAAGATCACCGGTCAAATCGTATTTCTGGTCAATATCAATAACCTCTAACTGTTGACTTACTTTACCACAGACAATGCCCAAACCGCCACCGTTCATCCTGGACAAAAATTCCTCTTCAGTTATCATCCGGCGTTGGAACTGCTGCCAATCACCGACCGGTCTTTTATCTAAGCGGGCAGGGATAGCGTTCAACCCAATCTCCCAACACCTTTGCGCAGTCTTTATTAATAATTCGTTCGCTCCAAATTCCATAACTTTACCTTAGCTCTTTTAAAATACTTCCGGTCCCTCCATCTGCTTACGAATGGGGCCGGAATTTTTATTAGTGGGTGGCTACGTATGTTGATGCAGCCGCATTGAGTTCATCCGCGGTTTTAACCGGGTTGCTCAATAACCACTTGTCGAGCTCCTCTTTATTGAAGACTATTTTCTTCCTGGTAGGCTTGGAATGCGGGATCTTCCGCGCTGAAGTGAGCTTATACATGTAGCTCTCTTTATACCCAGTGTAGGCGCAGGCTTCTTCAAATGTTAGGATGCTCTTTTCCATTGTCGTTAATTATCCAACAAAGGAAAACCAAAAGGCATCCAAGAGAAAGCAATACCGGGTACGTACCGGGGTTACGATTTTTTTAGGAGGGATAGATCTTTTTCCGCGGCGAGCCTCGCAATTGGGGAATCATGCAGCAATTCAATTGCCTTTTCAAGTTCTTTTTCTGTAGGCTTTTTATATGTTACCCCTTTTTTAGTTAACGTATAGTAAGCCTGTTTTCTTTTGGCGCCGTACTTCTTTTCAATCTCGGCGGGAGGCATGTGTTTAGCTTCGTTAGATTCAATTTTATAATTCTCGGCGAGAATATGAACCCTATGAGTATACTTTTTATTGCTATCTGCAACACCTGGATTGTTGGCAATTTCTTGGGGCGACCAATTATTACTAAGACTCACATACATATCTATTAACCTTCTCGCATGTACAGATGCGTTACTTTCACCTTGATGCAGTTTATATTTATCTATGTAATCAATATACTTTTTGAATAAGGTAAGAGCGTCTGTATTATATCTGTCTTGCGCCTCTTTCCCATTCTGAAGGTAATAGCTCCTGGATTCGAGCAATACCCCCTTGTGCAATGTCAACACCAACATGGTGTATTTTTCAATAGCAGGGTCAACTATCCCATGCAGCACTTCGTCGCGTATGCACAAGACGGCGGTATTCAATCTTTCTTCCAGGTCAACGATGTGTTGCATATTACAAGGTGATGTTCAGTTTATCGGTTGCGCGTTGTTTCATTTCGTTGGCGGCCTTCACATACCGTTGCGTATGTTTTAGTGTAGTATGCCCCAATAATTCGCTGGCGGTAACAACGTCTGTACCCAGGTACACAAGGTTGGTCCCGAAAGAGTGACGGAGGTTGTGCCAAGTAATTACCTTCTCTATTCCTGCCCGCTTCACCCAGGCCTTGAGGGTCTTATTGCATCCATTGGCTGTAGGTAGATCAAAAACAAATTCGTTGGGCTTGCCGGCCTTGCCCAGTAATTGGATTGCAGTCTCGTTGAGGTTGATGTGTACGGATTCAACTTCCCCATCGTTCTTTTGCCTCATCTTAACCATTGTTCCGGCCTGAAGGTTAACGTGGGACCATTTCAGGGTCTTTACATCGATCCAGGCAAAGCCGGTAACCAGGCTTAACAATGCAGCTCTCTTTACTTCATTGCTACTTATTTGGGTCTTTGCAAGTTTTTGAATTTCTTCAAGGGTTAACGTGTCTCGCTTTTTCGGCTTTCCGCTTTTCGTTTTCACATCCTGGGCAGGGTTATAGGTAAGTAGCTTATCCTTTTTTGCCTGCTTCATCATTTTCTTAAACCGGTTGAAGTAAGAGCTTGCGCCCTCCCCCTGGTGGTGTTGCTTTAAAAAGTCCTGGTAATCGGCAATCGCAGTTTCGGTGATCTGGCTAAAGGTCATGCCCTGGGCCTTTTCCTCTTTTAGGAACTCAGTAAACCGGTTTAGAGCGCCCTGCAGGTTGCGCTTATCCTTTTTCTTATATCGATCGATGTATGCCTGCATCCAAGCCGCAACGCTTGTATTCTTACCTATGTCGGTAACTATATTGTAATCGCTGGCTCCAATCTCTTGCTCCCGCTTATTGGCAATCTTCTTTGCAAGTTCTAGGGTTTCCCGATTGGTTTCCCGGTCGCCTGTGGTCACCGGCTTACATAGCTTCAAAGCCAAAAACTCATAATCTCTTTTGCCATTGTGGTAAATGTCCAGGTAGAGCGAAGTGGAACCGGAACTGTTTTTCTTCTTGCGCAATGTTACTGACATAGTAGGTTGTTTTCCTTTATCTTCCTTTGATTGATCTAAGGTATGAAATAAAGACGGAAATCAAACCCGCCAGTAACATTACAGTAACAAAAAGTAGGAAAATAAGATACTATTAACAGAAAACAATGGAAAGCATATTGCCCGCAAACGCTCACTGGGCCTGGATTTTGAGCATAAAAAAGCCCCCGGAAATCGGGGGCCTCGTGCCCAGAACAGGAATCGAACGTCTCAGTATATTTAACTATAGATCAAATTGTTACAGATATTTCACATTGTATCAATAACATAATAGTAACAAATTATTGATCATTCTTACTTTTCATCTCCTTCCTGCAATCCCGATATATTGGTCCTCCAAAATCCTGCATAAACTTTTCCCAAAATTCGCGGTAATTATCATACAGCCATCGGTGGTGATGTTTCCTGATCAGTTCAACTAAAAAAACCATCTCATCTAAACCGTGACACTGATACACCCTACAATTGGAATCCACAAGCAGCATAGGCATGATATATTGTCTTTCTTTGCCGTTGTCGTTTATCCATCCGAAGGCCTCCAGGTCAGACTCTTCACCATCAGGCCTTAGGCCGACTACGAAGCTTTGAAGCCTGATACTACCCGAAAGGATAAAATCAGTTCTTCCGGGCATGTCTAAGCAATGCTTTAGCCTTAATTTCTCTTTAGCATTTAATGCAGGAGGCGGGGGATAATTGATTTTCTTTTTCATAAGCTACCACCCTCCTTGTACAGTTCGTTTAACCGGTCTTGAAAAGAACCCAATTCATCCACTGGAAGATAGCCCCCGGCAAAAATTGCAAGATCTATTTCCGAAAAATATCTCTTTTTTTCCCCATTGATAGCTATAAAAAAAGAGAGAAACCTTAAGAGCATCTTTCTGTGATCCGCTGGGTTATTTACTATTTTTTTTGCCTCGTCCTCTTCCTCGGAAAGTGCGGTTAACAATTCAAGCAGATTGTCGGTATAGCATTCAATCCAATAACCTGGGGTATAATCGAAAAGGACGGTCATAAGGAACGCTATATCCCCCATTTTGAAGTTTTTCCCATGGCGAAAATTGATAATTTCTGTTTCAATCTCACCTTGAAGCTGGCCCCTTTGCATTTCTGCGGAACCTGTTGTAAGTTTGTGCTGCATAAAATCTCCCGGTTTTGTGTAAAAAATAGCCTCTTGCAGTTGTCGCTGCAGGGGGCTTTTACTTTCTGATAACTACGATTTGACCGTTAACGATCGATACTGATACTGGTGGCGTTCCTTTGAAGTGCTTAGTGTGTGTCATGGTGAATAATTTAGTATATTCCAAATATACGCATATACTACATATACTCCAAATGTTTTAACGTGTTATTTGCATATTTTTACAATATGCTGATTATTAGTATAATTGGCATTTGCAGAATATGCAAACTAATAGTACATTTGTCTCTTCAATCTTGATAATGGCAACTGATAAAAAGACAAGAAGCAATCCACGACGAATACCAGAGGGGAAAACCTCATACAGTGGGAATATGACAACGGCAACCTACGAGAAGCTCAAGGCAATAGCATTAGCGCATAGCAACACTCAAAGTGAGGTTTACCAGCTTGCTTTTGATAAGTTTATAGAGTTGTATGAGAAGAAAAACGGACCTGTTCAGCAGATCCAGAAGAAGGATATTAAACTATAACCTACTTCTCAGTAATTACCTTCACCTCTTCCTTTGTAGCGCCCTGCTGCAGAGCAATAATAGACAAAAGGTCAATAATTGTTTTTTGGTTACTCACCTGCTTATTTGCCCTGGTTGCGATCCTGATTATAAAGCCGAAGAAAAGTAATGAACCGCAAGCAATAAGGACGTAAGCAAATTGGGGGTCGATGAACATTGTAGTTGATTTAAGGTTATCCGCAAAGCTGCATGATATTTAAACAACGAACAATACCCGCAATATGGTATAAAAAAAGGAGGCGGTATTTAACCACCCCCTTTAGGGCGAGAACTGAAAGCAAACAAAACCAAGACTTTATAAAGGGTATAACAATTCGTTATACCCTTTACTCAAAAGAATATCCGAAGGTTTGCGAGTCGCCGGTTTGAGTTCCATCACCACTATTCAGATAAACTTCCTCAAAAGTTGCCTCAATATCCCCAGTTCCAAAATTCATCTTTAAAGGAGGCACTATTACAAACAATCGGTGAGGCACCCAGTCCTCAAACCTAAAACGCATGTGAAACCCAATAGGCTGCTTATTAAGCTGGTTATTTTCCGGTCCGAAGGTGAGACCATCAAATGACCCCCTGATTGTATAAAAGCGTCTGTATTGATCATTGTACTTCGCCTTATTCAATATCTCCTTGAAGTCGTCACCCTGGCTTGTTGGGTTTGGTGAGGATACAGTATTGAATCGGTACCACCCTGGGGTAGTAAGGTCATCCTCTGTATCGTTTTTGAAGATCATTGCTCCCTTGAGGATGCGCCTGGGTGCGTCTGAGATCAATACCGTATCCTCGGTTATATTGAGGGTTCCGATATTTTTTTCAGTCAGCCAGTAATCTCCTTTCGCTTCAAAATACCCGCCTCCCATAAAAATTTTGTACCCAATTCGTAGTTCACGGAAGTGGGCTTCCGTTGCGTCGCCGGGAGGGAAGCCAGCTTGCAGCTTAATTATGAGAATCCCATTTACGGGTATCAAACAATCGTTAAATGATGCAGTTTGCCACTGTAATAAATCAACATTGTCGCCATTAAATTGCGCCCAACCTAAAGCAGTAGCGCCCCCTGAAGTCTGAAACTGCCCAAACGGGTTTAGGTTCCAATAGTTGGCATCGTCGGTAGGGTCGCCACCGGTAAAGATCAGGATAGAGCAAGCGCCCCATATTTCGGGGATATTGTGGTTTAGCCTTCCACTTACCGCAACATCAATCTTATCACCTGCCTTTACATAAAAGTCAGTATTTGCATTCCTAATGTAGTTTAAGGTTGCTCCATCAACCGGTGTAGTGTCATCTCTTTCAACAACGTAATACCTGGTCACCTCTTTATCGTTTAGATCCTTATCTACCCTGATATAAGCATTGGTAATAGGATCAACCTCGTCAAGGAATTGTTTCTTATGTACCCACCCTACAAGTTCATGCCCCTGGTAACTGCCAACGACCTCGGTTAAATCCTCGTCCTTATCATCATCATATATATCCAGGACAGGACCGGTAATACCGGGTATTGTATCGCCCAGCCGCCTCAAGCCCTCATTGTTGTGTAGATCAGGCACAATTATATAAGGGAAAGAGGTTTTAACGCTTTTAACAAAGCGGGTGCAGCTAATCATTGCATCGGCATGTATCGGATAAATATCTTGACTTTTGCCAACCAACCCGAAATTCTCAGTATCCTGGGCGCCTACTGGATTCTCACCGTTGCTGTCATAGTCGACATAATAATAATCACCCGGCACCGCCTGCCGGTCAGCAAGGCAGGTAATTTGCCACATACCATTCCAGTATTCCAGGATACAAAACTCAGCAAGGATAAATTTCAGTGCATCATAACAGGAAATAAATGTGGCTGGATCTTTCTTAAAGGTTCTATAGTTCAGATACGTTTGATTGAACATATCATTTTGTAGACCATCCGCTTTATTTAGCATTGAACCATACAATATATTGCACCTTACCCGGATTGGGAGATTGAGCAATGTTTTTTGAAGTGCTCCCGCAATGTATTCAATAAGTGTATGGTCTCCTGTAAAATCGTTTCCTTCAACGTCACTTAGTGGGATGTTTTTTAGAAGGGCTAAATTATTGGTTGCCTTCACTGATAAAACATAAGGCTTGTCAAGGAAGGGGCCCTCCCCCTCATCAGGTACAATAAAGCCTTCAAACACCGGCTGGCCGTCTACGTCAACCACAATAAGCCATTCATCAGATTGAGAGGAAACAAAGGTCTCCCAGGTAACCGAATCGTTTATGCCAAGAAATAAACCCATTACAATCTGCCGGATAACTATCCAATTGTCTTTAGTTTCATCTTCTCCGTTATCGGTAGTGGTACAATCAACTTCACGGGCAATTGGATACGATTCCACTTCAACCACGTCGCCGTCTTTTTTGTAAAATCTAACGTGGACGTCCTGCCTGTTTTCGTTATTAAAGTCTGCTGTATAGTATAGTGTATATGCCATTATCCAAGTTGGGATTTGCTTTTATTAACCCTATTCAACATTACCTGGAAGCTATCTCCGCTAAACTTAATGGACGGTTGTAAAACCACCTGTAATTGTTGACGCTCTGTATTAGCGCCCGCCATCTGGCTCATGAGCTGAGGTAGACGATCAAGAGGTATAATTGCTTCCCGACCGGCTTCTCCAACAAGGCCAAGTGTAGGCCCAGTAACTATACCCCCATCGGCGAATTTGGGAATTGCTTTTTTCAATAATGCCCCTGCTGCAACAAGGCCAATGCCGGCCGCAATGGCTGCAAAGGGATTTTCTATGCCGATCTTAACCGCTTCTAATGCGATACCATAGGCAACAAGTGCCTTTCCGAAATCCTGAAAGGCCTGCGCTATTGATTGAAAGATCCCCGCGAACAACTCACCAACACCGCCCCCGTTTGCTACAATGCTGCCGATGGTTTCAGTAAGAGTTGAAACTGCAGAAGAAATTATTGGGGTAATATTAATTTTGTCTTCAACTCCTTCGTTAATATTTTTTGCAATTCCTTCTCCTACCCCTTTGCCCATTTTGCCCTCGGGGAGTGTTTTTCCGGCAACATCAGGGGTGCTTACCTCTACCGTTTCAATCTTTAAATTGGCCTTGAATTTAGTCCCAAGGAATATGGTACTACCTGGAAAGAGTTCGGCAAAAACATTATCAATAAGTTGTTGTATTTCTTCTTTTTTGAAACCGTTCTTTATGGCATCGCGGTTGATAATCTTTACTTCTAACCGAGCTAATTCAATTAGGTTTTCTCTTGTTCTGCCCAATTCAAGCAATGCGTCCCTTCTCTTTTTCAAAGAGTCTTCTTCTTCCTTACCGGTAGCTATGCCTGTTTTAGTAATAGCAATTGCCTGCTCCTGCGCCGCGTTGAGTTTGTTTTGTAACAATAGCTGAGATTCTCTCAGTTTTGTGTTTGTCTCATTGGCTATTGATAAACCTTTTACGGCATCGGCTTCAGCATCTAAGGCATCCCTCCTGGCCTGGGAAGCGTCTGAGGCGGCCTTTGTAAGTTCTCCTGTCCTGGAGTTAACCGGACTGTTTGCTGCAGCCTTTTCTGCTTTTGCTAACGAATCGGCCGCCTGCTGCCTCTTTAGTCTTGCCTTCGCTACATCCTCATCACTCTTTGCGATCTTGCTTGCCAATTCGCCTATTTCCTGTGCAAATTGTTTTGTGATTGCAGTAGCAATGATAGCTTTAGTATATTCCTCAATTGTCTTTGTGAGCTTTCCAGTAGCCGCGTCCTCAACTTTTAGATCATTGAAGTAATCTTTGTTAATGTCCTTTAGCTGCTGTAAAGCTTGCTTACGGTCATGGTAGGGTTTATTACTGTCCGATACTACCCTGGCAAGTGAAGTAACTGTTGCAATCTCGCCTTGCACGGATGCTGTAGCCTGGCCTTGTATTAACGAGATTGATTTGATTGCCTTTACAAGTTCGTCGGCGCTACTTTTTGCCTCCTTTGCTTTTGAATTGAAACCCGCTATACCATTTTGAAAGATCAGGAAACCAGCCGAGACCGCAGACAATGCGAGGCCGATCCCACCCGCGCCGATTAGCGAACTTCCCAAAGCCTTGAAGGCCGCACCGCTGCTACCCGTTTCAGCCTTCAGACGTTGGAACGATTCAAGCAGCGGGTTAAGGTTGTTTTGTATCCCCACGAAACCAAACGGTAGATCTTGTGCAACGCGACCGAGGTTAGTAAGGGCGTTGCCTGCTTGGTTTGCGCCGGGTACAACCTTTTTAAGATTTGCTGCTGCTGAATTAGTTGACGCGCTTAACGTATCAACTCCCCTGGTTGCTACTGCCGCCGCCGGATTGATGCCGCTTAGTCCCCGGTCTGTTGTAGTTGCTGCCCTTCCCAAATCTTGCAGGTTTCTTGCTGCCTGCTGTGTTGCCTGGATTAGTGACGGCGCCACCAGTCCCCCCAGTATTATTTTTAATTCGTTCTTTGCCACCTTGTAAAGTTTTTTGGTTCACTCCCAGCTTATTGCCAACCAGCACACCCGCTTTTTTATACCTCTCTATTAGTTCAGCGTAAGTTTGCTTGGGCTTTTTTGGGCTTAACGGCTCGTATAGGTCGGGAATTATTTTGTCGAGTGGTTGATGTCTTGATTGCTTTGTAAGGTGTGGCGAAATAGTGTAGTATGACAATAACCTTATTTGCTGGTATTTCCTCCGCTCCTTATTTAACGAACCTTGTCGCCTGTGAAAATATTCTCCCCAAGTGTACGCCCACAATTCCCAGGGGTGAAGACCTACATCACCAAATGCCTCGTCCAAAAATTCACCCCAGGTTAACCCCTTACTGTGTGTGGCCGTTAGCCTCCGCGCCAACACCTTGTTTTGGTAATGAACTTTCTAACGGCCTTGTATGTGCGTTCGTAATCCTGGTAAGGTCGGTTACGTTAAGACTACCGTAAATTTCTTCAATTAGGTTATCGTCCAGGTTGTGACCATTGTTGAGAAGTGCCGCCTTGAAGACCACCTTTGTAAATGAAACGATGTCAGAAAAATTGTCGGATTCTGGCATGAACTTTAGGGGGTCCAGGCCTGTAATTTCGCCTACGTGCCTGTAAGTGCCAATGTTGAAAAGCAGGCCATAGGTTTGCCCCTTATGAGAATATTCTATTTTGTTTGAAGACATAATAACAGGTTTTTGTTTGCTTTAAAAATGCCCCTGCATAGACATACCAGGGCTGGATTTAAAATCTCAATTAAAAACAAGAGCCATGATGAAGACTGATATATAATGAATAATAGTAGCACTATGATGTTGAGCTATTACCAGCATCCAAATAGGAATGAGCGTTAGGCTGCAGGATTGAAAGCTCTTCCATACATTCAACGCGTGCGGTAATTTTGTTGGTCGTAAAGTTGTTTGCATCTTCATAGCTAAAGACAACATTCAAACCTTCCGTTTCGACGCGTTCCACATAGTCCGCATCTACAATCAAAATCTTGTCTTTACTTTTTGCAAAGCTTGCGCCGACAATTGGGGTTCCGGCAATAGTCACAATTCCGTTTTGAGTACCAACTACCGATCCCGCTCCCATATAGTTTTGATCGTTGTATAGCTCCTTTAGGATGCGTCCAACTTCGGTATGAGAGGTAAGAATGTAACTATTGTTGAAGTCCTGGTCAGCTCGCCCCATTAAAACGTCGATTATCTGGAGTGGGTCTTTTGTCTCAAGGGTTGTAGTGAACCCAGTTGATTGTGTGGCGAACACATCCCAGAAATAGGCATTTTCGGCTTTGTAAAAATCCCTCATAAGCAAGCGCGGGAGGGTAGTTTCCAGGAAGGGCAAGTGGCGCATCAGTTGTTTGCTGAAACGAGCAAAGCCGGCGACATATCCGGTAACGGCCTTCAGCTCCGCGAAATCATAGTCGATTTGGCTTTTTGCGCTGCCCTCGGTTTGTTTGGCAATGCTTCCCTCACTTCCGTTTTCCTTATAGCTTACGTATACTCCGGTCTCGCTGCGTACAGTATGTAAAAGATCCCTGAAGTTAATCTTTTGACTTTGTGCCAAGATTTGACGGCCTGAATAAGTTGTTGACCCTTCGCCGCCAACTATATTACCAGTTGACATATCGCCAACGGCTTTCAGTCGGATTTTTATTTTTACATCCTTATCACCCTTGGCCATTGCTTCAAAGCTCTCTTTCTGGCTTTCAAATTGGGTTTTGATCTCCCCGGCAAATACTTCACCAAAAGAGGGTCTTTCGGAGGTAAGCCCCCTCATGCCCCGTTCCTTCATTTGCGTAAGTAAATGGTCAACCGCTTTTTGGTTTTCGTTCATTTGCTCCTGAAGAGTGCTAAACTTACCGTCAAAAGCCTCCCCTAAAGCCTGCTTTAATTCTTTAGCTTCCTCCGGTGTAAAGCCGCTACCTCCTTCGCCCTCTGCATGCTTGTACAGAAACGGGCTATTAAATAATAGTCTCATTGTAATTTTCTTTAATAATTTTTTTGATTAAATGCGCATAGTCATGACCCTATGCAAACTGCACAGTACTGTAGCGAAAATCCCTGTGTTTTTTGTGGGAGATATTCCAGTGGCTTGTCTATCCGGGTGGAATACCGCAATCATAATCGTAGATAGGTTGGGCGCCTATCCTGAATCTGTATTATGTAACTGCCATTCTCCGGCGGGTTACTTTTCATCGGCTCCGCGTCAGTGGTTCGTAGTGTCCGGCTGACTTGTAAGTGACTTCAGATTGCTACTACAAAAATATACATAAAATCTATTACAAAATTCAATTTAATAGAAAAAGTTTATCACTAATTATCCCTTTGTAGTCTTTTTAAATCCATGGTAAAGGTTTCAATAAAGTTTTTCTTTATTCCGTTCGCAAGATGTGAGGGGATGCCCTTTGCCCATTCTTTAAACGTCTTTTCTGCATCTGGAAAAAGCTCAAAAGCTGCTACGGGCAAAGGCATTGTTTCATCACAGTAGGCGTACCAAATTACCGCCGATACGTCAAGGTAGCCTGCGAAAATTATTGCTTGATACTTGCCTCCCGGCTTTAATGGGATAGCCAGATTTATATCGGCCCGCGGCATATCTTCTTCATTCTTTTTTAATGCCCTCAAGGCTTCGGCCTTACGATCAAGGTCTTTTGAGTTAAACAATGCGCAAAATAGTTTTCCGGTCATGGTTTGTTAAATTTTATGATGAATGTTATACCGCCTATTGTTATTACATGGGGCGGCGGATTGCTTGCGACGCTTAATTTCATTTCAATCAGCCTGGTTGCTGGTTTATTGTCTTTCATGTTTGTCAAATAGTGTTAAGTAACAACCACAGAAAGGATAATGCACAGGCAACCGGCTTAAATATGAAAGCTGTGGCCTGAGTACTCACCGCATACCGCAGGGCATCTACTGCATCGTCCAGGTACTTCACCGGCTCGTCCAGGATCAACCCTGTCTTGTCCTTTTTCCAGGAATAGTTCTTTATTTCCTTGATAAGGTTCTCACTCCGCTTTGTCACGTACAGCGGCTTACTTTTGACGGACATAATGGACTGCTTA
>Ga0157282_10000029_pt1 | contig 14929 bp, 20 predicted proteins | sample NitcycUS029104C1_FD_108386 | JGI IMG/M metagenome (GOLD analysis project Ga0157282, IMG submission 108386) | Soil microbial communities from Arlington Agricultural Research Station in Wisconsin, USA - Nitrogen cycling UWRJ-S029-104C-1 | ecosystem: Environmental > Terrestrial > Soil >... | reverse complement strand
CTTGTTCGCATCGGCGTCACGGCCGTGGAAGCCGCGCATTTCGGCGAGCTCGACAACCATTTTCCCGCGCAGCTTGCGGGCGATCGCGTCATCATCCTTGGACAGATCGACTTCACCGAAGGCGTCAGGCTCCGGCACCAACGCCTCGAGCGCCGAGGTCTTGCGCACCCCCTGCAGACCGACCATGATGATCGCCATGTCTGCTTTCTCGCCGGGCACCAGCGCGCGGCCGGCCAGGGTGGTGAAGGCGTAGGGCCCTAGCGCCCGTGTGTACGGCGTATCAGCGCATCCGTAGTAGCGCACGAAGGCCGTTTCGAGTCGCTTGATGCCGTCCCACACGAGACCGCTCACCCACTGCTGCGCGCTGTCGAAGGCGTTGGCCTCGGCGACCATGGCGACCGCAGTACTCATGGCCTCGGCGGGCACCGGCTTGAACCCACGGCGCTCGAAACCCGCGCGCAGGCGACCGTAGTCGGTATCCTTGAACGGGCGCCAATCTGCGCCGCCGACGCTGATCGACAAGCGATCCTTGAACGTGTCATAAGCAATTTTCACGCCTGATTCCGTCGAGAGCAAGGCGGTTTCCACGCTCGCGACGGTGGCGGCGATCAGGCCCGAACTCGCGCCCATGAACGACAGATCAGCGTTTGGCGTGTTGGCCGGGTCCGGCACGCTGGCGGGGCGTTCCAGGACTGCACCAGGCGGCAACCCGGCCAAGCCTTCCACCACCTGCACGGGCGCCGACGCAAACACGCTCGCTGCATCCCCCAGCGCCGGGCGCCGCGCGGGGTTCACCCACCCATTGCGCTCCGCCTTGGAGAACACGGCCCGGTAATCCGTGCGTTCCGCATAGAACCTGTCCCACTCGTGCAGGCCATCCCCGCCAGGGAACCGGCTTGACGTGGCGGACCACTCGGCCCATAGCTCGTATCCCGTCTCACCCAGCGAGCTCAACGCGATGCCGACCGAGGTCCATTCGTGGTTGTCGTCGCTGTCCAACTTGGTGAGTGCGTCGCGCAGTTCGGCGACCGTGGTCGCGCGCTGCTCGGGCGTCTTCTCTTCCCAATCGTTGGGTAGGGCCCGGTCTTCGCGCAGATGGCCGGCGTTGGGCCAGAATTCCGCGACCAGGGCCTGCACCGCCGCGGTGTGGTCGACACGAGCATCGCCGCCGAGTACCGTGCCGCATGCGATGAATTGGCCTTCGCTGTAGACCTCGAGCGCGCCGATGGGCGTCTTCTGTTTGACCTTCTTGCCGGGCCCGTCGCCCGTCACGCTCACCCAGACGTGCGAGCCCGTGCCGCCGATGCTCTGCTCGATCAGCGCGCCGGGGAAGCGCGCAATCAGCGCCAGCGCACCAGGTGTCCAGCCCTCGGGCGTGATGCAGTCGTCCGCATCGATGCACACAAGGCCCGTGCCTGCGGGACGGAACCCGGCGCCCAGGTAGCCCACTTCGCGCGGCCGCGCATGGCCGTTGCCGTTGGCGTGGTGGTGCGCGAGCCAATCAATAGCCTGCTGCGCGGTGAGCGGCGGCGCCGGGTTGGGAGGTATGCCCTTGCGCGGGTTGCCGGTGCTGTGATGCGTGACACCATCCCAATGGACGGGCACCTTGACCGGCGGCTTGCTCGGGTCGTTCGGATTCGGCTCGAGTCGCCACAACGTGAAGGCCGTGTGGCGGGTGAACGGCTCGCACTGCAGCAGCGAGCGGGTAGAATTCGTGTCGGTCATTCGATCTCGTTCATCGGGTGGCAAGTAGAGCCCCCGCTGTGTGCCGCACGGTGGGGGCTTCGCGCCTTCTGGGGCGCGTAAGAGCGGCAATTCTATACCCGGCGCGCGGCGTGTGGGGAGTATTGACAGGCGCGTCAATAGCGGGCAGGATGGCCGGCTATGTCTGCCATCCTTTCCCCTTGCGGCCTGTTCCGCTACCGTCTCGAGCGCGAGATAGACCCATCCGGCCGCGGCGTGGTCGCGCTGATCGGGGTCAACCCCAGCACTGCGGATGCCACCATCAACGACCACACGATCCGCAAAGACATGGGTTTCGCGCGCAAACACGGATGGCAGCGCATCATCAAAGGGAACGTGTTCGCCTACCGTGCGACCGACGTCAACCAGCTGGCGCGCGTGGGCGATCCGGTAGGGCCGGAGAACGACAAGCACCTGGCGCAAATCATTCGCGATGCGGACTTGCTGATCCCGTGCTGGGGGCGGATCGACAAGGTGCCCGCGGCGCTGCGCAGCGACTTTTCCGACGTGCTGGAAATGCTGCGCGCCTCCGGCAAACAGGTGATGACGTTTGGACTTACCGCCGGCGGCGATCCACGGCATCCGCTCATGCTCCCATACTCGACATTGCTGCACCCGCTATGAGCGCCCCAGAGTTCACCGCCACCAGCTACCCGATCCGCCTCTACCTGGCGCGCAACCGCCGCGAGTGGAATGGGCTGATGAAACGGTGGGATCGAAATTGGTTCTACCCGGACGCCGACCTGAACGCATCGTTCACGCAGATCGCGCCCGGCGTCTACGTGATCGCCATCACGCCGCATTTCAAAGACCTGACCCTGGCGAAGCAGGTCGGCACGATCGCACATGAGGCGACCCACGTCTGGCAGAGCCTCGCCGAGTACATCAAGGAAGACAGCCGCGCGCACGAATCGAACGCATACAACGTGCAGGCGATCGTGGAATGGGCTATTGACAACATCGTCAATTAGCGCGACACTGGCGCCACCAACAACCAACCCGGATAAATCATGCCCCTCAAAAGCACCGCCAACCGCGCAGCCGAAGCGCCGACCCCTTTTGCCCCGGGCCTTTTCAAAAGCCGCAACAACGAAACGATCTGGCTGATCACGACGAACACGCCTTCTGTGATCCTGCCGGGGATGCCACCCTCCGCCGGCTATATCGGCGTGCTGGTCTCGGGCCAAGCCGGAAGCGGCTACCCCCTCGGCCACCTCAACACCTCGATCGACCTGAAGATTTTTGAACCGTTCTATGGTTCGATCACATTGGAGCAAACCCGATGACCCGCCCACCCCTGGCTCACAAGATTATCGGCGCCGGCCGATACGTCCCTTCCGACGCGCACCACACCGTCGACCACCTGCGCCGCGTGATCCGCGCGGAACGCAAGCGCGTGGGCCCGCCTGTTGTCATCCGTATCGAGGTGAAGAGATGAGCACGCGCCACCCCAATGCCGCACCCGCTGCCGAAGTGGTGGCCAGATACTCGTTCGTCTGCAATGCAGGCTGCGGGGTGTGCGGTGTCAAGGTCAAGCCTTTTGAGTACGAGCGCACCGAAACGCTCGAAGGCGAACACCTCGGCAGCAAGTATCAGCCACAGATCGTCAGTTCGTGCTGCGGCGCAGAAGTGCACGTCTACGACAACGAGGCGGACCATTGGGGCGCTCAAGTCACCCTCGCCGCACCCGCTGCGTTCAGCAGTCAATCCCCAGGAGACAGCAATGACTAAGCAACCCAAACCCGCATGGCATACAGCCTTCGCCCCTATCGGCTTCACCAGCGCAGAAGCGAGCGCTTGGTCTATCGGCTATGAAGCTGGCGTGCAGGCTGAAGCCGCACACGCTGCCGAAGGGGCGGCGAGCAAGGCTTTGCAGCACGCCTACATGACCTTGGCTGAAGTCCCGTGCAAATGCAGCGCCCGACGCCGCGAGGAAGGCAAGCACCTGACCGAGTGCCACCTATTCGATATGTGCGCTGCCCTCGACGCCCTCGCCGCACCTGCAGCCGCTACCGCGCAGGAGGGCGTGCAGGATGTGTCGGGCCATACATGGCTCGGCATGCGTGCTGCGGGCTGGATGTGGGAAGAGCCGAACCCCATTAATTCACGGGGCGGTGAAACCCTCCGTCATTACGCCAGTCATTGGAGCACAGGCCCCAAGACCGCCGAACGTCTTTACCGCGAAAGCGACATCCACAAACTGCTCGCATCGCGCTCCGAAGCACCAGAAGCTCGGGCCAATGCTGCGGGACAAGAGCAGGGGGACGAATACTTTCTTCAGGACACGCGCAGCTATGTCGGCAACTGCCCGATGTGGTGGGCTGAGGGCGGTAGTGGCTACACGGCCCGGATCGACAAGGCGCAGAGATACAAGCGCGAGGACGCCCTTCGCATGACGAATTCTCGCGGTTCCGATGTAGCGTGGCCGTGTAGCGAAATCGTGCCTTTGCAGCGTCCCACCATTGATGTGCAGGACTTGCCGCGAAGCGTTGACGCACAACGCACCGCTCTCGCCGAGCTTGGGCCCCGAAACTTGATTCTCGGGCGCCGCAGAGAAACCGTGCCCACCCCTCCCCTTGAGGCTGTGGGGTCGTCTGGGATGACTGCAGACCATGCACCGGCAGTGCCCGAAATACCCACCGAAAAGCAGAAAAAACTGCTCGATCTGGCCGACCGGATCGACCATGAGCAACTGTGGCGCGTGGCGGGAATGGACCACGGCAAATTCACGCCCGAGCAAAAAGACCGCCTCGATGCCGGTGTGGCCCTGCGTCGTTACGCGCACCTGTGGGCGCCTGGCCGCTGGGTGGTTTTCCCGCCCGAAGGCCCGGTGCACTACAGCGCAAGCACGCTCGATAGGGCGTACGAAATGGCGAAAAAATAACTATTGACACGTTCGTTAATTAGCCCCACCATTCACCCCGTCGCAATCTCGCGATACAAACCTGAGACTTTAGACACCATGAAATCTTTCATCATCGCCCTCGCCGCATCCCTCGCGGCCATGTTCACCGGCCTGGCGCTCGCGCACGACTCGACCCAGAGCCTCACCCCCGCCACCGCGGCAATCAGCACCAGCCAGACCAGCGCCTTTGCCGGCTCGGGCGGCGGTGTGTCGATCAGCGTGGCGGGCAACCAGCAGACCGCGACGACCGGCGGCGCTACCTCCGGCGCAGGAGGATCGGCGCTGCTCGGTACGGTTAAATATGCGAATGTCGGCATCAGCGGCACCGCAGCAACCGCCGGCCTCTCGGGCGCCGGCAACGTGTCGATCGGGAACGCTTCTGGCAGCGCGCAGGCGTCCGGCGTCAGCACGGCGAGCATCGTCGGTACCGGCCAGGCGCACACCGTGACGAACGGCCCGACGGCCAACGTGACCGGCAACGCTGAAGCCATCACCGGCACGCAAGCCGCCAGCGGTACCAACGGCCTCGCTGTAAGCGGCGGCGCAGCGGTCGGCACGTTCGATGCGTCGGCCAGCGCCAGCCAGATCAAGGTCGGCCCGTTCCAGCACGTCGACGTGCAGAGTGCCGCCACCTCGGCCGGCTTCACGACCCCCGGCGTGTCGATCACCGTGGGCACCGGCTCCGTTCTGCTGCAGACCGAAGCCGCGGCCAATGCGTTCGGCCAGGCGCGCGTCGGTTCGATCACGAGCAACTAAGCAGGGCGGGGGTCATTGATAAAACGACCCCCTCTATCAATCACCCATCAATGAGCCATCAATGAAACACCTCATCATCGCCGCGGCCCTGTGCCTGGCCCTCCCTGCTTTCGCCCAGACACAGGCCGGCAGCACGTCCGGCTCGGTCGCCTCGACGGCCAACACCAACAACCCGACCTTCAACTACATCGCACCGGCCGCGGCGCCCAACACGCACGCGACGATCGACACCAACCAGGCGGCGACGGGCCCCTCGGTTTTCGTCAACCCGCCCAGCGCCGACACGTGCGAGCGCGCGGGCGTGGGTGTCTCCGGCGGCTGGGTGTCTGGCAATGCCGGCGTGAACATCCCCCGCGGCCAGTCCGACAAGTGCGACATGCGCGCCGACACGATCAACCTGAAGGTCATCGGCGTCCCGATGGAAGTGATCAAGGCCCGGCACTGCATGGATGCGCAAATGGCCGAAGCCTATGCCCGCGCCGGCCAGCCGTGCCGCGATGCCCGTGACGGTGCGCGCGCTGCTGCGCTGCTCGATGGCGCTCCCGTGGCGCGCAAGCAGCCGGCGCCCTGGCAAGCTGGTGGGTAAAACATGAAGGCAAACCTGCTTTGGGTAGGCATGATCGTAGGAATGAGTACGGCCACTTGGTTTGTGCCCCATGAAGTAGCGCCGGTGATGGTCTTCGTATCCTGGGTCACCGCAACTTGGTGGGGTTACGCAGTTGCTTACGGAGAAATGAAACGATGAATTGCCCCACTTGTGGCGCCGCCACCCACGTGCTTGATACGCGCGGCGTGGTGCGGCGCCGCGAATGCAAAGTCGATCCGTCCCATCGTTTCGAGACAACCGAAAGAGTTTCGTACGTGGGCAACCGCCCACACGGTCGACCACCCGGCGCACGCAACCTGAAAGCACGTCTCGAAAGCTGGCAAGGTTTGCGGTAATGCCCAATCCGAATCGCCTCCGCTGCCCGAATTGTCGGACTAGGCGCACCGACCCCCACGCCATGGCGATGCACGTCGCGCAATGCCCTCGACCTCTTTGCAGGTGCGAGGGCGTTCCTTTTGAGCGTGGGTTAGCCCACCACCGCCCCGGAACGATTGGATGCGTCCTACACCCGTTCGCAGGTCTGCACCGCGCCGAGCGCCACGGCGCTAGCGACGAAGAGCTCGCGCAGATCGAGCGGCGCATTCGGGCAGAGCTACCCGATCCTTCTATCCCTTTTTAGATAAAGAAAAAGGCCCCGAAGGGCCCTTGTCACGCGCGCATCAAATCCGCCGCCTTCTGCCGGAGCTCCGGCGGTGCCTTGAGCGCGTGCGGGTCGCGCATCGCGATGCCCTGCGCCACCACCTTGACGTCGCCGCGCGCAACTGCCTGGCGCATCACCGTGCGGCGCATGGCGACCATCGTGCCCAGGCGCGCCGACACCAGGCCGGGCGACACGCTCGCAGCATCGGCGATCTGATCACGCGTGAGGTTTGCCAGGCCGTGTTTCGCGGCCAGCTTCAGCACGGTATCGATAAGCAGCGTTTCGCGCGCTTCGGGTGGGAGACGTTTGGTTTTCATGGGATTTGAGTATAGAGGTTAGTGACGGCTCGGTCAATGGTCAAAGCTGCCCCTCACGCGAGACAAATTTCGCCTGCCCACCCAGCGACAGCACCAGCACGGCCCAGGCTTGCTGCGCCTCTTCGCGCGGTGTGCCGGTGTAGTGCCAGCCCTCTTCTTTGCACTCGATCGAGACGAATTGCCCGATGGTGTGCCCGAGGTGTTCCACGCCGATGACGATAGGGTCAATCCCGATCAGGTCGGCGGACTTCAATTTCTCGTTCACCGCGGCCGAGTCGTTGCAGAGGCCGTAGCGCACCGGGCGACCCGAAGAGTCAGGCAGGACGCCCACATTGTTGCGCCAGAGGCGTTTCCCTTTCATCGAAGCTTCCACGCGCACCAGGTTGCTCACAGCCCCTTCGCTGCGGCCCGCCGGCGCGTCCGGCAGGGGATCGAGTAGACCGATCTGCGCCTGCAGGTCGATCAGTGCGTTGTGAGAAATGCCCCACTTGACGGCCCATCCTGAGAGAGTCATTTGCGTGCCTCCGAAATTCTTGAAGTTGCGATAGCGGCATATTCCGCCGAGAGTTCAAAGCCGACGAAGGCGAAGCCCTCGAGCGTTGCGGCCTTGCCTGTGCTGCCCGAACCCGTGAAGGGATCAAGCACGATGCCGCCGGGCGGTGTGACCAGACGGCAGAGGTAGCGCATCAGGTCGGTGGGTTTTACGGTTGGGTGCGTGTTGCCACCCTCGCGATCCGCCTTGCTCGCCTTGGCGCAATAGAAAAACCGTGCAGCGCTGCCGGCATCCAGGCGCCGCGCGCCGGGCTTCAAAATGAAGCCCACGTTTCCGATGTTCTCGCTATCCGCGCTGGCCTCTGCGCCGCGGTCGCGGCGCATCGCACCATAGACGTTTTGCTCGGCGCGCAGGGTGTCGCCCGTGCTCGCGTCCGCTAGCTGGCCCGGTGCCTGCGGGAACGCGGCCAGCACCTCGTCGCTACCATCGTGAATCAGGTTGGCGGGCCAGCGGCCGAGTCCTGGCACTGAGGGCGACGAAGCGTATGCGCCGATTGCTCCGGCTTGACTTTCGGAACGAACATCGCCACCCTCAGTGCGACATCCGCCCGTCTCGCCGACCCTGCACCCATCCACATTGATCGCCCCCGTCCCATGCGCCAGCACGTTCGCCGCCACGGTGCCGATGAGCGGCTTGCGCGCGACGACGATGGGCTCGTGCGCAGGCTTGAGCGCGGTGCCCCAGCCTTGCCACTGGCGGGCGGCGTCGGTGGCGGGTGCGGTAAGGTCGCGATTGCCGTCACCCATGATCGCGACAGCGCCGCCGCCCGTGCCGATGCCGGTAGTTCGTTGGCCGATTACTTCGCGCTCGGCCTCATCGTAGAGCTTGGCGAACGCGGCCGGCAGTTGCAGCAGGTCGCGCACTTGCTCCCAATGATGACGTGGCGGCATACCTCCGCGATGATCCGATCGCGCCCAGTAGCAGGACGATGATTTGACACCGAGCGCACGGTCGACGTCGGCGTGCGTGCGCGTTGAGCCCGCAATAGCGGCAGCGTAGGCCGCCGAAAACGTGCGCCACGCGAGCGCATCGCCGCCGGCCTTGTCGATCGCCTTCGACACGTCCAACGATTTCGGGAACCCCGACCCGTACACCCACATAATTTGATCGCGAATCTCGAACCCTGCGTCTTCGATCGCGCAAACCATGCGATGGTAGGTTCGCGAACCGCTGAATGCCAGCAGGTGGCCGCCAGGCTTGAGCACGCGCAGCGCCTCGGCCCACATGGCAGGATTGTTCGCAATGCCGGTGGCGTCCCAGGTTTTGCCCATGAAGCCCAGTTCATAGGGCGGATCGGTAACGATGCTGTCGAAATAGGCATCAGGAAAAAGGCGCATCCCCTCGACGCAATCCATGTTGATGACGGTCATGCAACGAGTTCCCGCGCTTCATCGACCAACGAAGCCAGCATGCCGGGGCCGATTTCACCGGCGTCGCGATTGAGTCGTGCAACACGCTCGGCAAGTCCCTGTAGGCGGTTAAGGTGATTGACCGTTTCCATGCAATGTTGCCAGTCGCGACATTTGTAGAAGACTTCTGCGGCGGGGGCTTCTCGTGTATACAAAACAGGCGGGGCCATGTCGATTCCTTTAATTAACGGTTCCGTCAACATTGTAGCGATGGGCCGCGAGTTCCGCCAGCACCTTTTCCGCCAGTTCGCGCGCATCTCGTGCGTTGAGTCCCGATGCCGTCAGTGCGTCGATCCCGTAGCGAGTGAAGAATTTGCGTTGCGCCTGCTCGATGGTGCGCCCGCGGCCTTCCACCTGCCAGGCCCCCCACGTTGCCAGGGCGGCGCGCAGTTCGTTCTGCGCCCGCTGCTTTTCCTTGTGGTCGCGGTCCGCCTTTTTCGCGATCATCGGATTGGAGAATTGCGGCGCCGGGCCCATCACCTCATCCGCCACGCGGCGCAACAGGCGCAACACGTCGGGATCGAGTTCGTGCAGCACGCCGTCGACCTGGGCGGGCGTCGAGCGCCCTGCCGGCTCGCGCTCGGTCTGGCAGTACGGGCACACGTTGCCGTGCTCGATAATCTTGTAGGTCCCGCTGCAGGTGGGGCAGACGCGCACCGGCTCCGCGTCGCTGGGCGTGCCCCTGCTGGCTCTCTCGCGCGGTTCCAGATCGTAATTTTGTGGCGTGTCCGGCAGGCCCCGCGTGCGCGCGTGGCGCTCGACGTTGCCCACGTGGTCGAAGATCACGCCTTCTTTGTCTTCGAACGGGCGCAACGGCCGGCAGAACTGTTGCACGTAGGTGACCCATGAGGCAGTCGGCCGGCCCATGCTCACCACTTCCATTGCGGGCACGTCGGTGCCTTCGCCCAGCGTATCGACGCTCACCAGCTGCAGCACCTGGCGCGCGCGGTAGCGGCGGAAGATGCTGTCGCGCATCGACTCATGCGTTTCCCAGGTGATCATTTCCGCAGGCACACCCGCCGCCCGGTACGCCTCGGTGAGCTCGCGCGCCGCGGCCACGTCCACGGCGAAGGTCGCACCCAATCGCCCCATGGCGCGATCGATGTACGTCTGCACAATGTCGCCCGTGATGTGGGCCTTGTGCACGGCCTTGGCGGTCGCCTCGAGGTTGAGTTCGCCGCTCGCAGTCACATTGATGCCGGACAGGTCAAGCGTGTTGGGCGGCGCGTAGATTTTGTAGTCGGCCAGGTAGCCCATGCGTATCAGGTCACGCATGCCGATCACCTCGACCATGCTGTCGATCAGGCCGTCGGATTGCCTGCCGAGCCCGCGGCCGTCCGGGCGCATCGCGGTGGCCGTGTAGGCCGCACCTCGCGCGTTAGAGAACATCAGCCGCACCTTGCCCCACTTGTTATCCGCCAGCAGATGATGACCCTCATCGGTGATCACCAGCGTGACGCGCGCGAACCATGGGTCTTTCGGGTCCATGCGCACCAGCGTATCGACCCCGGCCACCGCGCACGGCGCCGTCGGGTCGACAAAATTTTTCCCGATGCGCGGATCGTCCATGTGCATCTTCACGCACGAGCGTTGCGTCTCGAGCGAGCCGATCACCCGGTGCCGGACGCCGTTCATTGCGAGAGTCTTGCTCGCCTGGCCCACCAGGTGGTTGCGGTGCACGACGATGACCGAGGCACCTTTTTCGGCGCGCAGCTTGCGGGAGAACATCACCGTCTTGCCAGACCCGCATGGGGCCACCACCATGACGTCGCGCGCGCCGTGGCGCCAGTCTTCGTCTACCAGGTGATCGATTTCCAGCTGATACCCGCGATCCTCAAATTCCATCGTTACGCCCCATCGGCAGCGGAAGCCAGCCTTTCATTTCTTCGATGGACAGATCGCCGATAAAGTGCGTGCCGTCCGCGCGCCGCTCGACACACGTCTCGACTCTGGTGCCGTCTTTGAGTACCGCAATGAATCGGTAGCCCTCCCGATTCGGGAGCCACGACACGGGCCGCGGCGAATTGTCAAAACGATGGACTCTCATGCTGGCAGGTGCCCGGAGTTAATAAAGGAGAGCAGGCGACGCACTGCGTCACGATCCAAACCAAGCGTATTCAGTGGCTCGTGCTGGCTCATCACCTCGGCACATCGTTCGTGCACGAGAGCCAATTCGAGGCGAGCGGTTGCCGCTTCACGTTCCGCACGGTGCTTGGCGGTTATGTCTTTGCGATTCTGGTAGGTGGCGAAGTCGCTCATAATTTATCCTTGTGAGTGTTGACCGATGCGTCAATTATGCGTTACGATGCTCGCTCACGCAACCCAACCCCAAAGGATATTTCATGCAGATCACCTTCGACCCGCTTAACGACGACGAAGCGCAAGCCGTCGCCCGTTTCCTGAATCGCGACACTGAGATCGTGCAGCTGCGCATGCCTGCGATTACCGCCGATCAGATCAAAGAAATCACGCGTTCGATGGGCAGTGGTGTGACGAATGTCACCAACGTCCTCAATCACGCTGACCGCCCCGACGTAGGCGCTATGCCCGAGGTGCCGCTCGCACCGAGTGCCGCCCCTTTGCCGCCCGATGCCCCCTCTTTTGCGGCTGTCGATCTGTTTCCGAATGTCCCCGCGGCGGGGTCGGCTTCAGTTCCCCCGGCGCCGCCCGTACCGTCACCGCCTGTTCCACCCGTCCCTCCGGCGCCCCCTGCCCCCGCGGCACCTGCAGGCCCGACGAACCCTGTCGAGCTCGATAAAAACGGCCTGCCCTGGGACGAGCGCATCCACGCCGGCACGAAGGCCAAAAACGCTGACGGCTCGTGGCGCCAGCGCCGCGGCCTGAACGACGAAGCGCTGATCAAGCGCGTCGAAGCCGAACTGCGCGCACTGCTGGCGAACAACGCCACGAGTGCTGCCCCTTTTTCTCAACCCATAACAATCGTCGCGGTTGGGAAGACGGATGCGGAATCTGCGGGGGAATTGGTTGCGAAGCATGTACCGGCCGTCCCGCCTGTCCCCGCTGCCGCGACGGCGAGTGTTCCGCCCCCGCCGGTGACCCCTGTTACCCCGCCGGCCGTTCCTGCGCCGCCTGTGCCGGCTGGGGCATCCACCCCGACTGCAGCGTCTGTGGTACCAGCGGAATTGATCCTCGCGCCGGCGACGACCTTCGCCGGAGTGATTGACGTGATCAGCAAAAGCATCGCGAAAGGATTTCTCACCGAAGCGCAGATCAATGCGGAATTGGAAGCCGAGGGCGTGGCGCCCACCGCGATCGGAACGCTCGCTGGTGATCCTGTCAAGACGTTGGCCGTCGGCAAGCGCCTGCATGTGCTGTTGAGCGGGGTGGCGTGATGGGCCAGTATCGTAAAAAACCTGTCGTCATCGAAGCCACCCAGTGGCACAAGAACGGCGATCATCCGCAGGACTATGCCGACGACCAAGAAGGGCTTGAAGGCGGCAAGCCGCGCATTTTCACGGGCGCCGAGCGCAAGGCGAACGAATGGGAAGGCTCGGTGGTGCGCTATTTCCGCCACCCCGACGTCAGCGGTGAGACAGCATGCAAGCACTGCGGAGTGCGAATGCACGATCATGGCTGGATCGACACACTGGAAGGTGGTCACATCGTCTGTCCGGGCGACATGGTGATTACCGGCGTCAAGGGTGAGTTCTACCCATGCAAGCCCGACATTTTCGAGGCGACTTATGAACGCGTCGACGGCTGAACACGCACCAATCGCCCCCAGCAGCGGCGCGCGGATCGTGGCGTGTTCGGGCAGCGCTGGCCTCGAAGCTCGCTACCCCGAAGACACCGAGAGCGAGCAGGCGCGCGAGGGTACGGCCGCGCATTGGGGCCTAGCCGAAGTCCTCAACGGCCGCGCGATCGCTGTCGGCCAGGTCACGGACGCGGGATTCGTGCTGACGCAGCAAATGATCGAAGGCGCGGAAGACGTGCTGCGCCGCATTCACGTACTGTGCGCGCACTACGCCGAGCAACCGCAAATGTATGTCGAGCATCGCATGCACGCGCCGCGCATCCACGCGCAGTGCTGGGGGACGCCCGACGTTGTGCTCTGGTTCCCGGTCGCCCGCGTGCTGGTGGTGCTGGACTACAAATTCGGGCACGGCTGGGTCGAGGTTTTCGAGAACTGGCAGTTGATCGCCTACGACGTCGCCGCGCTCGAAATGCTGGGCCTCGACGGCTACACCGAACAGGGCGTGACAGTGCGCAACATCATCGCCCAGCCACGCAGCTACCATCCCGACGGGCCGATCCGTGAATGGACGTTGCAGGCAGTCGACCTTCGCCCGTTCGTCAACCGTTTCGCCGAGGCCGCGGCTGAAGCGCTCGGGCCGTCGCCGCAAGTGAAGGTCAACCCCGAATGCCAGTATTGCCGCGCGCGCCACGCATGCCCGGCACTGCAGGCACACGCACTGCGCAGCATCGACCGTTCGCGCGCGGCCGTGCCTTTCGACCTCCCGCCGCTGGCGCTGGGCATCGAGCTCGCCGATATCAAGGCGGCGATCAAGGCGTTGCAGGCACGCGAGACCGGCCTCGAGACCCAGGTCGAATCGATCATCAAGCGCGGCGAGCGCGTGCCGTTCTGGGGCCTCGAGAACAAGCCCGGCCGGCTCGCATGGACGCTGCCGCCCGAGCAGGTGATCGCCCTGGGCGACGTCACCGGCAAGTCGCTCGCGGAGCCGCGCACGCCCATCACGCCCACGCAGGCGCGTGATCGTGGCTTGATCGATCTGGTGGTGCTGGCCGCGGTGTCGGGGCGCGGTTCCTCTTCGCAGTTGGTGCTGCGCGACGACGACAGCGCGCGAAAGATATTCGGATGACCCGCGCCGCGCTCGCCAAGGAACTACGCACGCTGAACACCGGCGGCATTTTTCCCGGTGTCGATGCGCGCATGGCCCGAGCAGCTGACGTGCTCGATCTTTCAGGATGGCGCATCTACTGCAACGGCGATGACGTGACGGTGATTGCCCCAGCAGGGGGACCGAGTTTCCGGCACCTGCGCAAAGGTGGTTCGCGCGAGGCGCGCGTCCTGCACGCACTCGCTCGCGCTCTCTCGAAAAATGTTTGACGGTTTCGTCAATTAGCGTATACTCTTTTCTCCACTCACTCAGGAAACATCATGGCAAAACGTGAATCCGTGCCTTTCAACACACCGCCCGGCCGCTTCGTCGGCGGCTCGCTCTATCAGGGCAAAACCAAGGACGACAAGGGCGCGCCCCTGACGTTCAAATCCGGTCAACAACAGGGCCAGCCTCGTACCGAATACTCGTTCGCGATCGCCATTCCGAAGACGCAGCCGCACTGGGCGAGCGAACCGGGCTGGGGCCAAACGATCTGGGCAGAGGGGCATGCAGCATGGCCGGCCGGGCACGCGCAGCGCAAGGATTTCAGCTGGAAGGTTACGGACGGCGACAGCACCGAGCCGAATTCGAAGATGAAGCGCCCGTGCGATCACGTCGGCTACCCCGGCTGCTGGGTGCTCTGGTTCACCGATCCTTCCACGCCGCCGAAGCTGGCCGTTGCGATCGGCACGGAACCGGTCTGGAACGACACGCCGAATTTCTGCATGCCTGGCGACATTATCGAAGTCTCCGGCTCGGTCGGCAGCAACGAAAGCGACCAGACCGCGGGCGTCTATCTCAACGTGCGTGCAGTGTGCATGCGTGCCTATCACGTCGACGGCCGCATCGTGGGCCAATCGATCGACCTGGCATCCGCTGGCTTCGGCTCGGCGCCCCTGCCCGCTGGCGCGAGTGCGATGCCCGTGGGAAACGCGATGGCGCCCGCTGCCCCTCCCGCACCGGGTGCGACGCCTTCGACACCTTCTGCACCGCCCGTCCCTGCAGCCCCGGCGCCTGTCCCCTCCGCAGCCCCTGTGCCGGCTCCGGTGACGCCCAACGCGGCAATCCTCGGTGCGCCTCCCCCCGTCGTTGCGCCGCCGGCACCTGTGCCCTCGCCGGTTCCTCCGACGCCCCCGG
>Ga0157282_10000018_pt1 | contig 17762 bp, 10 predicted proteins | sample NitcycUS029104C1_FD_108386 | JGI IMG/M metagenome (GOLD analysis project Ga0157282, IMG submission 108386) | Soil microbial communities from Arlington Agricultural Research Station in Wisconsin, USA - Nitrogen cycling UWRJ-S029-104C-1 | ecosystem: Environmental > Terrestrial > Soil >... | reverse complement strand
TAAACCCCTTTATGTGTTTAAATTTATCTTAATTCTTTTTCTAACTATAAGTAAAAAAGAATAAGCAAAAAAGTAATTATAAAAATTAAAGTAAGTTATACTTATTTAGTTGCTCCTGGCCCGGACCCAGGATATTATATTTGATATTATAAGCTTAGGTTTAGAGCAGGTTTAAGTAGCTGGTCATAGTAAATAACTTAAGTCAGAACCTGCTTAAAGCAGCCAACTACTTAAACTAAAAATAAGATATAATTAGCATTCTATTTAAAGTAATATAAAATTTAATCCTGTATACAGGAATATTAAATGCATAATGCAAACTTTTGTATTTCCATTTATAGATATTTTAGCCGTAGTTTTTCCAATTTTACTAGTAGTAGCTTATGTTACATTGCTAGAAAGAAAAGTTTTAGGAAGTATGCAAAGAAGAGTAGGACCAGATACTGTAGGTGTATATGGCATATTACAGCCCTTTTCCGATGCATTAAAACTACTAGTTAAAGAAATGGTTTTACCTCAACAAGCCCAAATAGTTTTATTTATTTTTGCTCCAGCAGTAACTTTAATTTGTGCGTTGCTAGGTTTAGGTGTTATACCTTTTGGGCCAGGGTTAATGATAGCAGATGTAGAATTAGGTTGACTATTAGCACTAGCTGTAAGTAGTGTTGCAGTATATGGAGTACTATTTGCAGGATGGGCTTCTAATTCTACTTATAGTTTATTAGGAGGATTAAGATCTTGTGCAGTATTAGTAAGTTATGAACTTGCCTTAAGCGGGGCTGCATTAGGTGCTGTGTTTTTAGTGGGTTCTTTTAGTTTAACAAGTATAACCGAATTTCAAGAAAGTATTTGATTAGCTATACCTTTACTTCCTATGCTATTGGTGTTTTTGATTACCTGTTTAAGTGAATTAAGTAGAACTCCTTTTGATTTACAAGAAGCCGAATCTGAACTTGTAGCAGGGTTCTTCACTGAATATAGTGCTTTTGTATTTGTAGCCTTTTTCCTAAGTGAATATTGTTCTATGGTAGTATTAAGTACTTTAACTGCTATTTTATTTTTCGGAGGTTATAATGTTCCAAATATAATGGAATTAATTCAATTAGATCTAGGGTTTATATCTATATCTTCTATTTTTATAGGACTTAAAACCTGTTTCTTACTTTTCTGTATTATCTGGGTTAGAGCTACTTTGCCTAGAATGAGATATGATCAGTTACAGGTATTTTGTTGAACTGTTTTATTACCGCTTATTTTTGGTATGCTTGTATTAATATGTAGCCTTTTCATAGGGCTAGAATTCTAAATTACGCAAATTAGCTTATCTAATGGCGAAGTGATTACTTATCACCTTGCATTCAAAATTAAACACTCTACTTTTATTCTACAGGTTTAAGTTGCGGGTTCTGATTTAAGTTATTAACTTAAATCCGGTAACTTACTCTAACCCGCTTAAACCAGCCAGAAACTTATCGGTAAAAGCAATTATTAAAAATTGGTTTTGAGTTTCAGATTCATTGGATTTTACAGGTTTAAGTAAGCTATTAAAATAGCTTACTTAAACCAGCAAAATGAAACATATCTCATTGAATTTTATTCAAATCTAGATACTATGGACAACATGATTCAAGCTTCTAAAAACATTGGTGGAGGTTTAGCCGCAATTGGTCTAGCTGGTGCAGGTATGGGTATTGGTTCTGTATTTAGTGGTTTAATTACTGGTACTAGTCGTAACCCAGCCTTAAGAGGTCAACTATTTACTTATGCTATTTTAGGTTTCGCTTTATCAGAAGCTACTGGTTTATTCGCTTTAATGATTTCTTTCTTAATCCTTTTCTCATAATAACAGAAATAGTAGGAAAAATCCCCGGAAAATCGCATAATTCTAATTTTATCAACACTTCTGCGATTAAATTAGAGAAAGCACATTTAAAAGTTAACCGTTTTGTTTTAGATAGGGGAAATTTTAATCCTATAACTAGAATTGGGACTAGAAGTTTATCCACTAAAGCAACAGTTAAGCCGGAAAAAGAAAATGGCCCTAACTTAGAAAAACAAAATTTAGTGCCAGATTCTTTAAAAGGTTTAATCCACCCTATTTATATGGTTCCTGATTTATCTAGTTTAAAAAATGATGATAAATTAATTTCATTATTGAAAAATAATTCTGGGGTTTATCTTTTGTATAATAAGGTTAATGGTAAATGTTTTATAGCTAGTGCTTGAGTATTGAAAAGAAAAATTTTGGACTATACTCAACCAAACTATTTAAAATCCGGAGCCCATATCATAATTGCTAGGGCCTTATTAAAATACGGGCTAGAATCTTTTACCTTGTATATTTTATCTTCAGTAGATAAAAAGAATTCTAATAAAGATTCTTTATTAAAACTAGAGCAACAATATATAGACCTTATTTCTCCTAAATATAATATGCCTAGAAGAAAAAAATAACGTATTAATAAGTCAGTATTCCTTTTTTTCTTTACAGGAATAAATCATTAACGGGGTCGTTAAATTTAAATTTGTTTTCATTTGCAATTTAAGCTTTCAATGGGCTTTAATAGGGATTATACTATTTCTGTTTTAATTTAGCAGCTTAAGAAAGGCTTAAGATAATTATTTTTATAACTGTATTAAATCAGTTAAATAAACCCCTTTACTTATTTGCTTTTGTATGCCAAGGCTAGCTGGTTATAGTAGATTTTCTATAACCCGATAACTTAAACAGTACATTTTAAGTTTATGTAGATTTAAAATTAAATACAGTATTATCATATAATATGTTAAATATAATACATTTAAAGTTATATAAGAGAATACCTAGCAAGATTATTTAGAGTATGAAGCTTATTAGCGTACTCTTAGGAAAACCTATACTAGTTAATTTAACTAGTTTTATTACGTATTGAAGTGAAGTATCTCATTAAATACAGGAATCTTATGCAAATGCGAAATAGGAAGTAGCGTGGAGCGAAACCTATATTGACTAAAAAAGACTGCTTTTATGAATAAGAATGATTACTTAGCCAAACGTGGGTAAAAGCCCTAGAAAAGAAAAGCTCTTTTTATATTCTTCTTTATTGAATAAAATCAAATTTATTCTTAAATGAGTGGTTTATTTATTTAAACTTAATTAAAACATAGCCATATGTTAGTCAAATTACAATAATCTTAGCGATAGTGAAAAGTACCGAGAGGGAAAGGTGAAATAGATAGTCATAGACTAAGTGAAATAGAACTTTTATCTTATATAACACGAGCAAATGAACCTATAATAGGAACATTGTACCTTTTGCATAATGGGGCAGCCAGTTATCAACAATAGCAACCTTAAAGGGAAAGAGAAATCGATTAGCTTAAAACTTAAAAGTTTCATAGCTAGTGAAGTTATTATTGATATACCCCATGCGTAGTGATCACACGTTTATCAGGGAACAATTGCCCGAACCCGTGTCTGTTGCATTAGACTGGGATGAATAAACGTGAGTAGTGAAATACTTTCGAACTACGTCGTAGGTGGCACTCGGCGAAATATGTTTCCGCATAGCATTTAATAAAAATGAGCTTTATATAGTTTAAGTTTGATGGTTTAAACCTGATATCTTAAGCTTGACGGGTTATAGTAATTTACTATAACCAGATGAAGCTTTCATTCTTTTCATTTGGGGTAAGCTACCTTTTAGTAATTTAATATTGTCTAGTTCTTTTATATCTATTTAAAATAGGTATGGAAATACTAGATGATCTTTAGTATGCCTGAATACAGATGAATAAGATTAAATAGTTAGACTTTTGGTTCGAAGGTCGGAAGTCTCCAGAGGAACAGCTCTTTGCACTTAAAAAGGTCCCAAAACATCATCATAGTGATAAATAAGCGAAATAGTCCTAATTCAGAGGGGTGGTTAGCTTGGAGGCAGCTATCCTCTTAGGATCGCGTAAAAGCGCACCCTTTCAACTGTTTTGAAAGAAACAGGGGATCTAGTTTGCTATTCAATTCAACGGGTCTTTGATGATTACCGTAATGTGCTTTTATTTTTATTTACCGCCTTTCTATAAAGAAAAAGGTATTTTTAATATTAAGTAGCCGAGCATACATTCTTTTACATAGGTTAGTTTAAGATTAATTCATTAAAGTAATGTAGTGCCGATGCTGTCATGAGTAGCGTAACGCTGGTGTGAATCCAGCGCATCTTCATGCGAGGTTACCAATACAACGTTTAGCGATATTGGGTTATTGTTTCTTTTGATTTACAGGTTTAAGTTACTATAACTTAAACCTGCAAGCTAGTAGAAATTATCGGTTCCTAAGGAATTATTCTTTAAAGAGATTTCGAAGGTTGTCTTTTAAAAGGCCTAGAAAACACAAAACCGTTCCAAACCGACACAGGTGCATGGCTCGCAATAGCAAGATGAGGAGATAATCGGGTTTAGTGAACTCGGCAAATTGAGGGTCGGGCCTAGAGCTGACCCTGTAGATTAAAAAGGTATCTTTTACAGATAAAGATTAAATCTATTATAAACAAACGGTACGACTGTTAACCACAAACACATCACGGTGCAAAATTGCATAAATGTAGTATACCGTGAGAAACCTGCCCAGTGCTCGAAATTGAACTTCTGATTAAGTGTATGCTGAAAAGAACTAGATCGAGTAAACGGCCGCTGTATACCTGACGGTTTGAAAGTAGCGTAATTCCTTGTTCACTAAATATGATCGCGCACGAGTGGTTTAACGATACCGTTGCTGTACCAAACCCGAACTCCGCGAATTTACTAGATTGGTGAAGATGCCAATCGTTCGACATGCCGCGTGAAGACCCTTGCAGCTTCACTGCAGTTGGATCTTGTTTATGTTATTCTCTTTATGGGCCAATAATGAAAATTATAGAGCAGGTTTAAGTTACTAACTTAAACCATATCCACCTTTAAGGAAATAATATAAACTAACTGTATGTAGATAATACTTATAGAACAGGTTCCAATGGGCAGTTCAACTGGGACTGTTCCCACCCAAACCATAAAGGCGGGGCTCCAAGGTAGATTAGTACTCTTTTTAAAAACGAGAGCCTTTGTGATTCAGAGGTCAATATGTAGTGGTAAGAATCTAGCTTGACGGCAAGCATTTGACAAAACGCGCCGGTTCGCAAGAAGGACACATTGACCAGCCCTAAAGTTATGGTCTATTGAGGGCGTCTTCGGGAAAGTTACGCAAGGGGTAACAGCGTAATAGCAAGTTGGAGTTCCTATCGACCTTGCTGTTTGCGACCTCGATGTTGGCTCATCGCAGGTTATCTCTGTATACGGAGATGTGACCGTGGCTGTTCGCCACTATAAAATCGATACGTGAGCTGAGTTCAGTACGTCTTAAGACAGTACGGATACTACGGATGTCGAGAAGCATATTTTAGCGTCACTTTGGCTAGTACGAGAGGACCGTCAAGGGAATACCTCTGGTGCCCTAATATCCAAATATCGATTTTATAAAATCGATATAGGGTAAAAGGATAGCTACGTATTAAGTGAGTAAAGCTGAATGCATATAAGCTTGAAGCACAACGTTATAAATATATAAAAAAAGAAAATAGGAAAGACCATCCTTTAATGAGCTTTAACCGGCTCAATATGGCTAATCATGTATATATAGCAATATAAAGTGAATTAGTACACATGTTTTTCAATGTATTTAACACATATTTAACACGTCCAGATTTAAGTAAGCTATTATAATAGCTTACTTAAATCCGTTACATTTTACCCTTTTAATGATAGATATTTTATAAATTTTAAGAACGTGGTGTAAAGGTTAGCATCGTGGACTTCAAACCCATTTGTGCCTGTTCGAGTCGGGCCGTTCTTGTTTAACAAATAATAGTTTACCCTTTGTTTACCAATTGTTCACATATTTAAGTCTTTAATTCTTTATCTGTTCTATTTGTATTAACTAGCTTAAGCCTGCTAATTATATTTAATATAAATTCAGATTTAGTACATAAACTAATTTTTTGGTTATATCGGGTTTAAGTTATTTTAATAACTTAAATTTGCACCCTTAAAAGTATGGTTTGTGTTATTTTCGGATGAACTGGTTTAAGTATGCTATTAAAATAGCATACTTAAACCCACATAATTCCTAGAACATTATTTTTTTTTTTTCTATTTTAGTATCTTTTATGCTAAAACTAATTATATTTACAATGAGACTATTAAAAACACATTCTTTAGCTGGCTTATTAAATTCATATATGATTGATTCTCCACAGCCAAGTAACATTTCTTATGCTTGAAACGGAGGAAGTTTATTAGGTTTATGTTTAATTACCCAACTTGCTACAGGTATCTTTTTAGCTATGCACTATGTAGCTACTGCAGACTTAGCATTTATCTCTGTAGAAAGTATCATGCGTGATGTTACTGCAGGTTGAATGATAAGATATGTACATGCAAATACCGCTTCTTTATTCTTTGCTGTAATTTACTTGCACGTTGCCAGAGGTTTCTGATATGGTTCATACAGAGCACCAAGAACTTTACTTTGAAACATTGGAGTTATTATTTTAATTTTACTAATGGGTACCGCTTTCATGGGTTATGTTTTACCATATGGACAAATGAGCCATTGAGGTGCTACTGTAATTATTAACCTAGTTAGTGCAATACCTTGAATTGGAAACGATATAAAAGAATGGATTTGAGGTGCTTATTCCGTATCTTCACCTACCGTTACTAGATTCTTTACACTGCATTATACTTTAGCTTTCATATTGGCTGCTTTTGCTGCCGTTCATTTAATTGCTTTACATGAACATGGTAGTGGAAATCCATTAGGTTTAACTAGTAATTCTGATAGATTACCAATGCATCCTTATTTTACTATTAAAGATTCTGTAACTATTGTAGCTTTATTATTAATAACTGTTCTTTTAATAGCCTTTATTCCAAATGCATTAGGTCATTCAGATAATTATATTAAAGCTAATGCTATGTCAACTCCATTAAGTATTGTACCAGAATGGTATTTATTATCTTTCTATGCTATTTTACGTTCTATACCTAACAAAATTTTCGGTGTTATTGGTATGCTAGGAGCAATTCTAGTATTAATGGCATTGCCAATTTTAGATTTAGGTAGATTTAGAGGAGCTCAGCACCGTCCATTCTTAAAAGCAACTTTAATTACTTTAGCAGGTTCATTTATAATTTTATTGGTTTTAGGCGGACACCATGTTGAAAATCCTTTCATAGTTTTAGGTCAAATCACTTCAGCTTATTACTTTGGAGTATTTTTAATCATAATTCCTTTCATCTCTTTGCTAGAAAATACCTTGTTGGATATTAAATAATCTTTTAATCGGGTTTAAGCTCTGGTTTAAGTTATTAGAACTTAAACCCGATAACTTAAACCTGTAAAACCCCTTTAATGATTTTTAAACAAGCTTAATACCATTTTACATTATAGTTGTTATTTTTGGTTTATTTGTTTTGTATTGCTTTTCTCGTTTTTGACTTAGAATAGTTTAACTGGTTTAAGTTATAATAATTTAAACCTGCACAAGAACTTTGATTTGATAATTTCTTTTAACTTTTATAGCAGGTATCATGAAACCTGCATAACTAGCATTATGAAAACCAAAATTTTTGTTTCTTTCTTCCTATTACTAGCTTTTTCTTTCAATAGATAAGCAGAAGAAAAGGAATGTTTAGATTTCGACTGGAAAAACAAGTATCTGATATAATTAGTTTAAGTTGCTGGTTTAATTAGCTGGATTAAGTTATTTTAACTGGTAATAGTAAGTTATTAAAATAACTTACCGGGTTTAAGTTATTAACTTATACCAGGCCGCTTAAAGCCGATAACTGACTATAATGCGCTTAAACTAGTAACTTGAACTATTAAATATGCTTGAAATTTCAGGTACAACTGCAACCTTTTAATTAGATAGCAGAAAAAAAACACCTTTATGTTTTTAAGTTTATCTTTATTTACTGTAGGCCTATTAGGTTTTATTTTAAATAGACGTCATGTATTATTGGCACTATTAGCTATTGAATTAATGCTTTTAGGCGGCACTCTTTTAATATTAATTGTTTCTCATTCCTTTGACGACTTATCTGGTATGGGCTTGGGAATATATTGTATTTCTATAGCTGGAGCAGAGTCTGCAATAGGTTTAGGATTAGTGGTTGCTTACCATAGAAGTCACGGTACCATTTCTTTTTCTTAATATGTTTTTAACCTTATTACTGTTACCTTTTATTGCCGCATTTTCTACAGGTTTATTAGGAAGAAGCATTGGTATTAAAGGAAGCTATTTTATAACTTTAACTTTACTTTTCATATCCTCTTTTCTATCTATAGTTCTAGGCTATGAAGTTATACTCTCAGGTAGTCCGGTAAGTTTAAGACTTGGATGTTGAGTAGATACTGGCCTGCTAAGTATGGATTGAGGTTTTGCATTAGATCCTTTATCCGCATGGCTAGCTTCAACAGTATTAATCATAAGTTTCTTAGTTCATATTTTTGCTACTTCTTATATGGCTTCTGATCCTGCACCGCAGAGATTTATGTGCCTTTTAACTGCTTTTACAGGTTCTATGATTCTTTTAGTTACCGGCGATAGTTTGGGTATTTTATTTTTAGGCTGAGAATTAATTGGTATAACCAGTTTTCTGCTAATTGGCTATTGATGAGACAGATCATTTGCCTGTAATGCAGCTTCACAAGCATTAATTGTGAATAGAATTGGAGATTGTAGTTTTACTCTAGCATTAATTTTAACCATAACTATGGTTGGTAGTTTAGATTTAGAATCTATTATATTATTTATTACTAATACTTTTTCCCTTGATTCAGCAATAGAAACCATCCAAGAAAACAATATGGCATTGATGTTAACAAAATGAACAGGCATATTTATAGTTATTGCAGCTTTTGGTAAATCTGCACAATTCTTGTTACATACTTGGTTGCCTTTATCTATGGAAGGTCCAACACCAGTTTCTGCGTTATTGCATGCTGCAACTCTAGTAGCTGGTGGTACTTACTTATTATTAAGATGTTCTGCCATAGTTTCTGCTAGTACTGCTGCATTACTTATAGCGGCATTAATTGGATCAATTACTGCTATTTTAGCAGCATCTACTGCATTATTTCAATCAGATCAAAAAAGAATTATTGCTTATTCTACTATGAGTCAATTTGGTTATTTAACTGCTTCAATAGGTTTAGGCCAAACCGGTTCAACTTTATTCCATTTATCTAGTCATTCAGGCTTTAAAGCCTTACTTTTCATTACTGCTGGCGGAGTAATACATTCTGCTGCAGATGAACAAGATATTAAAAAATTAGGAGGTTTGATTTCATCTTTACCTTTTACCTACGTAGGTATGTTTATAGGTAGTATGTCTTTGATAGCTACACCTTATTTATCTGGTTTCTTCTCTAAAGATTTAATATTGGAATTGGCTATTTCTCAATGATCCTTGCCTTCTACTTGAATGTGAATACTAGGTAGTTTTGTAGCAGGATTGACTGCTTGTTATAGTACAAGATTAATAGCTTATATTTATTTAGGAAAAGCAAGCGGCCCTAAAAAAACCTATGAAATGTGCCATGAACAACCTTTAGGTATCATTGTGCCAATAGTTGTTCTTTCTTTGCTAGCCATTTCCTTCGGTTATTATGGTAAAGATGCTTCAACAGGTTTAGGTATTTTCAATGAAGCTGGTGTAATATCTCCATATGAAGTGCCTTTAATCGTTCATGCCGATTTTGGTTTAAGCCTTTTAACTAAAACACTTCCATTAATGTGTACTATTATTGGTATATTGTTAGGTATCTTTTATTTTGTATTACAAGCCGGAATTAACCACTATTTTATAATTAATCAACTTCAGAAAGAAGCTTCTGTATTTACTGATCGAATGGTTAACGAAAACCAGAATACATCAACTAAATCAATAACATATATTATTTCATCTGTTAAATCTCTATTGCCACTTGTTAAAGAAAGCCTTGTTAAAGGTTTAACAAATAAATGATGAATTGATGGTCTTTACGCTAAAATATTTACCTGGCCAGCCTTTTCTTTTGCCCTAATAGGAGCCAAATTAATTGACAGAGGTATTTTAGAATTAATAGGTCCTAATGGTTTGACCGTTTTATTCTTAGGTGACTATACTAAAAATAAAGAAGAAACAATAACAATGGCTAGCCAAGAACCATCTTCTGATCTTGTTACTAGTAATTCTTCGACTGCAACAAGTAATTGATTGCAATTACTAGCTAAAGAAGAAAAACAAGAAAAAGAAGGTTTACTTGTATCTAGTAAATGACTAGGTTATAGTATTCCAGATTATGGTAGTTATGTTGTATTGTTTGCATTATTTATTATATTCTCTATCTTAATGTATACATTAAATGAGCAAGGTATAATTCAAACATTTAATATGGTTTCTTATAACTTAACAGAAATGAACTTAAACCTATTACTAGCTTTTATAGTTTTAGCTTCCATTTTTATGCTTTAAACTTTATTTCTGCTATGGTTATAAATAGTTTAAATTTTCGGCTACTTAAAGCCGTTAAAATAACTTAATCCTGGTACTTGCTAGTTATGAATCCTGCTTATCTATTTCAAAATATATAGCTTTGCACTTAGCTTTTTATTTAGAGTTTTTAATGCTTGCATGCAAGCATTAAGGTTAGTTATCTCGCTAATTTACCAGTGTAAAAGCTATATCACTTTAATCTCTTTTTTCCTGTTTTAATAGGTAAAGTTTCGCATATTTAATGAAACCTATAATATTCAGGTTTAAGCGGATTATAGTAAGTTACTTTAATAACTTACTATAACCAGTTCAAAAAGAGTATGAATAAAAAGAACCTTATCATGTCCTATCCTAACTTAAATTCTGTTTTAAATTTATCTTTTTCTAGATCTATTTCTGGACAATCTGTTGCTGCTAGAATTGGTAGAACAAATTATAGTCAATTAACTATCCTTAACGATGTCCCTGGACAAAGTCATCCTTATCATTTAGTAGATCTTTCTCCTTGACCATTACAAACAAGTGTAGTTTTGGGAACAGCAGTAGCTAGCTTTGTATTAACCTTTGCTGGAGCTCAAGGAGCCTCTACCCTTTTTTTCTTAAGCGTATTTTCACTAATAGTCCATATGTCTTTATGGTTTAGTGATGTCGTTGGAGAAGGTACCTTAAATGGAGACCATACCGCAGTCGTTCTTAAAGGATTGGTATTAGGAATGACTTTATTTATTATTACTGAAGTTATTTTCTTTGGATTTGTTTTTTGAGCTTACTTACATTCCTCTTTATCTCCTGCAGTAGAATTAGGGTCCCTTTGACCTCCATTAGGTATTGATCCTTTAGAAGCTGGAGCTATTCCTACTTTAAATACCGCTTTATTATTATCATCTGGTGCTTCTGTTACTTGATCTCATCATGCATTAATAGCTGGAGATAGAAAAGGAGCAATTCTCGGTTTAATTTTAACCATTGTATTAGCTATAGTTTTCACAGGACTACAAGGGTTTGAATATGTTACAGCTTCCTTTACTATGGCCGACTCAGTGTACGGGAATACCTTCTACTTTGGAACAGGTGCTCACGGTTTACATGTCATGATGGGTACAATTATGTTAGCAGTAGCTGGTGCTAGAATTGCTTCCTACCATTTGACAAATGCACACCATGTAGGTTTTGAAGCAGGTATTCTTTACTGACATATGGTAGATGTAGTCTGACTAGCCTTATACGTATTGTTCTATTGATGAGGTAGTTAAATAGTTTAAGTAAGTTTAACTAGTTTAAGTTAGTTATTTTAATAACTTAAACCCGCTTACTTTAGCCTGCTTTATGACTTAATTTATGTTCATTTATTGTAACGACAACCCCTTTAAAAATACTAGTACTCGTTAGAGTAAAAAGTTGCCTTGCGGCTTTAAGCGGCCTATAGCAAGTCATTAAAAGAACTAACTTAAATCCGCTTAATCCAGCGCTTCCAAGGTGACACATAACATGTAAAATGTTAAGCCTATTTATAGGCTCTTTAAAATACTTACCCTTATTTTGTTTTACCTGTAGTTAGCTAGCTTAAGTGGGCTATTAAGATAGCTTACTTAAACCCGATCAGAAAGGCTAACAAGAGGCCCTATAATATTTGCAGAAATTGAATATTTTTATATTTAAAAAAGAATTCGTTAGATATAAAAAGGTCTGCATCAAGATTACTTAAATTATTAATTTTGAATTTTAAACCTTATGTTTATTTTAAGCTTTTTATCTATAATATCTGCACTACTAGTTGTAACCGCTAAAAATACAGTTATTTCTATAGTTTGATTAGTTGGAGTTTTCCTGCTTTCTGCTTCAATTTTAAGTTTTTTAACCTTAACTTATGTTTCTTTAACCTATGTTATAGTTTATATTGGTGCAATAGCTATTTTATTTCTTTTTGTAGTACAATTACTAGATCAGAGAAACGACAAAGACCTATCAAACTATATGGAAAAAAATAGTAAAAATAGATCAAATTTTAAAACTAGTTTACCTTTTGTATTATTAATAGGGATATTAATTTCTATAGTTGTATCTCAAATTTTCCCTTTTATTTCTTTGCCTAGTTCCGCCTCACAATCCGAAAGTAATGCACTAGATTTAGGGTATAGTTTATATACTATGATACAAGGATTAGGAGGGTTTGAATCAGTAAATCCTGAGTCTTTATCTGCAAATATAACCAATTCTTTAAATGTTTCAAATTTAAAAAATACTTCAGATTTAGTATTAGAAAATAGTATTTCTTTTACAAATCAAGTTAAAACTTTTGGAGATTGACTATATGGAAGTGCTTCAATAGCTCTTGTTATAATTAGTTTGATTTTATTATTATCTATGGTTGGGCCCATTGTTATCTGCTGAAACATGGGTTAATCTATCAGGTTTAAGTTAAAATAACTTAAACCAGCAATCTTCTTTGTTTATATAAAGCTTAAAACCCCTTTCCAGCCATTGTTTTATTAAATATTTTATTCTTAAATTTAATCCTTTATTTGCGTTTAAAGATTCCGGTTGTTACACTACATCAAGCTTAAGCGGGGTAAAGTAACTTGGCTGGTTTAAGTTGCTGGTTCTGATTTAAGTTATTAACTTAAATCTGGTAATTTACCGGGTTTAAAGCCGATAACTGACTATTAGCCGATAACTTAATCCAGAACGTATAACAACAGTTCGATGATTTTAATGTCCATTTTATATATTACTGTAGCGATACCGCTTTCGTCTATAACTTTAGTTCGTTGAAACAGAATTGGGGCGGTTTTTTTACTGTTTACGCTTTTATTTCTAGTTGAATCAACACACTTAAACATAAGTTCTTTTTCTAGCAACTATTCTGCTGACGGATATTCTTTGTTTAACGGTTTAATATTAAATAACCAAATCACAACAAGTATGGATTTTTTAGTGATAGTTGCAGGATTAGCTTTAATCTATCCTTCTACTAGACCTATATTCTCTGAAGCTTCTAATGTGGATACAAATAGTAAAATGAATTCTAGTTCTCAAATTCTTTTTTACTTATGTACTTTATTAGGGAGTATTATTATAATAGGTAGTGGTGACTTATTTATTTTACTTTTAGGTATAGAATTACAATCTTATAGCTTATATATAATTGCTTCTTCTAAACGAGATAAAGCTACAGCATTAAATGAACCTGCTGAAGCTGCAGGATTAAAATATTATTTATTAGGGGCTTTAGCTTCTGCTTTAATTCTTTTAGGTATAGGCTTATTATATTCAGTTATGGGTACTACCAATATCTACTCTTTATCTATCTTAATACAATCCTGTTATAGTGTTTCTTATGAAAACAGTATTTGGGACCCTAATTTTGTATGTAGTGGTTTAGGCTTATTATTTATTCTTATTGGACTAATATGGAAATTCGCTGGAGCACCTTTACATAATTGGGCTATTGATGTTTATGATGCTGTTCCAACTATTACTGCTGACTGACTAGCAGTTATTCCTAAAATAGCACTTTTGACTATTACATCTGAAATTATGGTTTCTTTCGCTAATCAATCTTATGTATTAGACTATAGCCTTAATGCACACCAATTGTTGTTAACCAATTGAAAAGGTTTAACTAGTTTAGATATTCTTAATCAATATGCTGGTGTTCAAGCTTCTTTATTAATATTAATAGTTAGTGCTTTATCTATGGTTATTGGTGCCATAGGAGCATTAACTCAACCACTTATTAAACGATTATTAGCTTATTCTTCTGTAAGTCAAATAGGTTTTATATTACTAGCGGTTGGAGTACAAGCCGAAGATTCTGCATTATTTTATCTAATTCAATATACTTTAACAAATACCGCTTTATGGTTATGTTTAATATCAGCTTCCTTATTCAATAGAAACGAAGAAGAAAGTATTGTTTCTGCGGGTAGTTATTTAAATAACTACCAGACTAAAGATATTAGAACAATTAAAGAATTACAAGGGTTACATATAAATAATGTATTTCTTTCTATAGCTTTTGCTCTTTTATTCTTTTCCTTAGCAGGTATACCTCCAATGATAGGCTTTTTTGCCAAATTTGAAGTTATAGCATCTTCTTTAAATAAAGGTTTTATAGGGCTAAGTTTGATTGCTATTACAGCCAGTTTAATAAGTGCTACTTATTACATTAGAGTCATTAGACAAATATGATTTACTAAAAATATGGAAGTATTTAAACCATTTAACTCTTTTAATGCTCGTTTATCTTTGACTACTGATTCTAATACTTCTAAATTGCCCTTATTAGCTGCCCACTCTAATTCTAATACAACAAATAATGTAAGTGTTTTAATGCCTTCTACTATTGCTTTGTTTATTTCTATATTAGTTTTAGGAAGTACTTTATTTATTTGTCAAGGATCAGTTGTTTTAACTTTGTGTAGACTATTTATCCTTTTTGGTTAAAACATAACGTATTTAAGCTGCTGATAATAGTAATTTACCAGGTTTAAGTTGCTGGTTCTGATTTAAGTTATTAACTTAAATCCGGTAAATTACTATTACCCGATAACTTAAGCCAGTCCAGACTAAAGCGTTAAACTAGAAAAGAAAATATACTTAAAATCGGCATTTTGTATTGCTTCGGATATTAGTTATAAAAATAAAAATGAAATAACTAAAGCTGAACGGATAAAAAGGTCATATTTTAATAATCAAAACATATATACCGATAGCTGGTGCCCTAGTCATTTATGGCTTTAACTATATTATTTATCTTTATACCTATTTTAGTGGGAATTCTTTTATGTATAAATCCTTTAATTAGCCCTAAACAAGCCTATTCTGAAAAAATCTCTGCTTATGAATGTGGTTTTTCTCCATTACTTGGACAAGGTAGAGCACCTATTACTATAAGTTTTTACCTAGTTGGAATCTTATATCTTATTTTCGATTTAGAGGTTGCCTTTTTAGTTCCTCTAGTTGCAGCATTAGGCTTTGTAAGCGTTTCAGGTTATGCTGTAGGAATGGTGTTTATTCTAATCCTTACTGCAGGTTTCTGCTTTGAAATTGGGTCTGGTGCTTTAAGTTGAGCTAGCGGTAGTGATCATTCAGATAGTTAAAAGAGGATTTTCATTGTATATTCCCCAGTAAACCAGGCATTATACAAATATATACTATTATATTTGATCAAATAACGGTATTATCATATATTGATAACATAAATAATATACTATGTTATTATATGTAGTGTTTTAAGAATTACTCCTTAAAGTAACCGAGCCTGGACTGGCTCGGTTTTAAACAATAAACTAATAATATTATTATTCATTATATTTATCTAACCTATTTAAGCTATCTTTTTTAATTTTAGTAACCGGTTTAAGTTTAAGTTATTAACTTAAACCAGGCCGCTAATATTTAACTCGATAGTCAGATAAATGATATAAAAGAGTATAGCTCCAGCTCCCATTAAGCATTGTCTCGTAGTTTAACACATGCAAGTTTCAATTTTAATTTTTATTATTATTGAAGCGTCCGGCAAATGTAGCCAAAGTAGCTAAAATAAATTAGCGCTTAGGTCCCATGACGGTCATAGTGAGATAAAAGCTTACTTATCTTTGTCCGGGGAAGCGTCTGTGAGAGCAGGAACGCTTGCAACTGCCTTGAGCGGTCCCCATTATAATCCATTTTTCTAATTTCTTTTTATTTTGAATTGTTTCAATTCTTAATCTTTAAGTTAACCATGAAAAGATGAATTAGGGGCAGCAGTGAAGAATCTTTGGCAATACCCGATATAGGGTGACCAAGCTAACGAGAACCAAAAAACAAATATGGTATGGATTATATTCATCATGAGAATATATTCTAATAGGGCATGCCAAGAGTGGTGCCAGCCGCAGCGGTAACACCACCTGCCCAAATGCTAGTACGCTAGTTCCACGTAAAGAGATCAAAGGCAAATTTTCAAAGTTTTAATGTTGAAAATAAGAGTTATAAAGGCATGTGTAGTAATCATTGCAAGGGATGAAATCCAAAAACCAATAGAGGACTGTCAATAGCGACGGCAACACATGATTTATATCTTTCGCTATACATCAAAGCCTTGGGTAGCGAATGCGATTAGAGACCGCAGTAGTCCAGGGAACGATCTATGCACATCATTTTATCCAATAAAGAATATAAAATATCGAATTTAAACGGGTTTAAGTTTTTATAATTTAAACCAGTTAAGCCAGGTATAATTTATAAAAACTAAATTTAGGATATTATAACTTAACAGAAATGTGCCGTGGCGATGGTACGGCCCATCAGGCTGACACCGAAAGAGCTAGGCGGTCATTATTCCACACGCCGTCCCATGCCGTTTAACACGATAGTGCACGTATATACTACCTATTACTTTGTCATGTTTTCCCTCCAAAGGGACTACACAGCCGTTGCACGGCCATGCCCCAGCTCGTGCTTTAAGGCATTAGGTTAAGTCCGTAAACGAGCGCAACCCGGTTGGTACTCATCGGGTTTAAGTAAGCTATTATAATAGCTTACTTAAACCAGTAACTGGTGCCAATGTATAGGTCAAAACCTATCAATTCGGGCCATCATAGGCCTCCGTGGCGTCAATAGTTTAGGGCTTCACGCGTGGGACACTGAACATTACAATATGTTACAAAGCCAATAGACTGAGTCAATCATATAAAAATGTTACGAGTACGAATCGTGGCCTGCAATTGGCCACGTGAAGAAGTAGGCGTGAGTAATCACTCATAAGTATGGAGTGGTGAACTTTTAGATTTTGGCGCACTGATCGCACGTCAAGGAGGAACATTGAGCATTTACAAAACCAAATAGACCTATATTGAATTTATATTTAATAAGGGTTTTTTGTCTAGTGTATAGTCAGGTGTTTATCCTAAGTCGCAACTGGTTGGATTGATGGAAGTTGATCCAGAAGAATAAAATACACATACCCCTTTATTGATTCGCTTTCCCTGCTTTAAGCAGGTTATAGTAAATTACTATAATCAGCAACTTAAAGCTGTGCATTCCTTATATAAATAATAAAGAACTCTTTATTAGTGGAAAGCGACCAACATGGAATTAAAGACAGGTTTAATCCTCGGCTTTAAGTTAGCTGGTTTAAGTTATTTTAATTACTAATACCAGTTAAAATAACTTAAACCAGCTAGTCCAACTACGTACTTATTTGTCTATTGTTTAAAACAAAATAT
>Ga0157282_10000010_pt1 | contig 19639 bp, 27 predicted proteins | sample NitcycUS029104C1_FD_108386 | JGI IMG/M metagenome (GOLD analysis project Ga0157282, IMG submission 108386) | Soil microbial communities from Arlington Agricultural Research Station in Wisconsin, USA - Nitrogen cycling UWRJ-S029-104C-1 | ecosystem: Environmental > Terrestrial > Soil >... | reverse complement strand
GTGATCACGTCGCCTTGACGCACGCCCGACGTCCATTTCGTACCGTCGCCCCAATCGAAGCCGCCACCTTTCGGATCGGCGGCACCGAGCGCACGCCAGAAGACACCGCCAGATACGTCCATCGAGAAGACGTGCGAGCGACGTTCATTGGTCGAGTCGTAGTTCCAGTACGTCGAAATCCGCACGTCGGTCACTTCTGGCGGGATGCGAGCGATGATGCGCGGCCGCAGCCACGACTTGGACAGGTCCGGCCAGCCCAGGTTCTTCCAGTTGGTGCGGTAGTGGCAGCGGAATCCGACTGCCGGTTGTGCCTGCACCATCACATCACCCGCGATGTTGGGCTCTGCGCCGACTGCCAGCACACCCGCCACCCCGGTGCAGCCGCACGTCACGACGAGCGGGAACTCGGTGACGACGTCGGAGTATTCGACGGTGCAGGCAATCGTGCCGTGGGCGGGTTTGTGTCGAATCCAGCAGCCGCCCTGGCCGATCTGTGGATCGAAGACGAGACACGACCCGTGCGAGTTGTCGTTCGCCTCGGAGTCCCACGGCACCGAGCACCACAGCCGACGACCGAGCCAACTCAGCCAGATGTCGATGCCACTGGTGAGACGGTCGAGCGCGCCACGCAACCGTTCGGAAATGTTGATCGGCGACTGGCCCTGGTAGGCGTAGATCGCGTTGCGTCCCGACGCCGAGAAGAAGTAGATCGCATCCTCGGAACGTGTCACCGCGCTCGGCGACGGCGTGCCGGTCGCCCCGGCGACCTTGACCAACTGCCACGAGTCCGAGTCGTAGCCGTACAGCGCCCACATCGAATCCGACTTGAAGATCAGCAGGTGATCTTGGAAGGAGCGGATGGCGGTGATGCGCCCGCCGCCCTGCTCGATGTCGATGAAGTCTTCGACGTGCCAATCCTCCGGCTCGTCGGGGTGTGACCACCGAATCCGATTGTGATGAACGACGCCATCTTCTTTGGTGTGCGCCGCGAACAGATAGCCACCGTGGGGTTCGAGATGTTCGGCGGCAGGCAGCGACGCCCGCAGCGGGAGCGCGTAGTTGGGATTCCAGTTGGCGACCCCTGATACCGGCCGAGCGGCGCCGAGGTTGCCAGCGGCCGGTTGGTTCGTCACCTTCCACGACGGATGGTCACGCCCGCAGGCGATATAGACAGTGTCACCCCAGGCGGCGGGGTCGGCGAGATGCGGATACGCCGAGCACACCAGCCCAAGGTCGACGAACGGGGTGTTCGGACCCGCCGCCCACACTTGGGTGCCGTTGGAGATGAACACCGACAGCGTGCCGTTCGAATACAGGTGCAGTTGCGCATTACGCGGACGCCACGCATTGACCGGGTCGGCGACGATGTCTGTCGGATTCCAGCGCACCCATCCCGGCCGGGTGTAGAACCCGACACGCGGATCAATCTCCATGTTCAACATTCCCGGCGACTCGTTGTCGGCCAACTGGAAGTCGGAACTGGCGCTGTTGATGCCCCCGGTGAAGTCGGTGAGGTTGACGGGCTGCAGACGTGTGCTCATGGCGTCACTGGCGGCAGCACCATCACCCATTCCTGAGCGTGGCCGGTGCTCAACTGCACCGACCCGGCCATCGTCAACGGACGATGATGGATCGGGTCCATGATCGCGCGGTGGGCGAGTTCGACGTCGGCCTGCCAGCGCGCCATATAGGTCGCTTCGAGCACTTCGTCTTCCTGCTGGGCGTAGGCCAGCGCGCAGGCGTAGTGGGTGAGCGGCAGGTGCAGTCGCTTGTCGCAGTCCGGCTCCTGGTTGGCGTCGAGCCACAGCGGTGCCCAGCGGTAGCCGCGCAGGCGGTAGTTGCGTGGCTCGGTGTAGGTCAGCGCGGGCCACAGATGCAGTTCGTTGCCCCACACCGAGTACAGCTTGGGGCTCATCGTGCCCGCCGAGTTGCCGCGGAAGTTGTCTTCCGCCCAGACCTGCGGGACCATCCCCAGCCGCGCTCCGTTGGGGTCGGTGAGCGCCAGGATGCCGGGGGCATTGACGTCACCAGGCAGCGTGATCATGCCCTCGTCGGGGTTCTGCACCAACGCCCACGACTTGGCGTAGAACGGCCAGCGGGTCTCGCCCGCCAGCGTGCGCTCGAACGCCTGCTGCAGATACACGTCGATCGTGACGTCAGGCAGGTCGGCTGAATCGGTCTGCGTCTGCGTGCGCACGATCGCGCGGAGTTCTGCGAGTGTCGTCACTCGAACAAGTCCTCGGCGGTGACGGCCTCTTTATTCTGCCCAGAATAGGGCTTGGCTTTGGCCTTCTTGACGGGCTCGGCGGGCTTGCTGGGAGCGACGTAGGCGTTGCCAGCCGCCTGGTAGCGCGCTGCTGGTGACGCCTTGCCGGGCCCGGCAGCGTGGACGTGTGCCTTGCCAGTGGCAGGCGTGCCGTACAACTCGCCGACCGTCTTCGCCGATTCCTTGGTGGCGTTGATCGGTCGGGCGTATGGATTGTTCGGTTTCGGCATGACAGCATCCTCTCAGGTGTTCGCCCCCCGGCCGGGCTGTTCGACCGGGGGGCGAACGACGGAATCAGACCGGAGGCGCCTTGGAGATGCCTTCCAGCTTGAACAACCGACGACGGTTGCGGACGGTGGCGTTGCCGTAGGTGGTGATGAACGACACGCGGGCATCGAGCCCGGTGGCGACCGGATCACCAGCGACGGCGACGACTTCACCCGAAGCCGTACCCGACAGGTTCGGCGTGAACGCCGACTGCTTGAAGTTGCGGTCCTTGTGGATCACGAGGCCGACGTACTTCGAGTTGATGCCGTACATGGTCCCGGCCGGGCAGTCCGCATCCCACACGATCGGGATGTTCTCGAACAGCAGGTTGCGGAAGCCGAGGTTGGCCTTGTCGGTGTCGGTGTAGCGCACCTGCGGGGTGAGCGTCGACTCGTAGAAGGCGTACGTCGCCGAATCGGTGACGATGATGTCGGGGGTGTCGCCACCGCTGTCCGACACGGCGAGGATCGCGGTGCGGATCGCGGTTTCGAGACCGGCAGCATCGACGGCGCCGACAGTGGCGACATACGACTTCCACCACGCGTTGGTGGCGGGGTCGATCCCGCCCGCGATGGCGACGTCGTCGATCAGCGTGTCGAGCGAGTGCCAGTCGTTGGCGGGGGTCGCCGAGGCGTAGGTGCCGTACAGCATCCGGCTCAGCTTGTTGCGCAGCGTCATCTCGGCCTGCTCGATCTTCACGTCGAGCAGGTTGATGCGGGCGCTACGCCCCGAGTTCTGCGCTTCCTCCAAACCGGAGATGGCGATGGTCGCGTAGAACTGCTTCCACGGGAACTGCGCCGAGGTCAGCGTCTCTGACGGGACGACCGGGACGAGGTCCCATTCGCCGTAGGTATCGGCATTGCCTTCGGCGTAGAGCAAGGGCTCCACGATCGAGATGCCGCCATCTTCGATGCGAACACGGCCCGCGGAGAGCAGGTGTTCGAGAAGCGGGTGCTTCTTGAAGATGTTGTCCGTGAACTTGCCACGGACGTTGTGCATGGTGGACGACAGGAGTTCATCCCACGTCCCTGGGGTGTGCGCTGCAAGCGCCATCGGTTGTGCCCCTTCGGGTCAGGAACCGATCAGCGGTGCCGGGCCTCGACTTCGTCATAGGCTGCGGTGATCGCTTCTCGGTAGGTCGAGTACGACGGATTCGCAGGAGTACGCGATCCACCGTTCACGCCAGTTCCGTTGCCGACCACCGCGGAGGCTTGCGCCGCCGCCGCTTGCCGTTGGGCTTCAGTCTGTTGCTGTTGCGCTTGCTGTTCTGCTTGCGCTTGCTGCATCGCCTGGAACGCCATCGACTGGTACACCATCGGTAGATAGTCGATGCCCAATCCCATTTGCATGGTTTGGCCGACGACCGCCCTGACCTGATCCTGGTTCAACCCGTACTGCTGCTGCAGCCCGTACACCGCCCGACCCAACTGCTCGTCGGCTTCGCGCTGTGCGAATCGCTGTTCGAGTGCTTCGCGTGCGCGGCGCTCGACATGCAGTTCGCGTTCCAAGGGATCGTCGAACTCGGGCTCCTGATCCGCAACAGCGTCTCGCTGCTGCTGCGGTGTCAGACCGAGGTAATCCTCGACTGACATCTGGGCCCGGTTGGCGAGAATCTGGATCGTGAGACCCGGATTCTGGGTCATCGCTTGATGGAGTCGCAGCGCATCTTCATGCTCTCTGCGTTGTTCCGCGAGTTCCTGGCTGTGACGTGTGAACGCCGCCTGCCGTTGGTATCCCTGTAGCGCTTCCGACAGCGGAACCGATATTTCCTCGCCATCGACTTTGACTTTGACGTGCCTATTGGCAATCGAATCGTCGAGTTCGAGATACTCGGGTGCTGCTGGTGTAGATGGTGTTTCGGACTGTTCTGGCGAGTACTCGGTTTGTCCGCTTTCAGCGGGACCGCCCTCTACCGGCGCCTCGAACGAGGCTGGTGCATCACTCACGAGTGCCCCTTTGGATTTGTTCGTGGTGTGAGCGGATCATAGCCACACACGAATCAGACCGGGGGCATTGCCTCCATTGGCGGTCCACCACCGGCCATCATTTCTTCTGGCGGCGGTCCTTGTCCTTGCGCCATCATCGCTGCCATCATCTCTGGCGGCATTGGTGGCATCGGCGGTGCGCCTTGCATTTCTGGCGGCGGTCCAGGCGGCATCGGTGGTGGGCCAGGCGGCTCACCACCGAGTTGCTGCAACGACTGATCGGCGCCTTCGGGCGGTGGCGGTGGCGGCGGTGTCTGCACGAAGCGGCTGGCGTCTTTGATGCCGAAGCCCTTCTGCAGCAACTCCGAATAGAGCGCGGGCATGTTGACGACACCGGCCTGCATGAACGGTGCCGAGACATCGACGATCTGCAGCGCCGATTGACGCCGGAACGTCTCGTTGCGAGGCTCGGTCGAACCGCCCTGCACTTCGAAGTCTAACTCGCCTTTGAGGCGGTCAGCATCGAAGTTGACCCAGCCCTTGACGGGCATCGTGACGATGCGAGCGACCTGTTCGCCGGTCGTGTACTGCTGCATCAGGCCGACGATGCGCTCACCGATTTCGGACAGGACGCCTTCCACCTTGGCGAGCCGGTCCTGGGCGCGCGCATTGGCGGCGTCTTGGATCATCGCCGCCTCGGTGGCGGTGCGCTTGATCTGCTGCTGCGGCTGACCGCGCTGGTAGTCGCTGACGCCTGAGACACGATCGAGGTCGTTGCTGATCATCGCCGACTGATCGAAGAACTCGGCGGGGGTGATGATCGCCGGGACGGGACGCATCGCCGACTCGGGGTCGGTATCGCCCTGGACGGGGATCATGATGTTGTCGCGGTCGGACTCCATCGCTTCGATGCCGTCCGTATCGAAACGGTCGCGGGCGTACAGCCACGCACGACGGAACTTCTTGCGGTAGTTGAACATCTGCGTGCGGGTCTCGTTCAACTCCAACTGCAGCGACTCGATCTGGCACACGTCGCCCATCGGGTAGAAGTGATCGGGAATCTCGTAGTTGCGCAGCATCACGAACGGATGCCCGAACGCGTACGGAATCTTGGTGGGCTTGATCAGGTAGCCGGGGTCGTCGTCGTCGTCGCTGCCGGTCAGCGCGAACGTGCAGACCTTGTTGCGGCGCAGGTCGTAGAACTCGATCACTTCGGCGAAGCGGATCGCGCCCTGGTCGGGCTTCTCGCTACCGTCGCGGGCGTCGCTGCTGTCGGAGTCCCAGCGTGACCACGACGAGCCACCGACACGCTTGCGCACCGAGGCCGAGTAGCGGCTGTCGACCTGCACGTCCTGCACGGGACGCCACGTCCGCTGCGCGATCCAGCGCATCTCTTTCGGGTGGCGAGCGTCGGGATCGACGAACATGTCGAACACGCTGATGCGCTCGATGAACGGGCGGTCGTCGTCGGTCTGCAGCATCTCCGACTCGACGTTGCCCTCTTTGTCCTCGCGGTCGTCGATGCCTTCTTCGGGCCCAGCCTCGGTCTCGGCCTGGGGCTGATCGACGTCGGCCGGTTTGATTTCCGGCGTCTTCGTCCAGCGGTATCCGGTCTTGATCCAGCCGTGGCCGACGAGCAGCCAATCGAGGATCGACAGACGGAACTCACGCTGGTAGTCGTAGGTGCGCCACAGCCAGTTCAGCACTTCTTCGGTGATGATCGCCGTGAAGCCACTCTCGGGGTTGCGGGCGTTGACGACGAAGCGCGGGTTGTTGATCGCCACGGCCGGGGCCATCACGTTGATCGTGGCGAAGATCATGTTGACGACGAGCGCGTCGGTGGACGGATCGCTGTCGAGATACCGGCCTTGATACAGGTCGATGTAGCGCTTCCAGGCGTTGTCGTAGTTGGTCGTCTTCGATGTGCGCCAGTTCTTCGATCGCTTCAACTCGTGGTGGTAGAAGCGCAGCAGTTCCGCCTGGGTCTTCACAACCGTTCCACGTCCGTCCTACGCGCCAACTCGCGCTCGTTGTCGGTGCCGAGATGTTCGCGCAGGTACTCGCCTTTGGTCTTGTGCCATCCGCCGTGGCCGACGAGCGCCCCGCCGCGGAAGGCGAAACCGACGCCTCTTACCCGACAACGGAAACACTCGTCATGCCCCGATTCGGCCTGCTTTCCGCAGGCACAGTTCACGTCACTCCGGTTTGCTGGTCGAGCCACGTCACGAGCGTGGCCCGATTCCTGTTGGCGCGCTCGCGGTCGAGCAAGTTCTGAATGATGTCGTCACGGAAGTCGTTGTTGGCGAGACCGTTGACGTACGCCTTGACGTCGTCGATGGTGCCATCGAGAACATCTTCCTGGGCGGCGGTCGATGTGAACACCAAAGCGTTCGACACCTGAGCGTCCGGGTTATGAACGGTGATGTCGTAGGACATCGCTGCGGTCGGTAGGAAGCTGCAAGTGATCGACGTGGGGCTGACGACGACGGTGTTCGTCATCGCGATCGCTCCAGTGTAGGCGACCGCGCCTGTCACGAACCCCGATCCGGTGATCGTGAGGGCTGCCTCCACGAAGACCACGCCCGTTGTGGGCGTCAGTGTCGTGAGCGCCAATCCCGCAGGAGCCGGGGGCGCAACCCCCGACTCCCATCCGTTCTGTCCCCAGGGCATCCCGTCGTCGGGGTAACCGCGGTAGTCACTTCGTTGCCCCGACCGTTGATGTCGCCCCGGTGCATGGGCCTTCTGCGTCTGCAAGAAGGTCTCTGCCATCACATCACTCGTCCTTGTTGTCTCCTGTGCGCTTGCGCGCGGCCTCGACCGGGTTCGCACCCTCGTTCAGCACCGCGTACTGCTCATCCTGTTGGTTGACACCTTCGCCTGCGCGGAAGGGATTCTCTTTGCCTACCTCGGGGCTGTCGGTGCTGTACACCTTGCCGTCGCCGCCGATCACTTCGCCTTCACGAAGATTGCCGGGACCGCGATCGCTGCCCGATTCCCTGTCGTTGTCCTTGGTCTTGCTCGTCATGGGATTATCTCCTGCCGTGATTGTGGCACGTTCATGTTCGCCGGACGGCGAACTTCCCTATTGGTTCCCGATCCTTGGTGATTGAACCTTTGCGCTTGTTACTGATCACATCGTCGAACGACTGACCGAATGTCTGCTTCTGCCACCAGCCGAGACTCATCGGCGGCGGTTCGCGCTTGGGCTGGAACTCAGAGAACCACACGAACTTCAACATCTGCACCGCGATCGCGAGACTGATCACACGGTCATCGAACGGTGATCCCTGCATCTTGCCCTTGTCGGTGCGGACGTAGGTTCGCAACTCGGCGAGCGTCTCGGCGTCGTGCAACAGCAGCTTGCCCTCGGGGCGTAGCTCTTTCGCCAACTCGTCGATCATGAGCGGCTTGGTAACTTGCGTCGTGTGGAACCCAAGTACGTCGGTTGGGACGGAGTGTTTGTACTTCGGGGATCGTTCGTAATAGATGGGGAAGTACTTGGCGCGCTGAATGGCCTTCAGGACGGTCAGTCCATGATTGTTCGATTCCACCCCGAGCAGGGCTTGTCGATAGAAGCGCCCGAGCGGAACGAGGATGTCGGAGCCGAACAGGTCGGGGTCGATGATCCCGTGCCAATGAGCTACTACCTCACCGTTGCGAGCATTGATGACGTGAGCCGATGCTTTGTCGCTGTGCTCCAACCCCTGGGACGGGTCTGCGCCCACGACGTAACGATCGTCGTTGTTGGGCCACGCCCATACCCGCAGGGCACCCCCGTCTTCTACGAAGCGAAGTTCGGCAGTCAGGTAGCCGCGCGTGAGTGGATCAGACGAATCAATCTCGCGCAGCATCCGCAGGTCGAACACCGGGCGTCCTGATTTCAGGAACGCGTCCTCGGGGTTGTCGGGGTATTCCTGGGCCATCTGCCAGTCGGGGAGTTCGGCGTTCTTGGCGTCGTACCAGTCTTGCGATCGGCCGTTCGCCGACCACGGAAAGAACAGCGGCTCGAAGCGGTTGTTGCCGCTGATCGCTTCGCCCCACAGACGGTGGAACAGGTTGCCCTCACCATTTGCAGTAGAGAGCATGATGATCCGTCCACCAACGTCGGCGACCGGTTCGATCGCGCCCCAGGCTTCCTCCGAGTTCGGCAAGAAGGCCAGTTCGTCGACGACAACAAGGAACGCCGATTCGCCACGGGCCGGATCGCTCGCTGATGGCAGCGACTCTATGTAGCTGTTGTTGGTGAACTGCATCGTCGTCATCGTCTGATTGACGGGACCGCCGCGATACTTCATCCACTCCGGCAGGAACTGGTAGCCGTACTTCGATTTGCCGAGCAGCTTCACCGCTTCACGTTCGGTGCGCGACAACATCAGCACCGGACGATCAGCGAAGAAGAACGTGAGCCAGAATGCAAACGCGGCGAGCAGCGTCGAGAAGCCGATCTGGCGTGCTTTGAGGATCAGGCTGTAGCGATGGTTGAGCCACGACTGCACGGTCTCGATCTGCGCTTCGAACAACTCGAACTTGATCCGGCCCTTCTCTGGGTGGCGGATGAACCAGTAGTTCTCGGCGAAGTAGATGAAGCCGTCGAGCAGTTTGGCGGGGTCCTGCGTGTTAGGCGCGCACTTGCGCCATTCACGCTCGTTGAAGATTTCCTCGAACGAGTAGTCGGTCTCGGCGATCGTCACGGAGCGGGAGGCGGGACGGTGAACGTGTCGGGAGGCCAGTTGGCGACGACGGCCGATGTGATCGCACCGTCGCTGACGACATCGTCGTCGTAGCCAGGCGAGCCACGCCCGTTGTTGATGCCGGTCTCGTACTCCAAGTCGACGGCGTCGGCGACGGCCCAATACAGGCCGGTCAGATTGCCACCGCCGTTCTTGACCTGCGTGGCGAACTGCGTGTCTTGCAGATCGGGGTTGGCGATCGCTTCGGAGTACACGGCGGCTTGCACGCGCTTCTGCAGGTCGGGATCGTTGGCAGCGCGGGCGACGGTGTTCTGACTCATGCGATGGCTCCTTCGTATTCACCGTTGGTCGATGCGGTCTGCTGCTGCAACTGTGCTTGCAGCGCTTCGTTCTCCAACATCAGTCGTTCGTTCTGTGCGGTGAGCACACCGATCTTCTGTGCGAGCCGATTGAGCCACACGTCGTCGATCGTGGGCTGTTCCTGTTGATCACTCATGCTGCCTCCAAGGCGGTGAGTCGAGTATCGAGTTCTTGCAGCATGGCGTAGGCGAGGCCGACCAGCGATCCGAGCGCGACACCATCGGGGTTCATGTCGTTGTCGAGTGTCACGAGCGCCGGGAGCACTTGCTCGACTTCTTCGGCAACGAATCCGAGATGACCGCGCAGCCAGTTGATGCGCCAACTGCACGGATCGTCAGGCGTGTGCCCGCAGCTGTTGGTGCCCTCGGTACGACAGACATGGATCGGCATATCCTCGGGCAGCGGCCGGTAACTCTCATCGGGGTCCATGTCGTCGGGCTTCGGTGGAACCTCGGTCATCGTGAGTGGTTCGCGGGTGCGATACCACACCGGTCGCAAGCTGCGCACCATCGTCGCCACCGGGTTGAGCGTGGCGGGCAGCGAACGCACGACGGGCACGATTTCCTGCTTGCCGTGTTCCGTCGAGGACAGCACGAAGTTGACCGCGAGCACGTCGTAGTAGCCGTCACAGTTGACGTTGTTCATGTGGTAGCGCGGGTTGTTGGTCTGCATCCGCAGGCACCCAGCGACACCACCGGGATGCCACCCGTAGCCCGACATCGAAGCGCTCGCGTCATTGAAGAACGGCTGGTTGTAGTAGACGTTCCCAGCCCACACGTTGGAGTAGATGATCTTGGAGCCGTAGACCTTCACGCTGACGCTGTCGTTGCAATGCCAGCCGCCGCCGAAACTCTCCCAATAGAGACCGGTGCCGGAACCGCGCACACGGAACCAACAGTTGGTGCCGGAGTAGAACTCGTTGTCACTGTAAACGCTGTGATGAAACGTCGAGTTCGGTCCCCAGACCTCGAAATATCCGTTGGCGTCGTGGCGCATCTTCCAGCCGCTGCCAGCCGAGTTCAACCAGGACAGGGTATTGCCGAAGCCGGTGAGGGTCGCACCACCCCACATCCGCAACTCGGTGCCGGACACGTCGATCTTGTTGCCACCAGGGAAGCCAATCGTGGGACCGGCACCGATCGACACATAGTCGGCACCGGGTGAACTGCGGAAGTAATGAGTGTTGGCGTCGTAGTACCCGAGGCTCGATGACGAGAGTTGGTAATAGGTGCTGGAACCGGTGAGAAGAACGGTCGGCCCGAGCCGGAGTTTGCCCCAGGTGGAATCGCTGGCGCTGACGATGCCAAGCGTATGGGCGACATTGACATCGGTGAGGTAGGCGTCGTTGCCGATGTAGAGCTTGACGGGTTGGTCGTTGCCGATCGCCACGTCGCCGCCGTAGTAGTTGAGTCGCAACGTGGACGCGACACCGTTGTTGCGGGCCTGCATCCCCGTCGAGTACATGGCAAGGTTGGTCGCGGCGATTGTGCCCAGCGTGAGTGGATTCAGGTCGCCCGCCAAGGTCACAACATCGGGCGATGTCAGGCGCAGCTTCGGCATCGCCGTACCCCACAGCGCATCGCTGTTCGTCGCTGACTGCTTGACGAGGACGTCGCCCAGCACGCCACCGGGCGGCAGCGGTCCACCACCGACGCCAACGTCGATCCAACTACTGCCGCTGCGAACTTTCAGGACACCCATCAGACCGCCCCCACATCTTCGAGCATGAACAGCGTCGGATAGATGGTGAGTCCAATGGCAATGCCATTCACGGAAGTCCCCATCCTGTAGCTGCGTAACACGCCGTCACCAGCGACAAGCACGAACCCACTCAAACTGCTCCACTGTGAACCGAACCGATGCCAGTGATCAATGAAGCCGGTGTTGACGTTGCCGACATCGTTGAGAAGTAGAACGCTGGTGCCAAACGCCGTATCACTGTTGTCGGTGCGACCGACTGCTCGGAAACTCCACGAGAACTTGTAGCGCCGACCAACCGTCAACGCCATCGAAGGCATCGCCGCGGTGATCCATTGCAAGGCACCGCTGGCCGGAAGTACGACGGCCGCTGATGAGGTAACAGCAGCGACCAGCCCACGCGGCAGTTGATTGATCGCAGCTTGCAGATTGGTCGCGGTGATCGGGAAGCCGGGCGGCGTGTACGCGATGTTCGAGGCGAGCATCGACGGAGCAACAGCATCGTCGTCGTACCACAGGTCGACGAGCGGATTGGTCGGGAACGGATCGTCCGGGCGAACCATCACTTCGTCGGGCCCGATCGGACCCTGCGGGCCGGTGGCACCCGCTGGGCCTTGTGTGCCGGTGTCGCCCTTGACACCCTGGATGCCTTGCGGGCCTTGCGCTCCGGTAAGGCCGATCGGCCCTTGCGCGCCGGTTGCGCCGGTCGCCCCCGTGTCGCCCTTGATACCTTGCGGACCTGCGGGCCCGGTGGCCCCTACGTCACCCGTGGCGCCGGTCGGCCCGGTTGGTCCGGTGAGGCCGATTGGCCCTTGCGCGCCGGTCGCGCCAGTCGCGCCGGTATCGCCCTTGACGCCCTGCGGGCCTTCAGGTCCGGTGAGGCCGATTGGCCCTTGCGCGCCGGTCGCGCCGGTATCACCCTTGACGCCTTGCGGGCCCGGATCACCGGTATCGCCCTGCGGGCCGGTGGGCCCCTGCAGACCTTGCGGTCCTTGAATGCCCTGCGGGCCTTCGGCTCCGGTGGCGCCAGTGGCGCCGGTCGCGCCGACTTCGCCTTGCGGGCCGGTGGGCCCGACCGGGCCGGGCACGATCGAGTCGGCTCCGGTGGCACCGGTCGCACCAGTGTCGCCTTTGGGCCCGGTCGGTCCAGTGGGCCCGGTGGCGCCGGTCGCTCCGGTGTCGCCTTTGACGCCTTGCGGCCCGGTGGCACCGATCGGTCCCTGCGCGCCCGTGGCGCCGGTCGCGCCCTGGATGCCTTGCGGTCCTTGCGGCCCGGTCGGGCCTTGCACCTTGCCGACGTTCACCCATGCGGTGCCGTTCCATGCCCAGCCGTTGCCAGCCGAGTCGATCCACAGATCACCGTCTTGGTGTGGCGGTGGCACCTGGGCGTCGGTAGGCGGGCCGAGCGTGGGGATCGTGCCCTTGAAGTCCCAACCCATCGTCGAGCCACCGCCGCCGCCTTCTTCGACGGCGCTGATGCGCTTGCTCAGATCGAAGAACGCGCGACGTTCAGCGTCATGGGTTCGTGCTTCGAACCCGGACCGCCCCGGCGTCGTCACGACGCCCGCTCTTGCTCCCTGGCGGCACGCTCGCGCGCTGCGAACTGTGCAGCGATCGCGTCGAGTTCTTCGTCGCTCAAATCCTTGGCGGGACGGGTGACGGTAAGTTCCAACTTCTGCGGCTTCAGACCCTCGACGATTTCCATGTACGTCTTGGCGGCTTGGACGTGGCGCGGATCGTCGTTGTCGGTGCCGGTCTTGTAGAGCGTGTCGAGCAGGTTCTGCTTGCGCTCGGGGCTGCCGATCGTCGCCATGTAGTGCTGCTCCCAGCGCTCCACGAACTTCGAGTCGTTCTTCCAACGCGTGAGCGTGCCGGTGCCGAGCCGCAGGCGTTTGGCGAGTTCTTCTTGCGTCGCCGGATCACGTTCACGCTTGGGCAGGCACAGCCATTCGATGAACACCTGCTTCTTCTCGGCATCGCCCCGGATCACGGGGCCATTGTGCCAGAATCCGCCGAAGGGGCATGGGAAGGGGCAAATGATGCTGGCTGACATTGCGTCCGGCGAAGTCGACACCGCTGATGTGCTGTTCCTGATCGCGTTCATCTTGTTCGTGATCGCGACGGTGATGGCGGCGATGGCGAAGGCCGTTGATTCTGTGATTGTGCGCGCCGGGTTCGCCTGCGTCGCGCTCGCTTGGTTGCTGCTGTAGTGCGCCGGTTCGCACTCGCAGCGTTACTGCTGCTGACGACGTTGGCTCCCGCGCGCGCTGGCGCGGTGAACTGCGCGCTGCCGTCAGGCGTGCCGATCCCGCAGAACGATCTGCCGGGCTGGGACTTCATTTGGTCGATCAACTTCCGCGCCGACTTCGCGCTCGGTGCGTTCCCCGGCGTGTACGGCGATCGGCTGCGGGCGTACCCGAACAACTACTACGACACATCGAAGAAAGGGCAGTACAACCCGGCGACGACGATGTCGGCCTCGTGCGGCTCGTTGAAGATTCATCTGTCGACGATCAACGGTGTCCCACAGGTGGCGGCTCCGGTGCCGTACATCGGCGGTGACGGCAAGTGGCCGGGACAGTTGTACGGGCGCTACGCGATCCGTGCTCGTTTCCCTGCTGCGGTGCCGGGCTTCAAGATCGCCTGGCTGTTGTGGCCCGATGTCGGCACCAATCTGCCGAACGGCGAAATCGACTTCCCCGAGTCGAACTTGAAGTCGCTCGTGTCGACGGGTGGGTTCGTGCATCGCCAGGGTGCGACGGTCGGATCGGACCAGTACGCCACTGGCCCGATCGCGGTGGACATGACACAGTGGCACACGTATGTGACGGAGTGGTCTCCGGGGCAGGTGAGGCTCCTGCTCGATGGTGTCGTGGTTGGGCGCACCATCGAGCGGGTTCCAAATACGAAGATGCATTGGGTGTGGCAGACCGAGACCGAACTCTCGTCGGTGTATCCGAACCCGGCGACGCAAGGCGACGTGCTGGTCGATTGGGCCTCGATCTGGGCCAAGACATAACGGGGTTATAACTATTCTTTGCGGAATAAGTATGCTACACTTACCCGTATGGCACTAGAAGTACAGACCAAGCCCGACAGAGTCCCACCCGACCCGCTGGACACACCCGTCCAACTCAACTTCAAGATTCCCTGGCACTACCGCGAGCAGTTGATGCGCGAGGCGCGCCAGAACGGTGTGTCGTTGACTCGCTACATCGTCAACGCGCTCGTGCGCACCTACCCGCCCGACCGTAAGTGAGGGTCGCCGGGATCGACCCCGGCACCACCGGGGCAGTTGCGTGGGTGGACTCGGTCGGCCTCGCGGCCGTCGTCGACCTGCCCACCGGGCCACACGGCATCGACCCGGTTGCCTTGCAAGAACAACTGCAAGCCTGGGGCGTTCACAGTGTGTACCTCGAAGACAACCGGGCGATGGCGGGAAACGGCAGTCTCGCGAACTTCTCGATGGGACGCAGCGAGGGTTTGATCGTCGCCGCCGTGCTGTGCATGGAACTGCCGCTGCATCGCATCAAACCGAAGGATTGGCAACGCCGAGTCGGACTGTCGAACGTGGCTGCCGCCGATCGCAAAGAGGCATCACGGATGCGGGCCCGCGAGATGTTCCCATCGTTGAAAGACGACCTGAAACGCAAGAAAGACCACAACAGAGCAGAAGCGGTATTGATCGCGTTCCACGGCCAGAAGGAGTCGCAATGATCGCCCGCTTCATCGGAGGATTGCTCGACGGTGCTGAACAAGACGTGATGGGCGCGGAAGCGATACACCCCATCATCGACGATCAGTACAACGCCGACTACGCCGCCTGGTTCGCGCAATACGGCATCGCTCGCGCTTGGCGATGGGCAGGCAACGAACCGGACGACGACATTCCCCCGCCGCCGCCGATGCCCACCGAGGTCTATCGCTGGGAACGCGATGGCGATGAGTTCGTGCTCGTCTTCGATCGGATCACGCGATGAGCGATGTCACATCCATTGGTCACACTTGCTTCGTGAAGACGTTGGAGCACTTCGCCGAGCACGGAGCGACCAACAACGAATGCCACCTGGCGCAGATGCTGCTCGACCTGTACGCGCTGGTCCCAACCCATCCACTCGTCGTCAACTTCGTCAACGAGTTCACCTTGAAAGCGACTGCCGCATGAACCCCGACGATTTACCCCTGATTCAACAATGCACCTGCAACACCGAGACCGGTGTACACGCCGACGACTGCCCCTTCCATACCGCAGCCGTAGAAGCGGCGACCCCATGAGCCTCGATCTGGAAGACATCGAACCAACGACGCGCACCGACTACCGCCGTGCCAACGGCGCACCACAGGTCGTCGTCGACGGCAAGGGTGAGCGCTACTCGCGTCCGTCGTCGTTCGCCGATCCGCTCGACGACAAGAGCGCGCTAACGAACTGGCGCATCGACCGAGGCTGCATCGGCGTGGCGCGGGATCGTGCGCTACAGGCGCGGTGGTGTGCCATTGATCCAGACGACAAGGGCCAGGCAAAGGAGAAGGAGAAGCTGCGGCAAGATTCGATTTCTTCGGGTCGTGGCGCGGAGGCCGCTGACATCGGTACCGCGTTGCACGCGATGTCAGTCCGTTGGGAGAACGAAGACACGTTCTCGCCACCGGAGCCGTACCTGTCGTCGTTGATGGCGTACGAGGCAGCGATGCATCGGCTCGGTCTGCGCAGCGAACGCTTCGAGTTCCACGTCGTCAACGTCGAGCATCGTTGCGCCGGGACCGCTGATCGTCTGTACGTGTTGACGATGCCGTTGACAACACCGAGCGGAAGCGTCCTTGAAGTAGGCACACGCGTGGTCGGCGACTTGAAGACCGGTGGCAAGTTCGAGTTCTCGATGCCGTCGTACGCGGTGCAGATGGCGTTGTACGCGGGCGGGCAGTTCTACAACGTCGTCACCGACGAGTTCGAGGAAACGCCGACGATCAATCAGGAGTGGGGGCTCGTCGTCCACATGCCCGCCAACAATCCGGGCGAGTGCGAGTTCCTGTGGTGCGATCTGGAAGTCGGTCGCTACGGGGCGTACATCGTCGATCAGGTGAAGCTGTGGCGCAAGAACTGGCGCGCTGGCGAGTTCGAGTTCGCGATCGCGACGACGGGCGAGCCGGAGCCGACGACGATCGGGCTCACCGTTCCGTCAGACGAACAGTTAGAACCTGCCGCAGAAATCGGCGAGCCCGCCGCTCCGGGGCAGGAGAACAGCGGGCTCGACGACAGGGGAGTCCAGCCTGACGAACTGACGGAACTCATCGAATGGGCGAAGGTGCGCCTGTCTTTCATTGCCCGCAACGAGGCGGCTACGAACCTGTTGTTAAGGCTCTGGCCCAAAGGTCTACCCACCCCGAAGCAGGGCGTCAAGACGGTTGAGCAGGCGAACGAGGTTCTGAGCCTGCTCAGTAAGGTCGAAGCCGAGTACGAACTCGGCTTCGTAGAGGGCGGGCCCGTGACCACGGGCCCGCGCAAGACATCAACCACAAGGAGAAAGTGATGCCTGTTTCATTGAATGACATCGGGGGCGGCGGCAAGTCGTGGTCCCCGGAGACGATCGGCGAAACGATCAAGGGGACGATCCGTCTCGTTGAGCGCCGACCGCAGCGTGAGTTCGGCACCGGCAAGGATTTGGTGTGGGACGACGGGCGCCCGCGCCTGCTGACCTACATCGAGTTGGAGACCGATCTGAACGACGGCGACGAAGACGACGGTGTGCGCGCCCTGTACGCGAAGGGCGGCAAGAACTTCGAGGCCGCTCAGGGCACGGGGACGTCGATGGAGGTTGCGATCGCCGAGGCCGTGCGTGCCGCGGGGGAGCGCTCGATCGAGGAAGGTGCCACCCTGGCGGTGCAGTACACCGGCATCGCCAAGCCGACAACGCGCGGATACCAGGGTGCCAACTTGTTCAAGGCGCAGTACAAGGCGCCGGTCTCATCCGTCTCGACCGACGACTTGTTCGGCGAGTCGTAGTATCGACCGACCGGCCCCCACGCGGGGCCGGTCGCAACAGATAGGGGCAGGCATGTTGAGCGTCATATGTGAAGGCTGCGGTCGCTCGGCCAAACCGAACGAAGAAGCCGTGTTCCAGATGATCACCGGCTGGCGCCGGATGTATCCATCTACCCAGACCATCCACGCCAAACACGCCGAGCAGCGTTTCGCATGCCGGTCGTGTGTGGAGGGTTTCGAGAAGGCAGGCACCCCGTGGGTGCAGCCCACTCTGTTCAGCGTTGCCGACGCATGAACCGCATCATGATCGCATCCGCCGTGGCGGCTGGGTGCGTAGTGGTGTGGTGCGTGGCCGGGGCAGCGCGCAGTACGAGGGGGGCAGGGTCGCGTGAGCGGCCCCGCCCCTCCTTCGTTCCCTACATCGACACCTATCCGCCGTTGCGCAACGTCGGTGGCAACACATGGACGTCGTCGCCATGAGCTACGCCTTCGATCAATGCTGCATGGAGGGCTGCCGCCGCAACGTGCAGCGCCGCGGGATGTGCTGGAAGCACTACCAACGTCGGCGCCGCATGAGCGACGAGTCGAACGCCCATCAGTACGCATCGACACCGCTCGGGCCGTGCCGCTGTGACGAGCCGATCATCGGTGTCGCCCGCTGGTTCGGGTGGGGCAGCAACCGCTATATCGAACGTGACCCGGTGCCTGGCGACATCGTCGAGTGCCGGGTGTGCTGTCGTCCGATCGCGGAGTTCCTGTCGCGATGAGGCGGATCGAAGGCGAGACGCTGTGGGCGACGATCACGTTCACTGTGCTCGTCGTCATCGCGATCGCGTTGATCTGGGTCTACGTCTAGTGCGCTTCGGCGACGACCTGGATGTATCACCGTGGAGGCTTGCAGCAGTTCTCGTGATCGCTGTGGCGCTGTGGTGCGTGTTGATCGAGTTCTGTTTGAACCTGGGCTGAACGACGAGAGCCCACCGGACGAATCCGGTGGGCTCTCAGTCCCATCAACCCATTTGATGAAAGGAAGCGTGTTGGCGCTGCCATGAGTGACGATACCAATAACGACGACGACGAGAAAGGCACAGGCGTTGCGATTCTCGATCGTGCCCTGCATGTCATCGACGTCATCCCGATCCGGCTCTTTCCGGTCAACGCTCAGAACAAGCAGCCGATGCAGGGGTATGCCTGGAAGCAGCGAGCCACTGATCGCAAGAACAAGATCGTCGAGGATTTCCTCTACGCCACCCAGGAATGGGGCGAAGACAACGTGTCAATCGCCTGGGCGCTCGGACTCGATGGCTGCCTGGCAATAGATATCGACGTTGCCGAAGAAGCGTGGCCCCCATTCATTCACGAAATCATCGACGAGGCGGTGGTGAATCCGAGCGCCCGTGGCACCCATCTCTATTTCTCGAATCCGAAGGATTTCCAGCCGGGCAACGGTGCATCGAATCTGCCTGATGCCAACGGCGTCGACGTGCGGGGGGCGGGCGGATATGTCGTGATCGACGGGCCCGATCGTCCGGGCCTCGATCCTCGCTCGCTGCACATGCTGCACAAGTTCCCGCGCCGAGAGTGGCTGGTGCCCTACGGCGGCGAGGGCATCCACGCCTCGACGAAGCAGGTGATCGAGTTCGCCAACCAGTTCAACGGGCCGGTGACATCGGAGCCGTCGTGGAAAGGCGTGCTCAACATGACCAACCCGGAGCGCTGGGACGAATCGCTGAACGGGACCGGCAAGGGGCGTCATAACACCTGTCTGGGGCGGATGACGAAGTTCGCCGAGGAAGCGCAGTTGGGGCTGTACTCCTTCAAGGAGGCGCTGGCCCTGCTGCGTGAGTGGTGGGAGGCGGTGATGGTGGGCGAAGACCGTCGCCGGGTCAAGGACGAGTTCAACCTGATGATCCCGTGGGCGGTCGGCAAGGCGCTCACAAAGAGCGCCGAGCCAACCGAAGACGCCGACGAGGATGAGTCGCCTGCGCTTGAAGGTGACAGTAGCAAGGCGCTGATCCAGTTTCGGGAACTGCCCGACCCGTTCGTGCTGCCGCCGATCGAGTGGCATGCGAAGGGGCTGCTGATGAGCGGCACGCACGGGGAACTCGGTGGGCCCGAGAAGTCGATGAAGTCGTACCTGGCGCTGTCGACGGTGACGGCGATCGCGCTGGGCGTGCCGGTGCTGGGGCATTTCCCCGTCCCCGAGCGACAACGGGTGCTGATCCTGTCGGGCGAAGGCGGTGAAATCGGCATGCTGCGTCGTGCGGAACGGATCGTCAGCGCCTACGGGGCCGACGTCGCAGACCTGCGGCCGTGGCTGCGGTACACGACGATGACGGCGCCGCTGACATCGAAGCTGATGATCGACTCGATCGCTGCCGCCATCGACGAGTTCGATCCGGCGATCGTGTGGCTGGACCCGTGGTACGCCTACGCGCCGGGCTCAGCAGTCGCC
>Ga0157282_10000004_pt1 | contig 32732 bp, 48 predicted proteins | sample NitcycUS029104C1_FD_108386 | JGI IMG/M metagenome (GOLD analysis project Ga0157282, IMG submission 108386) | Soil microbial communities from Arlington Agricultural Research Station in Wisconsin, USA - Nitrogen cycling UWRJ-S029-104C-1 | ecosystem: Environmental > Terrestrial > Soil >... | reverse complement strand
TGGCCCACGAGATTGACGTCGGGTACGCGGACCCCACCGAGCTCGTGAAATATCGGGTGCTGAACTGCCGGTACTGCAACGGCATCGACCACAAATACCAGTGGCGCAACCTGGCCGAGTACGCCGACGCCGTGCACCAGACCATCGAGGCGGAGAAGCGGCGCGCCAAGGCCGACACGAAGGGCGAGGGCCAACCGATACCGCTGCCGAGCGCGGAGGGCGGCTACGGGTTCCGGCGCAACCTGCCGGTGCAGCCCGATTGCCCGGCGTGCGAGGGGGAGGGCGAGCGCGAGGTTTTTCTCGAGGACTCGGCCAAGTTGTCGCGCCAGGCGAAAGCCCTGCTCGCCGGCTACAAGTACACGAAATACGGCATCGAAGTGATGATGCACGACCAAACGGCCGCGCGCGTGAACGTGGGCAAGTTTCTCGGCGTCCTGGTGGACCGCACCAAGCATGAGGGTTCGCTCGGGATCGCAGCTGCACCGCTGTCGATCACCCCGGAACAGGCAGCGGAGATAGCCAAGCGGCTGATGGGTGAAATATGAGCATGTTTGATCAACTAAAAAGCGGCCCGGTGGTGAAGTTTGAAAAGCTGCGCCCCAACCAGATCAACCCCGGGGACGTGTTCGGTCGGCTGACTGCCCGATGGGAAACGAAGGTGGAGAAGGGACGCACTTGGCGCTGGTGCCGCTGTACGTGCGGGAAAGAGGGTTGGTTCGCCGAGACGCGACTTCGATCGAGCCAGAACGTTTCGTGTGGATGCGCCTTCAAAGAAAAATTTGGAATCGAGAAGAAAATATAGTTGACGGGTTCGTCAATTAGCGTCTATAATCGAGCCATCGCAACGAACTAAGGGAACGAAATGGCAACCACGAAGACTCGCAAACTCTATCAAGTCCGCAACACGCGCCCCGGCTACACCTTCGGTCAAACGGTGGGTCACAAATGCCGCCTGCTCCCTCGTGCTGCTGCAATGCGAGTGGCGAAGCGTCTTCGTCGCGCGGGTATTGACGCCACGATTTCTCCGTTGATCGTCAACGTGACGCCCGAGCAAGCGGCATACCTGGATCGTCGTTACGCCTGAGACAGCGCCAGTGCCTGCCCCGTGACAGGGTGGCAGACGCGGGAATTGTCCCGGATCACCAAGGAAATCAGATCATGAAGAATGAAGCCCGTTTTGCTGAAGCCCGAAAGTACGCCCTCGCCGCGATATCGGGCTTGGGCGCCATGCGCATCAGCATGGCGAATCGTCCCGAGCGCACCTACCGTTCCAACCGGGTCGCCGTCGCCAAGCCGAAAAATCTGGTGGCGGGATCGAAAGCAGCCAAGAAGGTCTATTACGGGATCGTGGGCGCCGGCATGCATGGCACCAACCGCAAGGCGTCGATCGCTGGCGTGACGTTCAGCCCGAAGCGCGATATTGGCAAGGGCCCGGCCCGCACTGTGCCGCACGGCAAGCGTCAAGCGGTGGCGCACTTCCGCCGCATGCAGGTGCTGGACGCGCACGTTCACTGACAGCCCCAGTGCCAGCCCGTCGCAGCGGGCTTGCGCGGGAATTGTCCCGGCACGAACGAGGTGAAAAATGAAATCAGGCGATATGGTGATGCTCAAGCCTGGCGGTGTGCGGCATCAGGAATTCGTGGGCCACGTGTACGAGCTCGGCCGCAGCGTCACGCCTTTGGAAGCTGCGATGGCAGGTGGCGGGTGCGAAACGCATTGGCTCTTCAACCCATCTGTGCGCACCAAAGAAGGCAACCATCTGGGCTGGGGCGAGAGTCGCCTGCAGAAGATCGAGAAGCCGGGCGACGATGAAGTCGACGTGCACTCATTTCGCGTGGCGTTCAATCCGCTTGATCACGAGCAATCGAAATGACGGCCGCAGAGTGGCACCGCGCCAAGGCGATCAAGGCGCAGCGCGAAGCGGCCGAGCTCTCGGCGCGCATCCGGTCGCAGGTATCGGCTATCTCGGTCTACCGCGTGCTGCCCGGCAACGTGCGCGACGCTGCGGCCAAGTGCCAGGCGGACGTATCGAAGCTGTACGGTGTGGCGCGCGATTGGGTGGACGGTGCGATTGCTATTGACGTATCCGTCAATTGGCGCCATAATCTGGGCTTTCCAACCAAGGAACCATGATGGACTTCAAATTTCCCGAACCCACCAAGCCCCGTGCACCGGCGCCTGACTCGTCGGATTGGGTGCGCTTCTTCACGAAGGTGGCGTTGATCGTTGCGGTCGTGCCGGCTCTGGTTTGCATCGCGTTGCAGGTGGCGAAGTGATTAGATTCGTAGACCTGCGTCACGTGAACCTCGCGGGGAGCCGATTTGCTTTTTGGGACACCGTAACTGATCGGTTTCTGAACATCGACGGGTGCGAGGCGTTCGATGATTTCGCCGAGCTTTGCGATTACCACGCGACCAGCGATTGCACGTTTCCTTTGGAACGGTTGGTGGGGCATCTGCCAGGGTGGGCCATGACTGCGGACCCTAAACACGACGCAGACGAATATGACGTGGTGCAGGCAGTAAGGTAATGGCCCACTTCCCGCCCCTGCAAATGCCGCCCACAGAGCCGCGCACGCTGATCTACGCCCAGCACGAAGCGGGCGAGAAGCCGGGCCAGTACACGATCGACGTGGAAGACCCGCAAGCCGCCATCGAATCGGCACGGCGGCTGCTCAAAGTGCCGAACACCAACACTTCACCGAGACGCATTTTTGCGGTTGTTAAATGAATTGGCTCGCTTTCTTTGGATGGATGTTGTTTGGCTGGGTTTGTGCCTACAACACAGACCGTGCGAGAAGTAATGGCGCAGCTGGTCCGGCTTCGCTATGGGGCATGCTGACTGGCGCAGCGTTTACCGCACTCGTGTTGATCGGCGCGAATTGGATTGTCAAATGAGCTCATGGGCATATTGCAAGTGCGGACAGGGGTTGGCGATGCCTACTCTGTCCGATGTGATTCGAAACGCTCAACAGTGTCAAAGTTGCGGCGTATCTCGCGATCTTGATGACACTGATCGAGAGTATGCATTGCTTGCCCACGTCGAGAAATTCGAAGCGTTGACCGAAGCGGTGCTGATGCTCGGGGCTTTGTTGGAACACGGCAAAGGGTCAGGGCCTACGCTTGAAGAATGGCACGCCATGAAGCGAAGGTTATCCACATGATCCTCCTATCCGCCCTCGTCGCCATGTCCTGCACCGTCACCGCAGTGCTTGACGGCGATACGCTCGTGGCGCGCTGTCCGAGCGCCGCAGCCCTGCACGTGCGGCTCGCCGAGGTCGATGCTCCGGAGAAGCGCCAGGCGTACGGGGGTCGCTCCAAGGCCCACCTGCGGCGTCTGTGCCTCGGCCAGCCCGCCATCGTCACGCCGACCGTGCGCGACAAATACGGCCGCACCGTGGCGCGTGTGTCGTGCGCCGGCCAGGACGCCAGCGAGGCCCAGGCGCGGGCGGGCTATGCTTGGGCCTACACGAAATATCTGACCGATCCGGGCATTGCAGACCTCGCCCAGCACGCGCGAGCCGAGCGGATGGGGCTCTGGCGGTCCAACCGGCCAATCGAGCCGCAAGCGTGGCGCAGGGGCGTGCGGTGAGGCCATAATGCGGGAAACCAACCGCAGGGCCACCCCATGGGATCGATCAAGCACGCCAAAAATTCTCAGTTCCCCAACAACCCGGCGGACCCGACAAAAGTAGGCGGGGAAGACTGGAACGGCGAACACGAATTCGATCTGGCGGTGGCGGATATCGCGGGCCTCGAGTCCCGATTGTTGCCCGTCGATCAGGTGGTGCAGTACCGAAACGAAGCACTCGGATTCCGGAACGAGGCGGCGCAGTCCGCAGCCGACGCGGCCGATCTGGTTGACGACTTCGCTACGCCAGGCGGCGCTGAACTGATCGGCACCCCCACGGGGAGCGTGCAGGCTGCGCTGGACGCACGCATCACCCAGGCGGCACTATCCGCTGCCGCCACGATTCCGGCCTACGCATACACGGCCGCGGAGGCGCAGAGCATCCTCGACAACGCATTGCCGATGCAGAGCTACACCGCGCTGCGCGCCTATACCGGTCGAGCTCTGGCCGTGCGCATCACCACGCCGGGCATCGCCGGCCTGTTTCAGCGTGACCTGGTGGACGTGGCGACGGCCGACGACTGGGGCACGGTCATCGTGGATGCGTCCAACCGCCGATGGAAGCGGGTCTATTCGGGCACGCTCGAGGTGTGCTGGTTCGGTGCGGTGGGCGATGGCGTCACCGATGACGGCGTGGCGCTCAATCGTGCGTTCGCCGCGGTGCGTGCGCGGATCATGGCTTCGCCATGGGACTCGGGTTCCTTGATCGTGCTCGATGGCGGCTCGCGCAGCTTCAAAACCACGATCAGCGTCGATGCAACCAAACTCATGGGCGGCTGGTGCTTCCAGAATGCGTCCGTGCAAGGCTCGTGCACCGGCAAGGCCACCATTGACGCGATCGGTTCGCGCGATGGCATCTGGTCGAATCTGATGATCTACGGCGACCCGCTGAATGTGCCGACCACCGGCATGCAATGCGCCCGCGCCCTCGATCCGCTCTATGGATTCTGCGACGGCATCATCTACGACAATGTTCGCGCCCGCGGCCATTTCTCGATCGCCGCGCACTACGCCTACGGTCAGGAAAGCACGGTGCACTACCGCTGCAAGTGGTGGAACAGCCTCACCACGGGGCGTGCCGCGGTGCTGCAGGGCTACGACACGATTCAGGTCGCATCGGACTACTGTACGCCGATGACTGGCGCAACGAGTTACATCAATGTCAAGTACATCAACACCGAATTCGTCTATCTGCCGTTGACGAACCAAGCCAACATCACCGGCATTTCGAAGGCCGCGTCGGCGGTGGTGACCGTGCCTGGGCACTCGTTCCTCGTCGGCCAGAACGTCACGTTCGGCTACGTAGGCGGCATGACGCAAATGAACAACCTCGTCGGGACTATCTCGGCGACGACTGCCACGACGATCACGGTCAACATCAATTCGACCGGATTCAGCACCTTCACCTCTGGCGGCATCACGGTGCGCGTGCAGACCGTGCCCACCGTGGCCTTCAATCGGGGCCAGGAACACGACTTCGACACCTGCTATTTCGTGGCGTACGGCTACCCGCAAATCGAAATCGCCTTCCCCGATGGCTTCCCGCTGCAAACGATCAAATTCGATTCGACCCTGTTCGAAGGCAACGGCAATGCCAGTCTGATCCGCTTCACCCAGGCCGGCACGATCACGGATTTCGTGCTGAACACCTACAACGTGAACAGCCGCGACGCGGTGATCGACACCAGTATCGGCGCAGGAACCGTCAGCCTGCCGAACGCCAAGATTCAAGTACAGAACACGATCAGTGCGTCGACGCCCCTGCTGATCAGCCCGGTTGCCCGGTTCTCGCTGCTCATGGCCGACGTCGCATATCCGACAGGCGTGACGTTCGATCCGAAAGCCTACGCGGCGACGTTCACGGGGCGCGTGCGCACCCTGGCCGATGGCAACGTGGTGCAGTACGGCGTCAAGACGGCCAGCTATCGCGATGGCGTGCAGGTTACGACCGCTCTCACGTCGACCACCGGCACGCTCGGCGCGGGCGCGTCGGCCTACGTCACAACCCGCTACATGGGCGACCTGTGCTTCTACACGGTCGAGGCTTCTGTGCCGCTCGTGGGCAGCGGCGCCGGCGGATTGAAGGTGACGATGCCGTTTTTCACTGGCGCGGTTTCTTCGACCTGTACGGGCAAGGAAATTAGCGTCAACGGGCGTGCGGTCACGGGCTACATACCCAACGCATCGAATCAGCTTTCCTTCATCAATAACGACGGCACGACCACGCCGATCGTTGCGGGCGGAAATTACAGTCTGAGCGGCGTTGCGACCGTTGTCCCTTAACTGACGGATCGGTCATAATGGGGGCATGACCCCTGCCGAGCTTGCTATCGCTGCGGAAATCGCGCGCAACGATTTCTATTTCTACAATCGATTCATGATGCAGCAGCGGCGCAACCTGACATGGCGCCGCGCCAAGCACCACCCGGTCGTCGCTGCTGCGCTGATGCGGGTCTATCGGGGCGAGTGCAAGCGCTTGATCTTGAACCTCCCGCCGCGGTACACCAAAACCGAAATGGCGGTGAAGGGCTTCATATCCTGGTGCATGGGCAAGCATCCGGACAGCGAATTCATCCACGTCAGCTACTCCGCGCCGCTGGCCGTGGGCAACTCGTGGGAAGTCCGGGAAATGGTGAATCACCCGGCCTACAAGATGATCTTTCCTGAGACGCGCCTCGCGCCGGGCAGCACCGCATCCGAGCATTGGCGCACGACAAAGGGAGGCGTCATGTACGCCACCGGCTCGGAAGGTTCGATCACGGGTTACGGCGCGGGCAAGATGCGCGAGGGCTTCGGCGGCGCCATCGTGATCGATGACCCGCACAAGGCCGACGAGGCCCTGAGCGAGACGCGGCGCAAGTCGGTGATTTCCAACTTCACCACCACGATCGAGTCGCGCAAAAACGATCCGATGAATACGCCCATCATCGTGATCATGCAGCGCCTGCACGAAGAAGACCTGGCCGGCTGGCTCGAGTCTGGCGGCAACGGTGAGAAATGGGAGGTGGTGCGCATCCCCGTGCTGGACGAAGACGACGAGCCGATCTGGCCCGAGAAGCACACCCGCGAGGTGCTGCAGGCGATGGAGGCGGCGAACCCCTACGTCTTCGCGGGCCAGTACCGCCAGCTGCCCGCACCGCCGGCCGGCGGTAACTTTCAGCCAGGCAAGATCGAGATTGTCTCGGCCATCCCCGCGGGCGTCACGTCGCGCGTGCGCGGGTGGGACTTGGCGGCGAGCAAGAATGCCGGCGCGTTCACCGCAGGCGTGAAGCTGGGCCGCATTGCCAGCACGGGGCAGACCATCATTCTCGACGTGCAGCGCGAGCAGGGCGGGCCCCACGACGTGCGCCGGCTGATCAAGGGCACAGCCTCGCAGGACGAGAACGGCACGCTGCAGAGCCTGCCACAGGACCCAGGCCAGGCGGGCAAGGTGCAGGTAGGCGACCTCGGATCGCTGCTCAACGGCTTTGTGTGCAAATTCTCGCCGGAGTCGGGCGACAAGATCGCGCGGGCCGACCCGTTCGCGTCACAGGTCAATATCGGCAACGTGCTGATGCTCAAAGCGCCCTGGAACGACGCCTACGTGCGCGAGCTCGGCCTTTTCCCGAACGGCAAATTCAAGGATCAGGTAGACGCGTCGAGCCGGGCTTTCAGCGAAATGGACAACTCCATGGAACGATTCCTCGCGCTGGCTGGGCGATAGTTGACGGATTCGTTAATTAGCGGTAGGATCGGGGCTTCACAAATGGAGAACCGAAAATGCCACACCCGAAAGCCGAAAAAGCGGCGTTGACCGTCGCGCACAGAACCCTCACAGAACAGGTGCGGGTAGTCAAAACGACCATCGTCGGTATGCTGGAAGAGGGTTCGCGCGACTACGAAGTTTTGCAGGATTTGCTCAACGAGTATGTTTCGTTGCAGTACGGCGCCGACTTGGTGAGCGGTCAAGCAAAGTGATCCGCCCCTTCCAAGAAGCCCGCGAACTCGACGCGGCGGAGGCCGAGTGCTGGCGCATGTTCGGTGTCGAGCCGCCGCGGTGGGAAGACGCGATCCAGCAGGCACCGCGCCCGGTGTTGCTCACGTTGGAGCAGTTCTACGCGGCCACGGAACCGAAGAAGGGAGAAACGTCGTGAGCCTGAAAAAACAACTCATTTACACGCAACTGGTTTGCGCGTTTCTTTCTTTGGTCTGCTTCGGCTATACGGACACGCTATTCGGGAACGTGTGCTGGGCCTCAACGACTATCGTGTGGTTGCTCAACGCTTGGATGACGCACAAAGGACGGACCGAATGACCAAGAGACAAAAAGCCCTACGCACGGCCACCACGATTTCGGACCCGACGAAAGGTACGCTTTTATGACTCGCCGCCAAGTATGGTTGACCGATATCGAGCGTGATTTGGTGCGTGGTGCTTTAGAAGTACTTCGAGCAGGCATTGCGCCGCCCGGCCACGTGCTCGACACGAAAGCTACGATGTTTGCGCGCTCTTTTACCGTGCGTCGAATTGATGAGCTTCGAAAACTATTTCTTGACCCAGGAGACCTTGATGGATGAATCGGTTAAAACCCGTGTCCCGAAACCGCGCATGCGCAAACTCGGAGTGCTTTGGTTCGTGTGGTGCGATAACGAAGAGGCGTCTTGGGGACGCACCCCTTGCGAGGCTTACCGGAATTGGTTGACCGGCGCTAACTAGGGCAAAATGCGCCCCAAATGCCTCAAGGACTCAAAATGGACGAACGAAACGACAGCTACGGGCAAGTTTTGGCGCAAGCCGCCGCGGCGCGCCAGTACGGCACCCAGCTTGTCGACCTTGGCGGCATGGCGCTCGGCGCACGCTGGTTCTACGCCCAGGGCGGGCTACTGGCCCGGATCATCGACATGCCGGCAGACCTCGCCACGGCACGCGGCGTCACGGTGAAGGGCGCGGGCGAGCAGTTGAGGGCCGAAATGGAGCGGCTGAAGCTGCTTCCGTGCGCATCCGATGCGCTGCGCTGGTCCCTGCTGGACGGCGGCGGCGCACTGATCGTCATGTCGCAGGACGCCGGCACGCTCGAGGAACGACTCGACCCCAACAACCTGGTGAAGATCGAGGAATTCCGGGTCGTCACGCTCAACCAGATTCGCGGCGACAAAAACACGCTCTACGACGACCCCACGCAGACGAATTTCGGCTGGCCCGAAATCTACGATGTGACCTGGGCCGGCAACAAAGCTGTGCGCGTGCATGAGTCTCGCATCATCGAAATGCCCGGCGCGCCGTTGGCCGTCACGGGTGGGCTCGATCTGCGCGATGTGCCGTGGGCCGGCCGCGGCGTCTCGCCGAAAGCGGTGCTCGCGATCCAGCGCTACCACCGCGCCGTCTCCTACGCCGAGAAGCTGCTCGAGAAGTCGCAGCAGGCGGTGCACGGCATGAAGGGCCTCGCCTCAATGCTGCTGGCCGGGCAGGAACCCGTTGTCCGCCAGCGTATCGACCTGGTGGATGCGAACCGCACGGCCATGAACGGCGTAGCGGTCGACAGCGAGGACACCTACACGGTGATCAGCACCGCGCTCGCGGGCGTCAAGGACATTTTGACCGAGCTCGAAGTCGCATGCGCTGCGGAGACGGGGTGGCCCGTCACGGTGCTTTTCGGTCGCACGCCCGGCGGGCTGAACGCGAGCGGCGATTCCGATTGGGATATCGTCTACGACGCGGTGGGCCAGCTGCAGGCCAAGCGGGTGAAACCTGCGCTCGAGCGCGCCATTTCGTTGATTTTCGCCCAGACCGGCGCAGGAATCACCGAGAAGCCCGACGCTTGGGAAATCTGCTTCAACCCGCTGAAGCCGCAGAGCGAGCAGGCCGCGGCGGACGTCGCCAACAAAAAGGCCGACACGCTGAAGAAGGTCGCCGAAGCGCTGAAGATCGTGCAGGAAACGCAGGCCGTGTCGCAGGACGAAGCCACGACGTTCCTTCGCGAGCAAAACCTCTTCGGCCTAGTGCCCGAGGGTGACGCGAGCGGCCAGGGCAACGCGGCACGGTACGCGGGGCAAACATGAGCGCGCCGCTCCGAAAAGTGACGCCGGAAGAACTGGCGCTCATTCGAAAAATCATCGAACGGCATCGCGAGGTGCTTGAACGACTCTCGCGACGATGAAACATTGGCTCTACCCGACCGGCATCGAGCGCGATTACCTGGCCGCGATCCGCCGCGTGCAGGTGCGCCCGCTGGAACAGGCGATCAAGGACAACATCCTCCCGATCCTGCCCGACGTGCTGGCGCAGGGTGCGCGGCAAGACGCGGTGACGCCCCAATGGTTCGATACCGTGCGCGATGCGTTCGAAACGACGCTGCGACAGGCCAACGTGCCCGAGTCGGAGATTCGTGCAATCACGCAGCGCGTCGCCGGCGGCGTGGACGGATTCAACCGCAAGGAATTCGAGTCGGTGCTGAAGTCGGTCTATCGGGTCGACGTGATCACCAAGGCGCCGGCCGCGCTGCAATCGGCACTCGCCGTGTTCGAAGCGCAGAACATCGCGTTGATCAAGTCGATCCCCGTGCAGGCGTTGGGCTCCCTACAGGGCAAGATCGTTGACGCCGTGCGCACCGGCGCGACGCTCAAAGACACCCAGGCCATGATCCGGAACACCTACGGCGTCACGGATCGCCGCGCGGCGCTCATTGCGCGCGATCAGATCGGCAAGCTGAACGGCCAGTTGACGCGCATGCGGCAAGAAGCGATGGGCATCACGCAGTACACCTGGCGCGGCATCCTTGACGCCCGGGAGCGGCCCGAGCACGTGGCGCGCGAAGGGCGGGTGTTCTCGTGGGACAAGCCGCCAGACGACGGGCACCCCGGAGAGCCGATCCGGTGCCGGTGCTCGGCTGAACCGGTCCTGCCGTCGTGGGAAGAAATGGAAGAGCGCCAGGCCGCGGCACCGCCGCCACCACCTGCACCGCCTCCCGCGCCACGCCCACCACCAGCGCCCCCGGCACCGGTGCAGCCGCAACTGCCGGGCATCCCGCGCCCGCCGAAGCCGGCGCAGCCCGTCGAGAGCGCCACACCGAGCCGCCCTATCGAGCCGATCGAGCCTGTCGGGCCGGTCGCCCTGCCGCGCCCCGCGCCGCCGTCGCCGGTGCGCACCACGCCGCGCCGCACGCCCACGAGCGAGGACGAGGGCTACATCGACTACTACAAGACCGGTGGCGCGCAGAAAATGAACGAGATTCTGCGCAACCCGGGCGCCTACACGGCCGGCGAGCTCGCCGCGGCGCAGGCCATGCGGGATCGAATCGAGCAGGCAGTGCGCACCAGCAGCGTGAGTCGCGACGGCACGCTTTATCGTGGCGTTGCGAGCCGCGCTATTTTCGAGAACGCGGGGAGCCTGGTGGGCGCGGCGATCCCCGTGCGCACGCCGCAGTCAACCTCCAATTCGCGCGGCTCGGCGCTGTCCTGGCTGACATATTTCGCCGCGGGCGTGGTGCTGCGAATCAAGGTCGAGCAGGATGCGGCCGCGCTGGATATTGGCGCGCTCACGAGCGACGGAGAGCAGCGAGAGATTCTTTTGCCGTCGGGCAGCGTTTACCGCGTGACGCGCGTCAGCACGGTGGATGACGTGCGCTATGTCGACGCGACGCTCGAGCGCGCGCCGGAAAGCAGCGCCAGCAGGGAAGCGGAGCCGGGCGAGTTTGTGCGATCGGGCCTGGTCGATCAGGTGGTGCGCGTGAACGCCAACGCCTATGAGGTGGATGATATCCTGCGGGCGATGCAGGAACAGGATCAGGTGCGGGCGGGGTTGCGCTAGGCGCATCGCCCAATCTCTCGCCAAAGTTGACCTTCGCTGTAACCCATGGCTTGAGCGTGGCGGCGTAGGCGCACGAAAACCTGAATCGAATTCCAGTGAACTAGGCCGCGTTCGCGCGACGTAAGGGGCACGATTGCGTTTTCGAGAATGGGGCCCGAGCAAACCGCTCGGTCGTAGGCTTCGCATTCCGCGTGATATCGCTCGGCCAGTTCTCGCAGGGTGTTGGCGGCGGGCGTTTGGGTGAAGTGTTTGGGGGTCATGATTAAATTATGCCGCCTAGTTGACGGAACCGTCAATAGTGCGATACACTTTGGCCACACCAACCGGAGAACGCAACATGGCAGACCAACTTACCTCGGAACGCAGATTCACGCAGATCGAAATCGTGGCGATTAAGCGCGCCAAGATGGCGGAAAGTGCCCTCGCCTCCGCTATTTCTGGCTATGTTGTCGCGGGCTTCGGTTCGTGTGTGACTGACCCACTGCGGGAAGCACTCAAACAGGTTCAGCACTCGCTTCGTGAGGTGCAGTCGTGAAACCTCGTCGCGTCCGGGTCTACACCTGCATGCACTGCGGGCTGACGCAAAAGAAGCGCTCGACCCCAATACTCCAATGCATCGGTTGTTTCATGGTCGTTCGCGCCGATGAGGTGATCGGATGGCTGGAAGATGAAAGAAAGGTACTGGCATGACCCGGCTTCCTCCCCTGCCTGATCCGGCGCTGACGGTCGAAGGCAATCCGCTCTTCAACACGTCGCAGATGATGCACTACGGCCAAACATCGCACGACCTGGCAGCGAAGCCGAAAGACCTGATCGAAGCATTCGAGCACGCCGTGCAGGCTGTCGAAGCGTTCATGATCGTCGCGGGCATCCGGGATGCCGATCTGAGAGCGAGTTACGAAAAGACGATGACGACATATCGGCACGTTCTGGAGAAGTACAAAAATTGACGGCGCCGTCAAATACTGCATAATCGGGTCGCTCGTGTCTGCTTCATTGCGCGGCGGGCCTTCAAAGCCTCGGGGGTTCTCTGTCCGTCGGGGCTTTGTCGTTTCTGGAATTAATTTGCGCGCGTCAATTTTTGTGCCACAATTCGGCGCAATATGTCCGTAACCCGTTACGACCGCGCGCCGATCAAGGCGACCAAGACACCTGAGGGATTTGTCCAAGACAGCCCAATTTTGTCGCGCGTCGGCGTTTTCGAGTACCGGCAACCGGACGGCACCACCCGCAAGGAATTCCGCCCGCCGGAAGAGGTGTTCCACGCCGACCACTTGGCGAGCATCGCCGGGAAGCCCATCACCGACGAGCATCACGGCCGGATCACCTCCGCCAATGCCCGCGGCAAGCTGATCGGCGCCACCATGTCGCCCGGCCGCGCCGATGCGGAGAACCCCGACAACCTGCGCGGCGATATCGTGATCCACGACGCATCGAGCCTGGGCACGAAGCGCGAGCTCTCACTCGGCTACACACTCGATCTGGACGAAACGCCCGGCGAATACAACGGCATTCGCTACGATGCGATCCAGCGAAATATCCGCGTCAACCACTTGGCGCTCGTTTCCCGTGGCCGGGCAGGGAATGCCCGCCTTAACCTGGATGCGGCTGACGCTGTATCCGTTTCAACCGAGGATGATGAACCCATCATGACCACTGTCAAAATCCGTCTCGATTCGGGACTCGAATACGACGCCGCGCCGGAAATTTCCGTTGCGTACGCCGCCCAGACCGCCAAGGTGAGCGCCGAGAAGACGCGCGCCGATGCCGCCGAGGCCGAGCGCGACGCGCTGAAAGCCAAGGTTGACGCGATCCCCTCGCAGATCGCCACGGCCCGCGCCGACGCGCTGAAAGAAGCGACCGCTCACGTCGCCCTCGTCGCCGATGCCAAGGTGCTGGGCGTGAAGTTTGCCGAAGACGCCAAGGACACCGATATCCGCATCGCCGTGATCAAGCACGTGCGCGGCGACTCGATCGACCTGACCGGCAAGTCCGAAGCGTACCTCGAGGCCGCTTTCGACCAAGCCCGCGCCGACGGCCTCAAGGCCCAGGAAAACGCCGGCAAGAACCGCCAAAACCTCGGCTCGCCGACGCGCCAGGACAACGGCGAACCCGCCGCAGGCTCTGCCGCCGCGGCCCGCCAGGCCGCAACCGCCCGCCTCACCAAGACCACCGAAGGAGCCTGAGCCATGTACGAAGACCAACAAGAAATTGCCTTCGCGGGCATGAAAGTCGACAGCGGCGATGATCGCGTCGAGACCTTCCCCGCAGGCATCGCGGTGCCCTTCGGCCGCATCGTCGTGACCAATCCGGCCGTGACGACCAAGGCGTCGCCGGTGGACAACGTTCCGGCGTTTCTGCCTGCCGCCATCGCCAGCGCCAAGCCGCGCGGCGTCGCGCTGCACTCGCACACCGTCATGAACACGCCCGACGGCTACGCCCTCTACGATTGCATGTCCGTGATGACCCGCGGCCTCGCATGGGTCGAAGCGGCTGCAGCGACGGCCATCGTGGAAAACACGCAACTGCTCTACAACGCTGCCGGCCAGGCCGCAGCGGCTGGTGCCTTCGCTTTCGAACGCGCCGTGATCCGCGGCCCGGTCGTCACGCTGGCTTCGGGCAAATTCATCGTGCCTGTCGAATTCGACTCGCCGCTCGATCCCGACGCAACCTGATCACCCAGTAGGAGCAAAATCCACCATGAAAACTTCGAATATCTTCCGCTTCGTGGCTCTGGCTGCGGTTGCTGTCGCCGCCTCGGCTTGCGCTCATGCTGAAGCGTGGGGCCTGGGCGCGGCTTTTGCCGCAGTGGGCGTCAGCCCGGGCGATGTGCTGCTCGGCCTTGCCGGCGTCGCGTTCGTGGGGCAGACCAAGCAACACGAACACTTCGACGCGGCTGACGTCCCGGCGATCAACCAGATCGCGCTGATCGCCCAATCGGCGGGCAACGCGCTGCGCGAGGACGCGGGCGTCTTCTTCGCGCGTCAACTGGACTACGTTCGGACCAAAATCTACGAACGTCTGACCCCGGCGATGCGCGCTTTCGACATGGTGCCGGTGAATACCGACGTGCCTGACTGGGCCGAGACGGTCACGCAGCGCAGCTTCGACACCGTGGGCGTCGCGAAGATCATCGCGAACTACGCCGACGATCTGCCGCGCGCCGACGTCACCAGTGCCGAAACGGTGGTGAAGGTCAAGGATATCGGCGTCAGCTACGGCTACAACGTGTCGGAACTCCGCGCGAGTGATGCGACCGGTGCCAACCTGGACACGAAGAAGGCCAGCGCCGCGCGCAAGGCTGTCGACGTGAAGGTCGCGCAACTGGCGATGCTGGGTGAGGCGGTTTACGGCCTGTTCGGCCTGCTGAACCACCCCAACATCGGCACCACGACCGGCCTGACCGGCGACTGGGGCAACGTTGCCACGACCGGCGACATGATCCTCGCCGACCTCAACACGATGACCCAGGCCGTGCCTGGCCAGTCGAAGGGCATCCACCGCACCACGCGCCTCGCGATGGCCGACACCGATTTCAACGCGGCAAGCACCAAGTACGTCGCGGACTCGGGCGGCAAGACCGCGATGCAAATCTATCGCGAGAACAATCCCGGCGTCACGATCGTGCCCGTGGTCGAGCTCCGCGACGCCGGCGCCGGTGGTCTGAACGCGATCATCGCTTCGGAATTCGACAGCGACAACTACGCTTTCGAAATGGTGATGCCTTTCAACCAACTGCCGGCGCAGGCCCGCAACCTCGAGCTCGTGGTGCCGTGTCTGGCCCGTGCCGGCGGCGTCAACGTGACTTATCCGCTGGCGATCACCAAGGGGAATATCTGATGCGAGTCACCAACAACACCGCAGCCGTCATGAACTACGATGGCAAGGCCTACGGCCCGGGCAGCTCGTTCGAAATGTCGGACAAGCATGCTTCCGGCCGCGCCGAGAAAGCCCTGTTCGAATCGAACGCTCTGGGTGTGCGTCTCGGCAGCAAGGCGAGCGAGGGCCTGACGGTCGAGCAGCTGAAAGCCGTGCTCACCGAGCGGAAAATCGATTTCGATCCCGCCGCGAAGAAGGCCGATCTGGTCGCCCTGGTCGACGCGAACGCCGCCTGAACGTGGAAGCCCTGCTGGCGTTGTTTCGTTTCCTGGTGCCGTACTTCAGTGCGGTACCGAACGAAGACGTCAGCAAGGCTCTCGAAATGGCGGCGCCCTACCGCCCGGCATGTCTGACACCCGCCCAGCAGGACGAAGCACAGGTTTTCTATGCCGCATGGTTGCTCTATCAACGCCAGTTGCAGACCAACGCAGCGGCTAACCACGACCCGACGATCTTCGGCCTCAAGTCGGAGCGCGAAGGCGACGTGTCTCGCACGTACGGCGCGGTCGACGGTCAGAGCGATCCTTTCGACTGGTGGGGCAAGTTTTCCGCGCTCTACAACCTCTGCGGCGGTGGCGCGATCACCGTGGGTCATCGTCGTGGCCCGGGCTGCTGTCAGCACTAGGGTGATCGATCGCGGCTGGAATGCCGAGGTGTCCCACGTGCGACGCCTGGCGGGCCGCGGCGTCAAGGTGGGTATCCAAGCAGGTGCCGGTTCCGAGAACGGTATCGATCTGCTCGACATTCTCATATTCAACGAATTCGGCACGGGCCGCACACCTGCGCGCCCGGTGATGCGTTCCTACTTCGACACCTATCAAGGCGCCATCGGCCAGGAAGCGGACCGCGCGGCCGTCTTCATCCTGCGCACCGGCGCCGTTGACGCGGGCCTCGGCCGGCTCGGGCAGTACCTGCAGAGCAACCTGCAGGCCCACTGGCGCGCTTCGAAGTCCTGGGCGGTGCCGAACTCCGCGTTCACGATCAGCATGAAGGGTTCCGACGTGCCGCTGATCGACAATGGCGTCTTGATCAACGCTGTCCGGTACCAAACGACATGAGCCTTCGCTACCCCGTCACCATCCGTCGCCGCGCGCCAGGTGCGTACGTGGGAGGACGCTGGGTGCCCGGTGTCGAAAGCGCGCCCGAAACCATCATGGCGACTGTGCAACCCGCTGTGCTAGCCGATTACGACATGCTGCAGCGCCTCCCCGAGGGTGGGCGCGTTGAAGCTGTCATGCGGGTCTACACCACCGCCGAATTGCTCGTGATGAGCGAAGCAGCGGGCATATCCGGTGACTTGCTGTACTGGCCGGATGGTTTGTGGGATCGGCCGTATGTTTTCATTGCGCGCAGCCCGTGGCAGTCGCGCGTCATCCCCCATTACCGCTACCTAGCGGCTCTGTTGATCGAGCCACGATGATCGAAGACGTCATCCTCGCCGCGCTCGCGCCGGTGTTTGCCCCCACGCCGTTGATCATCGCCAACGAGAACGGGCCGCGCCCGGCCGGTCTCTATGGGACGATCCGGATCGAGTCGATGCATCGCCTGCCGTCGCACACCGGCCCGCTCGCCGAGGGCGAACCGAACGGCACCCGCACGGTGAGTGCTCACCGCACCGGCATGCTCGAATTGCAAATGTTCGGCGCGGCCGCATACGACACTCTCGACCTGGGCGTGCAGAAATTCGACCACGACGAAAACCTCGAGCGTTTCGAAGCGGCAGGCATCGTGTTCGGCGCGGTGCACGACGTCGAGAATCTGCCTGTGCTGCGCAACGCCTCGCAATTCGATCCGCGCGCCGTGGTCGAGATTCCGTTTTCCTATACCCGTGCGACGAGCGAATCGGTCTCGTGGATCGATACCGTCGAGGGAGAAGCGACGATCGAAGGCGAAATTGCCTCGGTGTCAATCACCACGCCTTTCGGCGTGACAATCGTGGATAATCCCTAAACTTCCGGAGGCCCGCACATGGCAAAAATTGACCGCATCGTCAATGTTCAGATCAGTCTGAACACGACGGCAATCAAGCAGCAAGAATTTTCCGATCTGCTGATCCTCGGGCCCCATGCCCGTTCGCTCACTCGGTCGATGGTGATCACCGATGCCGATCAGCTGCTGGACCTGGGCTTCAGCGCCACCGATCCGATCTACAAAGCCGCCCTGAGCGTGTTCTCGCAAATCCCCACGATTTCCCGCCTCTTCATCGGCCGGCAACTCGTGGCGAGCGTGGCGCTCACGGTGACGCAAGCGGTCGAGGATGCCGTCTACACGGCGCGCATCGGCTGGCGCGACGTGAACGGCGTCGCACAAAGCGCGCTCGCCACCGTCACCGCCGACAACGACGACACGCCGACCGACGTCGCGAGCAAGCTGGCCGCGGCCATCGAAGCCAGCGCAGCGGGCCCGCAAGTGGCGGCCGTTGCCGCCCTGGGCGTGGTCACGATTACCCCGACCGACGTCGGCGCTTCGTTCTCGGTCGCGCCCACTGGCAACATCAGCATGCCGATCGGCACGAGTACCGAACTGCCTTCCGTCGCTCTGGCCGCGGTCCAGAGCGAAACGGACGATTGGTACGGCGTCAGCCTCACCAGCCGCGCAGAGGCCGATATCCTCGATGCCGCTGCCTGGGTGGAAGCCAACGAGAAGCTGCTCGGCGTGACCTCTGCCGATGCCGGCATCATCGACGCGGGCGACACGACCGATATCGCCTCGCAACTTGAGCAGCAGCAGTATTTCCGGACGCACGTGTGGTACCACGCCGACGCGGCCAATGAATGGCTCGATGCCGCGATCGCCGCGCGCGTCTTCACTTACTACCCCGGCCAGGAAACCTGGGCGCTCAAGCGGCTCGGCGGCATCGAATACGACACCCTGAGCGAAGGCCAGGCACTCGCCGCGTTCGGGAAGAACGCCAACACGTTCGAACAGTTCCGCAATTTCGCAGTCACGCAGAACGGCCGCACCGCCGCCGGCGAATGGATCGACGTGATCCGCTTCCGCGACTGGCTTGTCGAGCAGATCAAGATCAACGTCGTGAGCGCGATGATCAACGCCGACGGCAAGGTGCCCTACACCGACCCGGGTATCCAGATCATCGTGACCGCGATGCGCCAGGCGCTCGACTTCGGCCAGGCCCGCGGCGGCATCGCGCCGAACGAACTCGCGCCCGACGACGACACCCGCATGGTGCCCGGCTATGTGGTGCGCTTCCCGCGCTCGCAGTCGGTGGCGTTCAACGACAAGGCGAACCGCGTCCTGCGTGACGTCGGCTTCACCGCTCGCCTTGCCGGTGCGATCCACACCGTCGAAATCCGCGGCTCGTTGAGCTACGCCCTGTAATCACGAGGACGAAACACCATGGCTGAACTCAAGACCTACGACGCGAAGCGCATCAACATCACGATCGGTTCGCATATCGTGAAGGGCTACGCGGAAGACACGTTCATTTCCATCGAGCCGGACGGCGACGGCACGGCCGCGCAGGCTGGCGCCGATGGCGAGGTGGCACGCTCCCTGAGCAACAACCCGCTTCACACCATCACCCTGACCCTGCAGCAGACTTCTGACACGAACGATTTCCTGTCCGATCTGCTCAAGCGTGACCGCGCATCCGGCGGCGCCGGCGTGGTGCCCCTGCAGGTGGTCGACCTTCGCGGCACGTCGCTCTTCGCAGCGTCGCAGGCATGGGTCGTGAACTGGCCGACCATCGAGAACGGCTCGGGCGTGGGCGAGCGCGAATGGGCCCTGCAAGCCGTCGCGACCGACCTGCACGTCGGGGGTAACGAAGCATGATCGCAGTGTCGAAGAAGATCGGCGAGGTCACGTTTCGCATCACGCCGTTCGATCCGTTCAAGCAACTGCAACTGTTCGGCAACCTGCAGAAAGAAATTCTGCCGGCCGTCGGCGGCGTGCTCAACGTCACGCTCGGTTCCGAGACGGTCGCGGATGCCGACGCGGATGCCGCGGCGATCAAGGCCTTTCGCGAGCTCTCCGCCAACTTCAGCGGCGACGTGTTGCTCAAGTGGGCAAACCTGCTGCTCGAGGACGATTACATCACCTTCGAATTCCCGGGTGACGAGCCGAAGAAGCTGACGAAGCACAACCGCACCGACGCACTGCCCGACATGTCCTATATCCTGGAACTGATGTTCCACGTGGGAAAGGTCAATTTCGCAGACCCTTTGCAGCGGTGGGCCGGCCTCTCTGGACTGGCCCAAAAGCTGAAGGTGAAGTTGTCGGGAAATTCCGAGACGATTTCCTCGAAGAATTCGTGATCTGGCGCCCGGTGATTGCCGGGCACGTCAGGATCGAGGCGATACGTGACGGGCGCGTCAGTTTGGGCGATATACTCAAACTTAATGCCCTCATGGATGCGCAACTCGCCGCCGAGGAAAAAGCAGCGAAAAAGGCCCAACAGAAATGACCGTCGCTCGCGAACTCGTCACGCTGATCCGCTACGAAGTGGATGCGTCCGGCCTGAACAAGCTACCGCGCCAGGTCTCCCCCGGCATCGATAAGGTTACCGACTCGGCCAACCGTGGCAGTAGCGCGGTCTCGCGCTTCGGATCGGTCATTCGCGGCGCCCTTGCCGGTTTCGGCATCATGTCCCTGATGAAGATGGCCGACGAGTGGGCCGGCGTCGAAGGCCGTGTCGGGCTGGTCACCAACGGCATCGAAGAGCAAAAACAGGCCCTGGGCGGTCTCTACGCCATCGCGCAGGCCACGGGCCAGGCGTACGGCGCCACTGCTGGGCTTTTCCAGTCGGTGCAGCGCAACGCGAAGGAACTGAAGCTCACGCTCAAAGATTCGCTGTCCCTCACCGAGACGATCGGTACGGCTTTGACGATCGGTGGCGGCACGCAGGCGAGCCAACAGGCGGCGCTCGTGCAGCTGGGCCAGGCGCTGGGCTCTGGCACGTTGCGCGGCGAGGAACTGAATTCCGTGATGGAGCAGGCGCCACGCCTCGCGCAAGCCATCGCTGAAGCATTCAACGTGCCTGTCGGCAAGCTCAAGGACTTGGGCAAGGCTGGCAAGCTGACGAGCAAGGAACTCGCCGCCGGCCTGCTGCGCCAATCGAAAAAGCTGCACGACGAATTCGACCGCATGCCACTGACGTTCTCGCGAGCGTTCACGCGCCTGTCCAACTCGCTCGGCCAGCAGATCGACAAGCTCAACAAAAGCAGCGGCGCCGCGCGCCTGTTCTACAAGGCGACGAGCCTGATCGTGGACAACCTGGCGGTCATCATCAAGTATCTCGCCTACATCGGCGCGGCCGCGGCCCTCACGAAGCTCACGCGCGCAGCGACAGCCGCGGGCGGGGCCGTAGGCGCCATCCGGGCGGCTGTCGCGCGCATGGGCGGGGGTTACGCCGTCGGCGCGCTGATCGGCACCTTCTTGCGCATGCTGGCCGTCGTCACGGCAATCTACTACGTCTTCGATGACATTTCCGTTTGGTTCAAGGGCGGCGAATCGCTGATCGGCGACGTGCTGGGCCCGATGAAGGATTGGAAGTGGCTCGCGGATGCGGTCGTCACGGCCCTTACCTGGGTGAAAAACCTGCTCGGCGGCACCGCGCAGACCCTCTCGACCTGGTTGTCAAAGTGGGGCCTGATCGCTGTCGTGATCGGCGGCATCGTCGCGGCCATTGGCTTGATCCCTACCATCATCGTCGGCGTGGTCATTGCCTTCGCCGGCTTCTTCAACTACGTGCGGAAGAATTGGGACGCGATCAAGACCTGGGCGTCGAGTGCGGGCACCTCGATCGCCGATTCGATCAACCAAGCGTGGGAAGATATCAAGCAGCGCGCGATTCAGGTCTGGGGCGAAATCTCCCGGGTGATCAGCGACGCTATTCCCGACTTCGTGAAAAAGGGGTTCGCGTGGCAAGGCCAGGTGATCGGAGAAGGGATCGGCAACTTGCAGCAAGCGGCGCAGTGGGCCGGCGTGATGCCCACGCGCCCAGGCACTGCCGGTGCTGGCCCCGTCACGCAGAACGCAAACGTCACCGTGAACGCGCAGACCAACACACCCGCCGCAGTGGCCGACGCCGCGCGCCGCGGCACGCAGGACGCGCTGGGCGCTGCCGCCCTGCCCATGGTTGAGGTGTCGCGATAATGGCAGACGTCGGCGTCACCTTCTCGACGGGTATCTCGACCACGATCGGCACGCTGCAGATCGACGCGCTGCTCTCCGAGACCACCGAACTCGCGGCCAAGGCCACCGAATACGCGGTCGAGGACGGCTCGCCGATCAGCGATCACGTGGTGCTGACGCCCGAGCGTTTGAAGGTCTCCGGCTGGATCACGCCGAGCGACGTGCAGCTGATGACCGCGACCGGCCGGCCAAAGATGGCCGAGGCGAAATCCACGCTGCGCAAGATCGTGAATGACCGCGCCGAAATCACCGTGACCACCGGCATGGACACATATACCGGGATGATCCTGGAAACGTGCAGCATTGGCCGCTCTAGCGATGGTGGCGACCGGTTCAATGTGGACATGGAATTCGTCAAGATTCGCAAAGCGGTATTGCGCAAGGTCGATATTCCGGCCGACAAAACGAGCGGCACCGCAAAAGGCAAAGCGGGTGCAACCAATACCGACGCGGGAAAAGCGTATAACGGCGAGCCGGCGCGACCCGTGCGCAGCAAACTTAAAACGATTGTGAGTGGCGAAAATGAGGTCAATCCCCGCGATCGACGCTAATGATTACGTTCTCGAAATTGAACTCGAGGGCGACGGCTATTTCCTGCATATGTCGTGGAATAGCGAGGGTGAATTCTGGGTGCTGGGCGTGCAGGATTACGCGCGCGTGACAATCATCGCAGGCATTCGCGTCGTGCCCAATGTGCCGTTGCTGGCGATGTTCCATCACCTGGAATTGCCTCGCGGCGAGATTTACGCTGTGCTGATGGACGACACTCGGCAGGATTTCCTGCGAAACGATTTTATCGACGGTTCGGCCGAGATGGTCTACTTGGAAGAAGGCGAAGTTGTCGAGGTTTAATCGAACATATCGGCTGCTCGTCGGCCCTGCCGGACGTGAAGGCGTCGAAATTACTCCGCCTATTCGAATTACGTTCGATATCGAGAAAACGACGGCGGAAGAGCCGAACGTAATCAAGATTCGAATTCACAATTTGAAGCCGGAGCGGCGCCGGGAATTCGAAGCCAAGGATTTGCGCGTCCGTCTTTACGCGGGCTATGCGGAAGAGGACGGGGCGCTGCTCATGTGCGCAGGCTCGATCGTGGATGCATTCAGCTTTGCCGACGGGCCGACCTGGGTGACGGAATTGCACGTGCGCGACGGGTATGCCGAAATTCGCGACACCGCGGTTTCGTTGAGCTACAACGCGGGCGCGGTGTCGTCGGCGATTCTCAAAGACATTTCCGGTCAAATGGGCCTGCCGCTGCTGCTGGGCGAGGACGTGCCGGAGCGCTCGTGGGCGAACGGCTTTTCGTTCTACGGCCCCGCGCGTTCGGCGCTGCACAAGGTGACCGCCGGTGCTGGCGCGGAATGGAGCATCCAGAATCAGGAACTGCAGATCGTCGCAAAAAAGGGCGTCACGCGGCGCCAGGCGTTCGTGCTGGCCGCAGATTCCGGTCTGGTGGGCCACCCCCAGCGCACCAGCGAGAACGCCCGGGAAAAGGCCAAGGTGAAAGACCTCACGACCGGTGACGACGCGCGCCTGGTGAGTGCCAAGCAGCAGCGCCACGGGTGGCGGGTCACTTCGCTGCTGCTGCCCACCCTGAACCCTGGCGATCTGGTCATGTCCGAAAGCCGCACCTTCCAAGGCTTCTGGCGTGTCGAGTCGCTGCAGCACACGGGCGATTCGGAACAGGGTGACTGGCAGACCGAAATGCAGCTTGTCGACCGCGATGCCAAACCCTCTGGCAACAAGAAGGGCATCCAAATGAAGGTCGACGGGTTCAAAAAATGAACATCACCGATCTACGCCAGGTCATTGGCGCCGAGCTCGCCGAAGTGCACACGACCCTGCCGGGCGTGATCGTGGATTACGACGGCCAGTTCGCCACGGTGCGGCCGACGCTCGACAAGCAACTCGCCAACGGCGAAGTGCTGCCGGCGCCGAAGATCGTCAAGGTGCCGATCTGCTGGCCCTGCGCCGATCTGAACGGCGCGCAAGCGCTGTTCTCGATGCCGCTCAAAGCAGGCGATCCGGTGATGCTGTCATTCTCCGAGCGCGGCCTCGATAGCTGGCTAGGCGGGCAGGACGGCCCGCCGGACGACCCACGGCAATTCGACCTTTCCGATTGCTTCGCCTCGCCCATGCTGCGGCCAGGCACGATGACAGCCGACACGGAACGGGTATCGCTGCAATACGGGCCCATGACGCTCAAGATCACGGCCGAAGGCGAGGTGACGCTCGACACGCAGGCGCCCGTGCACGTCACGACGACCGCGCCCGTCGACGTGAATAGCGACGTGAAGGTGACGGTACGCGCGCCCGAAATCGACCTCGACGCGATCATGACCAACGTTCTCGGAAACCTGTTCATTCTGGGGTATCTGACCACCGGCACCGGCGGCAGTGGCACCGGCGCACGCATGCAGCTTCGCGGCCCCGTGGAAGTGATCGACGGCGATTTGACGGTGGTCGGGCACGACGTCAAGGCGGATACAATCTCGCTCAAGACGCACCGCACCTCCGGGGTGGTTGCGGGTGGCGATATCTCCAACGTACCGGTGCCATGAGCTACGACATTCAACTCGACCGCGATACGCACGACCTGGTGATTGATCCGGGCACGGGGGATATCCAACTGCTGGACGGGCCGCGTCGCATCGCCCAGCAGATCAAGGTGACCTTGCTTGCGTTCCTCGGCGAGTGGTTTCTCGACACCTCGTTCGGCGTGCCGTACCTGGAAGAAGTGATGATCAAGAATCCCCGCAGCAGCACGTTGCAGGCGATCTTCCGGGCCAAGATCACTGACGTGCCCGGCGTCACCGGACGCATCCGGCGCTTGGAATTCGATTTCAACCGGGCAACTCGTGACCTTCGCGTCACATTCGATGCGGAGACGGTCGAAGGGTTGACGGGCCCGCAAAACATCGTGCTTTCACTTCGGCGGGGTTCCTGACATGGCGAACGGTGTGACTGTCGACGGCTTCGTGCGGCCCCGCCTGCCGGAAATCCGCGTCGAGATTACTTCCGACCTGGTGGCGCGCCTGCGCGCCCTGGGCTACGACGGGTTGATCGAGACGCGGCCCGACTCGCTTTTCGGTCTGCTGATCGATACGTTTTCCGAGCGGGAAACCGCCTTGTGGGAGCAGGCCGAGGCGGTCTATTTCGCGATGTACCCGAGCAGCGCCAGTGGGGCGCAGCTTGATCGCGCGGTGTCCTTCACCGGCGTCGCTCGCCTGCCTGCGGTGCCGTCTGCGGTGCAGATCGTCAATTACGGTTCGGAAGGCACTGTCGTGCCGGCCGGCTCGCAGGTACGCAATCGCGTCACGCAGACGATCTGGCAGATGCCCGGTTCGATGACGATCGGCATGGGTGCGGTCGCCGATGCGTTCATTCGGCCCGTGGTGGCCGCTGTGACCGCCTACACCGTCACGATCGACGGAACACCCTACACCTACACGAGCGACGGCTCGCCGTTGCTGTCGGAGATTCTGGCGGGCCTGGTGGCCGAGCTCGCGGCCAGCGGGCACACGATTAGCAGCGATGGCGCGCTGCTCCGAATCCAATCGGCCGGCGAGGCAAGTTTCGCGCTTCAGGTGAGCGCGTCGCTTCAGGTCACCCGTTTCGGTTCGCCCGCCCTCGCGCGATCGGTGGAAAGCGGACCGTACACCGCCGAGGTGGGCGAGATAATCGATATCGTCACGCTCGTGCCGGGTTGGGATTCGGTGAACAATCTGCAGGCCGCTTCGCTCGGCCGACAGACCGAGACGGATGCGGAACTGCGCACGCGCTACAAGTCGGGCGTCTATGCCCTCGGCGCTGCCACCCTGCCGGCCCTGCAAGCCAATCTCGAATCCCGCGTGGCCGGCGTGCGCTCCGTCCGTGTCTTCGAAAACGACACCGACACGGTGGACGTCGTAGGGCGCCCGCCGCATTCGATTCACGTCGTGGCCGAGGGCGGTCTCGACAGCGAAATCGCCGCGGCGATCTTCCAATACAAAGCGGCCGGCATCGACACGTTCGGCGCCATCGAAACAGAGGTGATCGACAGCGAAGGTGTTGCGCACTTCATCCACCACGATCGGCCGACGCCGGTCTATATCTGGATCAAGGCGGCGATCACGCTGCTGCCGGCCTCGGAAGAGCCGTTCCCGGCCGACGGCTTCGGGCAGATCGCAAACAACCTGCTCGCCGCAGGCAACGCCCTCGGCGTCGGCAAAGACGTGATCTGGCAGCGCCTGCTGGGCGCCGTGCACGCGGTCAAGGGCGTGGCCGAGGCCGACTTGCTGCTTGCCGAAACCTCGTCGCCGCTGGTCACTCCGGCGCCTGGCGACTACGTGGAAGCGAATATCACGATCGCCGATTTCGAAGTGGCGCGCTTCGACCTGTCGCGAATCGAGGTCAGCTGATGCCAGCATTCGACGGTGACGCCTTCGACCTCTTCGCCTTCGACGCGATCGGAGAAGTGGGCGTGACGCGTCCGAATCTGATGCAGGATCACGCATCGATCGCCTGGAATCATTGGCTCGCGCAGTTCCCCGACGGCACGCGCCTCGAGGCCCTTGCGCGTGCGCTTTACAAACCCTTCGCCGGCATCCAAACCGCGTTGCTCGAGCTTCTGCGAGACCGCTGGCTGGACGTGGCCGAAGGCAAGCAACTTGACGGCATCGGCGATATCGTCGGCCTGCCGCGCGTGATCGATGATGTGGTGTACGTTCAGTTTTTCGGCTTCATCAGCCAGCCCGGCATCGCGGGGTTCGGCGTGGGTCGACTGCGCCGTGCGCACGAGCTTTCCGTCGGCGGCTCTACTACCCTACTCGATCCCGAATACCGTCGCCTGCTCTATTGGAAAATCGCGATCAACAACGGGCACGGCACTACCCCGGAAATCATCGCTGCACTGAAACCGATTCTCGACGTGAATCAGGTCTATGTGCACGACCGCGGAAATGCGAAAATCGCCGTGCACGTCGATCGCCTGCCTGGTCCGTCCGATCCGCTCATGGTGAATGCGCGACGCTGGGTTCCTAAAGCGGCAGGCGTCGGCCTCGTTTTGACGGCAAGCACCGATGTGCCTTTCGGATTTGTCGAGCAGGGTTTCTATGGTTTTGGCGTGGGCGTAATGGCCCGGGGGATTTGATATGGCTGTAGTTGATATCCTGAGTGCGTTTGGCTACAAGTGGGCGCAACTCGGCACCGTCGAGCCTTTGACAGATGATCAATGGAAAGTTGGTTGGACTTTTATCGGTCCAATCCCGCCCTCCGTTGAGCAATTCAATAAGTGGGGTCAAATCTTTGACGAGAAGGCGAATTACCTATATTCGCAGTTGAAGACCATCTATGACCTCACGGGCGTGGTGCCTGCTCCGGATTACTTTTTCAGCCTGCGCGACGCGCTCGTCGGCGCCGGGTTGTTCCCGACTTTGCCGCCCGGGACGAACGACACTCGCGTCGCGACAACCGCATTCGTGGAAGCGGCACGCGCGATCCTGTCGCCCGGTCGCCTGCTCGGCGTGACGATTCAGCAGAATCCCGGCACCTACGTTTTCACGCCGCTGCCCGGTACCGCGTATATCGAGGTCGAAGGTTGCGGCGGTGGCGGCGGTGGCGGCGGGTGCACGGCCACGGGCGCCGGCCAGCAGGCCGCAGGTGCAGGCGGTGCAGGCGGCGGCTACTTCCGCAAAAAGATCACCTCGGGTTTTGCAGGTGTCTCCTATACGGTGGGCGCCGGGGGCCTTGGCGGCGTCGCTGCCTCGCCGGGCGCCGCGGGCGGCACGTCGAGTTTCGGCGCAGTGACGGGTTACGCGGGCGGCGGTCCTGGTTCGCCAGGTGGCGCAGCTACGATTTCCGGCAGTCCCACGTTCCCCACCGGTACGGGCGTCCCGCCCAGCGTCGGCATCGGCACGGCTGATATCTTCGCCACCGGCGGCACGGGTTCCCCCGCGTTCTACGGACCGACGACCACGCAGGCAGGTGCAGGCGGCTCGAGCTTTCTCGGCCCGGGCGCCTACGGACCGATTTCGAACATCACGTCCAATTTGGACGGTTTCAACTCGGCCAGCAATGGCGGTGGCGGCGGCGGCGCGCTGAACAGTGCCAGCCAACCAGCACGCACCGGCGGCAAGGGCGGCAACGGCGTCATCATCATTCGGGAGTACAGCGCATGAGCACCACCTACGCCTACATCGAGGACGGCCGCGTCCGGGAATTGATCCCGCCTTTCGTGGATAGCGTGACCGATCCGGAAACGCCCCGGGACGTGCCGCTCTCCGAGCGCTATCCAGAAGATTTCGTCGCGCACTGTGTCGCGATCCCTGCGAATGTGAGCGTGGCTCTCGGCGACAGCTTTGTTGACGGGATGTTCGGCCCGCCCCCGCCGCCGCCCACCGCAACGCCCGAGCAGGTGCTCGCCGAGCGAAGCGCGCGCATGTCCGTTGCGACGACGGAAATCGAACCCCTGCGCGATCTGGTCGACCTGGGCGAAGCGTCCGAAGAGGACGAAGCGAAGCTGACGCTCTGGGTCGCCTACCGCGCCAAGGTGAGCAAGGTGCAGACGCAACCGGGCTACCCGGGCGCGGTGGTGTGGCCCGAGCCGCCGGCGATCTGACGTGGCGGACCTCAATGACGTTCCGGGGGGTGCCGGGGGCATCGCCACAATCGTCGGCGGCACGGCCGCGGCGATCATCGCTGCCTGGCGCTACTTGAAGACGGCCGGCCCGAACGATGCGAACGCGGCGGCGAACAGTTCGGCGCAGATCGCCGCGTTGGCGCAGTACAAAACGATGCTCGAGGACGAGCGCGAGGCGCGCACAGAAGACGCCAAGCGCGCCGCGGCCGAGAACCTGGCGTTGCGAGCAGCCTGGGCCGAGGACGTGAAAACGCGAAACGCCGACTATCAAGCTGAACGGCAAGCCAGGCTTGCGTCCGACGCGAAGCGCGAAGAAGTCATGCAAGAATTGTGGACTTTGCGGGGCAAAGTGAATTTGCTCACCGATCAGCTTGCCACGCTGCAGAGCGAAGTCTCTCGCATGAAGGGGGCAGGAAATGGATAGCTTTTTCACCGATCCCAAACATAAGCGTTGGGCCTGGATGGCGGAAAAATGGCTGCTGTTGCTGGTGATTGTCGGCTTCGGCATCATGATCGGCTACATGGTGGGCGTGCAGGGTTCAGACGCCCGTGTCGCTGCCGCCGACTCGCGCCTGGTTGCCGAGCGCACCGACCGCCTCGAGGAAATCAAGCGCCTGCAGGAATCGCACTCGATCGCCCTGGCGGCAACCGCGCGGCTGACCGAGCGCGTCGCGCGGCGCACCGAACGAACGGCCGAGAAGGTCGACGCGTCTGCGGAGAAGGCCGAGGTAGCCGCTGCATCCGCCAAGGGCGCGGCGGCGCGTGCTGTGCGCTCTGCGGCCCCTTCCGGTGCCGTGGTGAATGAGAACGTCCGAGAAGCGAACCGGCAATTGAAGGAAAAGCGATGAGGGCGCTCGTTGTGCTGCTGGCTCTGGTCTTGGGCGGCTGCTTCGCCACGCCACGCGAGCCGCAGACGCTTGAATCGCGCGCCTGCCCGCCCTTGCCTATGCTTTCGGATCGCCCCACGCCTGCCGAGCATCGCGCGTGGACCGTGGAAGTGATTGCGTTGTACGTGCAGTGCGCGAAAGGCCAGCGATGAAACTCTCTCAGATCATCACCGACGTGATCGATCCGGCCTATGCGTTGCTCCCCGCACGCATGGCATCGACCGACGCAACCGTGCAACTGCTCGCGACAACCCTGCAAGAAGACCCCCAGCAGCTGCGCCGGCAAATGGGCAACGGTCCGGCCCGCAGTCTCTGGCAGTTCGAACGGGGCGGCGGCGTGAAAGGGGTGATGACCCACCCGGCCAGCGAGCCGCACATGCGCAAACTGTGCGAGGCGCGCGGCGTGCCCTTCACGGCGATGGATATCTGGCAGAGTATGGAATTCGATGATGTGCTCGCCGCCGGCGCCGCGCGCCTGCTGTACTGGACCGACCCGAAGGCGCTGCCGAGCGCGCGCGACGGCGCTGAATGGGCGAATGCCGGATGGGCGCTGTACCTGCGCACCTGGCGTCCCGGCAAGCCGCATCGTGAGAAGTGGGACGCCAACCACCTGGCCGCGCGCCGCGAGCTCGGCGTATGAGCTACGCACGCATTGCCGCGATCGCTGCCGTGCTGGTCGCGGTCTTCGGCGCAGGCTGGACCGCCAACGGCTGGCGCAAGGATACGGCGCTCTCCGATCTACACGCCGTGCACACGGGGCTGATCGCCGCGGCGAACGCGACAACGATTGCCGCGATGAAGGCCGAGCAGGAAAAGCAGGCGAAGCGGGTCGCGGAAGCGGCGCGCATCGATGCCGAGGAAACCGCACGACTCAACGAGGCACAAAATGAAATTCAGACTCTTCGCGATGCTGTCGCCCGCGGTACTCGCGGCCTGCGGATCGCTGCAACCTGTCCCGCCCGGCCCGCCGACGTGCCCGGCACCGCCAGTGCCCCCGGCGTGGGTGATGGCGCCGGCGCCCGACTTACTGGGGCGGCTGAACAAGATTATTTCGCCCTACGATCTGAAATCAGCACCACTCTCGGGCAGCTTGCCACCTGCCAAAAACTGATCACACGAAGTCCGACCCCATGATCGAGTCGACCGCATCGGTTTGCGCCTGGCACGGGGTGATTTCCTTCACCAAGTCCCTCGACGTCTCGCCGCCGATGCAAGCGCGGCCGTCGTCACGAACGTAGTAGCCCCGCGTCGTCACCCAGCGCCAGAACTCGCCGACGCCGCGATCGCGCACGATGCCCACCTCGAGCGCGGTGCGCGTGAGGTACAGGCCGTTTTTGGTGATCAGTGGCATATCAATCGTCCATGTTGACCGCGAATCCGCCGGCCGTGTCTAGCGTGCAGCGTGCTTCGAATTTCGCTGCGCCCAAGGCGTACGGCTGCTTCACGATCACGTCACCGCCAGGCATGCGAGCGGATGCCGGCCAGCCGAGCGAAGCGCTGCGCTTGGTGTAGTCGGTGACTGCCTGCTGGCACAGCCCTACGGCGCTTTCCTGGATCGAATCGAGGGTGGCTGCGGTGTTGGCCTGCGCGACCATCGCCGCGCGGCGCTCGGGCGTGCGCAGATCGGCCCAGGCGCCATAGATCAGTACCGCGGCCATCAGCGCGCAGGTACCGTAGAAGGTGCTCGACTTGATGCCGAGGCCGCGCAAAAATTCGTTCATGGTTGTTGCTCCTTCCAGTTGCAGGACATGGCGACCGCGCTGTAACGGCCGACGACGATGCATTTTGTGCCTTCGACTTCGATGACGGTGATCACGCCGCATTTATTAGTGCAGCCGTCCATTTCGATCGCTCCGACGACCCGCCCCGTTCCGGTAGGCACGTCAGGCGTATCGACCGAGAATTTACAGGCGGTGAGCAGGCACAAGGCCAGCAGGGTGAGAAGTTTGATCATGCGGTTTCCTTTGAAAGTGCTTAAAGGCTAACCTTTATTGACGAAACCGTCAATAAATAACCCTATGCCTTGCGATACCTTTTGCCACGCCAGCCGCCCGACGCCTTGATCGGCCAGCCCTTCGCCCAGGGCGGAAGGGTGTTCATGATTGATTCGAATTCTTCGATCGATCCCCATCCCTGCGGCACCTCGCTCACGTCTTCGTCGTAGACATGCAGAACGACAGGATAGCCGCGCCGCTCGAGATTCACAATCGCGTGCCGTTGGATATCGCGCGCCACGGCCTGCACCACGTTCTCGCATAGCTTGCCCGAGTAGGTGGGCATACGAAGCCAGCCGGTCGGGCCGGACTTCGGGTTCGTGTTGTAGCCTTCGAACGAGAGGGCGTAGCCGCGCCAGGTGCCGGTCTGTTGCAGGCGCGGCCGGTGGTAGGTCAGGTAGCGACCGCTCGGCAACCGGCAGTAGAGTACGTCGTCTTTCATTTCGTAGCTGATGCCCGAGTGCGTGCCGTCGAGGCGCGCAACAGGCATGCGCACACCCTCATTCAACACGGCCTGGATCGCCGCACCCTCGAGGCCGAACATGCCGGGCCGACGGCCGAAGTCCCGAGATTGCCCGCCCCAGAACTCGACCACGTTCGGCGACGCGTTGCGCCAGGCGACGATATCGTCTTTCAGTTCGGCGTCCGTCTCAGTCAACTCGATGCCCAGCTGCACGGCCATCGCCTTGATCGCGCCGATCCAACCGCCAAAGCCGAGGGCCAATTCCTGAATCTTGCCGCCCTGGCGCAGCGGGTGGTGCATGCCGTATTGCTTTTTGTAGGCCACCAATTCATCGAACGGGATGCCCTGCGATCGGCTGATCGACTCGAGGTAAATGTCGCGGCCGGCGCGAAACACGTCGAGCCGCCACTCTTCGCCGGCTAGCACTGCCAGCACGACCGCCTCGATCGCGGTGAAGTCGCTTGCGATGAGGTCGTGGTAGGGGGCCGCGGTGAACAGGCCACGCAGGCACCCGGAAACGGCCAGCATGGCGTCGCCAAAGTGGTATTCGAGCGTCCGAAGGTCTCGGGTGCCCATCACGATCAGCGCGTCTTCGACCGCCTCGACGCACCACTCGACCGACTTGATCGACGGGGGGCGCGGCACGTTGCACCACGTGCACGACGCTGCGCGGGCGCTGTAGCGGCCGCAACCGCACAGGTAGACCACCGGCCCCGCCTTGGGCAAATTCGTCGGCTGTGGGCCGTTTCCGGTGGGCCTGCCGGTGCGCGCTGCGTGATAGCTGAAGAGGTTGTGCAAGCGGTTGTCGCTGCACACTTGGTTCGCCATGGCGTAAACCTTCTTTACGCTGGCCGATCCGATGAATTGACGGATGCGCAGCGCGCGGATCGGGAGCGGATTCGGTTGGGGCGCGCGCTCGAGCTCGTTGATCTTCGCTTCGATCGCGTCATCATCCATCGTGCCGGGCCCGTCGCCCATGAACACGCCGTAGGCACCGAGCCAGCCTTTCAGCTTGGCGAGCTCGCTTGCCGCGTTCACCGCGCCGCCGGTGATCTGCCGGAGCTCCGCGTTGTAGACGTCGTGTGCCTGGTCGATCATCGCGATGCAATTCTCGACCCCTGGCCGGTCGATGTGCACGCCGCGCCAGTTGATCGCCTGGTCGGCCTGCCAGAATTCCAATTCTTCGCCCTCAAGGTCGGGGCATCGGATGCTCACCTCGGCTTCGGATTGCACGTCCGTCGCGTTGTAGCGACCGTAGGCGGCGAAATCTTCCGGCGCGTCGGCCGGCTTGATCCACAGGCGCGGGTCTTTCTTCGTGGGA
>Ga0157282_10000003_pt1 | contig 34965 bp, 62 predicted proteins | sample NitcycUS029104C1_FD_108386 | JGI IMG/M metagenome (GOLD analysis project Ga0157282, IMG submission 108386) | Soil microbial communities from Arlington Agricultural Research Station in Wisconsin, USA - Nitrogen cycling UWRJ-S029-104C-1 | ecosystem: Environmental > Terrestrial > Soil >... | reverse complement strand
TAAGAGCAAATCTTGATGGAGCAAATCTTTATGGAGCAAATCTTGATGGAGCAAATCTTGATGGAGCAAATCTTGATGGAGCAAATCTTTATGGAGCAAATCTGCCTATTTTCTGTAGATGGGGTGTTTCGATCCGAAAAGAAGATGAAGTTATCAAAGTTAAAATTGGTTGTGAAATCAGAACAATTTCGGATTGGGTAGAATGGTTTGACGGAACAGGGGAACTATCAACTAAACGCGGTACAATTGAGTTTGAAAGAATAAAAGGAGTGTTCTATGCCTTTAAGGCTTATATTGAAGTTGTTGGGGAAGAAAATCTATTTCCAAACAACCCGGATGCAGGAAAAGAAGGTAAAGAAACTGCCGAACGATTTAAAAACGCTGAATAATGAAAACAGCGTACACCACACACGGGCTATTGTTTGAAAGTAAGGACGTGTCTATTATTGTAGGAGATGAACCAAGTCCATTTAAGCTAGAAGTTAATGAGGTTGTTAGCTTAATAGAGTGCAGTAAAATTTATGTAGAAGGAAACTTTAATAGCCATGATTTTATTGAGGTTGATTTAAGTTCATTGACTCATGATATTGAGCCGGAGGATTTAGGAGGTTATAGTCATATTGAAATATCTGTGGTCATGGGAGGTTTTAATTTTCCTATTCTGGAAATTAAAGACAGATCATTTAAACTAGAAAACCTCTCTATGGAACTGCAAGAACGTATTCACAAAGTAGCCAACGAAATGTACATCGATTGGCTTAAAGTTAAAGCTGACTAACATGGAAACTGTTATCCAAATAGGATGTAATTACCACACTAAGTGGCAAAAGAAAAAAGGTATGCGCTTTGTTTTATCTGAGATAGACGGAAATAAAGCAAGGCTTACGACTAGGGATACTAAAAAAGACTTTTGGACTAATGTTTCAGATCTTATTTTTATTGAAACAGAACATAATAAACGAAAGTTAGAAAAGCTTAAAGTTAAACAGAATTGATATGGTAGTAAAAATTTTAAAGTCAGGGTATTGCAATATTATGATGGCATATTATGTGGATTATATAGATGACTTAAGTGGAAAAACTAGAACATATTTTGACTATGTTCATGAAAGAAACCAATTTATCGAAGAAAATAAAAACTAAATTATGGCAAACGAGATAACTAAAACAGATTCATTTGGTTCGTCAGAGCAATTTGAACACGCACAAAGAGTGGCTAAGATGCTTAGTACTTCTTCTTTGATACCTAAAGAGTATCAAAATAATATCCAAAATACAATGATCGCGTTAGAAATGGCTAACCGTATTGGGGCAAACCCTCTTATGGTTATGCAAAACCTTTACATTGTACATGGTAAGCCGTCTTGGAGTAGCACGTTTATAATCGCTTCAATCAATGCTTGCGGCAAGTTTTCTCCTTTACGCTATGAAATGTCAGGAGAGGGCGACAATTATGGATGTGTGGCGTGGGCTTATGATCTTGAAACAAAAGACCGTTTAGATGGGCCTAAAGTTACATGGGCTATGGCTAATGCGGAAGGATGGGTAAATAAGACAGGAAGTAAATGGAAAACAATGCCGGAACTTATGTTTCGTTATCGCGCCGCTGCTTTCTTTGGCAGACTATATGCTCCGGAACTTCTTATGGGCATTCTTACTAATGATGAAGTTGAAGATATTCATTACTCCGTTGTATCAACAGCAATTAATAAAAAACCTGAGCTTACAGATGAGGAATTAGAGCAACTAAAAGAGGACGGGCACAAACTAATTGATATTGAAACCACTTACCAAGTAAGCGAAGATCAAAAAAGTCTATTTGATGAGTAATTTAGAATTAAAGGGTTCGGAATTAATGTTTCGAACCCATAATTTCGGCGAGTTAATGACAGGCTTAACAAATGGGGAGCTTTCGGTTGGAGGAAAAACACTTGTTAGAAAGATATTCAATGAAATGGTTCGTGGCACTTCAAAATTTTACCTAGATAGTTCAAGCATATCAAAAGGCCGTGAATGCGAAGATATGGCAATTAAGCGTATCGGTAAAGTAATGGGGTGGGGCTTGGCTTTGAACGCTAATAGAATAGGAATTGAGTTAAAAGACGAATACGGCATAGGTCACCCGGACGCGATCTACACGAACAGACGAATTGGATTCGATGCAAAATGTTCTTTTACAGATGATTCATTTCCCTTATTCCAAACAAAACTAAAGGATAAAAATTATATTTGGCAAGCTAAAAGACTTGCAATGATGGCTGGATTTGATGGGTGGTGGATTTGCTACTCACTTGAAAACACCCCCGAACTAATAGTTATTAAAGAAGCTTGGAAGCTTTGGAAGGAAACTGGAGAAGAAGGAAGCCCAACAGAATCATTTATTGAAGATGTTAGAGCAATGCACAACTTCGATCATTTAGCCGATTGGGAGCGCGTTAAATCGTTTTACGTGCCACTTGAAGATAAAGACATTGAAGCAATCAAAAAACATGTAGGATTAGCAAGAAAATACTTCGACGATCTTATGGAAGATTACAGACAACTAAAACCAAATTTATGAAAACACTTACAAAAGAAGATTTACCAATTGGAACTAAAGTTGTTCCGCACGATAAGACGAATACTGAATGGGGAAGCAAGGAGGAGTCAAAATCTTGGAAAGCCCTTAAGAAGCAAGGATTTTTATATGTTCTTGGCTATGACTCTGAGGACAATTGCCTAGTACTTTGGCATGAATTAAAAGCAACAACCACAGGGGACTTTTACAATTACTCAGATGTTACAATTTACGAAGAAAAATAAAATAACATGAAAACAGATTTCGAAAACCTAACAGAACAAGAAAAAGAATTGATACGGTATTGGATTGAAAAGTATTATTTGCAAATTCACCAAAACATGCTTCCTCCATCATATAATGAATTCATAGAAAAAAACAATCTTTCGCCTAAACCGAAGATTGAGGTAGGAAAGTGGTATACCGGTTTAGATCACATATTAGGCGCAAACTTCATAGGGTATATAACAGAAATAAAAGATGGTAGATTCTTTTATTATGGATTTAATTGTTGTGGAGATTGGAAAGATAAAGATTATTATTCAAACTTTAAAAGCATAAGAGAAGCCGCCAAAGAAGAGGTTGAAGAAAGACTGATTCAGGAGTTTAATAAAAAATACCTTAATTTCGGTGTAAAATGCTTGCATTACGCTGATAATTGTACTGATATTTCTAAAATTGAAAGACTTTATTATGATGAAAATGATAATTGTTTGAGATATGACCTTCCAAATGGTGTTGGGTGTGCTTTTGATAGTGGTAAATGGGCTGAAATAATCGACGAAAAGGCAGAGATCAAAGAAACTATTGCAAGACTGCAAAAAGAAATAGAAACACTCAAAAAACAGTTGGAATGAAAAAACGAATTATTGAAACATTATGGATGTTAGCCCTAATCGTATCAATAGTTTTTATTATTAAGGCTTTACTTTCTTGATTCGGGTCGCTACGCTCACCTCATCGAGGGGCACGTATTTGATCTGTCAAAAATCTATTCAGACATAAAATTTTTCTATTATGAAACGGACACATACAATCAATGTGAAAAAGGAAACATTTGACATAATATTTGTAATAGTTCTTTCAATATCATTAGCTCTATTGATTAGAGTAATTGTTTCATGAATTATGATTGTTAATAAAAAATACCTATGTTTGTAAACCATTCATAGGTATTTTAATTTGGACGCTGATAGACTTTACAAATACGCTTACAAAATAGCAGGGGACATGGGAAGTGAATTACTTCACCATTGCATCGCTAACCATGATACTTCCAAAGCAAAAGACTACTATTCATATATGTACGGTATTATGAAAAACCAGTACATAGATAAACAAAGTTCATTCAACAAATCCATTCAAAGCCAAACTATTCCCGGATTCGAAACAGAAGAAATAGAATCTCACGATGTGAATATCCTGCACACAATACTTCATGAACTTGAAATGAAAGGATACCAAAATGAAGTTTCTTTGTTTAAAGAATGTAAATTTGTATCTTCGATCCGGGAAGTATCCAGGAAAAGAAATATTCCAAGATGCAGATTGACTAAAATTTGTAACTTTATAATCAATGAAATTAATACAACATATCCTACACTTTAGCATTGAGCAATACATTTACGCAATGTCGTTTGTATTTATCATGCTAGATTCGTTTGGACTTCAAACACGAATAAAGAAGATACTAAAATTGAAGGTATCGGAGCAATACAAATTAATCGATTGTTTCCCTTGCATCTCTTTTTGGTTAGCATTATTAGTAACGTTTAATTTACCTGTCGCATTCGCGATATTTTTAACATCAAAATTCTATGAAGCAATTAGATTCAATTGATAGCTTGAACGCTATCCGACAAAAAGTGACAACACGACAAACTGATTTCAGTAAGAAAGAACTACTTCAACTGGAAGAGGTTTACATTGAAATACAAGAGAAACGAGTGGGGAAGAAAAATGTAATCCTAGATAAGGGGTGTTCATCTTGTATTTCATCCGCTGCAAATATTGTTTTCAATTACATTACCTTTCACGAGCCAAAGGAAATCGATATCGAAAAACCTATCCCAGCTGAAAAAGTAAATGTTGTAGTTAAAGAGGTGTCAGGAAATGAACTTCAAGATTTATCCCTGAAAGAACTACGACAACTTTACCCAAATATCAAAGCACGATCAGTTAAAGAATTTATTCACGAATTAAAGCAATTACAAAATGGCGCATCCGACCAGAATATTCAAGACTCCTGAGGAACTAGAAAAAGCTTGGATACACTACAAATCTAGCCTAATTGACGAGGCTAAAAGATGGCCTAAGATAAGTTATGTAGGTAAGGATGGTAGAAAGGAAATAGACTACCCAAAATTACCTTTGATTCTTGACGGGTTCTATGTTTTTTGTCGTGCAAACTATGGAACTGTAAAACATTACTTTGAGAATAAAGAAGGATATTACGAGGACTTCGGGGAGATCTGTTCATATATACGTGATGAAATACGGGCGGATCAGTGTACAGGAGGGCTTCTAGGAGAGTACAACGCAAGCATTACACAAAGACTTAACGGGCTTAAAGAACAGGTTCAGAACGAGGTTAAGGGTGGTGTATCAATTTTAAACATCGATCCTTTGGATGATTCAACAGACAACAAGTCTTAGAAAGATAGCAAGCCTTAGAAAACGTATCAAGGTAATTAAAGGCGGTCAGGGTGCTGGTAAAACTATCAGTATCCTTATTTTGCTTATAAACCACGCTTCAAGAGTTCCAAACAGGGAGATACTTATTATATCAGCTGAGCTTACTAAGATGCGTCTAACCGTGATCAAGGACTTTGTTAAGGTTATGCGATTGTGTGGCTTATACAATGACTCTGATTTTATTGCCGGAACGCTATACAGATTCCCTAATGGTTCATTTATTAAATTCATTGGCCTTGATAGGTCAGATGTAGGTAAAGGTCTTAGATCAGATGTAGCGTACTTCAATGAGGTTAACAAATGTGATAGCGAAAGTTACAGACAGGTAGCGTCAAGAGCCGGTCAGGTGTATGCAGATTATAACCCGGATGCTGAATTCTTTATTGACAAGGAAGTGATAGGTCGTGAAGATTGCGACTTCTTACAATTGACATTTGAGGACAATGAACTACTTTCAGATGCAGAAAGGAATGAGATTCTATATTACAAAGAATTAGGATATCACCCAGACGGAACTATTAAAAATAGCTATTGGGCTAATATTTGGCAGGTTTACGGATTGGGTAATACAGGGTCGCTACACGGTGTTGTGTTTAGCAACTGGAAAGAGGTACAAGAGATTCCCAAAGATGCTAAATTATTGGGTTACGGAATGGATTTTGGTTATACTAATGATCCAACAACACTTACTGCAATATACAAAATGAACGAGGTGTATTATCTTGATCAGTTGATATACAAAACAGAGTTAACAAATCCACAGATAGCACAGGAAATGAAATCTTTAGGCGTTAGTAATTCATTATACACTTACGCTGATAGTGCTGAACCGAAATCAATTCAGGAATTACGTAACTTAGGAGTCAGGATCACACCGGCAGAGAAGGGAGCGGATAGTATTATGTTTGGTATTCAGAAGATGCAAGAGTTGGAATTCATGGTCACTAGTAGGAGCGTTGATTTGATACGAGAGCTACGATCCTATGTGTGGGCAAAAGATAAAGACGGGAACACACTTAACAAACCAATTGATAGTAATAACCATGCTATCGACGGGGTTCGTTATTTCTTCATAACTAAGGGTAAATTTGACGGTAGATATTTTGCAACATGAAAAAGGTAACAGTAATAATTCCATACAATAAAAATAGAGGTTGGTTGTTCGACTGCATCATGTCAATATTTGCAAGCGACTATAATGGCGAGATTGAAATAATCTTATCTAAGTCAGACAATGGTGTTGGGTATAATATCAACCGGGCAATTGAATTGGCTACTGGTGATTACATTAAGTTTATTGCGGAGGATGATATGCTAACTCCTAATTGCATAAGCGATTCGGTTGAAGCTATTGAGTTCTTTGATGTGATACACGGGAATGCTTACTATATTCGGGACGGTGTTATTACCGGCAACTTTATTCCAGCCTCTCATAGTCCGGTGCTTGATCAAATGCTAAACAGAAATAAGTTTCATGGTGGTACTTTATTCTATCGTGCAGAAGTATTGAAACAAAACATGTTTGATGAATCACTTTGGACTGGTGAGGAATATGAACTAAATTTGAGATTGATCAAGAAAGGTTTTAAATTTGGGTATTGCGATTCTTACATGACGTACAATAGGCAACATGAATTACAGAAGTCTATCGGAAACAAGGATTCAGAATACCAGCGCAAGAGAACCAAAGCAATTGAACTAATTAAAAAGATGTACGAATGAGAATAGTTGCCTGTATGGCTACGATGCCAGGTAGGGAGAAGGCTAGGCTTTTATCTTGTATGTCTTTAACAAATCAGGTTGATCAGATTTATGTATATGATAATTCAATTAATTCTATCGACCTAACAGATAACGGAAAGTTTGCTGGCTTGTTCCTTGAAAAAGAACCATGCTATTATTTCAGTTGCGATGACGATTTGCTTTACCCACCGGATTACATTGAACGAATGATTGAGGATATCGATAGAAATAAATCAATTGTAACGTGCCATGGTCGAGTATTGATAGGTGAGGACTTACCTTATTACGATGGGCACAAGTTTTATCCATGTTTAGGAAATGTAGATTATAGTGGTCTTGTTCAAGTTGCGGGTACTGGTGTAACAGGATTCAGAACTGACTATTTCAATCCGGTTCATTTGGCAATCAACTCCAACCAAAAGATGAGCGATTTGATATTTAGTTACTATGCAATGAAAGAAGGTAAAGATATTTACATGATGCCTCACAAAGAAGGATGGATTAAACAGATTGACGTGCCTATTTCAACTTCAATACACACAACCGAACGAGTGAACCAACAACGATTAACCCACACGGCAAACGAAATATACAAATTATGGAAAGAACAGTAGAGATACGATTAAGCAAAGACCCAAATAAGTTGCGTATTCAGCATTTCAATGTGATAAAAGAACCGTTACTAGAAACGAATGACTTAAAAGCAAAGGTTAACATCGTTCATTTGTACACGGGTTTACTTCCTTCGACTATTCGAACATTCCCATTGGATGAAATTAACGCAATGGTGAATACTATTTGTGCTCAATTCGGAAAGATGCAGATAAAGAATGAGCCTCCAAAAGAAATCAATCTAAATGGAAAGACCTACGAATTGGTTAACCCTAAAAAGATTGGTATAGGATGGCATATTGATTTTGCTAATTGTAACATGGATCAAGACCCTGTTAAACTTGCGTGCATGTTCTATCACCCTAAAGGAATTAAGTATGGTGAAGTAGATGATAATGGTAATATGATCAGCACCACTTCCGACCGTAGACTTGATGTGGAATTTCACATGCAGCTATCAACATTTATGGAGGCTTCCGCTTTTTTTTTGAAGCAATACGAACGATCAACAAGGATATACACGGTGAAAGAAAGGTCAAGGAATTGGATGGAGATGATATTGACGAAGCTAAGGATAAACAGCCAAAGCCGTACCAATGGGAAAAAGTAATTCATTGGGTATCTAAAGAATTTAGCATGACGTGGGACGAGGTTCTACAAATGAACATATACAAATTCAACCACCGGGTTAAATTCCTTACAAACCAGGAGAAAGAAAAAGCTACTATAAGTAAACAAGCAATTGCAAATGGCAAACGGACTAGACGCTTTTAAAGCTCTTAATATTGGTACGTCAAAATCTGTATTACAGAACAAGCCTGGATCACCAGTAGGCGATTTGTTGCAATTGTTATTACAAGACGTTTCGGATCAACTAAGGGAAAGTATCGATAAGCATAACATAAGCGCATCTAACAATCTAAAGCAGTCCATTAATGTAAGCAAGGCAACGATAACAGGAACTAAACTTGAAGTTGCGGTAACGGCAGATTTCTATTGGAAGTATGTAAACTTTGGTGTCAATGGTACTGAGATAAATAGAGGCGCGCCAAATTGGGGTGCAGCACCAACACAAGACTTATCATTTAAGCAAGCAATACTAAATTGGATTCCTGATAAGGGCATTCAATTACCCGAATCTTTTACAAGTTACGATTCATTCGCTTATGCCATCATTCAAAATAAAATAAAGTTCGGGCAAGAGGCAAGACCATTTGTTAACGATGTAATAACGAATCAATTAATTCAAGATATATCAACACCTATTCGAGCAATGTTCGGACGGGCAATAGAAATTCAAATCTCAGTAGGATGGCAGTAACATTTCACCAACAACCAAATAATTATACTCCAAGCGATAACCCTATTCTATACGTGTTTAGTTCCAATCAAACATCACAGGCAAATTTCAGCTATATAGTTGAAACTAGAATAGATGGAGTTTTGGTTTCCACTGATAGGGTTTTCCCGGAAGTTTCAGGTCGTGCGCATTGGGATGCTTCAACAGTTGTAAAGACTAATATTTACAAGCCCACAAGGTCAACTGTATTATTGTATGGAATAACTCTTCCTGTTGTTCAGGTTACAGTTATAGAGAATTACGGAACGCCAGCAATAAATCATTCGTCTGCAAGCAGCACGGGTAAATATGTTTTTAAATCAAAGCTAGATGAAGAAGAATGGAAAACAAAAAACTTCCTTACTACATATGTAGACAAAAAGTTTTTGACTGACATTCCTAATTCAACTATCTATGCGACTAGGGAACAAGATATATTCGCTCAGATATTATCAGCTTCATCGGTTGCATTAACTTTTAGCTTCTATGATTCGGATGGAGTTCTGTTAGATTTGTATTCTTCCGGTAGTGCGTTAAATACTCTTTGGAACATCAACGCTAGTTACTCAAACCTGTTAGATGTTTATCCAGGATTAGACGAAACTTGTAAATCTGTAGAAATAGCTCTTGGTGATTCTGAATTACTTATTATAAATTATATTGATGATGACTGTTTACAAAAGAATGTTATAAGCTGGATAAATAAGTATGGTTCATTTGATCAGTTTGTATTCACTCACAATCTTGAAAATAAAGGAAGTGTTGAATCTCAATACTATGAAAAGATGTTTGGTGGATGGGATGGATCGACTTACTCTTACAATGTTCCTTATGGTAGTATTGAGACGGTTAAGGTTATTAATCCTACTGGATACATTGTAACAGGATGGCTAACAAAAGAAGTACAGAACTGGTTAGTCACTTTGTATAAATCTATTGGTGTAAGGCTAAATAACGAGGTTAGTATTAGGATAACATCTTCTTCTTACACTGAAAAGACAAATAGGTTTGAAGAGTTGATAAATGAAGAGATAACATACGCTTTAACGTCAACTAAAAGTATGATGATATGATACAAGATAGATTAATTGCTGGTGGTGTTGAATTAGACTTAAAAGAGAATGTCCCGTTTCCTATTGACATGTCAATTCAGGATTACAGAGAGCCGGATAAACGCGCAAGGTCGCTTTCAAAAACTACTGAACTTCCATATTCAACTACGAACTATAATTTCTTTATCTCTGTTTTTGATCTTCATTCAGTTGGAAGTGAGTTTTCATTTAATCCCATTGTTAAGGTAAGTGCAGAATACTACAAAGGCAGTAATTCGGTGCTTCCTAATGCTATTATTCAGTTAAAGGAAGTGAAAGTACTTAACGGGATGCCTTCGTTTGTTATTCAGCTTTACAGCGAGGTTATTGATTACTTCCTTACACTAGCTAATATTAAGGTTTCAGAGCTTGACTGGTCAGAATACGACCATTTATTAACCCGACCAGTAATAAAAGACACATGGTCTACTAGTCCGACACTTGGGAAAGGTTATTATTACCCACTTATTGAGCGCGGAAATGGAAGGCCCGGAACATTAATTTGGCGCACTACTGACATGATCCCTTATGTTTACCTATATGAGTGCTTCGTTAAGATGATGGAGTATGCAGGGGTTAAGTGGCGAAGCAATTTCCTTACAAGTAACAGGTTCAAACTGCTTCTATTTGGATATGGTGGAGGGGATTACATTAATCAAACAATGACACCTTTTGAATTAAACCAAAGAAAGGTTTTATTATCTAGTGGTAATCTTAATTTTTCAAAGGACTATACTCAAATAAGTGTACCAATAGGAACTTCTTTTCAAAACATAAATACCGGAAACTTTACGATAACAGAAACACAAGATTTATTAGGGCAATTTAATTCGGGAGCACTTGAATCAAAATTCACAATACAAAGGGGTGGGAATTACAAGTTAAACATAACAGGTGTTGTTAATCAATTAATTTCAGGCGTAGGCTACACTTATACAGGCGGTGGTGATATGGCTATTTCAATTGTAAAAAACAACACGGTTATCGATACCGTTTATCAAACAACATCATCTGATAATCAAGCATTTTCATTTAATAAAACCGTAAACGTAAATGTTCAATCCGGTGAAACGATACGTATATTCTTTAGCACATTTGCAAACGCCGGAACTTTAAATGTACCGTTTACAAAATCAATTACAACGACAGCACCAATCACGATGTCTCTTGAATCAACAGATGTTACAGTGGTAGACGGCGCAACGGTGAGCCTTAATAAGTTTATCCCCGAAAAGGTTTGCTCTGAATTATTCTTAGATATAGTAAGGATTGGGAATTTATCTGTTTCAGATCCTGACGTAAACGGAGTAATAACACTTGAGCCATCAAATGATTTCTATTCAAGCACTAGCGTGTTTGATGATATCACAGATTTGGTGGATCAAAAAAGTGAAATATCTATTAAGCCAATTGCAAATGAGTTCGCTAAGAAATTTGTTTTCAGGTATAAAGAAAATAAGGACTATGATGCTACCGTTTACTTTAAGAAATACAACAAACGATATGGCGACCTTTCATTTGATCAAGGAAGTTATTATTCTAAAGGCGAACAAAAATTTGAGCTTTCCGTTTCTTCAATTATTCCATACGAGATAAGCCCTGGAATACTAGTTCCAAGATTTATTTCAAAAGACAATACGGGTACATCTAAACCGGTAGACGGTTCTCCAAGAATAATGTTCCGAAACCCTATGAAAAACGGGGAGTGGGTATTTAGAGATAGCCTTACAACAGCAAGTGAGAATCTTACAACCTATCCATGTGTGCATCATTTCAATGACTGGCAAACACCTACATTTGATTTAAACTTCTCTTTGGTCGATGAAGTATTTTACACTACGACAGTTGTTACAACAGTTAATTCTTACAGTGAATACTATGATACATTCATAAATGAATTAACCTCACCGGATGGGAGGCTTGTTTCATTATACGTACACTGGAATTCTACGGATGTTAAGAACCGGGATTTTGGTAAGTTGATCATGTACGATGGTTCATTGTTTAGGTTGAATAAGATTATTGATTTTGATGACAACATTTCAAACAAGAATAAGATTGAGTTAACAAAGGTTTTGCAAGCCAACTCTCCTATAAGGAGAAGTATAACAACACCTAGAAAGGTTATTACTTTGGCATCTTCACCATTAATAATCGGATCACCCGGCGTTGGAACTGGAACACCTGTAATAAACGGAGGTTCAAACGGACAAGTATTACAATACATGAAAGCAATTAAATCATTATAAAATGGCAGACGTTAGCACAGATATTATATTTCGTACGGTAATAGATACCGGGGATAGTTCTCAAAAGGTTGACAAACTAAATAAGTCAATCAAGGAAACTGACGAATCAGTTAATAACACAGGAAAGGATATTAATAAGGCTTTTGCAGATCTGAACGCAAAGGTTGAATCAGGCGAGCTTTCTTACCGGGAGTTGTCAAAAGCTGTAAAAGAATATCAAACAATTGCATTGCAAGCCGGACGCGAAAGTGTAGTGGGTCAAGAAGCTATTCTAAAAGCAGCTGCATTAAAAGACGAGTTAGCGGATTTGAGCGCAGAGGTAACGGCATTATCAAATGACGGAGCAAATATGCAAGCAGCCCTTCAATTAGGCTCTACTGTTACAGCTGGATACGGTGCTTTACAAGGAGCAATGGCTTTAGTAGGTGGTGAAAGCGAAGAGCTACAACAGACAATGGTAAAGCTACAGGCAGTTCAAGCGGTATTGAATGGCATCGAGCAGATCCGGGCTAACCTAGAGAAGGAATCTATTCTTATGCTTAAGGCAAAGAGTTTAGCAACAAAATCAATGACTATTATCGAGGGAGTTTACGCCGCAGTTGTTGGAACTACAACCGGAGCAATGAAAGCCTTACGCATAGCTATGCTTGCACTTCCTATAATTGCGATCATTGCTGGTATTGCATTACTTATTGGGTGGCTTTCTTCTTTAGCAGATGAGACAGAAGATGTAGAGGCAATGAATGATGCTCTTACAGATAGCTACGAACGACAAGGCAAGGCAATGCAGTTAGCAGCCCAAAATTATGAAAGGGATATTAACAATAAAATTCGCCTGGCTAAACTTCAAAATGCTACGGAGGAAGAAATACTTGGACTAGAGCAAAAACGACTTGCTGTTAAGGAGACGGCTAGAAAACAGGAGTTAAAGGCGTTGGTTGAGCATGGTGTTGAACAAAATAAACTCTACCATAAAGCATATTTTCAACAGGATTTTGATTTAGCTAAAAAAATACGAGAGGAATACAATACTAATGTTCAAAGATACAGAGAGTTAAAATCTTTGGACGGTCAATATCAAGAAGATGCACGTGCACTAAGGCTTGAATATGAAGCAAAAGAAAAGAAAAAACAAGAAGAAGCAGAAAAAGCTGCCTTAGATAGATCTAAAGAATGGGCTAAAAGACGTGAAGAACAACGGAGGGCAGAAGCACAGAAACGTTTGGAAGAAACTAGAATGTATGAGGACTTAATAACTACAAACATTAGAGATGAAGATATTCGTCGAATGACTCAGTTAAAACTACAACAACAAAGAGAATTAGATGAGATTAAGAAAAAATACGGTGAACGATCTAAGATTGTTGCAGAACTTGAAATTAAACAACAAGCAGATAGAGCTGCTTTAGGTGAAGAATTTAGAAAGGCGGAAGAAGAAGCAGATAAAAATAGTCGTGCATTTCAGGAGTCAGAACGTAAGGCACAAGCAGATAGAGAGCTTACAAGTAAAAAAGCTATACTTGAAGGAAAGTTAATTGCAGCACGTGAAGATTTTGACGCACAACAAAAACTTTCAAGAGAACTTGCAGCGTTAGAACTTGCAGAAGCACTAGCTCAGGAAGGCATTACGATGGGGGAGAAGTATAAACTTCAAGAAGAGTACAACGCAAAAATAGATGCCTTAGACGAGGCGCGCGCGCAGAAACAAATTGAACGTCGCAAACGGGTAGAAGAGGCTGCAACAAGTGTAGCCACTCAAGGATTAGAAGCAGTACAAAGTTTGTCGGATGCTTTCTTTGCTGCTAAAATGTCAAAGTTGGAAAAAGGATCAGCTGAAGAATTAAAGACTGCTAAAAAAGCTTTTGAGATAAATAAGAAACTCCAAATAGCACAAGCAATAGTTCAGGGAGTTCAGGCTACTTTGGCGGCTTACTCTTCCGGTTCGGCTATTCCAATAGTTGGTGCAGTTACAGGCCCTTTATTCGCAGCTCTAGCGGCAGCGACAGCTGTAGCTAATGTTATAAAGATTAAGAATACAAGCTTTGAAAGCGCAGGAAGTGGCGGAGGTTCTACACCTTCAGTTTCTGCACCATCAATGCCGGACTTTAGCGCAACAACACAAACGGCAGGATTAACTGGAAGCGGAACGGAACAGACTGGAACAGCAAACGGGAATCAACCTGTTGGTAAAGTTGTATTAGTAGATAGTGATTTAAAGGCAGGAATAAAGGAAACCCAAAAGGTAGACGTGCTTTCGTCAATAGGATAAGCCAAAATTTAACAAAACATACTATGTAGTATGAATCAGTATTTTGATATTGTAGTAAACGAGAATGACGAAACAGGAGTTGATTTTAACTCTTGTGTAGACCGACCGGCGCACTCTAAGCAATTTATTTCATTCGGAAAGGAAAACGTACGTTATCATTTTAACGACGAAAAGAGAATCATTACAGGGGTTGCTATTGCTTCAAATGTTTGGATTTACAGAGATGATCAAGAGAACGGTGAACACTATGTTAGATTCTCACCATCCACAATTGAATTGATTAGAAAGAAATTTCATTCACAGGGTTATAACAATAATGTGAATGTTCATCATGACATGAACAAGATTGTTAAGGGGGCTGTTATGCTTGATTCATATGTTGTAAGTTCAACCGATCCTAAATATCCAAATGTACCGGAAGCTTTTAAGAATCAAAATATTCAAGATGGTAGCTGGTTTACTTCTTATTATGTGACTGATGATAAGTTGTGGAATGATGTAAAAGAAGGTCGTGTGTTAGGCTTCTCTATTGAGGGTTGGTTTGACAAGAAAAAAGTAAACGTTAAATCAAATAAAATGAATAAACAGAAAAAGCCTATCGGTGCTTATTTCAAATCCCTGTTTAATACAGAGGATGAAGATAAAACAACCATGGCACAAGTTACCGCTGTTGACGGGACTGTATTAATGTATGACGGTGACGCTATTGTAATCGGTGAAACGAAAATGTTCACGGATCTTGAAGGTGAAAACGTTATTCCTGAACCGGGAGATTATGAAGTAACCCTTGAAGATGGATCTAAAAAGGTTGTTACTTTGGATGTTGCTGGAATTGTAACAGCCATGGAAGATGTTGAGGAAATGTCTGACAATGAAGAGTTAGCTAAAGAAGTTGCAGACGCAATGAAAGCTATGGCTAAAGAAGTTTCAGAATTCAAAACAAAACTTCAATCTGAAATTAACGATTTAAAGACTGAAAACACAACTTTGAAACATCAAATGTCACAGGTTATTGCAGGGGGAAAATTTAAGATTGACCCAAAGAAAGTGGGCGATCCTGAAAAAACAAAACTTTCTGCATCCGATTTATTAACAAAGGCTAAAAAATAAAGAAATGGCTACCAAATTAAAAGATACCCTAAAAGAAAAATTCGCGTACGATGTATCGGATTTGGCAAACTGGAAAGATAATTCCATGCCAACAATGATTCCTGACCTAATTGCTAATAGTGATTTCTTGGGAGATTTAACACTTGAAGAAGGTGTAAAGGGAACAAAGGAAATTGCATTATTGAATGCAGATGTAACGCTAAAAGCTAAGGTAGGTTGTACTCCATCACCTGATGGATCGGTAATTTTCACCGCTGTTGATTTGAGAACAAAGCTTTTATACATGGGTATTGAGTTTTGTAACGAGGATCTTAATGGTAAGATGACTCAGGTATTGAATGTACTTGGTGTTAAACGACAAAACGGGCAACTTCCAGCAGAACTGGATCAAATTCTTCAAGCATACCTTTTGAAGATGCTAGAGAAAAAAGCACAAGACGTTGTATTGCTTGGTGATACTACGTCTTTAGATGCTGAGCTTGCTTTGTTTGATGGGCTTGTTAAAATTATTGACAATGACCCGGACGTTGAAGTTTACACATCTACTGAAACAGAGATCGACGAAACAAACGCTTGGGACTTAGCAAAAGAATTGTACAAAACAATTAACCCTGAGTTGCTTGATAACGGATTGACTGTACAAATTTACACAGGACGACAAGAGGCGTTAGCTATCTTGGAGCAATGGAATACAGACCACCCTTATTCATTGATCGAAGTACCGGAAGCTACGGGATCGTTCTCATTCAAACTTCCTTTGTATGGAATTACAGTTAAGTCACTCCCTCAATTGTCAGGTAAAAACAAAATGTATGCAATTCCAACATCGTTAACATTCTTGGGAACTGACTTGGAAAGCGACATGTCATTCGATATCAAGTACGATGACTACAATGACAAATTGAAAGCAGAAGCTTCTTTCCGTTTGGGTACACAAATTGTTTGGGGTAAATACTTCACTCGTTTGGAATTGGCTAACTCTTAATCTTTGAATTATGTGTGAATTAACATCGGGTTATAATAAGTTGTGTGATTCAGCGGGAGGGGTTAAAACGTGGTATTGGTTTTCTTTAACGGATAGCACAGGCACTACTAACTATCAAACAGCCCCAGTGGTTGCAAATGGTGAAGTAACTGCCATTTCTTTGAAAGCCGGAAAGTATGCGTACCCTTTAAACGTTGAAATGGAAACTTCAAGCTTCCAGGACACAAGAACGGGAGAGAGAGCCAATAGTGCTTATTCTCGTTCACAAACTGCAACTATTATCCTTCACGGTAATACATCGACAATGATCGACCAATTAGATACGGCAGCAAAAGGTCGTGTTGTATTGATTGCCCAATTAAACGATGGTACATACGAATTGGCTTTCATGAAAAACGGAGGGTTAATCGTTGATGATCGTACAACAGGGACTGCAATGGAGGACTTGAATGGAAATACCCTTACTATTACAGGTAAAGAGTTCCAAAAAGCACCTAAGATTTCAAGTACTCTTGTTCAATCTTTGCTTGCTCCTGCATCCTAATATTAAAAACAACAACAAAAGGGAGGTTTCGGCTTCCCTTTTTCATATATTTGAATAATGATTCTAATTTCAAAAGGACAATTAAATATTTTTACGCTGACATTGCGTGAATTAGCTGATTTAACTAAGCCTTTAGAATGGATTATAAAATTCGAATTAGACCAATCACCGGAAGATTACAACTATTCACTTGAATTACCTGATGTATCTAGTAACATGGATTATCAAACCTTCGAATTAACAGAAGGAACAACGGTTACATTTAAATTTCTAGGCGACTACAAATATACAGCCTATCAAAAGGATGGAATGAAAGTAGTTGAAGTTGGAAAAATGAGGGTAATTGAGTCGGAAATAGAAAACCCGACATTTGAAGCAGACAATACAAGAAAAATTTACGATAATGTACAGACTTGAAGCTAGGGAAGTAGACAAGCCGGAAGGTTGTGAAAAAGTACAACAAGGAACTGGTCGAGTTAGTTGGGGAGAGGATAACCTATATCCTCAATTCCTTGTTGGATTACACGACGACAACCCTATACATGGGGGGATTTTAAATCAAAAAGTAACATTTATTACAGCTGGTGGGATTACTATTGAAGGTGATACAGATGGACAGGCATTAAACAACAGCGATAGTAGTCCATTGTCCTTAGATGAGGTTATGGATGATATTACCTGGGATGCTGAGTACTTCAACGGAACATCAATATTATTTAAAAAAGATCCTAGCGGTTATTGGTTCGCTTTGCCAATCGACTTTGAATTAGTAAGAGCAACGGAAGATGGAATTTGGTACGAGATTTCAGATGATTGGAGTACGGCACAACAGAGCGAAGAAAAAACAAATTGGAGAAGAGTTAAATCAATTCATAACAGAGAAGAAGCAGACGAAGAATTAATTCTATACAACATTTCAAAACCAAAGCAAAAGTATCATGGTGAAGGGAGGAAAAAGAAACTAACACTTAGCTATTACCCAGTTCCAACTTATTCAGGTGGAATTACTTCGATTATGGCTGGTTGTGAAATGGATTGGTTCACATTGTCTGAGATCGTAAACGGATACCAGGGAGGGACATTGATTAATCTTGCTAATGGTATTCCTGAATCAGAAGATGCTGAAAAAAAGATAGTCAACAGAATTAAAGCTGATGCTACTGATAAAAAGAAGAAAGGTGGTCTAACCATTACTTTTTCGGATGGAAAAGAAAGAGAGCCAAGAGTTAGTCAGTTAAGCGGAAATGATTTAGATAAGCGTTATATTGAAAGCGGGCGTGAGGTTTCAAGAAAGATAATGATTGCTCACCAGGTTATTAGCCCTGCTTTATTTTCCGTAATGAGTGAAACGTTATTCGGATCAAAAGAAGAGCTTGAAACGGCTTATATTCTCTTCCGAGAAAATTACGTTAAGAAAAGACAAAAGTTCATTTCTAAACCTCTTGAATGGGCTTTGAACACTTTGAATGGAACTAACATAAAAATAACATACAATGATTATCAACTTCCATTTACTATTTCAAGCACAGCTCCAACCACTGAGCCGGCTAAAATGAGTTCAGACAAAGACCCAATTATCGAAGCATTTGAAAAAGCCGGAGTAGATCGTAAGTCAGTTGAAATATTAAAGTCGGATGTATTTGATTGTGTTCGTTCGGATGAGGAATTTATTTCGACATTTCAAACTTTCGCTATTGACCTGAACAAAGATCAGGAGGCAATTGTACAAATGATTAAGGATGGAAAAAGCTACAATCAAATAGCCAATGAGTTCGGTAAGGGTGGAATATGGCTTTCAAATCAATTAGTTGAACTTGGAAGAATTGGCGTGTTAGATGGCTGGGAAATAAATGAAAATGTTATTGATAAACCTGAATACAAAGTACTTTATTCTTATGAAGTGAAAGCTGGATTAGGAAGCGCGGTTATTCCTACTTCACGTGAATTTTGTATAACACTTGTTCAAATGGACAAGCTTTATACGAGACAAGAGATAGACCAAATTTCAAGCGCAGTTGATCGGGATGTGTGGCGTTACAGAGGCGGGTGGTATCACAACCCTAAAACAGACACAACAACACCTAGTTGCCGTCATGAATGGAAACAAAATATTGTAAAAGTATAAGGACATGAATAGTTATTTAATAGACTTAGACACGCTAAAGAAAAGAAGCTTTGTAAATTCGAATGTTGAAAACAGTGTTCTTAACCGGGTGCTTGAAGTTGTGCAAGATGTAATGCTTTTACCAATATTAGGTACTTCATTTTTTAACCGGCTAATTAAAGGAGTAAAAGATAATGACTTAACGATAGATGAGGCAAAATTATTGAATGATTATATTGCTCCTTATTTGATTTCAGCGGTTGAACTTGAAGCGGTGTATCCTATTTTGATAGAGATAAGAGCAAAGACGGTTGGAAAGTCAGGTGATCAATATATAACTCCATTATCTCAATCGGACTCAATAGCCTACCAAGACAAGTTAAGAAGCTATGAACAATCTTACCGGACTAAGTTGATAGGTCACTTAAAAGATAATCAAACGACATTCCCTACATATGATGAATATGAATGTTCTCGTGAAAATATACAGCCTGATTGCGGAGTTACAAGAACCAATATTAGATTCGCATGAAAACCAGTTTAAATCAGGTTCGCGAGGAATTGGCATATATTGCGCAGTGTCACAATCAAATTAATTCATTTTTTTGGGGGGACTTTTTACGTGCATTTAAAGAGAATGTTTTGAACTACCCTTTAATGTGCTGTTATATAACTCCAAGTGTAGCATTAAACAAGGTTGTTTCCACAGTCCCGATTAATATTGTTTTATGTGATAAGATTTTTAAAGATTGGAACGAGAATTTAAACGATGTTGAAAGCGATATGTTGGATTTATGTAATCAACTATATCAAATAATAAGAAGCGCTGGCAGATGGCAGGAAATGGGCGTTGTGGTATCTGCTAATATTCCACAAAAATTTATCAGTCAGGGAGGCGATGAAGTTTGCGGGTATCAAATGACTATTAACTTCAAGTTTAAAAATGAGGTTTGTTACGAGAATTTACCATTAACTGGTTATGATTTTGGAGGCGGAATTATCCCTACTCCCCCAATTTGTGAGCCAGCAATTTTTCAAAACTCTGATACCACCTACGAAAAAACTATCCAATCCGGTACAACTTTTGTTTCAGAAGATATCAATATCACTTTATTAGATGGGTCTCAAACATTCCCTTCAAATGTTGATATTGATTTATCCGATTACGCGCCAATAGAACCTGCGCTAATTAAAAACAGTGATGATACTTTTGAAATAAGCGTAAACCCAGGCTCTGAAACAATACTGCCGGATATAGAAGTAATGCTAAGTGATGGTGATAAAAATTTTCCCTCAAATATTAACATCGATTTATCAAATTATAGTCAAATACCACTACTTCCAAGTGGAACATATACCCCGAAGAATACAGTTTCAGGTTTATTCGACCTACAATGGGCAAACCAAACAGCTAATGTAATAACTTCAACTGGTAAAATTGATTGTAATTCTTCGTCGGCTTACCAATTTGGCGCAACTTTCAAGGTTAATCATTTTGGTGACTTTGATCTGAATTTTTCATGCACGAATACAATGGGTGCTGGTATATGTTACTTTAGAGACTCCCCTCAAAACGCAGCATACTTTAGAATCGATCACTTCATAGCCTTTGAGTCAGGTTTCATGTATGTATTTGGTAATGGTTTCACAAAGTCTGTAACATCGGCGTCAGCTTCCGATATATTTACCATATCAAGACGCGGTAACTCGATTGAGTACAAGCAAAATGGCAATGTAGTTTTTACGGAAACGTTAGATTATATCCTTCCTTTTCTATTTAATTGTGGGATGAGTAACAACGGAAGCATATCTGATATTGAAATTATAATACCTTAAAACATGGCAGAAAACGAATACGCAAGATTAGTAACAAAGACGGCTTCTGGAGTTCCAACAATTCCACCAAGTGCAAGCCATAACAATGGAGATTGGATTGATACAGATGTTTATGAAGGTGAGCTTTATATTGATAGTGATACCGGAAAGATTTACACAAGAGTTGGCGCATCTATTATTGATACAGGACTAATAGGATCAGTAAATATTTATAATGCAGATGGGGCATTGACAGAAAACAGAGAATTTAATCTCGCTGGATTTATTTTGTCTATTATAAATGGGCCATTACAAATGGGCGATGGATCAGGCTTGGGGGCTGCTTATATAAATGTTATTAACTCTGCATCAGGTGAAGGTGTTTACATTCAAATAAATGGAGATGGCACGGCTTATAGGGCTAGAATGTCAGACGACAATACTTTCGGTTTAGATATAAAAGCTAAGTCAAATGTTATTTTTGATTCTGATATAAGCACAGATCCAACAGCGATACCAACATCTATACTTACGGTTCATTCAACAAGAAAAGGTACACTTCCTTTTCCTAGGATGACAAAAACAGAAAGAGATTCTATTACTTCTCCTGCTAATGCTTTGATGATTAGCGATACTGATACTGGATATCCTGAAATTAACCATTCTGTTTATGGATGGCAATCGATAGGTTATGGAGAGATAAGATTAACTGTTGATTTTTCTGTTACTCCGTTGAATAGCGGAAACTCTTATAAAAAATCCATACCATCATTGATGCCAATAGGCAAGGTTATTCATAAAATTGTTGTACTCGGTGATAGCATTGACGATTCAACAGCTTCAACACTAACATTTGGTTTTGACTCAGATGCAGATTATAGGGGATTTGCAATATCAGATATCAATAATAGTTCAGGGGCTGTATACTCAGGTAATTCAGACCGGACAACATCAAGTGGCGAGAACTTTAATATAGAGGGAAATGATAGTGTAACATCTGGTATTATGGAAATTATTATTTTTCATACTTAAAAAGTAATTATATTAGCACCTTTAAAATTAATTTATCATGAAAAAAGTATTGTTATTCGCTTTATTATTAAGCACATTATCATTCTCACAAACACAATTCGATTACTTGGGCGGGCTTGGAATGAGCGCAAACGGAACGGGATGTTTCTTTATTGACTTAAACACCGGAAACACAGGATTAGGTATTAACGATGTAAAGTTTATTCACGAGGGGGGTGAGATTTACTTTTGTGCAGTAGCAGGTGACAGCATGAGGCTTCCGGCTAAAGCGGGAAAGGCATGGTATCCAAATAAGCTTTGGCTTGAATGCGACATTTTAAACAACCAGTTCACAGAAAACAAGGCTCATATCATTACAACAGGAGTTCAGAGGCTGTCGAATGGGAGTCATGTATTACCATTTAAGTATAATGATCTGTACAACTACATTGTTTTAAGGGTTTCGGGTGACTCTGTTTATATCCGAGGTTGGCAATTTAACATCCCGGAAGAAGTTTACGAATGCTTTTCATTGGCAGACGCTAAAAAGCTATACAATCAACCCAAAGAATTTATCAAACCTAAAGAATAAACAACATGGAAAGCAAATTAAAATTTAAAACGCCTGACGGAACTATCGTAAATCTCGAAGTTGACGTAACGTATCCGATTGTATTAAGCGTTAACTCGAATACAGCAGAATCATCTATTAGCGTGAATTCACCGGATGGAACTAATTCAACTCAGGAATGGGTTGGAGGAATGAAGAAAAGATAATCAATTGAGAACTCTTTTAATCATATCGTTTATTTTATTCTGTATTGGAAACGCTTTTATTATAATCGCTTTTCAAACACCGGTTCACGAAGGACAAAAAACGCCTGAATGGATCTATGATTTATTATTTAGCGGAATCGCTTTATTTATGACAGCCCCATTTGTGATGATTGTGGGGCTTTGTCGTAAAAACAAAAACCACTTATTAAGCTTTTGTCGTATACCGGCAGCACTCGGTTCTTATTTCGTACTTTTCAATGCGGTGAAGGAAATAACCGGATTAAATTACGATTACTCCACTATTCAACTTGTCATCTTCTTAATCGGAATGACCCTAACCTTAGTTATACAATATGAATACCACAGAAAACACATCGGCGAGTGAAGATGTTAAAATAACTTTGCCTGTAAAAATACAAATGCTTTTATGGCTCAAGGATAAAGGGGCTGTTTTTGCTGTCATGGGCATGGTTTCATGGGCAATGTATAGCTTTATCGTGGAAGATAGGAGAGAGAGAGCTGAGCAAGTGAATGAGCAGAATGAGCAAATAAAAGATTTACGCCGGATAGTAGACGACTGTGCAAGTGCAAAGCGAGATAAACTTGAAATGGATGTCCAGGCTATCAACATAAAAATGGACAAACTATTAACCAGAAGAAACATAAATTAAACCTATGGAACGAGAAAGAAAAAGACCACTTCGAAACTTCTTCAAGCGAATTAAGGCAGAATCGAGCAAAAAGAACCGTACAAAGGGACAAATTGCAACGGCTATTGGGATCGGATGCGCTACCATATTATCACTTGGAGTAGTAACAGCACCTCTTGGAATTGCATTGCTAACTATTGGAGGTGCATTATTTGGCGGAAAAGCGATTTTCCACGCTAGAAAGACAAAGGAAGATTTGACTTCTATCGAATAATTTGTATATTTGAATTCTGACAACAAAGAACCTATTAGGTTCGAATCATTTAATATTATCTCTTGTTTTAGCCTCACCTGCCAGTGGGGCTTTTTCCTTTCATCATTTTATTTCGCCGTTCATCCGAAAAGTATTTCACATTATTTCAAAAAGTTCGTATGTTTGTCATGTAGCAAACGAGTTACAGGAAGGTTTCCCGAAGTGGTAGTAGGTATATCCGGGGCGGAATGAAAATGACCAAGGTCAAAGGTTCGACTCCTGCGACCGTAGATCCAAGGATATTTTGAAATCTTCTTTAAAGAAATTACAAACTCAGCGTAAGAGTTGTAAAAATGTTGTAACATATGTCGGATGGATCCGTAAATTACAACAACCTCATGCGTTATTTGGTTAGCGCATGCAGGGCAATTAAAAGTATTTGCGATTCCTATAAGTTAGACGCATGGTAGTTGAAAAGGAAATACACTACCCCCAAGCTGTACGGGATATGTTAACGGTGAAGGACAGAAACAGCAATCACCATTCCCGAATGACTTTGATCGGTTGTTCGGGAGCAATTAAGAAGGTCAGGAGGAACACGTGGAGTGTGACGTTGGTTAGAGAACGGTTAGGGTTCGACTCCCTTATTTAGATTTCAGTGAATAGTGGTTAGGTTAAGCGGGGTTGTTAGTTTCCCCGCTTTTTAAAAGGAGAATTGGCAGAGCGGTAATGCAGTAGGTTGCTAACCTATACAACTGAAAGGTTGCGGTGGTTCAAATCCATCATTCTCCGCAAAACGATTCATGTCGTTTTATTGGTAACAAATTTAGTTCAGTTTTTAGGTAGGGGTGTAAAAGCCCCTTTTTAATTTAAAGTTATGGAAAGAGAATTGAAATATGAGGTTAGATTATGTAATTATCTTTATTTAAATGATGAGCCTACTAAAATTGATGTGCTTGATATTGATATTTGGGATCAGGACTACCCAATTAATGGGTGTGAACCAATAGCACTAGATGATGAATGGGCTAATAAATTCGAATTTGAGAGCCTTGTTGAAATGGCTTCTTATTTTTGTTCTGAATCAAGATACCCAATAGTAATAACAGCCGAAGATTTAAAAGTAATGAAAGTACATGAAGCACAAAATTTGTTTCAGGCTTTAACAGGCGAAGAATTAACCTTACAAAATGACTGAACCACTATGCACATACTACCGTAAAAAGTGCATGATCCAGGAGTTGGTTAATTTGCAGAATGTGTATGCGAATTCACTTTTCCCGGATATTTTTACAGAAAATGAGTTGATAAAATCAAGATTAATACAACACACGAAAACAATGAAACAACCAAAATTAGGCGACCGTAAAGAGGTCGTAAGATTCGCATTTTTACCTATACTTGTAGAAAGTAGATTTGTTTGGATGAAGCGATATAAGCTAGTGAAACAATATAATTCATGGCAAGAATACGATTCCATGCTAAACGATTCATACCCGGTTGAAGAATGGGTAACAGTAGAACGTAAATTGATGAGAAGATGAAGCAAGTTCAATTAATACATGTAGAAACTCCAAAAGGTTATCATGAAGGATTTTACGCTATTTATGGTGATGAGCAAGTTGAATTAACAAGAGATCAAGTTATAATTATTGATAAAGAACTTGGAGAAAAATATGTTTCAATGTCAGAAGATGAAAAGTGGAGCTGTATAAAAGAAATAACTAAAAAGTAACTATGACAAACGTAAAAAATTACACGGACGAACAACTAAAGAGTAAAGTTGAATCATTAGCTAAATTCAAAGGATGGAAAGATGGAAAGTATTTAATCCTAGTTCGATCAAATGAAGATGAATACAACAAGTTTGACGATAAGGCTTATTTAGTCGATGTGGTGACAGGAATTCCATTTTTCAAGAATGTATACCCATGCACAACAAATGCAGGCTCACAGGGTCTTAAACGCTTTGAAACATACCAAAAGTTAGGTTGTGCAGTTGCGTTATCTGATACTATCGTTTACAATTCACATGTTTACGGATTGCATGGTAAATCACAATACCCGGCATATGTTCAAACTTTCAAGGGTGAACAATTCCCTTATACTCGGGATAACGATAAAGATGATAAGGCGGAAAATTACGGTAAGGTTTACACGGATAGAATCGGAATGAACATTCACAAAGCCGGATTTGATACGCAAGACATTAACGGAAATTCAACTGCATGCTTTGTATTCAAGAGATCAAACGATTTTAATAAGTTTATGGTATGGGCGAATAAATTACCTATAACAGTAGCTTTGCTTTCAGAGTTTTAATTGCTATCTTAGCACCCATAGGTATCGTTAAACCTCTAATAATTAACGTGTTTTTGATTACGACTAAGCGACTTTAACGGGTCGCTTTTTCTTTTTACCGTTCATCAGCCAATACAACCGTTTGTACTTTTCATAGGAATTATTCGCCTTTTTATAGGAACTATTCATATATTTGTAAGGTAATCAAAAACGAAAAATATGTTAGGACTATCTCACAATTACGAAGTTAAAATAGGGAATGAAACCCATGTTCTTGAGGTTATGAAAAAAGAGTACTACACACTATATACAATGTACACGAAAAGAAACGGCTTAGAATTACCTCATACAAGAACTTGCAAACAAAGATTAAGCAAGGACACAAAGGATTTTTTCAACGTTAAATAAAATAAATATGTCAGAACACGTACAGATAGTAAAAGTAAGCGAATCAATTGTTGAATACTTTTCACAAGAAATTGATTTACAAAATGAACCTAACAACAAACAAAGAGATATAAAAATTCAAGAGTTTAAATCAAAACTTCAAGAATCTTTAAATGTTGGAGTTGGTAAAAAGGAAATAGATTGGATAAAATAACCCACCGTTGGGCGACAACGGAAAGCGCATAATTTAATAAATAGAAATTATGGAATACATAGTAGTTACAAAGGGAAATGAAAGCGAAGTTTGGGGAACTGGATTCTATGGTGATTATGGTAAAAATAAAGCACAAGTTAGAATTGATAGCGGATACTTTCACGATCACATGTTTAATGATGACAAGAATAAAGAGTTAATTGTAATTGAAGTTAAAGAATAGATACTATGAAAAAATCAATTTGGAACAAGAACAAGTTTGTCACAAAAGAGGACAAAGAAAAGGCTGAAAGGTTCAGTAAGCTCGCAATGAGAACGACACTTATTATCGTTTGGTCAATCGTAATGATATTAATAGGAACAACAAACGGTAAGGATCACTATTTAAACACATACGGAAATGGAGAGTAATTTACAGATGTCATTGAAACGAAAGTGGTTTGAAATGACGAAAGCAGGGATTAAGACTGAGGACTATCGAGAAATTACACCGTATTGGATAAAGAGACTATGTTTTAAGCCAAATATGGGATGTGTTTCTGATTACCCAAGTCATAGGCAATATGGAGAATTTGTTATTGAACAATTCGACTACAATATCATGACACTTGGTTATCCTTCGAAAGATGATCACGACAGGATTTTGAAACTACCACATGCAGGCATTGAAATTCGAACCGGAAACCCTGAATGGGGAGCTGAACCGGGTAAAATTTATTTTGTAATTAAACACGGAAGACCATGAGCAACACAAAACAACCGCCCGCAGAGTTGGTGGAGAAGATGAAGGAATTTACCATTCCGTTACCTAATAAAATTCAGGATTATAGAGATAAAACAATTAGTGAAATAACAACTGAACGTGCAGAACAATGCGCCCAAATAGCGGTGAATCATTCGGAACCATTCAAAGAGCAATTTATTAAATGGATGAATCTTTATAATGAACAAACGGAAGAGAACCGGGGGTTGAGGGAATTCCTAAAAGAATTTACATCTGCAATTGAAAGTGAAGAAATCATAATCCAAGAAAACTATGACAATGATGGATGGGAAAATTGCGGCGGAAGACTATATGAACAAGCAAAACAACTCCTAAACAAATAGAGATGGGAAATAAAGATTTAAAGAAAATATTGATTGATTTTTTTAATTGGTATAATGACAATCCTGAAGAATTTAGTAATAACGAGACTATTGTAGATGCCTATATCAATTCACACTCACCCGACACTTTGCAGGAAGGGGATTGGTTTCAGGGCACAAAGGAAGAGTACGAAACTGTTATTAGAATTGAAGGAGAACTTGAATTAAGTGAAATATATCCTTATTTATCATTAATCGATGATGAAGGGTTATGTTATTTTAAAGGCTCAGTTGATTTAGCTGTTAACTCACTAAAGAAAACCCAACTCACCCCGGAAGAGTTCATAAGACGGGCGGATAATCATTTTAACAATAAAAATAAATAATTATGGATTACGAATTACAAGAAGAGAGGAAAAGAATCCCACATCATGCAGAACTTTTAGATATAGGAGATCGTTGTATTTGCAATATTCGTCACAAAACTGATGGAAGTAAAAACATTAATAATGCGCTAAGTGGAGAATGGGGAGGCAACAAGGTTCGTTGTTTAAAGTACTATACTTCTGACGCTCTAATTTCAGGAGAAAAATTAAAGGTGACGTGTAAAAACTGTTTAAAAAAATTAAGATGATAACACAAGGACAAAAATTGAAAGATGGGGACTGTATATACGGTCTAACCGAACAGCAAGCAAAAGAATTACTTGAAATAACAATTGATGACTGGAATATTGATGAAAACTTATTAGAGGGTTTGGTATTTAATGGGCTTTGTTTGTTTCCTGTTTATATAGATTACTGCTCGGAACTTGAAGAATACTCCTTCCCCGACTTCAAGACACTATGTGAAAATACTTTTGGAAATGGTTAAGAGTATAGGAGTAGTTGGATTTTATGATAGTCCCACATGCACGGATTTTGAATATAAATTAAATTCAAAAGAAGAACTGGAATACATTTTTACAGGAGACCTTCATCAAGTGCCGAAAATCAAAAAAGACGGTCAAACAAACCGCCGCGAACAACGTAAATTGAAAAGGAAATGATAATAAAAAACGAAGAGCATAAGAGGCAGTTAAGGATTAAGTTCGGAGTTCTATTAATGGAACATGAAATGAACCTGATGAGTTTTTGCAAGAAATATAAAAAAGAACTTTACGAGATGTTGAAAACGGAAAGATCTGTGCTAGATACATACAAGTTTTTGTATAACAGGCTTCATGTATGCGTAAACATAGACCTAGATTTCATTCAGAAGTTGATAGACCTAGTAGACAAGACTCAGAAGGTTCAGGAAATTAGAGGCAAAATAGTAATCGGTAAACCTTTTTGATATGAAACTAAAATACTTACAACAATACGACGCGCTTGTTTTATCAGATCCAATGCATTATAAATCTGTTTTCGAGCATCTATTTAGGTGTGAGCCAAAAGGAATACGTGATGAGTTAATTGACATGTATGTTCAGCAAGCAATAAGCATGAAAGGAATATTTTACTCAAAGAAATACAACAGCATTATGTTTGGATTATTCGAAAAGCAGAATAAACTTGAGCCGAACGAATTTATTAACCGGTTAAAAAACACATTGTGATACTAACAGACCAAAAGCAAATCGAAAAGCTCAGGTTGTTTATTCTGCTTAGATTCGAAGAAAAAGGTATAACGATATCAGAACTTTGCAAGCATAATGAAATAAGCTATGGTATTTGGTATCGTCGTATGTTTTCACAAGATACACTAAAATTCGAGTATGTTAATTATATCCTTGAATTACTAAAATTCAACTATAAATTAATACTTATTAACAATGTTATTCACAAAGTTTTCCAATCAAAAATGAATTATGAAAGCAATTGAAGTAAAGAAGGGAGATAAAGTTTGGTATAGATGTGAATTAGCAGTAGTTATTAGTTGCTCATTGAATACAGTAAACATAAAAAGATCTTCAGGTATTGAAGAAACAGTAAGTTACAGTCAAATAGAGAAGCATGAGCGTACCAACAAATAATAAACATAGAATAAAGTTGTTCAATAGTCCTGAAAGAAAGCCTAATAGAGTTTTTCGTGATTGGAAACAAGTTGTAGCAACTGTAAAAAGAACGGGTATAGAAAAATACCCAAGATTAATAGAAGCGTGGGGATTTAAAAACCCCGAAAACGAATACCCGGATTAAAATTAAGAGATATGAAAAACATACTATCAAAACTAAAGAGAAAATTAACCGGAACTATCAACACGGATTTTAAGCCGTCGATAGGAATTCCGATCACTAGAACGGTAAGCAATGCTAATCCGATTCTATACGAGACAAAACAATATACAACGCCTTTTAATTGAAATTTACGAGTAGGATGCCATTGAATAAGCAACAACTTAGAAGACTTAGTTTAATCTGTCAATATTTTAATGACAAGGTTGGAGTGAAAGTTTACTGTAACGATATACTAACATTCGTAAACGATAGAGATTTCAACGTTTGTAAATCAACAATAGAAAAGGATATTAAACACTTAAAAAACGAATATGACTTAGATGAATTTGTTGATTGTAAAAACGGATCAGGATATATTTGTCACACTAATTTTGTATTCTTGGAACTATTGAAAAATCATTTAAACTTATTTTAAAACAATCGCATGAAAAAGACATTTGATCAGTACGATAAAGACAATCCTCACGTTTGGCAGGGATTTATTCACTTCTGCATTCAGACACGTGCTAAAGGATTCCTAAGGTATTCAGCTAAAGGAATATTCGAATTGATCCGTTGGCACACATCAGAACGAGGCAAAGAGCCATTCAAGGTAAACAACAACTTCACGGCAGATTACGCACGGAAAATGGAGGCAGAATACCCCCACTTCAAAGACTTCTTCGAGAAACGAGAACTTAAAAAATTAAACAGATAGACATTCAACGCGCATTCCGGCAATGGACAGAAAAAAACTTTACAGAAAACGACACGGAATAGAAATAAAGTGTATATTTGACTTATCAGAAGCGTAGGAACTTCAGGAAATTTTATTGAAAAGTCAGCATGAAAAGGTAATCCTACGCACCTCGATTGCTGGCTTTTCGCATTTAAAAATTAATGAAAAAATACAAAATACTAAATCTTTACGCTTGCCTTGGAGGAAATCGTTATAAATGGGATGAGGTGGCACGTGAATCCAATATTGAAATTGAGGTTACAGCGGTTGAGTTGGATGAATCAGCCGCAATGTTGTACCAAGATCGTTTTCCTAATGACATTGTGATAGTTTCGGATGCTCACAAATATCTACTGGATCATTATAAAGAGTTTGATTTCATTTGGAGCTCTCCCCCATGTCCTAGCCATTCAAGAGCAAGATATTGGAATAGTTCTAATTATGATACAACAACAGAAGCTATTTATCCTGACATGAAATTATATCAAGAAATATTATTTTTACAGCATTACTTTAAAAGTGGAAAATATGTTGTTGAAAACGTAATTCCTTATTATGATCCTTTAATAATTCCACAAAAAAGAGGTCGACATTTATATTGGGCAAATTTTAATCTACCAAATGATTTAAAAGACAGAAGATTTTCTATTAGTTCAGCTAAACAAGAGTTAAAAGGGTTATGTGAATTTCATGAATATGATTTTACAAAATATAAAGGCAATCAATCTGTTTTGAAAATGGCACGTAACCTAGTTGACTTTGAAGCTGGAAAAACTATATTTCAAACCGCTTTAGGAATTGTTATTGACAACAATAAGGAACAACTAAAAATGTTCTAATTATGGCTAGACCCGAACGAAAAACAGTAGACTACTTTCCACATAGTATCGGTAATGGTAAAAAGATGTTCTTTATTGAGCAGAAATACGGAAATGATGGTTATGCAACATGGTTTAAAATACTAGAATCATTGGCAAGCACAGATGACCATTTTCTAGACTTAAACAATCAAGTAGATATTTTATTTTTAAGTGCTAAATGTAGGGTGTCTGAAATTACTCTTTTAAGTATTTTGGAAGACCTTTCAGTATTGGATGAAATAGATAGATTTCTTTGGCTTAATAAGATTGTTTACAGCCCTAAGTTTATAGAATCAATAGAGGATGCTTACGCAAGAAGGAGTAATAAATGTATGGATTACGAAAGTTTTTGCGAACATTATAAGGGTTTATGTACTACAATAACTCGTTTAAACTTTGAAAAACAATACAAAAACACACAAAGTAAAGCAAAGGAAACTAAACCAAAGGAAATAAAAGAAAAAGAAAGTAAATTAATCTTGTTCGATTCATGGTGGAATTTATACGAAAAGAAAGTTGGAAGGGATAAAGCTCAACCAAAATGGCTAATGCTTTCCATGGATGAAATAAACGCTTGTTTAGAAGTTGTAAGCAAATATGTTCATTCAACTCCCGATAAGCAATTTAGAAAAGATCCAACAACTTACTTGAACGGTAAGCATTGGCAAGACGAAATAATTATTAAACAACCAATTTACAATGGAACTACAACAGAACAATCAAAACGAACTCTCGAAGACCAGGCAAACGCCCTTGTCGAACGAATTAATTCAAAGTATTCAGGACAAAATGCAACAGGTGCAAATGATAGCACCACAGAAGACAGTCATTACGAAGTTGTTGAATGATGAAACACCTTTGTGTATTACTGATCAGGTTAGAGTTTTAAAAGCCTTTGCATACATCGTCAAGGTTTACTTCGGATTAAATACTGATACGGTTTCAGACGAGGTTTACGAGCTTGCCTTTAAACAAATCAAAGAAAAGTATCCTAACCTTACTTTTGAGCAATTGAATTTAAGCTACTCAGAAACTACTTTTGAAAAGAAGCAAGGTGTTTCCCTTACAGTTACAGAGTTAATGCAACCAGTGGCTTTATTTTGGGTTAAAACGCAATTCATATTACATCAATCAGACAAGATAAAACGAGAACTTGATGAAGAGAACGAAAAGGAAGCGAAAATACAAGCGCATTACGATGAGGCTATCCGGCTTTACATTGAGTGCGTAAACTCAGATAAGTTTTGGAAAGGTGAGTTCTTTCATGCTAGCGTATTTGCAGAGGATAGCTTTAAACATCGATTTACAAAAGACGAAAAAGACAAGATTTACAAAGAGGCATGGGACAAGGTAAGAGAATTGGAGGCTCAACAAAAAACGGCATTGATCGATAAAATTCCGTTCACTATTCCGATTCCAACAAATTACCAAATGTTTTGCCAGTATTTAACAACAGAAGCTTGCAAGCGCGGGCTTGAAATAATAGTAGGATGAAGGAAAAAAGACAAGTTCAACAGGTTAAATCTTTTAAGATTGATCCTGAAAATCCTGGATTAACAGATGAATTAGTGAACGAATATATAACCAATACTTATAATGGTAATTCAGCTAACATTATAATTGGATTTGGTTTTATACATGTTGTTAGAAACGATCTTAAAGAGGTTACATTAACTAAAAACAAATGATATGAGCGAATTTATTATAGAGCTAGAAAACGAAAAGTTTAATATTATTTTGAATGATGATGAATCATGGTTAAGAGGTCATGTTTACCCAATTATTGAATGGACTAGGGGTAATGAATCGGGATGGTCTTACACTTCAAAAATTAATGGAGAATGCCTTGATAAGTTTGATATAGATTGCAGAAAAATATTTGCATTTAATTTCTGTTGGCGCGGAGTATGGGAAGGAAGGATTTATTTCGAAGATGATGAATACTGGTCAGAAGAATTGAAAATAATTTCACAGGCATGGGACAAAATCGAGATAGAATTAAAGAACATAATTAAAAATAAATACCCTAATTATAATTATGATGATTGATATGAAACTAACAAAACAAGACGTTTGCGTGTTCATAGAGAATGAAGCGCAACTACAAGAGGCAAGGGAGTTGCTTGAAAGGTATGGGGAGAAACATCGATTCTTTTACGAACCAAAAGAAGATAACTTTATGTCTTTAAACGGCTCTGTAAAATGGGGTATTTATGGATATAAAATGGATCATGAATACCTAATCACCCTCACCGAACTAGAAACAATTTTAAAAGAGGAACATGGAAATGATAACAAGTAAAGAGGTTGCACAACAAATTTATAATGATTTTGATATGATAATTTACACCGATCAGGATCATAACAACCAAGTTAAAAAATGCGCTATTAAAGCGGTAGATTTAAGATTGGAAGGCGATTTTTTATTTACGAGCATCGAATATGGTTATGATAGTCTTGAATACTGGCAACAAGTAAAACAACACTTAAACGAAATGTGATGAAAAAGACAGCAGAGGAATTTTTAAGAGATAAGGGAATTTTAACTAAGGATAAAAAACAGTTTGTTATAAATTATCCCGACGGAACTAGTTTTTCAGTAAATGATTTACTAGAAGAATACGCCGACCAGGTAAAACCTAAGTGGATTAGTGGGAGATTTTATGTGGTTGAAAACAGTAAATATGAAGAAGGAATGATTGACCAGCTGTCTAACGGATTCGAAGACTTTCAAGATGCGATTAAATTTTTGAATACCGATTACAATAAAGCATGGCATAAAAACTCATTTATTATTAATCGTGTTGACCCATTACCTGAAAAACCCTAGTTATGATTGACCTAGAAGAAATAGACGGCATCAAACTTTCAGTGAAAGAGTACGCACCTATATTTGGTAAAAGTGTATCCTGGGTAACCAAGCATCTTAGAGCCGGAAAAAAGTTGCCCTACGTTTTAAAGGCTGTTAAACACGAACGATACAATAATTGGATTCTGACAGTTTCAAGCTCGATTAAACTCAAACAACCGATCAAATAGTTATTTAACCACTCATAACAAAAGTAGTTTGGGTATTGTTCCTTAACCTTACTTTTGCTATGTAATCAAAAATTAAGTTATGAAATTGAAAATCGAAATCAAAAGCCGATTCACTGGCAAAATTCTATTCTCATACGAGAAAGAAAACAACACAATTAAAGATACAGTTCTTAAGGCTTTAGAGGATGGAGCAAATCTTGTAAGAGCAAATCTTTATGGAGCAAATCTTGATGGAGCAAATCTTGTAAGAGCAAATCTTGATGGAGCAAATCTTTATGGAGCAAATCTTGATGGAGCAAATCTTGATGGAGCAAATCTTGATGGAGCAAATCTTTATG